>Ga0206679_10000036_pt1 | contig 91992 bp, 78 predicted proteins | sample M110012015metaG_FD_155464 | JGI IMG/M metagenome (GOLD analysis project Ga0206679, IMG submission 155464) | Ammonia-oxidizing marine archaeal communities from Monterey Bay, California, United States - M1 100m 12015 | ecosystem: Environmental > Aquatic > Marine > Intertidal zone | place: USA...
TTGTTCCTACTAAACCTGTCGCCCCCACAATTGCTATGCGTAGTGATTTCATAAAACAAAGCTAAAAACTTTGTGTGTGTTTACAAGTGGGATATTACTAAAATTTGTTGAAATTGCAGCCTATGTTTGAAGACATAGAAATCTTACATCTCGATGCTCCTATTAGTACAATGTTTGCTCTTGCAATTGTAAACTTAGGACTCATAGTATGGCTTAAGCACGGGTTTCCTCGCGAATGGAGATTAGCTGGTTGGGCTTTGCTAAATGTTAGACGAATTTGGCAAAGAAGTGCTGATGAAGCTCCTAGAACTGGAGGGGTTATAATAGCTCACATCCAAGGTGTAATTGCTCTTGGGACCATATCATATGCATGTCTAAATAACGTATTACATGGATTTGCATTAGGCGCTATTATTGTTTTCGTTAGATTATTCACAGTTCAAGTGCTTAGTCGGTTTATAAAACTCAGACTTTTAATCAAAGAATCTACGGATATAGATAGACATCTAAGAACATGGATGGCAGCTACTGTCTCCGTGATTGCAATTATTCTATCATTACGCTCACAATTGCACTCCGATGTGGGATGTAATCTTCTATTGTCGACTTGGATATTTTGGAGCTGCTTCCGACTATGGCGAGTCTTTCAGACTTCAATTAAGCGTTTGAGTATATTTTCATTTGCAATCATGTATCTTTGCGGCCTTGAAATTCTCCCCAATGTGTTTATCATACTACTTGTAATAAACTCGTTTTGATAGCCATCTCAGGAGAATATGAACAACTAATGCAGGATGAAAAAGAAGATCAAGACTATTCTCATTTCACAGCCTAAGCCGTCTACGGAAAAAAGCCCGTATTTTGATTTAGCAAAGGACATGAAGTTGATTATTGATTTCAGACCCTTTATACACGTTGAGCCTATCAATGTAAAAGAGTTTCGCACACAAAAAGTAGATATTTCTGAACATACCGCCGTTATTTTAACATCTAGAATGGCTGTAGATCACTATTTCAGAATGGCTGATGAAACACGATTTGAAGTGCCTACTTCAATGAAATATTTTTGTATAAGTGAGAGCACAGCTTATTACTTACAGAAATATGTAGTTTATCGCAAGAGGAAAATTTTTCACGGACAGGTGCGCTTGCCTGAGCTTATGGCAATCATAAAGAAGCATAAGAAAGAAAAGTTCCTTTTACCCAGCTCTAACCTTTTAAAGGCCTCTATTCCAGCGGCTCTTGATGAGCTTGGGGTAGATTACTCGAGGGCTTGTATGTACAATACTGTATGTTCTGACTTAAGTGATCTTACCGATGTAAAGTATGATGTTCTCGTTTTTTTCAGCCCAAGTGGGATAGAATCACTCTTCCAAAACTTTCCTGATTTTGTGCAGGGGGATACTAAAATTGCAGTGTTTGGCCCTACAACCTCAAAAGCGGCGGAGGCTGCTGGGTTAAGAATTGACATCAATGCACCAACGGCAAAAGCGCCGTCTATGACGATGGCAATTGAACAGTACATAAAAGGTAAGTAGTAGAGCGACTACACATTATCTTGTGCCTTCAATGGTGCAAACTAGGTACACATTTAAAAAAGGCGAACGCCTTAAAAGCGTAATCGCAATAAATAGAGCCTTTTCTGAAGGCTCTAAAGTTGTAAAATTTCCTTTCTTAGTACGCTATACACACACAACATTCGAAGCGGATTTCCCATACCAGATAGCGATTACTGTTTCAAAACGCAGATTTAAAAGAGCTGTAGACAGAAATCGGATAAAAAGATTAATGCGTGAGGCTTGGAGGCTTGAAAAACCACGACTTCTTTCAAACTGGGAGAAAGGTGGAGCCCAACATGCAATAGTCTTCGTTTATATCGGAAAAGAAATCCCAACATTCGATCAGTGTAAAAACAACATTTGTAAGATTGTTGACGTATTAATCGACAACCCTATAGAAATGCCTGATAAAAAATGAAAAACACACATAAATTATTTCTTATTGGGTTAGCTATAGTCAGCACAGCTCTTATTTCCCTTAGACTCCCTATTAAAGAGGGCTTTTTTGAGATGTCTAAGCAGTTAGAAATAATGAATTCCGCTTTTCGAGAGTTAAATATTTTCTACGTTGATCCGTTATCCCCTGGAGAGTTAATGGAGACGGGGATTGCAGCTATGCTCAAATCTCTAGATCCATACACAAGGTATTACCCTGAATCAAAAATGGAGGACGTTAGGTTTATGTCAACTGGCGAGTATGGGGGCGTGGGGTTATCTCTAAACGAGAGGTGGGATGGAACTTTTTACGTTGTAGATCTAATAGAGAATGGTCCCGCAGAACAGGGTGGTATAAAACTCGGAGATAATTTAATCCAAATAGCTGGCTCAAATATTTCACACTTAGACATGTCTAAGATAGGTGAGCTCATCAAAGGAACTGCTGGCACAGACATTACTCTAGGAATACAAAAGCCTTCACAAAAGGAGCTCGTAAATATTACACTAACCAGAGAAAAAATTAAACAACCTGACGTTCCATATTTTGGTATGATTAGTGATTCTACAGGATATTTAACTCTGAGTAAATTCACTCGTACAGCAACCATTGAGGTTAGGAAAGCTCTTATACAATTGACAGACTCTATGGGGGCAAAGCAAATTGTTTTCGACCTCAGAGGTAATGGAGGCGGTCTTTTGAGAGAAGCTGTGAATATTGTAAATCTCTTTGTCCCTAAGGGACAAGAGGTCGTTTCCATGCGCGGTAAAACGCCCGAATGGAACAAAAGCTACAGCACTTCACAAAAAGCTTTACTACCTAACATTCCTCTTGCTATCCTATTAGACGAACGCAGCGCTTCTGCTTCTGAAATTGTAGCTGGAACTCTTCAAGATATTGATAGAGCGGTAATTATAGGGCAAGAGAGTTTCGGCAAGGGGCTTGTTCAGCAAACAAAGAAATTAGCCTACGGGTCAAGGATAAAAATCACAGTAGCTAAATATTATACAGCTAGTGGCAGGTGTGTTCAGCGATTGCATTACGAAGACCGTGATGATAGCGGTGATGCTAGAATTAGTGCCGATTCAACTCTTGTAACCTATTACACAAAAAATGGGCGACCAGTGATTGAAGGTCGTGGGGTTATTCCAGACATAGAATTAAAACCTCAAACTCAAGACTATATTGTCGAAGGACTCGTTAACAGTGGCGTATTCTTTGATTTCGCAGTAAATACTTCTGGAGATATCGATGACTCTATTGATTTGGATTCGTTTGAAGTAAGTGACCGCCAGTGGGAGAGCTTTCTACATTACACTGAGGAGCAATTTAACGATCAAGTACTTCAGAATACCGATAGAACTTTCCCATACGAACCTCTGTCAAAAAAAATAATCTTCGATTTAGAAACAGCAATGAACGAAGATGGATTAATTGGAGATGAATATATCGATAGCTCAGATTTAATATCAAATTTAAAGACTCTAATTAAACCCAATTTAGAAGTCGATTTAACATCTCGCGAAGATGATATAAGGCAAGTTTTAGGGAAAGAGCTCGTCTTTCACTTAGAAAACACATCTGGAGTTTTCAAGTTTGAGCTTCCTAAAGATAAAGTTGCTTTAGAGGCTATTTCAACTTTAGAGAGCGGTAACTACCTGCAAATTCTCTCCGGAAATACAAATAATTAAGTAAGTGAGTACTTCGGAAAAAATTCTACTTTCAGGATTATTCATATCTGTCTTGTCCATAGCTTGGAGTCCTTTTGGTACGAGTCTAGGAATGGGATTAATTGCTATAAGCTGGTTAATGTCGCTTTTTACTCGTCAATTAATAACTCCTACAAATAAATTTCTTTTGGCTTCAATGGTGGGTCTATTTGCTTGGCATACAATAGGGCTATTGTGGACAGAGAACATCCCTGAAGGCTTAGCTACATTGCAAATTAAACTACCTCTTTTACTAGTTCCAATGAGCCTTTTATCTGTAAAATGGAACTCAAAACTATGGATTGAGAGAATATTGCAAGCCTTTGTCATTTCTGTTTTCTTAGCTGCTGCTGCTGGCCTATTAATTGGTTTTTATAAGACCATATCAGGCGTTTCTCTTCAACCAAGCCAATGGTCACCATTTATATCTCACATTCGAATGGGGATACTCCTAGCACTCGGTTGGGGAGGGCTTTTAGTTTATAAGAGTGATAAGCACCGCTATCTAGTGTTCATTTACGCTATCGTTGCTGGACTATACGTATGGCAAACTCAATCTGTTACTGGAGCAGGCATGCTTTTAATAACTACCGTTTTAAGCTTGCAAAATCAATGGAGATTTTCTGTTATCGCAATGAGTATTGTTGCTGGGTTTTGGCTGATTTGGACTGTAATGCCAGGACCACCACTTACTTCTCTACCATCTCATACAACTTGGGGATCACCGTACACTCATCACATGGATAGAGTTTTAGAAGAAAACGGAAATAAGGTTTGGTCATACTTAGCTTGGGATGAAATGAGACCTGAGTGGAATAGTAAAAGTGAATACGATTTCGACTCAAAAGACTTAAAGGGGCAGGATATTAAATACACTCTAATGAGATATCTAACATCTATGGGCGTCCCTAAAGATGGTTTAGCTGTGAAAAATCTAAGCCTGAAAGACGTTATAGCAATAGAGTCTGGAAATACCTCTATAAAACAAGAAATATCATCGGGATTAGCCTTAAGATTAGATGAATTAAGGTTTGAAGTCGGGAATTTTATTGACGGAGGAAATCCAAGTGGAAACTCTGTGACTCAGAGATGGGAGTATTTTAAAGTGGGGCTTTACATTGCAAAAGCAAATCTATTTTTAGGCGTGGGGACTGGAGATTTACCTGATGCATTTCACATAGCTTATGAAGAACTTGACACTCGATTATCCCCTCAATTCAGGCACAGAACGCACAATCAATTTCTGGCTTGGTTGATCGCTGGAGGAGGAGTTGCCCTTTTATTATTTGTCTTAACATTCGTCTTCTCGTGGCAAAGAGATCTTTCCACAAAAACAAATAAGATAGGACGAATTGCCTGGTGGGTTATTGTAATTTCATGCCTTACAGAGGATACGTTTGAAACGCAAGCTGGCATCACATTCGCCGTTTTTGCAATCGTTCTTTTCTCTCTCTATGACAGAAGTTCCCAGTCTTTTTCCTCTGGAAAGCGAAGGGCTGCAGGGTAGCCAAATTTATGCAGCTGTTTAAGCCCGTATAAAATCAAATCATTCTTTTGCGAAGACATTAAAACAACTGAGTCTATTTCATCCTCAGATGTCGAGTTTTCAGAATAATTCTTAATCTGTACAACTGCTCTAGGATTAAACCACTTAATCGCATTCATAACAATATTAGCTTCTTCAATACAGTTATTCTGAATGATGAGTATGTCCTTTTCTCCTTTATTAATGAAGTCTAGCCTGCGATATTTCCAAAATGTAGCAAGCGTATTTTGTTTTGCGATTTTTAAACCTAACATCCCATCTAAGAAACCCAATTGAAAAATGGTTTGGCGTAACCATCTAAAAGCTGACCTATAGATAGCCTCAATTAAAGACGTAGACCTACCTTCCTCATTCATAAACCGAGCTCCCATTTCACTATATGTATATAATTTACGAAGCAACTCTGCAGGTTCATTAATGCTGTAATGTAATAAGTCCCCTTTTAGGAAACTTGTTGAAAACCCTTCCTTTATTTTTACAAATTCGTGCACATTTCTCCCAGACCATTGCCCCAAATTACGATTGAAAAACCGCAACTTTCTATCCGGATACCAACCGCCATAATTCACCCACTTTCCACAATAATCTGTACGGCGGTTAACAAAATATCCTGCGGGTTGTGAAGGTTGAGAACTTAAATCATTCGAATATTTGTGGTTTTTTCGCCATTCTAATAATGAGTTAATCAACTCATTACTGAGAACTTCATCAGCATCAACGCTCAATATCCATTCATGTTTAGCCTTTGTAGCTGCAAAATGCTTTTGGGTTTTATAACCCTCAAATTTATTCTGCCAAACAACAGCTCCTTTCTCTTTACAGATCTCAATTGTTCTATCTGTAGAAAATGAATCAATAATAATTATCTCGTCAACAACCCTTTTCAAAGATTCAATTGAACGAGAAATAATACGCTCTTCGTTGTATGTAATTATCACAGCTGAAATCACTTTGCTAAGTTAGTAGTAAGTATGGGAATTGTGTGGAAAAAGTATGTTGCTGAATTTAGATAGACCTGTTAGCTTTGTATGTTATGAATGTACTTCTCCTTGGATCAGGTGGTCGCGAGCATGCAATGGCCTGGAAATTGTCTCAAAGCTCCTTACTGTCAAAGCTTTACGTTGCGCCAGGCAATGCTGGCACAGAGCAAATTGCTACAAACGTGTCCTTAAACCCCATGGATTTTAATGCTGTTGATCGCTATATAAGACGCAATTCCATAAATATGCTCATTGTTGGGCCGGAAGCTCCTCTTGTAGCTGGAATTGTAGATTACTTCGAAGAGTCTAATAAACACAAAGACTTGGTGGTGATAGGCCCTCCTAAAGCAGGAGCTCTTTTAGAAGGTTCCAAGGATTTTGCTAAAGCTTTTATGGCCAGACATAATATCCCAACTGCAGATTATCAGACTTTTAAAACAGGCGAATTAAAACAGGCAAAAGCCCACCTTGATAAAAGAAATCCACCATACGTGATCAAAGCTGATGGGTTAGCAGCTGGTAAAGGTGTGATTATCACAGAAGATAGACTAGAAGCTGAATCCACACTTGAAGACATGCTTGAAAATTCGTCTTTAGGAGAAGCTGGGTCAAAAGTTGTAATTGAACAGTTTATGGATGGTATTGAAGTGAGTTCATTTGTCGTAACTGACGGAACTGCTTATAAAATTCTTCCTTCCGCTAAAGATTATAAGCGCGCCTATGATGGTGATACAGGTCCAAATACGGGGGGTATGGGAGCCATAAGTCCTGTACCATTTGTAGATGCCGAATTTCACGAAAAGACTCTAAATCAGATAATAATTCCTACAATTAAAGGTCTACGAAAAGATAACATTCCTTTTAATGGTTTCGTTTTCATAGGCCTTATTAAAGTAGGTAGTGATCCTTATGTGGTTGAGTATAATTGTCGATTAGGTGATCCCGAATCTGAGGTAATACTTCCTCTATTAAAAAGCGACTTACTTCACCTGTTTGACAGTCTAGGATCAGGTCTTTTGAGCGAGTACGATCTTCAAATTGAGGATAAGACAGCTGCTACAGTTATGTTAACATCAGGTGGTTATCCTGGAGATTACTCAAAAGGAAAACAAATCAAAGGATTAGAAAACACTCCGAAAGAAACAGAAGGCCTTGTTTTTCATGCGGGGACTACAACTTCAAGGGGTAAAGTCATAACTGCTGGTGGGCGAGTTCTCGCGTGCACCGGAATCGGTAACGGACTTGAACAAGCCTTAGAAAGAAGTTATAAACTGGCTGATAGCATCAGCTTTAGTGATAAACAATACAGAAAGGACATCGGTCAAGACGTCCTGGTTAAAGTTGTCTAAAGCAATCGTTCACTTAAAAAGATTCAAGACAAAAATCAAGGTGTCTTCCCCTCAGCCTTTGCTTTTGACACATATCCATTTAAAACTTTAAGCCAAATAACAAGGGAAACAAGGCTGAGAATTACAACAGTTGCGTTAAACGGATCAGCAATAGTTTCATAAACGTTTACAAACGTCCATTCTATTAACTTTCCTATGGGATTGATTATTTCCTGTGTATTCATTTCGATATGATTCGGATGCAAATCTAATACGCAACTTCTTATTAACGTAAGACACGAGTAATCTTTTAAAAAAGAAATACAAAAACAAAGAGTTTGACCCATATTTTTTTCCGAACTTAGCAGTATGAAAATAGGTGTCGTAACATTCCCCGGATCGAACTGTAACATGGACATTGTCCATGCATTGAGAACCAATCTTAAATATGAGGTTGTAGAGCTTTGGCATAAAGATTCTGACCTGCAAGACGTTGAGGCAGTGGTGCTTCCAGGAGGGTTCAGCTATGGCGATTATCTCCGAAGCGGTGCTATTGCTCGCTTTTCTCCAATAATGGAAGAAGTAATTAAATTCGCTCATAAGGGGGGTAAGGTTCTAGGTATTTGCAACGGATTTCAAATACTATGTGAAGCCGGGCTTTTACCAGGAACTTTAATGCATAATGAAAGTCGCAAGTTCATTTGTAAAAATGTTCACCTTTTACCTGTTTCACGTACAGCATCTATCTCTGCAGATCTAGATGATAAAGCAGCTTTGACAATACCTATTGCTCATGGAGAAGGTAATTACTTCCTTCACGAAACAGAATTAGCTGAACTTGAATCTAATGATCAGGTTATTTTCAGATACTGTGATGAAAATGGAAAAGTTAGTAATTCTTCTAACCCCAATGGGTCTGCTAACAATATTGCCGGGGTTTGTAACAAAGATAAAAATGTATTTGGAATGATGCCCCACCCTGAAAGAGCTTGTTCTGAGGACTTGGGAAACACTGATGGATTAGCTATCTTACGAGGGTTAGACACACTTGTTAAAGCGTAATAATCTTAAGATCAACCTATGAAGCCTTTTCCAGCCGGTTCTTCTTTAAATAAAATTAAAATTCCCGCTGATTTACGGGGTAAATTTACTCCAAATGATTTAGAACAAGTTTGTACCGAGCTTCGTCAATTTATTGTTGATGTCGTCTCTGAGAAAGGAGGTCACTTTGGTGCTAGTTTAGGTGTTGTTGAACTTACGGTTGCTTTACACTATGTGTTTAACACACCTGAAGACCAAATAGTTTGGGACGTCGGTCACCAAGCTTACGGTCATAAAATCCTTACTGGAAGACGAGATAAATTTCACACAAACAGAATGTACAAGGGATTAAGTGGTTTCCCTAAACGTTCAGAAAGTGAGTACGACACATTCGGAGTTGGTCACAGCAGCACAAGTATTTCAGCTGCACTTGGCATGGCCGTGGGGTCGAGGTTGAGTGGTGACACTAAAAGGAATCACATAGCTGTGATAGGTGATGGTGCAATGACAGCTGGTTTGGCTTTTGAGGGGCTTAATCACGCGGGAATAGAAGACAGTAACATGCTAGTTATCTTGAATGACAACTGCATGTCTATCGATCCAAATGTTGGTGCGCTGAAAGATTATCTCACTGATATCACCACTTCTCACACTTACAATAAGGTTAAGGATGAAGTTTGGAAACTTTTAGGCCAAATTTCAAAATTTGGTCCCAATGCTCAAGCCATTGCTCAAAAAGTAGAAAACGCGGTTAAGTCTGTAGTACTTAAGCAAAGCAATTTTTTTGAATCACTAAACTTTAGGTATTTTGGGCCTGTAGATGGTCACGATGTTGAATATCTAACAAAAGTCTTAGCTGATTTAAAAGACATTCCCGGACCTAAATTATTACACTGTGTTACTCGAAAAGGGGCTAAATATGAGCCTTCAGAATTGGGTAGCTCTACTAAATGGCATGCACCAGGTTTATTCAATAAAGAAACTGGTGAAATTATCGGTGCGGATAAGAGTGACACAACTCCTAAGCCCCCTAAGTTCCAAGATGTTTTCGGACAAACAATTATCGATCTTGCGAAACTTGACAAACGCATAGTAGGTGTTACTCCGGCTATGCCTTCTGGGTGTTCTCTAAAAATGATGATGGATCAAATGCCAGATAGAGCATTTGATGTGGGGATCGCTGAACAGCACGCTGTGACTTTTAGTGCTGGCATGGCTACGCGTGGGCTAGTGCCTTTTTGTAATATTTACTCGAGCTTTATGCAACGTGCTTACGACCAGCTGGTGCATGACGTGGCCTTACAGAATTTACATGTTGTATTTTGTTTAGACCGTGGAGGTTTAGTGGGTGCTGATGGACCAACACATCATGGAGCGTTTGATTTGGCCTTTATGAGAATCATCCCAAACATGGTGGTTGCTGCACCTATGGATGAAACTGATCTGCGGAATATGATGTTTACCGCATCTGAAAAACATGTAGGACCTTTTTCCATCCGTTATCCTAGAGGTACAGGATCTATTGTTAATTGGCGAAACGCCTTCGAAGAAGTTCCCGTTGGTAAAGGTCGGAAGCTGAGAAAAGGAGAAGCTGTTGCGATTTTAAGTGTTGGAGCTATAGGTACAGAGGCAGTAAAAGCGCTAGATAGTCTTAACAAAAAAGGTGTTTTAATTGCGCATTATGATATGCGTTACATTAAACCTCTAGACGATGTAATGCTACATGAGGTTTTCAGCCAATTTAAAGGAATAATAACTTTAGAAGACGGAGTAATCCAAGGGGGGTTCGGTTCCGCTGTGATAGAATGGATGATGGAGAATGGATATAACACAACTGTAACGAGAATGGGGATAGAGGATAAATGGATTGAGCATGGAACTCAAGCAGAATTATATGCTGAATGCGGCTACGATGCAGAGTCGATAGAATTAAAAATTGAGGAAGAATTGGATCGTATTAATACAATTAGCCGCTCCACTATAAATAAGGCTCAATCTGCTTAAAAATTCCTCCGTTTTTCCATAGATTAGTATTTCATGGCAACTGAAAAAAATAACTTGGAGGAAGGTGTCGTCAATCTTGTTGATAAAAGTGGATTGGTCCAAATAGAACTTGATACTATTGCTTCGATAACGTGTCTAGAACTTGATTTTACTGATTGGCTCTGGCGTGGGGTTGTCGTCAAGGAAAAAGAGTTTCGCGCAGCAATAAAAACTTTAGATACTGAAATTTATGAGGGAGTAGGCGTCGGTATAACATGTAGCGAAGAAGCAATTGTGCCTGATTGGGCTTGGATGATGATCTCATCGAAATTAAACAATGCTGAATTTGTTGTTATAGGTGGAATTACGGCTGCACGAGCGGAGGCAACTAGACTAGCTATTGTCAATCTAAACATAGACGACTTCATAGATAAGAGGATTGTAATTAAGGGGTGTTCTAATAGTGGAGGCGCTGCTTATTTAGTCCAAATTCAACAAAAACTACAACCTGTAGTAAAGAGTCTTATGTTCGGTGAGGCTTGCAGTACGGTCCCTATATATAAAAAACCTGCTGTAAAAAGGTGAATAAATGCTGACATCACAATCCGATAAAAAACTCTTCTTAATAGATGCATTTGCTTTAATCTTTAGAGCTTATTACGCATTTATTAAAAACCCAAGAATAAACTCTAAAGGTTTAAATACTTCTGCCGTATTTGGTTTTACAAATGCAATTTTAGAAGTTATCAGAATTGAAAAACCGACTCACTTTGCAGTGGTCTTCGACCCCCCGGGCGGGTCTTTTAGAAGTGAAATATATCCTGAGTATAAAGCAAATAGAGATGCTACTCCCGAAGATATTTTACTTAGTGTTCCTCTAATAAAACAAGTTTTAGAAGCCCTTAAAATCCCTTACCGAATGGAGATAGGTTACGAGGCTGATGATTTAATTGGGTTTCTTGCAAAAAAGGCAGAGACAGAGGGCTTTGACGTTTATATGATGACGCCAGATAAAGATTTTGGGCAACTTGTCTCTGACAAGATTAGAATGTACAGACCTGGAAGAGGGCGAAATCCAGCTGAGATATGGGGGCCAGAAGAAGTATGTGAGAGGTTTGGCCTGAATAGAACCGATCAGGTAATTGACTATTTAGGACTTATGGGTGATGCCTCTGACAATATCCCAGGAGTTCCTGGAGTGGGGGCGAAAACTGCTGCAAAACTTCTTTGTGAATTCGATAGCATTGATGGGTTGTATGAAAATACCGATAAATTGAGTGGGAAGATGAAGGAAAAGGTTGAAGCAAATCACGATTTAGCAATCTTATCTAGAAAACTCGCAACCATAGAACTCAATATCGATGCTGAGATAAATATCGAAGCTATGATTCGTCAGGATCTAGATGAACACTTGTTAAGAAACATTCTTGAAGATTTAGAATTTAGGACACTTTTAAACAAATTAGTTTCAGCTCCAACTATTACACATTCAGCAATAATTCAACCCGAAGAAACTAAAGAGGAGGCGACGTCGGAACCCGAAGGGCAACTAGATATGTTCAGTGTTAGCGTACCTGACCCCAAGCCTACACCCTCTCCAGAAGTCCCTAAAGAGCCCGTTTATCAAAACATTAAAGTAAATGACAACTACCATTTAATAAGCAATGACACCGAACTAGACGATTTAATTTCTCAGCTAATAAAAGCCAAAGGGTGGGGTTTCCACACGATTACAGACGGTTTCAATCCTATGAAAAACAAGTTGTTAGGGCTTGCTTTTTCTCTAGGCTCTGGTGATGCTAGCTATGTTCATTTTAGCAATTTTACAAATGATGCTCTTAGTAAACTTAAGCCCGTTCTCGAAGACTCCTCTAAAAACATCACTGCCACTAACTACAAATTTGCCATAAAAGTTCTATTCATGCACGGTGTGAAATTATCTCCGAACATTTTTGATTGCATGGTAGCCCATTATCTTTTAGATCCTGACCAAACACACAAACTTCAAAACCTAGCTAAAATTTTCTTAGGCTACGATGCGATTTCACTTGAGGGATTAGTAGGAAAAGGTAAAAACCGCAAAACATTAGGCGAAATTGATATAAGTATACTTCAGCACTATGCTTGTGAATCAGCGGATTTAGTCCTTCAACTAAAGAATAAATTTATTGTTGAGATTGAAAATGCAGGACTTACGGGGCTTCTTGAAGATGTTGAGTTTCCATTAATTTCAATCCTTGCTGATATGGAGCTTACAGGGGTGAAAATTGATGATGAGATGCTCGGGGAGTACAATATTGATTTAAGCAGTCAGCTTGAAAAGCTTCAAATAAAAATTATCAAAGAGGCTGGTGTTGAATTCAATATAGATTCTCCGAAACAGCTTGGCTCTATACTGTTTGAAACGCTTGTAATTACTGATAAAGCGAAGAAAACTAAAACAGGCCAATATCAAACTGGAGAAGATGTCCTTAAAAAACTTTCGGATACACATCCCATAGTTCCACTTATAATTGAATACCGGAAACTAAAGAAATTAAAGAGTACATATGTTGAGCCTCTCCCTAAATTAATTCACCCTAAAACCGGTAGAATTCACACCTCGTATATGCAAACTGTTGCCTCTACTGGACGCCTGAGTTCAAAGGACCCTAATCTTCAGAATATTCCAATCAGGACTGAAGCTGGAAGGCAAATTAGAAAAGCATTTATTCCAAAAGATTCGAATCACATACTTTTAGGTGCAGACTATAGCCAAATTGAGCTACGTATAGCAGCTGCTATGAGTAACGATCCTGGGCTTTGTGATGCGTTTTTAAATAATCAAGACGTTCACGCAGCAACTGCCTCAAAGGTGTTTAATGTCAATCTAAAAGATGTTACACGCGAACAAAGGTCTCAAGCCAAAGCTGTAAACTTCGGGATATTATACGGTCAAGGCGTGTTTGGCCTGGCTGAAGAGCTAGGAATAAAACGACAGCGTGCAAAAGAGATTATAGCCTCATATAACGAGCAGTTTAAAACTCTTGAAGCATTTACAAAATCATGTATCGAGCTGGCGCGTGAAAAAGAATATGCTGAGACAATTATGGGGCGCCGCAGAAAACTTCCTGGAATAAACTCAAATAACGGTATGGTTAAAGCATTTGCTGAGAGAAATGCTGTAAATGCGCCGATTCAAGGTTCAGCTGCTGATATAATAAAAGTAGCAATGGTCAAGCTATTTAGTGAATTAGAAAAAGGGAATTGGAAATCAAAAATGATAATGCAGGTGCACGATGAACTCGTTCTAGAGGTCCCTAAAGACGAATTAGAATCATTAAAGCCCATAGTAAGAGAGTGTATGGAAAGTGCCCTTGAAATCGCCGTACCATTAATCGTAGATATGAAGTCTGGTGAAGATTGGTTAGCCGCTCATTAATTAAACTTCTCGTTATGTAGAACTTTTTTTATATGTTTGCGTATAAGTAGGAAAAATAGTCGACTTTTCATAACATTTAGACATTCAAAGAAATAATATGATCATAAATAAACAAATTCGTCAAACGCTAACTTTTACTATAGCCTTAGCGACACTCTCGATTGTGTCAATCGGATGTGGTGAAACTGATTCAACCAATAATCATGATGTTGGAAACAGTGACCCAGCCACAAGTAAAACAGAAGTAGCCAAACGTACTAAAACTCTGAAGAAGATATTCCGGGCTGCCCCTTCTCCAATGGAAACTGCTCGTATAATTCAAAAGGAGGGTGTGAGTTTTAATCCTGAAAATCTTTGTGGTGTTGAGCTTGCTTCTAAAGATGGCTTGAGTTCTGACCACGCAATAAGCTTAGGGCTATTGGGTGCTGATTTGAGTTACGCTTCTATCTATAGAAAAAATTCAATTGCGTTATCCTACTTAGAGGCGGTGAAAACTTTAAGTCAGGAACTCGGCGTGGGTTCGGTTCTTAATAATGAAATAATTGGTCGAGCTGAAGCAAATAGAGCAAATAGAGATTCCGTGGTTACACTAGTTTCTAGTGCTTTTTACGAATTAAATGAAAAACTAAAAGATGTTGGCCACGAAGATCTTTCTGGATTAGTCGTAGCATCAGGTTGGATTGAAGGTCTTTATTTAGCTACAAGAGAACTAGAAGGGTCTTCTGACAACTACAAAAAACTCATAGCTGAACAAAAATTGATTCTTGTAGATGTAATGTCTCTGATTGAGAGTTACAAGGGGTCTCCTGCTATAGAAGATATGATTAATAAACTTCAGCCAGTAGTAACCGCATTTGAAGGGGTTACTTATGGAGAGAGTGCAGAGATTACAGCTAAAAAGAAAGATGGGGCAATTTATATTGGAGGAGGTAAGGAATACTTCGCAGATGAAAACACCATCCAGGCGATAACATCTTCGATAACAACATTGAGAAATAACCTAGTTAAGTAAAAAAAACAAAGATGAAATATACTATCCTACTCCTAGCTTCATTCGCGTTTTTTACAGTTGAAGCATCAAGTCAGTGTCGAGGATTTACAAAGCGCAATTGTGTTCCAGTCTTAGAAGATTATTTACAAAACGACAATTACAACGCAGCAATATTAATTCCCGGTGACGAAGCTGAATTAGACATGGCCTTTTACGGCGGTGTTAACTATAGAATTGTTGTTTGTTCTCACTCTATACTTGGCGAGGTAGAGTTCAGTCTCAACGACTATGACGGGAATGCCTTATGGACCAATACGGATGGTGAAAAACACCTAGATATACAAGTTGCTACAACACAGCAGCTCTCGGTTAAAATTAAAGTCCCCTCAAATGAAAGCTCACTTATTCATGAAGGGTGCGTGTCTATAATGCTCGGATCTAAAGAATAATTATTTTATCACCCAGGATATAGATCTTGATTTACCTTCTGTAAGTATTACAATAAAGTATATCCCTTCACTTTTCATTGTGGCATCAAGCTTGAAGTCATTTGTCCCAATGGGTAGTAAGCCTTCGTGAACGATTTCAATTTCTCTACCTAAAGCATCGTATACAGAAATTTTTGTGTCGTCCAACTGAAAAGTCTTACAAGACAAGGTCGCTTCATCTTCCGATGGGTTAGGGAAGAGATTCCAGTAAGCTCCTAATTGCCACTCATTGACAGAAAGCATGGAGCTATCATAAGCTGTAATATTAATATCGTCGAGGTAAATGTCATTCCCCAAGCGGCTTTCAAACTCAAACTGAACTCGGAAGTAAGGAGTGAGGTATTTGGGTTGGTCTAAAACTAAAATATATTCATTCCACTCGTCAGGCCCTGAAGGCACAAAAGGGTAATAATGAGGAGGTGCAGACGGAAGGGTGGTAAACCCACGGTGCATCTTGCGCAGGTCCCAGTCATTACCACAATCACCTGTAACGCTAACTCGCAAACGATCATCTGTATCGTCTTCTTCAGAGGTCCCTTTAAAGCAGTATGCCCATTTATATCTCACTACAACTTGGTAAGCCTCGGAAAGATCCATAGTGCTAGATCTAAGAAAATCCTTATTAAACTCAATGTCATTGCTCCAGTTGTTAAGGTGAAGTGAGCGTGATCCTGAATAAGACGCCTCCGTTGACACCTCCCAACCCCCATCAGAAAGGGGGTCTTCAACAAACCACTCTGAAGAAGGGAATTCTATAGATTCAAAACCCTGTACAGCTGGACTATCCATAACTCCAGCTGGAAGCACTGTGATTGTAATTGGAGAAGAGGAAAGGGTTGAGTTGTTATTGCTTACAGTAAGAACCACTTCAAACACTCCCTCGGTATTGAAAGTATGATAGGTTATGTTATTTACTCCTTCTTCAGAACCCGAAAGGATTGTGCCATCTGCGAAATCCCACTCCCATGAAATTACATCATGATAACTTTCATCCGTAAATAAAACACTATCGCCCTCACAGATAACTTTTTCATCTACCGTGAATATCGATTCACATAGTATAATATCGCCTACGACACCAGTAGCGGCTAGATTTGAAGGGGTAGAGAGTTGATTCCGTTGGGCCACTGAAGAAAGAGCGGCTGTTCGAAGGCGAGACTTTTGGCCTTCCGTAAACATCTTACAACAGTAAGAGTACTCCATATAATTCTGAACATTATCTAAAGATCCACATGACGCTCCCTCCAAGTTACAAGTTGTCCAACCTTTACTATTTGGTGTGTCCGACACGTTGTCATCCTGATTACAGTTCTCTTGTTCTCCGGGTGTATTGGAATTACCCCAAAGGTGACGGAGGTTAAGCCAATGTCCAATTTCATGCGTCAGCACCCTAGAACGGTAGTTGTTACTGGTACCAATCGAACCCGTATACGAATCCATAATAACAATACCATCAAGATAAGCATCGTTAGAATTATTAACTGATCCAGGGTAAAAGCTATAACCTGCTGCTCCACCAGCATCAGCACAAACCCAAATGTTTAAATATCTATTCCTCGGCCAATGAATTAGAAACTTTACTGCCTCATCACCAACATATGTCTCCTGGCTAACAATTCTATTAATCCCAGAATGACATTCTCCATCTGGGTCTTTTCGCGCTAACTTAAACTCTATCTGAACGTCACCCGTTATGTCGGAAAATGCACTTACAATTTCATTTAGGTCTGAATTGAGGGCATTGAAGTCACGGTTAGCGACTAAAAGAGCATCGTGGATTTGGGCAGATGAGATATTCTCCTCTCCGTTATTATGAATCACGTGGAATACTACTGGTATAGTAATCACATCATCTCTTTCACCTCCTCTATTTCGCTCTGCTATATACTGCGCTGTCTCTCTTTCTAATTGCTGATCTGCTGCTGAGATGCTTTGAAGCCTTTCTGGTGTCATTCCGAAAGCTCGTACGGTAGCCTCATAAATACCACATTTCTTAACCTCTTGAGCTGAGTTCAGAAAAGACGTAAACAGAAATAAATTTGCTAATAAGAGTCTGCTAACGAAGTTGCGAGCTGTAAATATCGTGTTTGACATGATTATACTCTGTAGGTTTTTCTTGCGGAGGCAAATCTACAACATAGAAACGCACTTGAAAAATTATTCTGATGTGGTCTCAAGTCTGAATCCAATATCTGTAACACCTTGCAATGGATCTTGCCTCATTCCTTGAGAAACCCTCAAATTGTACCTCCCATCTATAGGGAATTCAAAATCCTCTTTAAAGGAAATCCTGTGATCAATAACAGAACCTATTCCCGAGCCATACCAGTTTCCCCTTGCATCAGCAAGGGTACAACCAAGAGTGTCTCTTCTATTCTTACCATTAGGAAATGTGAAATCAAGAAATAAGTATAAGTTGGAAAACGGGTAGTTCTGGTTATGCCTTACATCGATAAAAATCGAGTATCTCGAGTCCGAGTCTTTTACAGTCCATTCAAAAGATTTCGTATCATCCGAGTACCAACCCTCTGGATTCACTTCATGTGAATCGCACGCTACAGGAAACTGACCGCAAGATGCAATTAAAAATAAAATGAAGAAACACGCTCCAGCTCGAAAAATCATGAATTAGTTTTTTGACTTTTGGCTTTTCTCTGCCCTTTTTGTCTATTATGAGGGCCCTTTTTGTTTTTACCACCTGATCTTCTCCCCTTCTTTTTATTTTTATCAAATCTTGTAAGATCATCTTGGCCAACAACATTGCTGTAGGTCTTAGAAACCTCATCTGGAAGTTCTTGAATCGCAAACTGAGAAATAGATGCTATTTTCTCTCCGTTTTCAGATGCTTTAATAAGATTGTTTGCGACTTCCAGAGATACCGGTTGAGGCCCTCCAGCAGTTTCTCCAAGTTCTAAGAAATAGACTATTTTTTTAAAAATATCCATTTTAAAGATAACAGCATTTCCCTTTGAAGTACGAATCTTAGTTTTCGCAGAAGGGAATTCTCTTACAGCTTCAACGTACTGATCTAATTCATAGTTTAAACAACACTTCAACTTACCACACTGACCAGCTAACTTAACTGGGTTTAATGCCAATTGCTGATATCTTGCCGCACCTGTTGATACTGACCTGAAATCTGTTAGCCAAGTTGAGCAGCAAAGTTCTCTCCCACACGAGCCTATTCCACCAACTCTTGCTGCTTCTTGACGAGCCCCAATTTGGCGCATATCAATCCTCAAATTAAATGTCATGGCAAATTCTCTAACAAGCTCTCTAAAATCTACTCTTTGTTCAGCGATATAGAAAAACGTTGCCTTTTTCTCATCACCTTGGAACTCTACATCTGTGAGTTTCATATTGATTTTCAGGCGTTTAATTATCTCTCTGGCCTTTAACCTGGTAGCTTCCTCCCTTTTTCTTGCTCTATGCCAAACCTCGATTTCTTCAGTAGAAGATTTATGTATAATCCTCTTAACCTCGTGATCATCTTTCACATTTTTAAGAGACATTTGAGTTCTTACAAGTTCTCCCGTTAATGAAACAACTCCAACATCAGTACCTGGGTTTATATCTAAAGACACAACATCACCAACGTAATAACTATCTGTAGACTTACGTCTGAAGAAGCCTTTTCTATTGTTTTTAAATCGCACCTCAACAATGTCAAAAGCCGAAATTCCTGAAGGCAATGCTATCCCTTCAAGCCAATCATATGTTGTTTTACCACCACTAGCACACGATCCACAACTTCCATTGTTTTTACAACCTCTCGGCGAGCCTCCGGCTCCTTTACTACAGCTACTACATCCCATTATACCACGAAGATACGTTCTTCAAGGCAAGCAATTTGGCTCAAGTTAATGTTTATTCCGGCTCTATTCTTAGGAGCATATGCACCCTCACGCTTAAGTCGAAGAAAACAACTTTGGCATTAACATTTCCCGAAATATCTGTATAAGCTTCCTCGATTAACCTTGATAATTTTACCACATTTTTATGATGGATAAAACGGCTAAACTTTGAAACAAAAGCCTTTTCTCCTTTAGTTAGACGAACTAAGTTTTCGGCTCCATAATTACCTATAATACACTGCCTTACCATGTGAAGGGCGTAGGTTAAAAAGCGTTTTTGAAATTCTCGTCCAGGAGAAGCAAAATCATTGGCTCCAATCATAAACGCTTCTCCATCTCTAGACCAACATGCGCGCACCCAAGAGGAAAATAGTTCCAAATCGGGGGTCTCAACTCCTGAAGAAGACATTCTAATAGCAGCTGAAATGTTTCCTTCTGTTATATGAGCAAAGCTCAAAGCTAATTCTTCAGAAAGTCCTGTTTTCGCGCTTATTCCTTGTGCTACCTCAGAGTCTGACAACCTTGGAACATGTACTCTTTGCAAACGAGATAAAATTGTAGGAAGTAGCTTATCTGCATTTTGAGAAACGAAAATAATTACTGTTTTATCCGTAGGTTCTTCAATTAATTTAAGAAATTTATTTGCAGTGTCAATCCTCATCGTTTCAGGTAGCCAAAGTATCAGCACCTTGTAGCTGCCATGAAAGGACTTAAGACCCAACTTTCTATTTACTTCTAGGGCTTCATCAACAGAAATAAAAAGTTGTTTTTTATCTGCACCTATTTTTGAAAGCCAATCATCTATCCCTATATATTCAGATTCAAGCATTAACTGCCTCCAAGCAATTTGAAATGGTTCCGAAATTGATTTTCCTGAACCATCTTTTTTAAAAAAAGGGAACGCCCAATGTAAATCTGGGTGCTGGACTTTTTTATGTGCCAAACAAGATGTGCACACTCCACAAGAATCCTCTTTAGTTCTATCTGTACAATGAAGATATTGTGCATAAGCCCTCGCAAGAGCAAGTCCACCTGAACCATTATGACCTTCGAACAATTGAGCATGGGCTACTCTTCCTGAAAGAACTCCATCGCGAAGGCGAGTGGAAAGGACTGTTTGGCCTATAACATCAACAAATTGCATGGCAGCAAGGTAAGGCTTGGATGTCTATTTGAGTGTCGCGTGAATCGCAATAAACGCACCTCTTCCTGGAGCCGAAATACCTGAAGAAAAAGTTTTATAATGCATGTCTAAGAGATTCGTCAATCCTATCTGTGCGTGTATGTTCTTATAAATTTCGAAATGAGACTCTATATTTAGGGTCCACCATGAAGGCGTGCCTGATAACAACGCCTCTTGAGGGTTGTCTGTACCTCCAGGACCATAATTCTCAATGTTTTTAACTCCGTTGAATAGGACAAACCCTTCAATAGACCAATCCTTCTTGTAAAATTCTAATGAGGTTCTGCCAAACATAGGTGGAATATGTGAAATTGGAGCTTGTGAAATAAGACGTGTGCCTTTCGTGAAATTAGCTACACCATGGAAATTAAGATTCGTTAAAATTTGAGCGCTTATTTCAAATCTTGCACCTTTAATAATAGCATTACCTAGATTTTCATTTCGTTGAATTGTCGCGTATTCACCATCTATAAAGAGTTGCGATTCATTGTTTAATGTAGCGGCTACAGGTGAGATCAAATCTGCCCACAAACTTAAGAAAACCGCTGAATTTAAAGATAGTCTAGGGGTAATGTCCCACGAAACACTCTCATCAAAACTGTAAATATATTCAGCTCTTAATGAGTCGTTGGGTATTAAAACATAACCTCCTTTTTCTCTAATTTTTGCTGCATCATCTATGTTAGGATGTCTGAATCCTGAAGAAAGCGACGTGGTAGTCTTTGTATTCAAAGAGAGTGGTACTTCGGCAGCAATACTTCCTGTTAAAGCTCCGTGAGATGAATGGATTTCATCAAATGGAAGCTCTATGGCCGATGTTGGTATATAGGATGCATTAATCGCTGAATGACTGTATCTAACTCCTATATGAAACGTTTTTTCTCCTGAGTTTCTTTTTGCTGATGCGAATGAAGCCCAAGACAACATGTCGCTTCCTGCATTGGGATATCTCGTTAATAACGAACCTGCAAATCCAGAATCCGCAATTGTAATACCACTAAAGTCTTCAGCACGCACGTCTGATGTTACATCATTCCACTGACCATCTATACCTGCTTCGAACTTCCAACCATCTCCTCTAAAAGGCGAGGAAACCCAAACAGAAGACAACGAAATAACATCTACAAGCTCCTCCTGTATTTCTCTCAATGCATCCCCAAATTTTCTTTTCTTTCTTGACTCTCTTATGTTTTGGTACGCGAATGTTGAGTGGAGAGACCCTGGTATGCCAAGATATTGTTCCCAGCTAACAGCTGTCATCAACCTTTCCTGAGGGCCGTAGTTCCACTCAGCCCATTTGAGGCCTAAGTCTAATATGTCATTTAGTTTATCCAACCTTGGAATGTCTGAACTTATGCTGTACTGAAAATTCGTTTCAATGGCTCCGCCAGGAATGCCCACTCGCAACTTGTGTAAAAAGTCCTTTTGCGAATACCCAGACGGTGTTTGGACTGATGGAGTCGGGTTTTCTACAATTGAATCCACTCCATTTATTCTGTCCACATAAGAATATATACCACCCCAAAGAGGGTCACCATGGGCTCGCCATTCACCCATTTTTAAATCTCCAAAACTACTTGAACTCATGGCAACTACTGAAGCCCATCGCTCCCCTCCTGCTTCAGCTGTACCGTAAAGATTAATTGAATTATTCACGCTTTTATATTGCGTGGACATAAGGGCTGATGAGTTGTATTCAGAATGTTTACTTCTAAATCTCGGTCTGAGAGTTGTAAAATGAACGACACCTCCTAAAGCATCACTACCGAATCTTACACTACTTGGACCTAAGATAACTTGTACTTTTTCAAGAGAATTAGGGTCTATTGTAATGGCATTTTGAAGATGACCAGATCTATAAATTGCGTTATTCATCCTGACTCCATCAATTACTAAAAGGACTCTATTTGCCTCAAATCCTCTAAGAACTGGAGACCCTCCTCCTTGCTGACTTTGTTGAACGTGAACTTGTCCCGATTTCTGTAATAGCTCTGCAGTATTTCCCGGTGCCACCCCTTTACCTATTGATTCAACACCTAACGACTTAAGCCCTTCAGTACTTCCCACATCCGGCACAACATTCGAAGTAATTTGGACCTCCTCTAATGAGACAGGGCATTCCTCCATTGCTATTGTTTGTCCAATTTGCTGGCCATAGATAATGAATACATCTTCATATCCCATGCTCCTAAGAAGTAATGTGTCGCCTTTAGTAAATGTTGGTAAAATCACAAATCCATCAGCATCTGAGATGAAAGATTTTGAGGTTGTCACGTTGATTACTGAAACAAAAGGAATTGGAATTGACCCATTCACAATCCTAATACTTGGTAGATGTAGAGTGTCTTTTTGGGCAAGACTATAAAAAGAAGACGTAAAAAAAGACATCACGATTATGACTAAACTTAAAAGAACATTGATATTGATGTCTTTTTTAAGTTGCAAAAATTGTCTCCAGTACATCATAACTTTTTATTTCTCTTAAACCAGAATGATGAAGTTGAACGAACATGACCATGCCAAGAAGAAGTTCTTTTTTGTCTGACTTGGTTAGCCATACGCCTTGCAATTGGTCAAAATTCATGCCAGATATAGCCATTAACAAAGAAGCTAACTTAATGTTTAAGTAATGATCTTTCGCTGTTAAACTTATATTAATTTCAGACCACTCTCCCGTGTCTAAATTTAAACTTTTAACTTCTCCCTTATTTGTTTTATCGTACTCTTCCGGCATTAACCCCAAGGCATCAACCAGTCGAGACATAAAAAAAATGTGTAAATTCGATACTGAAGCTTCCAACTCAATTAGATTTATTATGTCTATCATTAAGTTAAATACCTCAGGTATCGGCACCTCATCCTCTAATGACTTGTCCAAAACTTCAGCTATAAAAAACGCTACTGAAGATCTCTTCGCATCGTTAAGTAAATTATTCGCAGGTAAATAGCGAGAAGCTTCTTTAAAATTAGCCAATCCACCAGTTTTTTTCCTTGTAAATCCTGACAACTCTACCATAGATAGCGGATGCCATATAGCTTTATTAGATTTTTTGCCCGTCCTAACCCAAATAGGAATTACTCCGCATTCTTTGGTTAACACCTTTACCACCCTACTCGAGTCACTATAGGTTACACTACCTATTACAACCGCTTGAATAGTAACTGACTCCAATTATAATAGCTTTTCAGAAACATCAACCCAATCTCCCTCCTTTTTAATTAAATCTATCAGAGCTTCAACTCCTTCTGTCTCTGGCACATTCTTTCTTACTACCTCTTTTTCCTTATAAAGTGTAATCTTACCCACTCCTGTTCCTACATAACCGTAATCAGCATCAGCCATTTCCCCTGGGCCATTAACTATGCATCCCATAATCCCAATCTTCAGTCCTTTCAAATGACCCGTCGCCAATCTTATTTTTGCAGTTGTTTCCTCTAGGTCAAACAGTGTTCTGCCACAACTCGGGCAAGAAATATATTCAGTCTGAGAAATTCTTGTTCTTGTAGCCTGCAATATCCCGAAAGCAAGGTTAGTTCTATCCGAAAGACTAACTCCCTCACCTTCTACCCAAACACCATCTCCAAGACCATCAAGCAATACTCCTCCTAAATCGGTTGATTGATAAAGCGTAAATTCTTCCTTGCCCACTTTATTTAGCTCCCTCTTTAATACAACTGGCAATCCTTCTCCCCCTTTATTTTCCACCTCCTCAACTGCTATTCTAAGATCCATCATCGCGTTCTCATAAGTGGTCTCTAAAATTAAAACCACGTCCTGTCTTAAAACTAATCCTTCTAAGAACTCCTTAGATAAATCTCCCCTTTCCACCTTAATAAAATTCACTTTTGCGAAAGACTTTACCCTCACCCACTCCTCTTTATCCCAAACAGGATAATGCTTCTCCACTACATCTGTACCCATGACTTTAGATAACCAATCATCTCCATTCATCAACACCATTAAAGTCCCAGGGAGTGGAAAAGGAACAACTCTTGATCCTGAGAAAATAGCATCACAAGCCCTATCCGCAATATTCCATTTATCATCTGCTATAGAGTATCTATAACCCGCCCCTACGAGATTTGCATGAGTTATTTCTCCTTTCTCCCTCAAACTAGAAATTACAATGGGTGCGTTTTTACCTCCAATTTTTCCTATTCCAAATGTTTTTCGCTTTGCGTACATAAATGGATTAATCGAGCTAACAAACTCACCATCTTCCAATTCTAATTCACTTCGTTTCTTATATCTCTCAACTAAAGCTCGAGCAACAGGAATTTCAGCTTCTGGAGATTCTGTTAAAGACACCCTGATCGTATCTCCCACTCCCTCTTCAAGCAATGTCCCTATACCTACAGCCGATTTAATTCTACCATCTTCTCCATCGCCAGCTTCCGTTACTCCAAGGTGAAGAGGGTAGTTCATCCCTTCCTCATCCATTCTACTCACTAAAAGCCTATAAGCCTGCACCATTACAAGAGTGTTCGAAGACTTCATAGAAATTACTAAGTCATAAAACTCACACCCCTCAGCTATGCGCAAAAATTCTATAGCACTTTCTACCATTCCAAGTGGAGTATCACCATATCTGCTGGTAATTCTATCTGAAAGTGAACCGTGGTTGGTCCCAATTCTTATTACCCTTCCTAATTCTTTACACTTTAATACTAATGGAGTAAACTTCTCTTTTATTCTAATTAATTCCTCAGCGTAAGATTCATCAGTGTATTCGTGAACATCAAACTTCTTTTTATCAGCGTAATTACCGGGGTTTACCCTCACTTTCTCAACAAAATCAGCCGCTCTCAAAGCGGCATTTGGCGTGAAGTGGATGTCGGCAACGATGGGGGTGTCTTTGCCCATTTCTCGAACTCCTTTAACAATGTGCTCTAAAGCGTCCGAATCTTTAATACTTGGAGCGGTCAGGCGTACGAGTTCACTCCCCACATTAATCAAGCTTAAAGTTTGGTCTATGCTAGCTTTAATATTCAGTGTATCTGTAGTCGTCATAGATTGAATACGTATGGGTGCATCACCACCTAAGCTGAGGTTACCAACTTGTAATTTTCTAGATTTTCTTCGCTTATATCTTTTCCTTTTTTCTTGGAAAAATCTCTTTTGGTTTAAAACAATCCAAATAACTCCTATAGAAATAGCAGCATCAGCAATATTCCAAATCGGAGGGAAAACTTCTAACCCTCCTAAATGAAAAGGCATCCAAGATGGCCATTGGATCGTAAAGTGAAACATGTCAACCACGTTCGCCATAAGCCAAGGTGCATAACCATTTTCTACATTAAAATCAGCTATAGTTCCCCAGCCAGAATGTGAAAATAATCGACCGTAAACAGCACTATCAATTATATTTCCTATAGCACCAGCCCATATTAAAGCAATAGATTTAAGTAGTCCTGAATGAGCTTTGTCCTTTATGAGTTTAAATAAGTAAATACCTATTCCAACAGATGCTATGAGACGGAAAGATGTTAGAACTAATTTCCCAGCTACTCCTGGCAATGCCCAACCAAAGGCCATGCCCTCGTTTTCAATAAACTGTAATTCTAGTAACCCTGGAATAAACTCAGCTCTCTCACCAATTGTGAAATTTAGCTTTATATAAATCTTTAAGATTTGGTCTGCCAACAATAGAGGCATGACCCACTCTAAAATGAGCTTGCGCATAATTTTATTAAAACGGTTTACTGTCTCTCTTTAGCCTCCATGGATAGAGTCGCGTGAGGGACAAGGCGCAAACGAGCTTTTGGAATTAATTTTCCCGTTACTCGACAAATCCCGTAAGTTTTATTCTTTATTCTTAAGAGAGCATTTTCTAGATTTTGAATAAACTTCTCTTGCCGTCCTGCTAATGCGGATGTTTCTTCACGACTCATAGTTTCAGAACCATCTTCCATCATCTTAAATGTTGGAGATGTGTCCTCAGTTGTATTATCGTCTTTATGTGACAATGAAGATTGCAATTGGTCTAAATCTTCTCGGGCGATTTCCAATTTATTCTCAATGAGTTCAGTGAATTCCTTGAGGTCAGACTCCGAATATTTTATTTCTGCCATAACTGGTTTTTTAATATTTTACAACTTGAACCATGATGAACAAGCCATCTTCTAATTCAATTTTAACTCCCTCAGGGCCATTCTTCCACTCAACTCTCTCTGCTAATGTTTGAGTTCGAATATAGGACAAATTTTCTTGTAATTGGCTACTTATTTCCTCTTCTGCATTTATCACAAGACTTATTCTGTCTGTGACCTCTAAACCTATGTCTTTTCTTACGTTTTGAACTCTATTAACAAGCTCTCTCGAAAGACCCTCAGCTCTTAAATTTTCATCAATTGTTATGTCTAGAGCGACCGTCAATCCACCTTCACTTGATACTATCCAACCGGGAATGTCCTCTGTAGAGATTTGGACGTCAGTAACAACAATCTCTACTTCACCCTGACCATCATCTGGAGTGATTGTAAGTTTACCTTCACTCTCTAATTCATCTGTAGCTTCAACAGGTAAGGCATTTATTGCTGCCGCAATTGCCTTCATCCGTTTCCCATATCTTGGCCCGAGAGCTTTAAAGTCTGGCTTAATGCTCTTTACGATTCCACCTCCATCACGGATTATCTCAAGCTCTTTTACATTGACTTCCGAACGTATTAAATCTTCAATTGCAGATAATCTTTCCGCATATATGTCATCTAATACAGGAACCATAATTCTTCTTAAAGGCTGTCTAACTCGAATTCTCTCCCGCTTTCTAAGACTTAATACTTGAGAGCATAATTTCCTCGCTAGCTCCATTCTAATTTCGAGTTCCGAATCAATAATTGACATATCAGAGTTCGGGAAGTTTGCGAGGTGAACTGAATTTTCAGCGCCATCTCTAGATCCTCCAAGGCCTTCATTTATATCGCGGAACAATCTATCCATAAAAAATGGAGCAATTGGCGAGCCCAGTATTGCTGTTGTTCGAAGGCAAGTAACAAGAGTTTGGTATGCTGAAAGTTTATCCTCATTCATTGAACCCTTCCAAAATCTTTGCCTGTTTAGACGAACGTACCAGTTACTTAGCTCATCAATAACGAAGCTTTGTAATAATCTCGCAGCTCGTGTCGGTTCTAATTCCTCAAATGCTTTATTTACTTCTTTCGTTAATGTATGCATACGAGAAAGTATCCATCTATCTATTTCTGGACGAGATTCATAGGACACTTTGGGTTCATCCCCTTTCAATCCATCAATATTTGCGTAAAGAGCAAAGAAGTTAAACGTATTGTGAAGTGTCCCGAAGAACTTTCTTGTTACTTCCGCTATTCCCTCTAAATCGAATTTTAAATTATCCCATGGTTGGGCATTGCTGATCATATACCAACGTGTAGCATCCGGACCAAACTTTTCGAGTGTAGAAAATGGGTCAATTGCGTTGCCCAATCGCTTAGACATCTTCACTCCATTCTTATCTAATACTAACCCATTTGAAACAACATTTTTATATGCAACTTTATCGAACACCATGGTAGAAATGGCATGTAGAGTATAGAACCAGCCTCTTGTTTGGTCTACTCCTTCTGCAATAAAATCAGCTGGATACGCTTCTTCATTATCTACTTGCTCTTTGTTTTCAAACGGATAGTGCCATTGTGCGTATGGCATTGACCCCGAATCGAACCAAACGTCTATCAAATCACTCTCACGCATCATCGCAGAACCATTTTCTGACTTCAAAATAATCTTGTCTACAACATGTTTGTGGAGATCGAAGAATTCATAGTTGGACTTTGACATGTCACCCGGCTTGAAATCAGCCAGAGGATTTTCTTTCATTAACCCCGCTTCCACAGCTTCAGAGCATCTAATAGACAACTCTTCAACTGAGCCTATGCACACTTCCTCTGAACCGTCTTCAGTTCTCCAAATAGGAATTGGTATCCCCCAGAAACGCGATCGGCTTAAATTCCAATCATTCAGGTTTTCAAGCCATTTCCCAAATCTTCCACTACCCGTACTTTCTGGCTTCCAGTTAATCGTATTATTAAGCTCAGTCATTCTCTCTTTCTTAGCTGTTGCTTTAACAAACCAAGAATCAAGTGGAAAGTATAAAATAGGTTTATCAGTTCTCCAGCAATGGGGGTAAGAGTGAGAGTACTTTTCTACTTTAAAGGCTAGCCCACGAGTTTTTAAATCTATCGCAATCTCAACATCTACAGATTTCTCGGGAGCCTCTCCATCTTTATAGTATTCATTCTTCACGAAACGACCGGGAAATGGACCGTGCCCTTCGCGCAATCGGCCTTGCATATCTACAAGTGGCACACCGTGACCCGATCCATCATCAACTAGCATTGGTGGAACCCCTGCAGCTTTAGCAACCAAGGCATCATCTGCTCCAAATGTTGGTGCTGTGTGTACTATTCCCGTACCATCCTCAGTTGTAACGAAATCTCCAGAAATTACTCTAAACGCTTGATCAGGGTCTTGCATAGGCTGAGCCCAGTCAATCAACTGCTCATACTTCATACCAACTAATGCAGCCCCCTTACACTTTCCTAACACCTCGTAATCAGGACCTTTGTGGAACTGTTTCTCTACAAGGTTTTCCGCAAGTGCAACTAAACCATCAGTTCCTGTGTATTTGTTAGTTGTTCTAACAATTACATAATCGATTTTTGCTCCGACAGTTAACGCCGTATTTGAGGGCAATGTCCAAGGGGTTGTCGTCCAAGCAAGGAAGTATAGAGGCAATTCCGAAGGTAAATCAGCACCCTCTATCATTGCTTTCAACTTCATTGTGCTTGAATTATCAGCTTTGAATTGGGCAACAATCGTTGTATCCATAACATCACGATATGTCCCAGGTTGATTAAGCTCATGCGAACTTAACCCCGTTCCCGCCATAGGGCTATAAGGCTGTATTGTATACCCCTTATAAATAAGATCTTTCTTATATAATTGAGATAATAGCCACCAAACTGATTCGATATATTTATTTTCGTAAGTAACATATGGAGCTTCCATATCCACCCAATAGCCCATTTTTTTAGTTAAGCTATTCCAAACCCCAGTATATTTCATCACTGCTTTCCTGCAGGCGTTGTTATACTCTTCAACTGAGATCTTAGTCCCGATATCTTCTTTAGTTATACCCAGTTCTTTTTCAACCCCGAGTTCAACAGGAAGTCCGTGAGTATCCCATCCGGCTTTTCTTTCTACTCTTTTTCCTTTAAGAGTAGCATACCTACAGAAAATATCCTTAATAGCACGGCCCATTACATGGTGAATGCCAGGCATACCGTTTGCTGAAGGTGGACCTTCATAGAAAACGTAAGCATCGTCTGCTGGACGAGAATCTATGCTCGCCTGAAATGTGTTTTCGCGCTCCCACAGCTCCAAGGTTTTTTTAGCTAAACCAGGAAGATCTAATGAGCCACGTTCGAGGAATCCTTTCGACATCAAAATCTACAATTGAATGTCGCGAAGATAACACGCTCAAGGGTGAGAATAGCTCTTAGATCTGGCTGAGTTTAAGCATATTCGTCATTCCCATATCTGCAATCGGCATTGAGGCTGTATGGACTACAAAATCACCTTTCTTCACCCTACCTTCTTTAACAAGCAGCCGTTTAATTTCCGCTATTGTGTGATCTGTGCTGACTATTTTTGAGTAATATATTGTCTTTACCCCCCAAACAAGATTCATTTGGGTTAAAACATTGCGATTAGAAGTCAACATGAAAATATTTGCCTTGGGCCTTTGACTACTCACTTTTTGTGCTGTGTAGCCAGAAAAAGTCATCGTGACAATCGCTTTAGCCTTAGTCCTTCTCGCAAGCCTGCAAGCATTGTAGCATACTGAATCTGTGATAAACCTCTTATCCTCAGGGTTATATGGAGGGCGTTCATTAAAAGGCTTTTTGTTACCATCCTCCATTGACTGTATGATTTTCGTCATTGCCTGAACAGCAATAATTGGGTGCTTACCCACACTTGTCTCTGCTGATAACATTACCGCATCAGCTCCATCTAAAACAGCGTTTGCGACATCATTCACCTCTGCTCGAGTAGGTGTTGCGCTTTCTATCATACTCTCCATCATCTGAGTGGCTACAATAACTGGTTTACCCGATGAAAGACATTTAGAAATAATATCTTTCTGAATAAGAGGAACATTCTGCATAGGAACCTCAACACCTAAATCTCCCCTTGCAATCATAACCGCATCTGTAACCTCTATTATCTCATCAATATCTTCAACAGCTTCAGGTTTTTCAATTTTTGCTATAACACGGGCATGCTTATCACGACTTTTTATCATGGTCTGCAGCTGCTCAACATCCTTTGAGCTTCTCACGAATGATAGACCTATCCAGTCAACATTTTCTTCAAGAGCAAAGTCCAAATCAACTTTATCCTTTTCAGTTATACAGGGTAGTGAAATATTTGTTGTAGGGAGACTTAGTCCTTTTCTGGGCGTTAGAATCCCACCATTAATTACCCTGCAAACTACTTCTGTCTTATTATCTGACGAAAGAGCTTCTAGCCTAATCTTCCCATCATCTAAAAGAACAGGCTCCCCCTTTTGCACATCAACTGCAAAATTGACATAGTTAGTAAAAATCTTTCCATTACTACCTGCCTCATCTCCTACAACAATCTTAATTTCACTATTGTCATCTAACATCATCTCTCCACCAACAATATCTCCAATTCTTAATTTAGGCCCTTGTAAGTCAACTAAAATTGCAGTTTTTACACCTAAGTTTTCATCTACAATTCTACAGTTATTTATAACCTCCCGATGGTCTTCTATTTCTCCATGAGAAGAATTAATCCTTATAACATTCATCCCCGCAAGAACTAACTTTTCAAGCATCTCCATCGAGGAAGTAGCTGGTCCTATGGTCGCAATTATTTTTGTTTGCTTTTCTGGTAATGTGATCCTATTATTCATTTCTACTTCTATTCTAATTCAAACATCGCCTCGAGAACTCCTGATTTTTCAGGATCTAAATAAGTCACTAAAGTAACGAGTTTAGACGTTCTAATTGTCTGAATAATACCATCTAACTTAATATTTCCTAAATTTACTTTTAGAAGATAATCTAAAGAATTAGGCCCTTGACCCACTGTCAAACACCCTTCAGGAACCCTATTTAAAACTAAACTAACGTCTATTTCTTCTTCTATTTTTCTATAACTATATACAATATGCTTAGAAATAAGTTCGCCTGTATTTACACAAAACGACTTTAATTCTCTATCATAAACTAACTCCCAACTAAATAACCTGTTAAGCTCCCAAGCAAGCCTATGTCCTCCTATGTGTGTTCCAATACCATAAAGCTCGAAATCACACTCCAAATCCATATCAAGGTGAAGCTTAGCCATTATAACGAAGGTACTTCTTTATCATAGACTTTTTTCCAACCCATTCTTGCTGCGTTTCTTTCCGCAATTTTTTTTGAGCGACCTTCTCCACTACCCAGACTCTCTTCTCCTGCAAAAACTTCTACCTCGAAGGCGTTTTCTCCATCCTGCATATATTCTCTAATGACTTTAAATGACAGAGTCAAGAGTTCTTTCTGCGCCCAGTGATGAAGCTTACTTTTAAAATCTGTGGTCTCATAAATCTTTTCATCTAAGCCAAACCGCTTCATCAATTTTATCAATGAATTATTGGTCCTGCTATATCCATGATCTAAATAAACCGCGCCTATTAATGCCTCCATTGCATTTCCCAACATATTTTGCCTGATATCCTCACGCCTCATCTTAACATCAAGCAAATCCTCAAGCCCTATTTGTTTTCCAAGTAAATTTAGGTATTTCCTACTTACAACTTTTGACTTCCTCTGAGTTAATAACCCTTCTGCAGCCTCTTTGTCTTTATTATATAAATACGCTGCAATACTTAAATCTAAAACGGCATCCCCTAAAAACTCTAACCGCTCGTTACTATTCTTTCCTGAAGTGTCCCCGTCAAGCACAGATGAATGGCGCATCGCTTCTTCATAGTAAGCTATATTTCTGACCTTAAGTCTGAAATGAGATCGCACAATAAAGCGGATTTTACCTGAGGATGAATCTTTTCTAAATAAACGATGTAAGAACTGCATTAAAAATATCTCCTTTATTTTCTATTTGGAGTATTTCCTAAACAAAACAGATGCGTTGTGCCCTCCGAATCCGAAAGTGTTAGAAAGTGCTGCATTCACATCTCTCTTTCGAGCTTTATTGAAAGTGAAATCCAATTCTGGGTCAAGCTCCTCATCCTCATGTGCGTGATTTATCGTAGGAGGAACAGTTCCGTTAACAATAGCAAGTATACATGCCATAGCTTCAACAGCTCCAGCCGCACCAAGCAAGTGACCTGTCATTGACTTCGTAGAGGAAATACTGAGTTTGTACGCTGACTTACCGAACACCTTCTGTATAGCCTGTGTTTCAGCTATATCCCCAAGTGGAGTACTCGTTCCGTGAACGTTTACGTAATCCACCTCTTCAGGGCTCATTCCAGCATCTTCAAGGGTGACCTTCATAACATTCGTCGCTCCAAGACCTTCTGGGTGTGGAGCGGTAATGTGATGAGCATCTGCACTCATACCACCTCCTACCATCTCACAGTAAATCTTAGCTCCACGAGCCTCGGCATGTTCAAGAGACTCAAGAATAATTGCTCCGGCTCCCTCACCTAGAACGAAACCATCACGAGTTTTATCGAAAGGTCTAGAAGCTTTTTTAGGGTCCTCATTGCGAGTCGAAAGAGCTTTAAGAGCATTGAATCCGCCAATTGCACCTTCAGTTACTGCAGCTTCAGAACCTCCTGAAACAATAACATCTGCTTTTCCTAACCTAATTAAATTAAAAGAATCAATTAGAGCGTGAGTAGAACTTGCACAAGCACTTACGGTTGCGTAATTAGGACCTCTAAAACCATTTCTAATACTTATTTGTCCGGCTGCAATATCAGGAATCATCATGGGAATAAAGAACGGTGAAAACTTCGGGGTTCCATCACCATCGTGAAAGTTCTTTGCTTCATCCATAAAACTCTGGAAACCTCCTATTCCACACCCCCAAATAACTCCCGCTCTGTCAGGGTCTATATTTCCTTCTTCACCTTCTCCCTCAAAGCCTTTAGCAATTAGGCCAGCATCTTTTAATGCTTGTTGAGAGCTTACAACTGCAAATTGAGTAAAGAGATCCATCCTTCTGGCCTCGCGGCGATGAATGTGATCTAGCACATTAAAGCCTTTTACTTCGCATGCAAACCGAGTCTTGAACTTTGACGAGTCAAACCGGGTAATTTCTGCCGCTCCACTTACTCCACGAACTAAGTTCTTCCAGAAAGTTTCAGGATCATTACCTAAAGGTGTTAAAGCACCAAGGCCAGTTACTACTACGCGCTTAAGCTCCATATAAGAATCAAGTAAATAAACACTAAGGCTTAATTAGTTGCCTTTTCGATGTGCTCAATTGCTTGTCCTACAGTACTGATATTCTCAGCCTGATCGTCAGGTATAGCAATGTTAAATTCTTTTTCGAACTCCATAATAAGTTCTACTGTGTCGAGAGAATCGGCACCTAAATCGTTAGTGAAGCTTGCCTCTGGCTTAACCTCTCCTTCATCCACTCCTAGCTTATCCACAATGATAGCTGTTACTTTTACGCTGATATCAGACATGATAATCGTATTGAATTTGGTGCAAAATTAATCCAAACCTCCAACTTCAGGTAAAAAAACCAAAGAAAGTTTTAACAAAAAGCTTTCTAATACTCTTTTAGTATCTCGTCAATAGGCTTTCTTTCGAGGTCAGGCACCTCACAATCTGAACTGGGAAATCCAAATGGAATATTTAAGTACGCCCTCTCATTATCAGGTCTAGAAAGGATTTCCGATAAAAAATTCATTGGCGAAGGAGTGTGAGTTAGCGCGACAAGTCCTATTTCATGAAGTGCTGTTAATAGAATTCCAACTGCAATTCCGACACTCTCATTCACGTAATAATTCCGAGTTTTACCTGTTTCATCTTTGCCGAAAGCGTGCTTAAAAACGATAATTAATCCAGGAGCATCTTCTATAAAGGGTTTAATATGATCTGTTTTAAAAGGCTCTAAGTCTTTTAACCACTCATCACTCATTCGGCCATTATAATTCCTGTACTCCTCTTCTTGTGCAGCAGCCCTAATCTTACTCCTAATTTCAGAATCTGTTACAAGACAAAAAGTCCAAGGCTGTTTATGTGCCCCTGAAGGAGCTGTTCCCGCGGCGGAAATACAGTTGCGCACAGCTTCCATTGGAACCGGTTCTAGCGAGAAATGCCTTACACTTCTTCTCTTTTGCATTTTATCCAAAAACTTAGAGCTGCGGTCTATCATCTCTTTGGGAGAGTATTTATGAATCCCGTACTTCATCTATCTCTCAGCTTCTGCATGAGTTTAGAAGCATAAATGAATTCATTGAGTGTCTCAGCCTGAGAAACCATCATTTCATCGTTATCTCCTTCAAAAGCAATCTCACCCTCGTGAATAAAATGAATCGTGTCTGAAGCCTCAATTACACTATTCATGTCATGGCTGACTACCACCGTTGTCATTCCGTATTCTCTTGTAATATCAATTATTAGATTATCAATCACTATAGCTGTTTGTGGGTCCAAACCGGAATTTGGCTCGTCACAAAACAAGTATTTAGGGTTCATTGATATCGCACGAGCTATCCCCACACGCTTCTGCATTCCACCGCTGAGCTCTCCTGTAAACTTGTCTCCTTGTCCTTCTAACATTACTCTTTTCAAGCAATCCTCTGCCCTCACATCCATTTCTTTATCCGTCAAATCGCTAAACATCTTCAGCGGAAACTTAATGTTCTCAGAAACTGTCATTGAATCAAATAGAGCCCCTCCCTGAAATAACATCCCAATCTCCTTATGAACTTCTTTTCTCATTCGTTGATTCATAGCTGTGAAGTCTCGACCATCAAATAGAACTTTCCCTTCATCTGGCTCTAAAAGCCCCACAGTACACTTCGTCATCACACTCTTTCCTGAGCCTGAACGACCGATAATAAAATTCACCTTGCCTTTATGAAACTTAGCGCTTACATTCTTTAAAATGTGATGCTCCCCGAAAGATTTAGATATGTTTATAAGCTCAATCATTCTGTTTTCAGGTTAAAAGAAGCTTCGTTAATATTAGGTTAGACAACATAATTATCACGACGCTGTATACAACTGCTTTTGTGCTTGATTTAGCAACTTCAAGAGCTCCTCCATGAGTATAGTAGCCATGATATGCCGAGACGGACGTCATTACTATTGAGAAAATTGTCGTTTTAATAAGAGCGTATATAACATCAAAAGAAACGAAATCGACCTGAAGACCATATTGAAAATCTGCCATACTGCTCACCCCAGTAACATAAGCAATTCCAGCGCCTGATGTGAGCCCTAAAAACATGCTCATGATAACTAGTAATGGTAAGCAAATAATACCTGCAATAATCTTAGGCAAGGTTAAGAATCCAGCACTGTTTATCCCCATTATCTCAAGCGCATCTATTTGCTCGGTAACCCTCATTGTTCCAAGCTGTGAAGCAATATTTGAACCGATCTTACCTGCGAGAATCACGGGAATTAAGGTGGGGGAAAATTCAAGGATCATTGTTTGGCGTACCGTAAAACCAATGGTGTAAACGGGTATCCAACCACTTACCTGGTGCGCAGTCTGAAGGCACATAACTGCACCCATAAATAAACTAAGCAACGTCACAATCCCAACACTATTAGTGCCAATGGTGGTCATTTCATTCACAAGGGAACGACGAAAGACTGCACCGTTTTCAGGTTTACACAAAACTCTCAATATAAATCTCGTATACCTACCGATATGAAAGATGATGCCCATTACCGCGAAGGTAAACGTAACAATTGCTAACTTTACACCATTATGAAACGAATTGTCACACCTCTTTTGTTATGCCTTTGCATTATTGCGTTTTTATGCGGGTGCGCCTCTTCTCATAGCAGTTGCGGTACATGTGATGCTTATAATTGCGTTCAACTTGATGCAAATAAGTAAGCCTGTGGAAAAATTTGCTGTCATAATGGCTGGAGGTGTTGGGACTAGGTTTTGGCCCATGTCTCGTACTTCTAAGCCTAAACAATTTCTCGACATCCTCGGTACAGGCCGATCATTGATCCAAATGACATTTGACCGATTAAGTTCGGTAGTACCACCATCAAATATACTCGTTGTAACAAATGAGCTTTACCGCTCTGATGTCGCCTCCCATATTCCGTCTATACCTCCTAAGAATATTCTTTGCGAACCCTGCATGCGCAATACCGCTCCTTGCATCGCCTATGCAAATGCCGTTATCTCTAGGCGAGTTGTGTCATCTGGGATTGACGCTTGCGACGTCGGAATCATTGTAGCCCCGTCCGACCATCTAATCCTTAATGAGCCAGAGTTCGACCGTATAATCTCACTTGCCCTCTTAGAAGCTACCTCAACTACCTCGCTCGTCACCCTAGGTATTAAACCCACCCGCCCAGATACCGGGTATGGATATATCAAGTTCTCTGGATCGAATTCGACTGGCGATAGAGCTAGCGAAATAGCTTCTGTAGATCACTTTACAGAAAAACCAGATTTAGAAACAGCCAATGGGTTTTTGAAAGAAGGTGGGTATTGCTGGAATAGCGGGATTTTTGTTTGGTCACTCGCAAATATATCGAATGAGTTTTCTAAGCATCTTTCAGATATATCAACAGCCTTTGAAGGGGTTGAGTTTTCTGGAAATGCTGGCGAAGCCGATGAGATTTACACCTCGTGTGAATCTATTTCTATAGACTATGGAATTCTCGAACGCGCTTCTTCTGTCTCCGTCATTCCTTGTGATTTCGGCTGGTCAGACTTAGGAACTTGGACTTCACTTGCAACTCACCTACCTAAAGATTCTTCTGGAAACAGCTCCTCCGGAGTAGATTTAATGATTTCAGAAAGTGCAAACAATATTGTGGTCGGTGCGGATTCTAAAAAAATTATAGCCCTTCGTGGCTTAAATGACTTCATTGTTGTCGACACACAAGATGCTTTACTTGTTTGTCCTAAATCCGATGAACAATGGGTGAAAGTTTTAGTTGGGAAACTAACAAAATAACTCAATAGACTTACAGGATATGCTGATAGGTTACCCCCCTTCGTATCCATACTATCTCCCGATCATGTTCTTTGGGACAACCCATGCGTCGTATTCTTCTGCGGTGACGTATCCTAGAGATAGAGCGGCTTCGCGAAGAGTGGTGCCTTCTGTATGGGCTTTACCGGCAATTTCAGCTGATTTGTAATAACCAATTTTCGTGTTTAGAGCAGTGACCAGCATGAGGCTGTTGTCGACGAGGTCCTTGATGCGTGGCTCGTTAGCTTTGATCCCATCTACACAGTTTTTTGCGAACGAGTGGGATCCTTCGCCGAGTAGGCGAGCTGACTCGAGGATGTTTCTAGCCATCATAGGTTTAAATACATTAAGCTCGTAATGTCCTTGGGTTCCTCCTACAGCAATAGCTACGTCGTTTCCCATTACCTGAGCACAAACCATAGTCAGAGCTTCGCACTGAGTGGGGTTGACTTTTCCAGGCATGATTGACGAACCGGGCTCATTCGCAGGGAGCTGAAGTTCACCGATTGCAGATCGGGGGCCAGAGCCCATCATTCTGATGTCGTTAGCGATCTTATTGAGGGCGACAGCTAGTTGGCGTAGAGCTCCATGGGATTCGACAATAGCATCGTGAGCGGCAAGGGCTTCGAACTTGTTAGGAGCCGTTACAAACGGGTGTCCGGTAGAAGATGCTATATGTGCGGCAACGGTTTCCGAATATCCTTCAGGGGTGTTGATGCCTGTTCCTACAGCCGTACCGCCTAGGGCGAGTTCTGAAAGATGGTCTAGGGAGTGACGAAGGGCGCGGAGGCCATAGTTTAATTGGGCTACGTAGCCTGAAAACTCTTGACCGAGGGTGAGGGGGGTAGCGTCCATTAGGTGGGTGCGCCCGATTTTTACAATACTCTCGAACTCGGAAGATTTCGAGGCTAGGGAGTCGAGAAGAGTCTCAATGCCGGGAATGGTATTCTCGACGATGAGGGTGTAGGCGGCGATGTGCATGGCCGTCGGGAATGTGTCATTTGAAGATTGACTCTTATTTACGTCATCGTTTGGATGGACGGGTCTGGTTCCTTCGCCAAGGGTTCCTCCTGAAAGCTGATGGCAGCGGTTTGCTACCACTTCATTGACGTTCATGTTAGACTGGGTTCCAGAACCAGTTTGCCAAATAACTAGGGGGAATTGAGAGTCGTGTATGCCTTCGAGAATTTCTGAGCAGGCCGTAGATATTAGGTCTCTCGTTTCTGATGAAAGAATGCCACATTCACAGTTCGTTTTTGCTGCGGCACGCTTGAGGTGAGCGAAAGCGTGAACAATTTCGAGTGGCATGGAGGAAGCTGGTCCGATGCGGAAATTATTGCGAGAGCGCTCCGTTTGGGCTCCCCAAAGGACGTTAGACGGGACTTTTACTTCTCCTAAAGTGTCTTTTTCAATTCGGAAATCTGACATGGTGTGGTGATTTAAAATGCGTGTTAATCTTGGGGGTTATTTGAAGCGGCGCCGGCGGCCATAAGGTAGGCTTTGAGGAATCCTTCGATTTCTCCGTTCATAACGGCATCTACATTGGAGGTTTCGTGGCCAGTTCGGACGTCCTTTACCATTTTATATGGCTGCATGACGTATGATCGAATTTGAGAACCCCACTCTATTTTCATTTTCCCAGCTTCAATTTCATCACGGGCTTCGTTGAGACGGGCGCGTTCGAGTTCGAAGAGTTGAGATTTTAAGAGCTGCATCGCTTTCTCACGGTTTCCGAGTTGAGATCGGGTTTCTGTGTTTTCAATAACGATACCCGTGGGGGCGTGACGTACACGTACTCCAGTTTCTACTTTGTTTACGTTTTGGCCTCCAGCTCCGCCTGAACGGAAAGTGTCCCAAGAAATATCGGCGGGGTTAACAGTGATTTCAATGGAGTCATCCACAAGTGGATAGACGTAAACTGAGGCAAATGAGGTGTGGCGACGAGCTTGAGAGTCGAATGGGGAGATTCTGACTAATCGGTGTACGCCGTTTTCCCCTTTGAGCATTCCGTATGCGAAGTCGCCTTCGAACTCAAGGGTTACTTGTTTTATTCCTGCGGGATCGCCCTCTTGAAGGTGGAGTTCGCGGACTTTAAAACCTGCCTTATCGCCATACATCCTATACATGCGCATTAGCATTGCAGCCCAGTCACAGGATTCAGTTCCTCCGGCTCCGGAAGTGATTTGCATTACGGCATTAAGGGAATCCTCTTCTGCTGAAAGCATGTTTTGAAACTCTAAGCCTTCAATGGTCTCAGTCGCTTCAGAGTAAGCCGAATCAACCGCGGAGGGATCTTCTTCCCCAGCTTTCATAAAATCGAAAAGGACGGAAAGGTCCTCAACCTTTGAAGCGCAGTCATCAAATTTAGTTACCCAAGATTTCTTAGATCTTATGAGTTTCATTACTTGCTCTGCATTTTTAGAGTCATTCCAAAACTCAGGATCGTGGGTTTGCTTTTCATCCTCCATCACCTCCATTCGTTTCTGTTCAATGTTCAGATAGCCCCTCAAAGCTTCAACACGAGAAGAAAGGATTTCGATAGAGTCAACTGTAAGCATGAGACAAAAGTAAAGAAGTTAAATCGACTTGATAGATGATAGTATCATTTCTAAAGAAAATCCACGTGATTGAAGATAACGGATTAGGCGAGGGCGATTAGAAGTAATGTCAGAAGGATAGGTTTGTAGGCGAGTGTTTAGGACGTGAGTGAGCTTTTCTGATACAATTTCTGGCGTGAGGACAGAGAGAGCAGATGAAATTTCTGAGGAGGAACAGCCTTTTGCACGTAAGCCTTCGCCTATCTTGTAGGGTCCCCATTGCTTTAAATGGAAGTGGTCGTGAATGAAGGCTGACAGAAAACGAGTTTGGTTAACAAAATCAAGACTTACTAACTTAACTAGAAACGAATTTGCTTCTGAGTTGGGTACTTCCCACTCTTTTAGACGGTTTAGCACCTCAGCCTTAGAACGCTCGCTTCGAGCACACCATCGAGTTATTTTTTCCTGCCAATTCACAACCAATTATGTAATAATAATTTTAGATTCATTTCTAAGTCGCAAGGTGGGTTGAGATACCCGATATTTGCAAAACTAATAACACCCATTTTATAACCGTAATGCGGTCTGAACTTTTGCAACGTATCCAAGATCTACTCGGGAACGAAGATCTGGAAGCCATCCGAAAAGATGTGCGCAGTGCTATACAATCCTTCCACGCCCTCACACAAGATGAGGTTCGTCGCCAACGTGATGCTTGGGAAAAGGAAGAACACGAGCCTGATGAAACTTTTATTTACAAACCTTCTGAAGAGGAAGCTATAGTTGAAGAACTATCGAGTTCTTTTAAAGAAAGAGAGAAAGCTTGGAAAGCTTCTATTGCAGAGGAACAGAGGGCTAATTTGGTCACAAAAGAAGGGCTTCTGGAAAGGCTAAGAAGTACAATCCAAGAAGAGGAGAATATAGGAAAAGCGTTTAGCTCCTTTAATGAGGTGCGGGCGGAGTGGGAGGCTGTTGGAGATGTTCCTGGAAATAACTATAAGGATATTCATGACGAATACCACCGCCTGCGCGATGAGTTCTTTTACAACATTAATATATACAAGCAGCTTCAGGATCATGACTTGAAGAAGAATCATGCCACAAAGCTTGAATTAACGGAGAAAGCTAAGAATCTTGCAGCAGTTGAAGATCTAAAGGAACGTGAAAAAATGGCTCGTGAACTTCAAAAACAATGGCTCGATGTGGGACCATCTCCAAGAGAGACTTACAAAGAAATGGCAGACACGTTCTTCGGAATTACTCGTCCTGTTTTTGATGAGGTAAAAGCTCAATACGATAAACTCCGAGAGAGTTTTGTTGAGCATAAGGTTTCTAAAGAAGCGCTAATAGAAGAGTTGAGAGGTTTAATGACAGAAGATATCGAAGAAAGTCATAAGGTTTGGAAAACTATGACAATTAACGTTATTGATATGCAGAAAAGGTGGAAGGAAATCGGCTTTTCTGGAAAGGAGCATAACGAAAGTTTATGGCATCAATTCCGTGAATTATCTGATGTTTTCTTTGAAAAAAAGCAGGTCTTCTACGATAAAATGAAGGAGGAGGGAAAAGACGCTAAGAAAGAGAAAATCGTTCTTTGTGAAAAGGCTGAGTCAATTCAAGACAGCAACGATTGGAAAGATACAACCGCTGTAATGATACAACTTCAAAAGGATTGGAAAACTGCAGGTTCATGCCCTCCAGGAGAGGAGCATAAATTATGGAGGCGGTTTCATAAAGCTCAGGATGTTTTCTTTAAAGCCAAGAAAGCTCAGTTCGCAGATCGAAATAAAGAGGAGAAAGTAAATCTCGGATTGAAGAAAGAGCTACTTGAAAAAGTGGAAGCGTTTAAAATTACAGATAATAGAATCGCTGATTTAAACACGCTAAAAGAATTTTCAGGTGATTGGCGTAAAATCGGGTTTGTTCCTAGGAAAAATTTTGAGAATTTATCTGATCGCTTTACAAAGGCGATGGATAAGCACTACGATGCTTTAAGCGCTCAAAGATCTGAGCGTTCTGTAGCAAGTTATCAAAATCGTGTTGAACGCCTATCAAAAGGTGGGAAGAGTGGAAGAGGTGGTGGAAATGATATCCGTCGTGAGCAAGCTGTTTTAAGAGATAAGATTAATCGTCTTAATACTCGTGTAGTCCAAACGGAAGAAAACATGGAGCGCTTTACAGGAAAAGGAGCACAGTCAATTCGTGACCACGCTGAAAAATCTATAAAATCTTACAAACGTGAGGTTGAAGAAATTAAGGCAAAACTCAAGATGTTAAGGGAGGCCGAGGAGAAATAACGCGGGGGCTAAATTATATAGAGTCTGTTAGACCAACATTTGCTTGACCCGTATGTCCACCCGCCCGCTTATCATGTAATTTAGTGGATCTGTTATCGGGAAGAGGTTGAACGTTATACTCTTTATCTGCAAGCCATTTGAGATACTTTGGAAGGGCATAAAGAAGTCTGGGAGCTGCTTTTTCGCTATCGTGAAACACGATAATAGACCCAGCTCTTGTAAGCTTTTTAAGTGAGTTTAAGCAGTCGTTTCCTGAAAGAGATCTATCGAAATCTCCGGAAAGGACGTCCCACATAACAACCTGTGTTCTTGTGGAAAGAGCTCGAGCTTGTCGAGGTGTAATCCTTCCATAAGGAGGTCTGAACCTTGTTGTCGAACCTAGTTCTTCTTCGCATTGAAGATAGCTTCTTAAATAAGACTTCCTAGGTGTTGACCATCCGCTTTCGTGACCCTGACTGTGGTTAGCAACTTCATGACCTGCCGCTCTTAAATCGCGAATAATTTCGGGGTGGCGAGATGCCTGCTCACCCACACAGAAAAACGTAGCTTTTAAATCCCCTGCCTCTTTCAATTGCTCCATAACCCAAGGCGTTAATTGTGGGTGTGGCCCATCATCAAATGTTAGATATACATTCTTTGACGCATCAATAGATGGTACTCGCCATAGAACTGACTTTACCATATTGTGTATCGAAAGGGGGGTGCGATTCATGATCATACACTAATTTGACGAGTTTCATAAACAAGGGTTGCCCGTTAGATAGAAATTTGATTTCTAATAACTAACTTCGTCGATCATATGGAATACAATTTTCGCAGTATTGAAAAGCATTGGCAAGAGGTTTGGGCTAAAGAAAAATCCTACCAAGTAAAAGAATTACAGGATAAACCTAAGTTCTACGCCTTGGATATGTTCCCATACCCTTCTGGGGCGGGACTTCACGTAGGACACCCACTTGGATACATTGCCTCAGATGTTATTTCTAGGTATAAAAGGCATTGCGGATTTAACGTTTTGCACCCAATGGGGTTTGACAGCTTTGGGTTGCCGGCAGAACAATATGCTATTGCTACAGGACAACACCCTGCGATTACCACTGAAACTAATATCTCTCGCTACAGAACCCAAATGCAACAAATAGGGTTTTCATTTGACTGGAGCAGAGAAGTGATGACTTCTGACCCATCATATTACAGGTGGACACAATGGATTTTCGGAAAATTATTCGAAAGTTGGTATGATTTAGGAAGTGGGGGTGCAAAACCGTTACAATCTTTAATTGATGCCTTTGAAAAGAATGGGAATTACTCCATAGAAGCTGCCTGCGAAGAGGACTGGTGGAAAAATTTAGATATGGCTTTATTCCCTCATTTTGGAAAGCACTTTGAGGGAGATTTCACTGCTACTGATTGGAACTCCATGAGTAAGCAAGCGAAGAGCGCCATTCTTATGCAGTTTCGACTTGCCTACTTAGCAGATTCAGAGGTGAACTGGTGCCCTGAACTTGGGACGGTGCTCGCAAATGATGAGGTTAAGGACGGACTTTCTGAGAGAGGTGGCCATCCCGTTGAGCGCAAACGTATGCGCCAGTGGATGATGAGAATCACAGCCTATTCCGACAAACTTATAGAAGGATTAGACGATCTGAATTGGACTGATAGTATCAAAGAAGCCCAAAAAAACTGGGTAGGCAGATCAGAAGGTGCTACAGTAAGTTTTAAAGGAGGTGGTAACGCTTCTGAGTGTGAAGTGAATGTCTTTACAACCAGGCCTGACACGTTATTCGGTGTGAGTTTTGTGGTACTCGCCCCAGAACATAAATTAGTCCCTGAGTTTACCTCTGAAAATAAACTAAGAGAGGTGAGTGACTACATTCTGGCGGCCTCTAAAAAAAGCGAACGAGAAAGACAAGGAGAAAAGAGTATTTCAGGTGTTGAGATAGGGGGTCATGTTATCCATCCACTTACTGGTGAAAATATCCCGGTTTATATCTCTGATTACGTGCTAGCTGGTTACGGTACCGGAGCTATAATGGCTGTCCCTGCTGGAGATGAGAGAGATTGGAAATTTGCCAAGTATTTTAATATAAACATTCCTTCGATTTTTAAAGGGCATGACTCTGGTGGGTCAGTGAATTCTGACGATAAAGCCATTCTACAAAATTCTAAAGAACTAAATGGGCTCTCTAAACTTGATGCAATATCTACCGCTTTAAATTTATTAGAGTCGAAAGGATGTGGAGAGAGGAAAATAAATTACAGATTGCGTGACGCCGTTTTCTCAAGACAACGTTACTGGGGAGAACCATTCCCTATTTGTTATGAGAATGATATTCCACAACTTATCGAAAACGAAACTGTAACTCTACCCGCAGTCGATGAGTATCTTCCTACAGCTGATGGTGAACCACCTCTTGCTAGGGCAAAGCGTGAAGATTGGCCTGTCTTCCAAGGTGATAGAATGGAAACCAACACCATGCCTGGATGGGCTGGATCGTCTTGGTATTTCCTACGTTACATGGATCCCCACAATGAAAAGGAGTTCTGCGCTCGTGAAAAATCGGATTACTGGGGTCAGGTAGATCTTTATGTGGGAGGAGCTGAGCACACTACCGGGCACCTGTTGTATTCAAGGTTTTGGACTAAGTTCTTATACGATTTAGACCAAATCTCATTTGACGAACCCTTCAAAACCATGATCAACCAAGGTATGATTTTAGGGCGGTCAAGTTTTGTTTACAGAATTCAAGGAACCTCTACATTCGTGACCTACGAAGAGAGAAAAGCACATAAAACTCAGCGTTTACACGTTGACGTCTCACTTGTAGAAAACGATAAGCTAGATATCGAAAGTTTTAAATCTTGGAGGGCAGAATTTGCCAATGCGGAATTTATAACATGCCCTGATGGAACATACACCTGTGGACACGAGGTCGAAAAGATGTCAAAGTCTAAGTACAACGTTCAGACTCCAGATGAACTTATAGAGAAATACGGAGCAGACACATTAAGGTGTTACGAAATGTTTTTAGGTCCACTCACGCAATCTAAACCTTGGGATACTCAAGGAATTTCAGGGGTTCATAATTTCCTAAGAAAGTTCTCAAAACTCGCTTTAGCTTCAGAAAATTGCGAAGCTTCTAAGCCAGAGCTAAGAATTGTCCACAAGACTATTGAGAAAGTAACCTCTGATTTAAATCGTCATGCTTTCAATACAGTCGTCAGTGCTCTAATGATCGCCGTCAATGATCTAAATGATCTCCATTCTGTGAAATCTCATGTAGGTCTCCGTCCTTTAGTAACTCTTTTAAGCCCATACGCTCCACACCTTGCTGAAGAGCTTTGGAAAGCCCTTGCCGGTGAGGGATTAGTGATCGATTCAGCTTGGCCTAAAGCTGAAAAATCATATTTAGTAGAAGACGAGGTTAACTATCCTGTGTCTTTTAACGGAAAAGTTCGATTCAAATTAATTCTTCCTGCATCAACTGATATCGGAGAGGTTGAATCTATCGTGGTGGCTGATGAGCGAACCATCAAACAACTCGACGGTAAAGAAATTAGAAAAGTAATCGTTGTGAAAGGCCGAATAGTTAACATTGTAAGTTAACTTTATTTTCGAAAATTAATTTCTTTATTATGCAAATATCTTATTTTAAGCAAATTATAAGTGTGTTTTCGATGCTTTTCTTTGCTGTATCTCTTGCCTTTTCGCAATCAACTGAAAATCCCATGCCATACAATCCAGACTCAGATGGCAGTGGCTCTATTACAGTTATAGACTTGGTAGAGTTTCTAATTTTTTATGGAAGTCCCTTTGTTGTGGAGGGTGCTATTCCGATAGAAAATGGTGGTACTGGAGCAATTACAGCCGAAGATGCCCGTCTTGCTCTCGCGATATCTCTATTCTCTGACATCACAGCCTTGGGGGAAGAAAATCCCTCAGCCCAAATCACAGGTGATCTCTCTCTTACCGGTAAGCTTCAACAGGGAAGTGCAACAATTGCCGATGGAGATTACTCTTCCGCTTTAGGTGTGTCAACTTCCGCGACAGGTTACGCTTCATACGCTGAAGGGCAAAATACTACAGCGTCAAATACCACTGCTCACGCTGAAGGATACGGAACTACTGCTAGCGGGTTATTCTCACACGCAGAAAACCGCAATTCTACAGCCACTGCTACCTGCGCTCATGCAGAGGGGGAAAACACGAGTGCTACTGCAGACGCATCGCACTCGGAAGGGATGAACACTTTATCAAGTGGATTCACTGCCCATGCTGAAGGCTATGGTAGTATCGCATCTGCTAGTTATTCACACGCAGGGGGGAGATATTCTACCGCCTCTGCTACTGGATCGTTTGCGCACGGATTCCAACTTATCGCAGACCAAACCTACTCCACTACATTAGGTAAATACAATCTCTCAGATAGAACAGGAACAATACTAGTTGTTGGAAATGGGACCGCTGATTCTTTGAGATCTAACATCTTTGAAATAGACGCTGTAGGAGGCCTTATCAATGGTGATTTTACAATCTCAGGGTCCATTACTGCTAATGGAGTTGATCTTGTAGATGAAAACGCAACTCTTTCAAATAGTATTATCGCGCTTGAAACTGAGATTTCTACTTTAGATACTATGATTATAAATTTACAAGGAATCGTTGCCGATCTTCAAAACCAAATCAATCTATATCATCCCTGAGTAAAGCTAACCTTTTACGTCCTCACACCTCACAAACTCTGCGTCTGGATCAAATAGCAATCTATACGTGTTCAGTTTCTGGTATGGAGTCTCTGAAAGAATATTAACTATGTGCATCATTTTGGGATTGAAATCTCCAATCCATGTAATGATCATTTTCTTGTATTGAACTGAATGGTGACTCAGAGCCTTCTTAATCTCACGCATCATCAAGCTTTCCAATCCGTTTTTTTGGTGTTTCGGAACTACCCCAAATACAACTGCAAATGCATTTTGAGGCTTTCTAAATCTTTTGTAGAATAAGAACTTCAACTTACCTACAAGGTTTAGATTCCCATTTATATATTTAAAAACCTCATTTAATTCCGGCAAGGACACCAAAAAAGCAACAGGTTCTGAATTGTGATATACAAACCAAACCAACTTCTCATCAATTACCATCTTCATTTTCTTAAAGATGAGAAGCGCCCTTTCTGAGCTGATACCTTTAAAACCAGAGTGTGTTTTCCAGGCGGTATTATAAATCGTTCTAAAATCTTCTGCGTAATCGCTCAATTTGCTCAACTCAATATGACGAAAGCTATATCCCTCTCTGTCATTCATCTGGCTCACCTTTCTACTGAAAGTCTCTTTCATGGGGTCTTGTATCTCCACTTCATACATATACTGTGAGAAAAAAACTTTAAAGCCATATTCCTCAAAAAGCCCACGATAGTAAGAAGGTTGATAAGCATTTCCATAAATGGGCGGTCTATCATAGCCGTCAATTAAAAGCCCCCAATACTTATTTCTCTCTCCGAAATTAATAGGACCATCCATTGCTTGAGAGCCTAAATCCTCAAGCCACTGTTTAGCCGTATCAAACAAGGTGAATGCAGCAGATTTATCGTGTATGACCTCAAAAAAACCGACCCCCCCTGTTGGTTGCCTCTCTTTTTTTGATTGCCTATAGTCTATGAAAGCAGCTATTCTTCCAATATCTTCTCCTGAATCACTTATTAATATCCATCTTCTGGCAACTCCATTTCTAAATAAGTGATTTTTCTTCTCGTCAAAAACTTCTTCAACTTCTTGCTTAATGTGTGAAATCCAATTTTCATCATGTTTATAAACCGTGAATGGAACCTTGTGAAATCTCTTAATCTCTCTTTTCGATAAAACAGGTATTGTTTTCATTATTTAACTCTACAGAAATATTGGTTGATAAAGATATCAAAAAACACAAATCTTCTATACTTATTTATCAAAACATTTTTGTATTTTACAGGATTGGTTAAATCTCTAATTATCTAGATGGAAAACAAAATCGTGGTTATAACTGGTGGGAGCTCTGGTATTGGCAGGGCGTTATGCGATTGTTTTATTGACGCAGATTATAAAGTTGCAATTGCATCTAGGTCTCAAAACAGTCTTGAAAAGGTTCAATCTGAGCTTCGTTCAGAAGGGCATGAAATCTTAACCGTAAAAACAGATGTTCGGTTAGACAACGATTGTAAAAATCTGGTTGATAAGGTGATTGAAAAATATGGCAGAATTGACGTTTTCATTAACAATGCGGGTATTACCTGGTATGAAAGTGATGAAGATGGTATCAACATTGAAAAACACAGAGAGATACTCGACACAAACCATTTTGGCACTGTTCAATGCACCAAGTACGCATTACCTCATTTACTTAAGAGCAAAGGAAGTCTAGTGGGGGTGTGCTCAATCGCTGGTGAAGTGGGACTCCCAAATCGTTCAGCATATTCCGCTTCTAAGTTTGCAATGAATGGTTTCCTGAGTTCGCTTAGAGTGCAATACTTAAACAAAGGTCTTCACGTATTAATTACATACGTTGGATACACATCAACAAACATTAGAAAAATAGTTAAGGATGACTATAAATCAAGTCAGTTCCCTCCTGGCTATGGAGAAACTGTAAAAGAAAAGGGTATGATGTCCGCCGAAGAGACTGCAAGGTATATTTTCAACGGAGTAAAAAGGAGAAAAAGATATGTTAGACCTACTTCTGTTGGACAGCTCACTGTTTGGTTAAATAAGTTGTTCCCCAAACTCAACGACAAACTCGCCGCAAAGTATTACAGCTAAAACTATGAAATATTTACTTACTTCTTTGTTTTCTTTCTTGATGCTGTCTCTCACCGCTCAAGTAGATTGTCAAGGACCTGATTTCAACAATGACAGTATAATTGGCGCTGCCGATATTATTGTTTTCTTAACCTACTACGGCTATGAATGGCCTTTGGCCCCTGAATTTGTTTGTGGGGAGACCATTGCACATCAAGATTACGCTTATTCTACAGTTCAAATCGGAGACCAGTGCTGGTTCTCTGAGAATTGCAGGTACCTACCTGAGGTTTCTCCATCAGATGAAGGCTCTGAAACAGAACCTTTATACTACGTTCATGGCTACCAAGGCACAGACGTTGAAGCTGCTAAAGCAACTGACAATTTTAATAATTATGGCGTTTTGTATAATTTTCAAGCAGCTACTTTGGAAGGGATTTGTCCAAGTGGTTGGCATGTACCTACTGACCTTGAGTGGACACAATTAACGGACTACCTTGGCGGAGAGAGTGTAGCAGGTTATGTAATGAAATCTACTTCAGGGTGGGATGATAATGGAAACGGTTCTAATTCTAGTGGATTCACTGGTCTACCAGGGGGATATCGTGGAGATTACTATGGGTATTTCTTCTACTTGAACGACTATGCCTATTTTTGGAGTTCTTCTGTTCTGGATGATTCTCACGTATTTAGCCGAAAATTAAGTTTTAACAATGATTTCGTTTACACGCCAAACATTTTCACTCATGGTAACGCAGCATCTATCCGTTGTATCAAATCACTTTGACATCTCTCACCCACCTAAATAGACGTCCTTTATTGGTGAGGGTAAAGTCACTTATAAACAAAATGTAAGCACAAGGGTAGGCACAGTAAAAAAATAAAACCTCGCTATCTCAATGATAACAAGGTTTTATAAAACTGCAGTGTTGCCCCACCAGGACTCGAACCTGAAACGTCTGCACCAAAAGCAGATGTGTTGCCATTACACCATGGGGCAAAAACGTGTGCAAAGATAGTAAAGATAGACTAATTTATTAAGTAAATTGCAGTACTAAATGGAAGTACTAAATCTCATTCAAGGCAAGCTTATTTCTGCCAAAAGCGGTGAATGGCTTGACCTTACCAACCCCAGCACAGGCAAGGTTTACGGTCGCCTGCCTAGATCTAGGTCTGAAGATGTAAATCTTGCTGTAGAATCTGCCAACAAGGCGTTTACTAGCTGGTCAGAAACACCTAGTAGCGAACGTGCTGCTTGCTTGAATAGACTTGCTGATTTAGTCGCAAAAAACGCAGATCTACTATCCTGTGCAGAGTCAACTGACAATGGTAAACCTATATCGTTAGCTTGCTCGGTTGATATTCCAAGGGCTGAGTCAAATCTTCGCTTCTACGCTTCGGCAATTCAGCATTTTGCTTCTGAGTCACACTCTATGGAGGGAGTGGCTATCAATTACACCCTTAGGAAGCCTTTAGGTGTCGTTGCGTGCATCTCACCCTGGAATCTTCCGCTTTACCTAATTACTTGGAAGGTCGCGCCTGCATTAGCCGCTGGGAACTGCGTAGTTGCTAAACCCTCAGAAATAACTCCTGTAACAGCATACTTATTGAGTACATGGGTGAAAGAGGCTGGTTTCCCAGATGGTGTCTTTAACATCATACACGGATTGGGAACAGAGGTGGGAGACGCTTTAGTTCGTCACCCAAAAATAGCAGCAGTTAGCTTTACAGGAGGTACAGAAACTGGTGCACATATAGCTTCTGTCACGGCTCCTCGTTTTAAGAAATTGAGCTTGGAGTTAGGCGGAAAGAATGCTGCCATCATATTTGATGATTGTGATTTAGAGGATGCATTAGCGACGACCATGCGTTCTTCTTTCGCCAATCAAGGCCAAATCTGTCTTTGCGGTTCTCGGATTCTTGTCGAGAAATCTCTCTACCCGAAATTTCGGGATATGTTAGTCGAAAAAGCGAAGAAAATGAAGGTCGGCGACCCTCAAAACCCCACTACAAAAATGGGTGCTGTTGTCTCTAAAGATCATCGCGATAAAATTTTATCGTACATAGATTTAGCTCGCTCAGAAGGTGGGAAAATCTTATGTGGAGGTAATGCGACAACTCCGGAAAATGAACCACATTTGTCCAAAGGCTATTACATTCAACCTACTATTATTGAGGGGCTCAATTTTGATTGCCGGGTAAATCAAGAAGAGGTTTTCGGTCCTGTAGTTACCATTCAACCTTTTGACTCAGATGAAGAAGCTGTTTATTTTGCGAATAGCACAGAGTATGGTCTAGCGGCTACAGTTTGGACTAAAGATTTAAAAAGAGCTCACAACATGGCAGCCGCATTAGACACTGGAATTGTTTGGGTAAACTGCTGGCTCTTGAGAGACTTAAGAACGCCATTTGGAGGAGTTAAAAACTCAGGCGTGGGGAGAGAAGGTGGGTTCGAAGCGCTACAGTTCTTTACGGAACCTCAAAACGTTTGTATCAAGCTCTAGTCCTCTAAGAGTTCAAATAAAGCATCAAGTTTTGGGGCTAGGATAACTTCAATTCTACGGTTTCTCGATTTATCATCTGTATCAACGGGGTGAAACTCTCCTCGTCCGGATGCTGTGAGGACTGATGGGTCAACGCCGGGTTGGGCGCTTATAATCTCTAGGACAGAGGTTGCGCGAAGCACCGACAATTCCCAATTGTTATGTGGGAAGCTTGAAGAGGCTAGCTTATCTGAATCCGTGTGTCCTTCGATAACAATTTCCAAATCTTCTTGCTCAGCTATAACTGAACCTAGTGAGGCTAAGAGCTCTCTACCTTTTACGTCTACAACAGCAGAGCCTGAAGCAAATAACAATTCTGCCTCTAAGCTTACATAAACTTTACCGTCTCTTTGCTCAACTGTTAAACCACTTCCCTCAAATCCAAGGAGAGCCCTTTCTAAACGGTTACGCAAAGCTTTAGCAGCTTTATCACGTGATGCAAGAAGGTTTTCTAATTCTTCAACTCTCGCACTCCTAGACTCGAGAGCAGCGCTTCTTTCAGCTAGATCTTTTTCTAGATCGAGAAGGGCATCTTCTCTGATTTGAAGTTGTTTTCTTATTCTATTTACATCTTCAAGGAGCGCTCTGTTTTCTGCATTTAGTGATGACAAACGACCTCCGCTTTGGTCTGTAAGCGCATCATTTAATTGACGAAGACGATTTATTTCATCTGTTGATTCAGCAACAAACCGACCCATTCGGGAAGTGTCTGCCGCAAGTTCTTCCCTTGCTTCTGTCAATGTTTCTAATTGTCCTCTTAACTCTACAACTTCGATTTCAACATCTTGACTACTTAGCCTTAGAACAGTATTTTCCTTATCTATTTGTTCGCAATTATCCTGTAACTCCTCGAACTGCTTAGCTGTTACACAACCAGAAAGCAGAATTATTGCAATTAATATTGCGGGAAATGTTGATGTCCTCATAACAGTGCAAGTTCAACACGTTATGAGCTAATTTGACATTTATCCAAGCGTATTATTCACACTAAAATGTCAATCTCTAGGACTAATTCTAGTTAATTGGAATAGCGAAATTCCCCTGAGAAATTGTAACTCCAGCTCCAGCTGTGCTTTGCATATTTCCGGAAAAAGTGCCAGTTATATACCCTCCCGAACCTGAAACCACATAAGTAAGTTCCATCGTGATGTTTCCGCCGTTAGAGGTCGCATATGTCTCAGCAGCTCCTATAGCCTCGTATGCTCCTGCTGTTCCTGGTGCGGTGGCTAAGTTCATCGGGATAACAACTCCGTTCACCCATCCAGTTGCTGGTTCAGCCATAATAAAGCCAATCTGAGCAGTCGTTACAGACACGCCTGCAATAGCTATACTTGTTCCATCCATCATAGCTGATGCGGAAGCATCGCCATAAAACTGTTGGCCATTTGCTTTCCAAGCTATAGCTCCCTCACAAGGCTCACAAGATGAACCACCACAGTCTATGTATAACTCGTCACCATCTTGAAGACCATTAGTACAATCTCCTGTTGTTGGGCACGGATCACAATCAGAACCTCCGCAGTCGACACCAATTTCAGATCCATTCATTTCGCCATCTGTGCATGTTGGACATGGGTCACAGTTAGGGCCTCCACAATCAACGCCTTCTTCAAATCCGTTTGGTAAACCATCACCACATAGCTCAGGGCAAGCTGGGCAACCATCGCAACCACAGTCAATTCCAAGTTCACCTGGATCAAGCTGACCATTGAATGAAGGGTCACAGGGGCCACATTCTCCGCCACAATCAACCCATTGCTCACCTAAAAGAGCGTCCCACAGGTCATTTTCACATGGGTCGCAAGGGTCGCAAATAGTTCCACCGCAATCGATGAGTTCTTCGCCGTTATTTAACTCGCCATCGTAACAATTCTCACCGATAAGATTGTCATCATTTAAACATCCACTACAAGATGCTAAAAACGAGACAGCGAAGAGGAAAGTAACAAAAGTATTGAAAGAAGATAGGTGCAGTTTCATTGTGAGTGTTTTCTATGCGTATTTTCGACGTGCCGTAAAAACATGTGCTCAAAGATAGGAATAGAATCATATAGATGGATAATCTCAAATGGAAAGCGGCTGAATCTCCTAAAAAAAAGGCTGTAAAAGACTTGTGTGAGGAGACTGGGTTAACCTATATGGTTGCACAAATCCTTGTGCAGCGTGGGGTTACCACTCTTGCTGATGCTGAAAATTTCATGCGGCCCAAGCTTGAGGACTTGCACGACCCGGAGACCATGTTAAACATGGAAAAAGCCGTAAAAAGGTTAAATAAGGCTATAAATAAAGGTGAGCGCATCATGGTTTATGGTGATTATGATGTTGACGGCACTACTTCTGTTGCGATGGTTTCAGCTTTTTTAGAAGGTTTAAATGTCCAGATAGTGCCCTATATCCCTATGAGGTATCAAGAAGGATATGGGGTTTCTAAAGACGGAGTGGATAGGGCTCGGAAGTCTGGATGTACAATCCTTATTACGTTAGATTGTGGGACCAAAGATTTTGAAGCTTTAGAATATGCCGCAAGTTTCGGGATAGATACGATAGTCTGTGATCACCATCTCCCAGCTGATGAACTTCCCAATTGTTTTGCGCTACTTAACCCGAAACAACCAGGATGTGAATATCCTTTTAAAGAACTCTCAGGTGCGGGCGTAGCTTTCAAAATGTTATCTGCGCTTATACCTTACATTGGGCTTACGATGGATTCAGTCTATGATCATTTAGATCTATTGGCTTTAAGCATAGGGGCAGACTTGGTCGATATTACTGGTGAGAATAGAATTATGGCTTACCACGGAATGCTCAACTTAAGAGAGCATATGAGACCGGGAATTAGGGCTATGCTTCAAGTGGCAGGAATTGAAGAAGCTCCTAAAACCGTCAGAGATATGAGTTTCAGCTTAGGCCCCAGAATCAATGCTGCTGGTCGTGTAGGTCACGCATTAACCGCGGCCAAGCTTCTAATGGCAAACGATGAGGGTAGCGCGCTTGAGTTGGCGAGTCAGTTAGAAACCATGAATCAGGCAAGGCGAGACATCGATGAAGATTTGACTGAGGAGGCGATTGCTCTGATGGCAGAACAGCCACCTGGCAGGTCTTGCACAATTGTACATGGCGAGGGTTGGCATAGAGGAGTATTGGGGATTGTCGCAAGTAGGCTTGTTGAACAGCGGTATTGCCCTACAATTGTACTTTCTGAGGAGAATGAAGTCCTAACAGGTAGTGCGCGTAGTGTGCCCGGAATAGATATTCATGAGGCTTTCGAAAAGTGCAGGCATCTTATTGAACAATTCGGAGGGCACCCTATGGCTGCAGGTTTAACTATTCGTAAGGAAAATATGAATGCTTTTACGTTAGAGCTAAATGCTGCAATTGCAGCCCAAACAGAAGGTCATATCCCCAAGCCCACAGTCTCCTTCCATATGCCTATTAATCTAAACGAATTAAACCCTACAATGTACAAGGAGTTTGAGCGATTGGGGCCATTTGGGCCATGTAATGAGGTTCCTGTATTTATGGCTGAGGGGGTGGTGACTGCCATACCTCCAAGAACGGTAGGTCATGGAGGTCGGCACTTAAAGCTTGTTGTTCAATCTGCTGAAAACCCACTTCATAGATTTGAAGCTATAGGATTCGGAATGGGAGAAAGAATAGATGAGGTGAGAGCTTGGAGATCCTTTGACTTGGTTTTTACACTCGCTAGAAACACTTTCCGAGGAAAATCTACTTTGAATTTACACTTACGTGATATTCGGGTTCACAAATTCGTGTGAACGTGTACGTCTCTTTGAGGGAATGGAATCGTAATGTCGTTTTCTCTGAAAGCAGCATCGATTTTAAAGCGAACATCACTCTCAATTAACTTTCTATCCCAAGGAGATTTTACCCATCCACGGACTTCGAAAACCAAGGAAGAATCGCCAAATGATTTAAAGATAACTATAGGCTTGGGAGTTTGAACGACTTGGGTTTGGACTTGCATAGAATAAAAAAGAATGTCTGAAACAATCTTAACATCACTTCCGTAAGCCACGCCGACTTCCACACTTATACGAGTGGTACTCTGCCCCTGAGTTAGGTTACGAACCGAGTCTCCCGCAATCTTAGAGTTAGGCATTACGACAAGGTCTCCACAAACCGTTTCCACACTAGTGGCTCGCAATGCTATATTCTTTACCCTAACTAAATCGCCTCCTACTTCTAACTCATCTCCCACCCTGACGCCTCCCTCAAATAGAAGAACAAACCCCGAAATAACGTCGTTGAAGAAGCTTTGAAGACCAATCCCCACACCCACCAATAAAGCCGCGGAACCCGCCCAAATTACGGTAAGGTTAAAACCGAAAATATCCGACACAATGAAAATCGTAATGATGTAGATAAATGTTCTCGCAAGACGGAAAATTAAAAACCTACGGCCCTCGTCTAATCTTCTGGTTTTTGCAAATTTACTAAGCGTTTTCTTAGTCACATAAATCAAAAATCTTCCCACAAAAACTGCAAGAATTACTTCTAAAACTTCTTGAACACTTAAATCATATGTTCCAAACTGTAGGCTTTTTGAAAGAAATTCGTTAATCATTTGGGAAGTATTACAACTCCAAGAGAAGAGTTTAGGTCTTTTACCATTCTGTCAAGTGATATTTTCTCTCTTAGAAGTCTTGTTGTTTCATCTGCAGAAACATCTTTTAAAGCAAGAGCTTGGATTACTTTATCTATATTACGTTGTACATCAAACAACAGTAATCTAGTTGTAGCGGACGATAATGATTCTTCGAGAACGTCTTCTTCTACTACAGAAAAGATATGATGTTTGTTCTCCCAATTTTCGCTGAGGCTGTACTTATGAATTAGGCTGTTGGCAGCTTTACTTTGGACTTCAGGGGATGCATCGGTAAAAAACGAAGCGGAAGTTGGTAGGGCTCCATCATCTAAACTTTCAATATATTTAGATAAAATAAATTGTGTGGAGTCCCCCTCCATAGCAAGCTGATGAGTTTCCATTCGGTGAACTAACAGTTCTGCAAAGGTAACTTTAGTATAAACGGATTCTTTCACTGATTCTTCTTGGCCTTCCGTCTCTTTTTCATCTTCCACCTCAATTTCTACTTCTACCATAGATTCACCATGTTCAAGCAGTAATCGTATAAGATTATCCTCTAAAATATCTCTCTTAGCGCGAACTCTAGCAGGAATCCCCGGCGCCAAATCATCTTCTACCTGAGTTGCAAAAGTATCACCTGGGAATGGTGCGCTGGGGGAAGATGTTTGACTGGGTATTGTAGGTTTTTGAAACTGTTTTGAGCGTTTCGATTCTTGGACTAGTCGCTTTTGTAGCTCTTTCGCCACCTCTCCTTGAAGTAAATCCTCTGGTAGTTTTAATCGAGCTGCTATAGTTTGAATATAGATTGATCTTTGAATTGCATCTTGAACGCAGGCAATGGTCGTCACAATACTGTGAACCAATTCTGATCTTTTTAAGGGGTCGTCACCCGCTTCCTCGCTAAGTAAATCTGACTTAAAGGCCAGAAAATCCTGGGCATCTTCGCGCACATGCTTCTGAAGCTCTGTAGAGCTAACCTTCTTTGAGTAACTATCGGGATCCTCACCATCAGGGAAGGTCACGACCTTTACGTTCATGCCTTCTGAAAGTAGAATGTCAATTCCGCGAAGAGCCGCGGCCATACCCGCTCTATCTCCATCAAAAAGAACGGTGACGTTTCTTGTGAAACGACGAATGAGGTGAATTTGGCCTCCTGTTAGAGCTGTCCCGCTAGAAGAAACCACATTTTCAACACCACATTGACTCATGGCCATCACATCGGTATACCCCTCGACTAACAAGCACATATCCTCCTTACTAATATGAGGTTTGGCGGCGTGGATCCCATACAACGCGCGCGACTTGTCGTACAGCTCACTTTGAGGACTATTGAAGTATTTAGCTATTTTTTTTTCCGTCTTTAGCGTCCTTCCGCCGAATCCTATTACCCTTCCGGTGACGTCTTTAATGGGAAACATAACCCTCCCGTGGAAGAAGTCAAATAACTTCCCATCACTACTTTTCTCCTTTCCTAATCCAGTGGCTATTAGGCGTTCTTTTGTGTATCCAGCCTCCAACGCAGCGGTAGTCATGACCTCCCAGCCATCGGGGCAGAATCCTATGTCGTATTTCTCGAGAGTTTCATCTCTGAATCCCCGATTCTTGAAGTAGCTAAGTCCTATCGCCTTTCCTTCTTCGGTGTTGTGTAGTTGGTCTTTAAGCCATTTTTGAGCCCAAACAACAAGCGCTCCCAAGCTGTCTTTTTCACTTGCAGCAGCTATCTCTTCAGGACTTTGCTCTCTCTCCTCAATTTCGATATTATAGCGTTTTGCCATAATTCTAAGGGCTTCTGGGTAACTCACCTTTTCTTGCTCCATTAAAAATGTAGCGAGTGAACCTCCCTTTCCCGAGCTAAAACATTTAAAAATCCCCTTGCTTGGAACAACATAAAAAGAAGGTGTTTTTTCGTTCGTAAAGGGGCTAAGGCCTCTATAGCTGCTGCCTTGTTTTTTTAACTCTACGTAATCACCAATGACGTCTTCTATGACGGCGGTTTGGTGTATTAATTCGACTGTCTCTTTAGGTATCACGAAAGCGAAGGTAAGAAGCGTAATTGTTAATCCTTTCTAAAATTTAGGGTACTTTTAATTGATCACTGAATTATTGCTGATTGAAAGCGTAATTTGCGGCAATGCGAGGGATTAAAATATCATGGCTAATTGGTGCAATTGCAGTTGCTGTGTTGTTTATCAGCCTTATACAGGTTAAGTGGTTAAAAACATCATTGGACTTACAAAAGAAGATTTTTGACCAAAGTGTTGAGCAGTTACTAAATACAGTTTCTCATTGGATCTTAGTTGAAGCCGATTTCGCATCTCTCGAAATTGATCACGAAAGTGAGGATCAAGGAGATCATCTTATCGTTGATGGTATGCAACGCCAATCTAGAGCCATCTTACTTAGAATGGAAACTCTTCCAATGGATTCGCTTCTCTCGCTTTCTTTAATTGAGCATGGAATCGAAACAAGTGTCGTTTTCGGTGCGTTCGACAGATATGGTCAACCCGCCTATCTGGACGAGCGAAGTGAAGTTTATCGCGATGAGCTCGTTGACAAAGGATACTCTGTAGGTCTTGGCCCGCTCCAATTACGCGTGTACTTCCCCGACTTAGGGCACCATCTCATAAAATCTATAGTAGGAGCTTTTGTGCTATCAGGAGTGATGCTCTTGTTCATTGCGATAAGCTTGGCTTACGTAATGCGTTCCGTAATAAAATCTAAGAAATTAGTTAGTATAAGACGAGAGTTAATGAATAACCTCACCCACGAATTAAAAACCCCTATCTCAACAATAGGGCTTGCTGGTGAAGCGTTAGGTGATTCCGATTTAGATCTTAATGAAGAGCAAAAGAACTATTACATTTCAATGATACGAGGGGAAAATAAAAGGCTTGGAGTTCTTGTAGAAAAGGTGCTTCAGGCCAGTCTCTCAGATTCAAAGTCTCTCAAACTTTACCCCGTTGATCTAAACATTCACGATGTAATAAAGGATGTTGTTCGAAATGTCGCGATGCAAATACGAAAGCAAGGTGGGAAAGTTGAGCTTTCTCTAAAAGCCCCGAATCCTATAATCCGTGCTGATAAAATTCATATCACCAACGTTATTTTCAATCTCTTAGACAACGCCATTAAGTACTCTCCAGATGGGGCTCAGATTGAAATTATATCTAACCAAACAGAAGATGGTGTGGAGTTGCTAGTGAAAGATAACGGGGTTGGAATTCCTAAGGAATACATTGGCAAGGTATTTGACAGATTGTTTCGAGTTCCTACTGGAAACGTTCACGATGTAAAAGGGTTTGGTCTAGGTCTGAGTTACGTGAAAACTGTAATTGAAAGACATGGCGGACACATTTATGTCGAAAGCGAATCTGATAAAGGAAGTACATTCGTATTAATATTGAAATTTGATTCTAACTTAAAATGAGCACATCACCTATACGAGTCCTACTTTGTGAGGACGACCCTAATCTAGGTAAATTACTTTCCGACTACCTCAAGGCGAAAGGATACGAAACTACATGGGCTCAAGATGGAGTTGAGGGGGTTAAACAATTTCACAGAGGTACATTCGATTTCATCATACTAGACGTTATGATGCCCCGAAAAGACGGCTTCGAGGTGGCAACTGAAATCCGACACGAAAGCAAGCATATTCCCATCTTATTTCTCTCCGCAAGAGGACAGAAAGAAGACACGCTTGAAGGTTTTAAAGTAGGAGCAGACGACTACATGACTAAGCCATTTTCAATGGAAGAACTACTTGTGAGAGTTCAGGCTATTTTAAGAAGGACTGCGTCTCTTCCTCAGGCAGGAGAAGAGGTGACAAAATACAAGGTGGGAAAGTTTGATTTCGACTACAATATCCAGCAATTAAATCTTGACGGTGAGATATATCGACTTACTACAAAAGAGAATGAGCTCCTATTTTTACTCGTTAGAAAACGCAATGGTCTGTTAGAGAGAAACCATGCTCTTGCAGCAATTTGGGGTGATGCCAATTACTTTAATGGAAGAAGCATGGATGTTTACATTGCAAAGCTTCGCAAACACCTAAAAGAGGATGAGAGGATTGAAATACTGAATATTCACGGGAAAGGCTTTAAACTCATAGCTCCTGAGGGTTAATTAGAACCTACTTATCCGTATATTTGCGCCCCCTAAACAGGTCTCTCGTGTCAGAAATGATTAAAATACTTGCAGGTACTGAATCTTTTGATTTCGGTAAACGTGTAGCTAAGGCATACGGTTCTGAACTTGTTGATTCAAAGACAACAAAGTTTTCTGATGGTGAATTCTCAGTAAGCATTGAGGAAACAGTACGCGGGAAAGTGGTTGTCATAGTTCAATCGACAGTTCCGCCTTCTGACAATCTTTTCGAACTTTTGCTTTTAATAGACGCAGCTAAAAGAGCCAGCGCTAAGCGCATTATCGCTGTAATGCCTTACTTCGGAATGGCGCGTCAGGATAGAAAAGATAAGCCAAGGGTTGCTATTGGAGCCAAACTCGTAGCTAATATGCTTATGGCAGCTGGTGTTGATCGTGTTATCACAATGGATCTCCACGCAGATCAAATCCAAGGATTCTTCGAAGTTCCTGTTGATCACCTATATGGCTCAACAGTTTTTCTTAAGCACATTAAGGATAACTTAGACATATCGAACATTTGCATCGCAACACCAGACACAGGGGGTACAAAGCGTGCAAGCTCTTACGCAAAGAGGTTGGGGGTGGATATGGCTATTTGTTACAAGCAAAGAAAAGCGGCAAACGAGGTGGCGGAAATGACTGTAATCGGAGATGTTAAAGGAAAAGACGTAATTATCGTTGACGATATGTGTGACACTGCCGGCACTCTTACTAAGGCTGCGGGACTTATGATGAAGCACGGTGCGCTATCTGTCCGCGCAATTTGTACTCACGCTGTCCTTAGCGGCCCAGCTTACAAACGAATTCAAGATAGCGTCCTAACAGAGTTAATCGTCACAGACACCATTCCTCTTAAGAAAGGTGCTCAAACAGAAAAAATTAAGGTCCTGCCCGTGCACGATCTATTTGCTCAGGTACTCACATGCCTAATGAGCAACGAAAGTATTAGTACACATTTTATTATTTAAATAGAAAATTATGAAAATTGCATCATTGAGCGGTTCTTCTAGAAAGAACGTAGGAAAGAAAGGTGCTTCTGCATTACGCGCTGCGAATCAAGTCCCAGGTGTTCTTTACGGAGGTAAAACCCAAACACACTTTGCAGTGGATGAGGTTAAACTGAGCAAACTCGTTATCAATCCTGACGTATTTGCAGTAGATCTTGATATTGACGGCACCTCTATAAAGTGCATCATTCAAGAAGTACAGTTTCACCCAGTAACAGATAGGATCGTTCACATCGACCTTCTAGAGATACTTGATGGAAAAGAGATTAAGGTCAACCTTCCGCTTATTTCTGAAGGAAAAGCTAAAGGTGTGATAAACGGTGGGCGCATGGTAACTCTTTTTCGTCGTGTTCCTGTTCAAGGTCTTTTCGAAAACCTTCCTGATGCACTAACCGCTGATGTAAGCCCTCTTAAGATAGGAGACAATCTTCGTGTAAGTGATTTGAGTGTAGAGGGGTGCCGTATCCTTTTAAACGAGTCTGTTCTTCTATTTTCTTGTAAGGTTACTCGTGCTGCTCTGTCAGAAGAAGAAGAAGAAGAAGAAGGTGCAGAAGGAGAAGAAGGAGAAGAAGGAGCAGAAGGAGAAGAAGGAGCAGAAGGAGGAGAAGGAAAAGGAAAAGGAGAGGGAGAAGATGGTTCTTCTAAGGAAGGTGAAAAATCTGAGGGTGGAAAAGAATAATTAAGATGAAATATCTCATTATCGGTCTAGGTAATCCCGGAGCGGAATATGAGGATACTCGACATAATATCGGGTTTAGAGTGGTGGACACCATCGCTGATGCGCACGGAGGTGTTTTTTCCTCCGAACGTCATGGCACGGTGTCCACTGTTCATTTTAAGAGCAGAACACTAATTCTGCTAAAGCCATCAACTTTTATGAATTTAAGTGGTAAGGCGGTAAGATATTGGATGGAATCCGAGAAAATACCTATTGAAAGAATTCTCATAATCGCAGATGATTTAAACCTTCCTTTTGAAAAAATCAGACTGAGAGGGAAAGGAAGCGACGGTGGTCACAATGGACTAAAGGATATTCAATCAGTTTTAGGTTCTACTGTTTATCCAAGATTAAGAGTAGGAATAGGGGACAAGTTCAACATTGGTCACCAAATAAATCATGTTCTTGGAGAGTGGACTAAAGAAGAGGGGCTCATTTTACAAGAAATTAGCGTTCGTTCTCAAAAAGCTGTTGAGAGCTTCTGTACTATTGGACTTGAAAGGTCTATGAATGCATACAATACGGATAAATAAGGCAGCTATTCTATCTCGTAAAGGTGGTTGTTACCAATATATGAAATAACTGTATCTGACAGTAAATATTGTACGTCCTGCTTTTCTAAAATTGCTTCTCTTATATAGGTTGAGGAGATCGCAATCATAGGAGCTTCAGTGAATATAACTGCTTTAGTGGAGCCAAGCCGCAAAGGATTATCCTTTTTCGAGGCCTTTTTTAGCTGCAAACCACTCAATTTAGACAACCTTCTCGGATAAACAAGTAATCTATGGTTTTCATGAATTGACTTATAATTCTTCCATCTATGAAGGTTCTCATAGTTGTCCTCACCTAAAATTACTGAGAAATTTACTTCTGGGAATTTATCCCTTAGGTGCTTCAAAGTGTCCGCAGTGTAGCTAGGTCGTTCTAACTTGAACTCGATATCAGAAGAAAATATATATGGATTATCAGCAATAGCAAGTTTTACCATCTGAAGCCTATGTTCCTCTGGAATCATCTCGTCTGACAGTTTGAAAGGACTCGTGGGGGTGACAACTATCCAAACTTGGTCTAGCCCTCCCCTACTTACCATGTGATTAGCAATAACAAGGTGGCCTAAGTGAATAGGATTGAAGGACCCGAAGTAAAGACCCACCTTACCTTTATTTGTTCTTCCTGTCATGGCTTTAAAAATTCAACTACAGTATTGATAATTGTTGAAATTGCCTTCTGTAAATCATCATTTACAAGTTTTACATCAAAAGACTCTGCCAACTTCATTTCAGTATCTGCCTTAGCTAACCTGCGCACTATATTTTCCTCTGATTCTGTACCTCTACCTCTTAGTCTTTGTTCGAGTATTTCCATAGATGGAGGTGTTACAAAAACAGAAATTGCTGACGTGCCAAATACTTTTTTCAAGGCAAGTCCCCCCATAACATCCACATCAAAAACTGGATTAATACCCTCAGACCACATTCTTTCTACCTCAGACTTGAGGGTTCCATAGCAAACCCCAGGATAAACCTCTTCCCATTCAATAAAATCACCGTTTTTAACTCTAGAATGAAATTCCTTATGAGTTAAATAATAATAAGCCTCTCCTTCTTTCTCATCACCTCGTGGTGGTCTCGTAGTAGCGCTGATACTAAATCCGAGCGACAGCATGGAAGAATCCATTAATCCCTTAACCATAGTGGTTTTACCCGCTCCTGAAGGCGCGGAGAAAATAATTGCTTTGCCATTTCCTTTAGGTGCTAATCCTGTGGGCATCTTTAGAGTACGTTTAAAACTTGTTCTTTAATTTTCTCAAGCTCGTCCTTCATTCTCACCACAAGTCTTTGAATCTCCGCATCGTTTGCCTTTGAACCTAAGGTGTTTATTTCCCTTCCTATTTCTTGAGCAATAAATCCAAACTTCTTTCCCTGTCCCACCCCATTCTTCAATACCTCTTCAAAATGCTCACAGTGAGCGGCAAGTCTCGATCTCTCTTCAGCAACATCCGTTTTCTCAATATAAAATAGCACCTCCTGCTCAAATCTATTCTCATCAATTTTAGATCTGTCAACTACTTCTTCAAGATTTGTCTTAATCCGTGTTCGTATTCGTTTTAATCGAGCATCTAAAAATGGGTCGAGATTCTTTGATTCTTCGCTGATAATAGATATCCCCACCTTAAAATCCTTTTCTATTGAGGCTCCTTCTACCTCTCTAAAGTTGTCAAATGCATCGAGTGCTTCTCCGACTATTTCCTCTACTTTAGACCAAACATCTTCATCTAACTCTTCCCTTGGGTGTTGAAGGGCATCAGGCATTTTAATCGCTATCGCGAGAAGATCATCCTCCTTTTGGCCTGATTCTATAGCAATTTTTTTAAGTTGCGAAATATACGATTTAACAAGCTCAGTATTTATCTCATGCTTGGACTCCGAAGGGTCTGTTTCATAGCTAAGGAAAAAATCACATTTTCCTCTAATTACTCTCGATCGCAAAAGTTTTCTAAGTTGCATTTCTTTCTCTCTGAAAACCGCAGGAATCCTAGCATTTAAGTCAAATTGCTTGCTGTTGAGTGAGCGTATTTCTACTGAATACTTGCGGTTTGTAACAACTCCCTCAGCCTTTCCGTAACCTGTCATAGATCGAATCATAGCCCAAAGATAAGCCGTACCTTTGTCCTCTATGCCGAGCATAAAAGAAATTCAAGCCCCAGTAGGAAAAGAAATGCAGGTTTTTTCCGGCCATTTTAGAGAAGTCCTGAAATCTGACGTTCCATTATTAGACACCATTATGCGCTATATCGTTAAGCGTAAGGGCAAACAAATGAGGCCGCTTTTTGTGTTTTTAACTGCAAAACTTCACGGAGAGGTTGTTGAGAAAACTCACACTGCAGCTTCGCTAATCGAACTATTACATACAGCAACTTTAGTTCACGATGATGTTGTGGATGAGAGCGATAGAAGAAGAGGCTTCTTTTCTATACAAGCATTGTGGAAAAAGAAAATTGCCGTTTTAGTGGGGGATTATTTGCTTTCTCGGGGGCTGCTCACAGCTGTAGATGCTGAAGCGTTTGATCTACTGAAACTTACATCTAGGGCGGTTAAGGAAATGAGTGAAGGGGAGCTTCTTCAGATTGAAAAATCCAGGAGATTAGATATTACTGAGGAAGTTTATTTTGACATTATTAGGCGTAAAACCGCATCGTTGATTGCTGCTTGTTGTGCTTGTGGAGCTGCGTCAACTGGGGGAGATGCTGATCAGGTTGATGTGATGTGGAAATTTGGAGAGAAAACGGGGTTGGCCTTTCAGATAAAAGATGATTTGCTGGATTTGGGAGATGGAAAGAGGACTGGGAAACCCACTGGGCAAGATATACGCGAGAAAAAACTAACTCTGCCTCTGATTCACACGCTCCAAGTTGCCGATGGTAACGCTCGAAGACGTCTAATTAAACTTGTGAAAAGAGCTCCTAAAGATCCCAAAGCGGTGAAAGAGGTGATGGATGCGATTTTAAACGGCCCTGGATTAAAATACGCTAGAGAGAAGATGATGGTCCTGCGAAATGAGGCGGTGGAAATCTTAAATGATTTCGAAGAAGGAGATGCTAAAAATGCCCTGATTGACATGCTCGATTTCACTATCCAAAGAAACAAATGAAAAGGGTATTTATATACGTTGTAATTGCAATTGTGATTTTGCTTTGTGGGATAATCTCTTGTGAGACGGTCGAGGAAAAACCAAATCGAGTTGAGGTGATTTCAAATTGGGGTGATGGGACAGTGAAGGAGGAGAGGATTTATCATGATGGTGATGTTGTAGAAATAATAACTTACTTCGAGAACTTTAAAATAAACACGAAAGGAAGGGTAAAGATTGAGGGTGAGGAGGAGGTTAGAATAGGGACGTGGAGCTCTTTTTATGAAAACGGAACTCATTGGTCACAAAGTGAGTATTCAAACGGGGTAAGTGATGGGGATTATCAGACTTGGCATCCTAACGGAAATCCTAATATTAAAGGCTTTTACAGCAATGGAGTTGAGACTGGGCAATGGAAGTTTTTCGATACAACTGGTACAGTTGTAAAACAGTACGACGTTACACCTGGATAACATCTTATTTTATACGGTTTTCCACATTTTATCGTTGAGTGTTTAATGGGAAAAAGTTCAGTGAAAACTCCTAGCTTTTAACTTGCAGTACGTTAAGATTATGCCTCATGAAAACCTCTTTTACTCGTTTATTTCTTTTTACTTGTAGTTTTCTGACTCTACTAAGCGCTCATGCTGAAAACCTTGCTTCCGCAGAAGAATATATTTCAACCTGGAAGACTGAGGCCGTTAGGCAGATGCATCTTTACAAAATACCAGCAAGTATTACACTTGCTCAAGGAATATTAGAGAGTGGGAACGGTGTAAGTGAACTCGCAAAAAAATCCAACAATCATTTCGGAATTAAATGTCACGCCGACTGGGAGGGTGATAGAACATACCATGATGATGATGAAAAAGGAGAGTGTTTTAGAGTTTACGATCATCCACGCGATAGTTATGAAGATCACAGCCAGTTTCTGTTGAGGGAACGGTATGCGGAGTTATTTGATTTGGACTTAGGCGATTATAAAGGATGGGCTAAGGGGTTGAAAAAGTGTGGTTATGCAACCAACCCTAAGTATTCGAATTTATTAATCACACTGATAGAGCGTCATGATTTGAATCGTCTTGACTCTGAGGAGTTAGACGATTTAGCGATGACTAGTGTAAATAAGAAAGATGATGTTAAGGAAAATTCCGAAACAAATAATAATAGTCCATCTGCGTATATTGGAATTCAACGTCAAAGACGAGATGTAAGAACTACTGACCACGGAATTCAATATATTATTGCTCGAAAAGGGGACTCCCCCAAAAGCCTTAGTAATGATTTAGAGATGATGGCTTGGCAGTTCCGTAGATACAATGAGGTTTCTAAGGATTATCTCTTTACTGATGGCGAAAAGGTTTATTTACAGCCTAAGAAGAATTATGCGGCATACTCTTGGCATGTCGTTCGTTCAGGCCAAACACTTTGGGAAATTTCTCAAATATATGGTATTAAAACATCTGCTGTATTGAGGAAAAACAACCTCTCTAAAGGTGTGGCTTTAAGAATAGGTCAAAAGCTCAGCCTTAAATGGTCACTCACAAAGGAGGGTAATCTTCCTTGGTATGCACAAATAATAAATGCCGGTAAAACCAATTTGGAATAAGTAACTTAGCGAAGTATCTAATTAAGCGAAAAAATGCCTTTTTACCAGAAATTAGGGGAAATCCCTCACAAGAGACATACTCAGTTTAGAAGAGAAGATGGGGCGCTTTACAGCGAACAGGTGTTCGGCACAGCTGGCTTTGCTGGTGTCACATCTAATTTATATCACTACAACAGTCCTACGATGGTAAAAGAAATCTTGGGCAGTGTTGATGTGAAGCCTGAGATTGCCGTCAAATGTAATTTGAAATCCCGAAAAATAGAAGGATTTAATGTCAAGCCCGGGAAAGATTATATCGATTCTAGGGTGCCAATTATGTTTAATGTTGATCTCAATATTGAACTCGCTTCGCCACCTAAAATCGAAGAAGAAGTCTTCTATAAAAATTCGGATCAAAATGAAACAATCTTTATTCATCATGGCCATGGGGTTCTAGAAACCACTTTTGGCAATATGGAATTTAGTGAGGGGGACTACTTAGTAATTCCTAAAGGGATTATATACCGATTTAAGTTTGAGTCGGATGAAAACAGACTCCTAATCGTGTCTTCTACTGAACCTGTTTTTACTCCTAAACGCTATAGAAACAACTTCGGACAGCTTTTAGAACACAGTCCTTTTTGCGAACGTGATTTCAGGACTCCAAACAAGCTCGTTGTTAACAAAGAGCTTGGTGACTATCTGGTGAAAATTCAAAAAAACGGAATGATTCACGATTATGTCTACACATGCCATCCTTTCGATGTAGTTGGTTGGGATGGATATCTGTTCCCTTATGCATTTAATATCAAGGATTTTGAACCCATTACAGGGCGTATACATCAACCACCACCCGTTCACCAAACCTTTGAATCTGCAGGCTTTGTCATTTGCAGCTTTGTGCCACGTCTATATGATTATCACCCAGAATCAATTCCAGCTCCATATTTCCATAGTAACATAGATTCGGATGAGTTGCTTTACTATGTTGATGGGGATTTTATGAGTCGAGTGGGGATAAAACCCGGGCAACTAACACTTCACCCGTCTGGCATTCCACATGGCCCGCATCCTGGAACCATAGAGGCAAGCATAGGAAAGAAAGGGACTCCAGAGACAGCTGTTATGGTTGATACCTTCAAACCACTACACCTCACTCAACAAGCGTTAGACCTTGAATATCCTGAGTACTATAAATCTTGGGTTAAATAACAAAATTATGTTACAGAATAAGATTCCCTCCTTAGATAAAGTAATTCCTGAAGCTGAAGATTTTCTGCCAATTTTAGGAACTGATCATGTAGAAATTATTGTCGGAAATGCCAAGCAAAGTGCGTTTTACTATATGACGGCATGGGGATTTCAACCGCTTGCCTACAAAGGTCTTGAGACAGGAAATAAAGACTCTGTTTCTTATGTTTTAAAGCAAGGTAAAATCATTCTTGTTCTAACTACCCCTCTGAAATCAGGCGGCGAGTTAAACAACCATCTCAATGACCATGGTGATGGAGTGAAGTGCATTGCGCTTTGGGTTGAAGATGCTCGTAAAAGCTATGATGAGACCACTAAAAGAGGGGCAAAAAGCGCATTTGAACCTAGGGTGTTATCAGACGACAATGGTGAAGTTGTTTTAAGCGCTATTCACACTTATGGAGAAACTTTACACGTTTTTGTAGAACGACATAATTACAAAGGAGTATTTATGCCCGGATATCGCGCATGGAACCCTGAGTATGTTCCAGGTGAAACGGGACTGCTTTTCATAGATCACATGGTGGGAAATGTCGACTGGGGACAAATGAATAAGTGGGTTGATTTTTATAATAAAATAATGGGGTTTGCTCAAATTGTTTCTTTCGACGATAAGGATATTTCTACAGAATACACAGCCTTAATGTCTAAGGTGATGAGTAATGGAAATGGCCGGATTAAGTTCCCTATTAACGAGCCGGCCAAGGGGAGAAAAAAGTCTCAAATTGAGGAGTACATTGACTACTATGAAGGTTCAGGATGCCAACACATTGCCGTGGCTACTGATGACATCATAAAAACCGTAACGGCTTTAAAAGCCCGAGGTGTAGATTTCCTTTATGTTCCCGAGACCTACTATGATACTGTTCAAGATAGAGTTGGCGAAATCGACGAAGATCTTGAATCTTTAAAAAACCTTGGCGTTTTAATCGATAGAGATGAAGAAGGCTACCTACTTCAAATATTCACAAAACCCGTTTTAGATAGACCTACAATGTTTTTTGAAGTAATCCAAAGATGTGGGGCTACTTCATTCGGAAAAGGTAATTTCCAAGCTCTTTTTGAAGCAATCGAAAGGGAGCAAGAGAGTAGAGGAACTCTGTAATTTTGAACCCAATTCTTCAAATTAACAACCTTACTATAGCCTTCGACAAGGTCGTTGTTAAGGATGTGAGTTTTAGTGTCTATCCAGGTCAGACAACTGCAATTGTGGGTGAGTCTGGATCGGGTAAAACTGTAACTTCTACAGCCGTTATGGGTTTATTACCCCCGTCAGGTAGGATAATTTCTGGGGAAATCGCAGGAGTAAATAGGTTAGATTATATAAAAAATGGTTCCCCTGTTGGCACTGAGATTAGCATGGTTTTCCAAGACCCTATGTCTTCACTAAACCCCTCTTTGCGCGTTGGAAATCAAGTTGGAGAGTCTCTGCGGGTGCATTTGGGTTTAAATGCCCGTGAAGCTACTAAAAAGGTGATAGAGCTTTTTACAGAGGTTGAATTGCCATCTCCTAAAGACACCTTAAATAAATATCCTCACGAGCTAAGCGGAGGCCAAAAACAAAGAGTCATGATCGCCATGGCTTTAGCTTGTAAGCCATCCGTTTTAGTTGCTGATGAGCCTACCACAGCTCTCGATGTAACGGTACAGGCTACAATATTAAAACTTCTTCAAAAACTACAAAAAGAACGGAACTTGGGAGTTCTGTTTATCTCACACGATCTAGAAGTTGTCAGGTCCATAGCACAACACATTATTGTTATGAGATTCGGTGAAATTGTAGAGCAGGGATTATGTTTAGATGTTCTCGATAATCCATCTCATCCATACACAATAGAGCTAATTAACTCAAGGCCTAAGAAGATTTGTGAAGGTGGAGTTGACAGTCTTAAATCACTGATAGAGGTGAAAAACCTTAGTCTAGAGTTCACCACTTCTCGCAACTTTTGGGGAAACCCTACCAATCGTTTTCAAGCTGTTGACAACGTATCTTTTATAATCAATAAAGGTGAACGAGTTGGTATTGTGGGTGAAAGCGGTTGTGGTAAATCAACTTTGGGATTGTTAATGCTCGGTTTAGAAAAGCCAAGTAAAGGAGAGGTTATTTGGAGAAATAAAGTGCTTAATGTTGAGGATGAAAAATCCATGAGGGAATTCCGGAGGGAAGCCCAGCCCGTTTTTCAGGATCCCTTTAGCGCCTTAAACCCCAGAATGAAAGTAGGTGAAGCGATTTGTGAAGCGATAAGGCAAACGGTCGAAGGAAAAAAACTGTCGAGTTCACAACAACTCGATGAAGCGAAGTCGTTGTTACTCGAAGTGGGATTACAAGAAAAAGATATAGAAAAATACCCGAGTTCTTTCAGTGGCGGAATGAGGCAACGAATTGTCTTAGCTAGGGCTCTCGCAGTTAAACCTATATTCTTGATTTTAGATGAAAGCGTCGCTGCTCTTGACTTACGGATACAATCACAGATCTTAAAACTGCTATCAGAAATACAAAAAAACCGATCGTTAGCGTACTTGTTTATATCTCACGATTTAGATGTTATTCGCGCTGTTTGTGATCGAGTTCTTGTAATGAAAAATGGGGGGATAATAGAAGAGGGTTCAACAGACGAAGTCTTTAATTCTCCCGTTGATTCATATACAAAACACCTTCTTGAAAGCCGACCAGGAAAGCTTAATTTTGCATCATGAACGACACTAACCACGAGACATTAATTGTTAAAGGTCTCGAAGAGGGTATACTCACGCTCACTATTAACCGTCCCAAGCAACTAAATGCTCTAAACAGCGCTGTAATTGCTGAACTTTCTAAACAAATTGATTCCGCAGAAACGGATCCCGATGTCAAGGTCATTGTTCTAACTGGCTCTGGGGAAAAAGCTTTCGTAGCAGGTGCTGATATCGTTGAGTTCGCTGAATTTTCTCCTCAAGAGGCTGAGAAATTAGCTTCTTTAGGCCAAACAATTTTATTCAACAAAATTGAAACCACTTCTAAACCTGTTATCGCTGCTGTAAATGGTTTTGCCCTCGGAGGAGGGCTTGAGTTAGCAATGGCTGCCCACATTAGAATTGCATCTTTTAATGCAAAACTGGGATTACCCGAAGTAAGTCTAGGTGTGATACCTGGATATGGGGGGACTCAAAGGCTTGCCCAATTGGTTGGAAAAGGGAAGGCTATGGAAATGATTCTTTCAGCCGGAATGATTAGTGCAGAAGAGGGCGCCGAGTGTGGGCTTATTAATAAAGTTGTCGAGCAAGAAATTCTGATGGAGACGGTTATAAGTCTTGCTAAAAAAATAAAAAGAAACGCTCCTACCGCATTATCCGCTGCTATTAAGTGTGTTCTTGCAGGATATATTGATGGTGTCGATGGATTTGAGGTTGAGGTAAATGAATTCAGTCAGTGCTTCGGAACTGATGATTTCCGCGAAGGTACCAGTGCTTTTATTGAAAAGCGTCACGCTAAATTCCCGGGGAAATGAAAGTAGAGGTTGTAAATTTAAGTTCGCATGAATTGCCTAAATACAGTACTAACGAAAGTGCTGGGTTAGACTTACGCGCAGAATTACAAAGTCCCATTGTCCTGAAGCCCGGCCAGCGCAGTCTTATTCCAACAGGATTAAAAATAGCTTTACCTACTGGTTATGAAGCTCAGGTGAGACCTCGTTCAGGGCTAGCTTATAAACACGGGATTACTGTTTTAAACTCTCCAGGAACAATAGATGCAGATTATAGAGGTGATGTGGGTGTAATCCTAATAAACCACGGTTCAGAACCTTTTACCATAGAAAATGGTGAGCGTATCGCTCAACTTATTATCGCTAAATTCGTTCAAATTGATTGGGACGAAGTACTGGATTTATCTAGTACTTCGAGAGGTGAAGGAGGATTTGGCAGTACCGGAGTTAAATAAAATCATAAATAAGCTAATCATAAGTTAATGAATATTATTATCCCAATGGCAGGTCGTGGAAGTCGTTTACGTCCCCACACTCTCACTACCCCTAAACCACTTTTACCTGTTGCAGGTCTACCTATCGTTGAGCGTCTCGTTGAAGACATCGTGCGCTTGTTACCAGAACCCGTTAAAAAAATAGCTTTCGTTACTGGCCGATTTGGAGAGGAAACCGAGAAGGATTTACTTGATGTGGCTAAGCGTTTAGGAGCTGTAGGGAGCATCTATTATCAGGATGAACCATTGGGAACTGCACATGCTATTCTTTGTGCTAAAGATTGCCTTGACGGACCTATCGTAGTTGCTTTTGCCGATACATTATTTCGTGCCGATTTCACAGTTGACCCCGATAGCGACGGAGTCCTTTTTGTTCAGAGGATAGATGACCCATCTGCTTTCGGAGTGGTGATAACGGATGACAATGGTGGCATTATTGATTACGTTGAAAAACCCAAAGAATTCGTAGGTGATTTAGCTATGATTGGGATCTACTCATTTAAAGACGGAGCTAGACTTAGAAAAGAGTTGCAATACTTAATCGATAACAATATATTGTTAGCCGGTGAGTACCAACTTCCTGATGCGCTTACGAATATGACTAAATCTGGGATGATTTTTAAAACGGGTGAGGTTTCTGAGTGGATGGATTGTGGAAATAAGCCCGTAACGGTTGAGACAAATCGCCGTGTTCTTACAATACTTGAGGAAGAGGGAAGGCTTCATAATAAGAGCGGTGTTGATTCTTCTGCTGAAATCATTGACAGTATAATTATTCCACCTTGTTTTATCGGCCCTGGAGTTGTAGTAGAGAGATCTGTAGTAGGTCCACACGTAAGTATAGGCGGGAACACTAAGGTGACTGACACTATAATAAGTGATTCTTTAGTCCAAGGAGATACTGAAATTAAAAACTCCAATCTTAAAGGAGCTATGATAGGAGCTAAAGCATCTATTATTGGGACTGTTCATGATTTAAGTGTTGGTGATTTTTGCTCGATTGGATAATTATATGCCTCGGATTTTCCCATATTTAATAATCGCAATTCTGTTTTCGATAGGATGTTCTGGAAGTAAGAATGTCTTAATTTCTGAGGGGCAGTATTCCGAAGGCCTTCAAAGAAATTACTTCGATGCAACAACTCATCTTCTAAAAGGAGATCAGGAAGCTGCTTATACCAGTTTTTCTAGATGTTCCGAGGAGCAGCCCGAGAACTCGGTTTTTCACTATGAATTAGGTAGAATTGATTATGATCTAGGAAGAATTGAATCTGCTCTTATGCATTATGATACCTCGATAGAAAATGACGAATTAAACGATTGGTATAAATACCATAGGGGGCTGGCTTTAATTGCAACAAAAGATTTTGCTGGGGCTCTCAAAGATTTTAAGGTCTGGATTCTTGAAAGACCTGGAGATTTAGAGGCCCTAAATGAGTGTTCTGCTTATTTTCAAAAAGAGGGGCAATCGCTGTATTCGTATAAATTACTCACCTTTCACGAAAGTGCTATCGCTAAAAATGTTGATGTTAGGCTCGGTATACTCGACTTGTTAGCCTCTTCTGATCAAAATCTTGAAGATATCGATTCCTTCATAAAACGATCCATAGAAGATTTTCCCAATGAGCCACAGTTTTTATACCAAAAGGGGGCGTTAGCAGCATTCATCAAAGACCATAACACAGCAATTTCTATTTTTGAAAAGCTTATCGCTGAATATCCTTTCAATTCTGTTACTTATCTTGATTTAGCAAAGTCATACACTGCAGTTGGAAGAACTGATGAAGCTTTTAAACTTTTGTTGAAGGTTTTTCAATCTGAAGCAGGAGACGTTGCAAAAAAGATTGAAATCCTAACTAGATATTCTAATATTGCTCAGCCAAATACAGAAATTATGGCCAAGTATAAACTACTGCTCAAGGCAGCTATTGATACTTATCCCGACAATTCGAGCATTTTACATCTAGCCGCAATCAATTGGATGGCATTAGGTGAATATAATAAGTCCGCAAATGCACTAAGAAAGGTCATCGCTATAAGCCCTGGATCACTAAATGCACATTACGATTATTTAAGTGTTTTATTTCAATTGAAGGAATGGGAAGTGGTAATTTCAGCATCTAATAACGCCGCAATAATATTCCCATTAGAACCCTTACTCTATTTATATTCAGGTGATGCTTACATCGAAATGGAGCAGTTTGAATTAGCGATAAAGGAGTTTAACAAAGGTCGCGTACTGTTAATTGATCCATCCCAAATCGGAGCAGATATCTATAGTGAACTCGGAATATGCTACCGAGAACTCGAATTGCTTAGTGATTCTTACAACGCCTTTGAGCAGAGCTTGAAAAATGTGAAATCGCCGTACATCATGAATACTCACGCATATTTTTTAGCTTTAGATAACAAAAGAATGTTAGACGCTATGAAGTGGAGTACTCTTGCAAATGATATAATTCCTGACAACCCCCACTTTATGGATACGATGGCGCTTGTGCTACACCGTTTGGGTCAGGATTCAGAAGCTTTAATTTGGATTGTAAGAGCCTCAACTTTAGTCTCATCTCCTAACCCTGTATTTATCCAGAGAGAAGGAGATATTCGTGTTTCTTTAGGCGAGGTAGAAAAAGGGGAACGACTTTTGGATATAGCTAAGGAATTGAGAAAAGAATGATGAAGCTCCATAAAATAATAATCTTTACATCTATTTTTTTCATTCTTGCTAGCACTATCACGAGCTGTTCTAATGAAAAACGACTTGCAGGTGGCAAACCCTTGAGATCTATGGATCCGGTTTCTGTATTGAAGAAAGTTGATGATGCTTCTCTCACCTGGAATTGGTTAGGGATGAAGATAGATACGGATATTAGAGTTAACGACGAGTCCGAATCTTTTACTCTCAGCGTGAGGATGAAGAGAGATAGTGCTATTTGGATCAGTTTATCTCCGGCACTAGGTGTGGAAATCGCTCGAATTATGCTACTTAAAGACTCCGTGAAAGTGATAAGTAAGGTTCCTTTAAACAAGTTTGTTTTTGAAGGAGACTATCTTGAGTTAGAAAACCTCCTTGGGATTCCATTTGACTTTTACTCTTTTCAAGATTTATTTAGCGGGGCTTCACTCGAGCTAGACCCTTTTAATGATAAATATGTATCTAAGGTTAATGGGTTAAATTATGAGCTGATTGAAAAGATTCCAAGAAGAGTGAAGAAATTAATCGAAGGAGTCTCTGATAAGAAAGCTGAGAGATTAATCAACAAGACTGAGATTTCCGAATTAATTGTTAAAAGCTATTGGTTTGATGGCATAGGGTTCACTCCCGTTAAGGATGTCTTCAGACATGTTGAAAGTGGTCTTTATGTGACGGTTAAAAGATTTGGAAATGAAGGGCATAAACAAGGGTGTTTGCCGTCAAAGACGAAAATAATTGCGACTGGGGATGGGGTAGATCTTAATTGTACATTAAATATAAAACGAAGCCGAGTAAACAAGAAATACGACATGCTTTTTGACCCACCCGCTAATTATGAACGCCGTAAATCTCTATAGAACTAGGGTAAATATAAATGGGCTGCTATTTTTTTTAGTGGTTGTCGTGTTCAGCGCTTTTCAACCTGTATTATCACAAACAAATAAGAAAGCTTCGCTCACCGCAGAACGTGAAAAAATTGAAGACCAACTCTTAACAACTTCTAGGTTAATTAGTGAGGCAAAAAGCAATCGAAACGAAGCGAGTTCAAAAGTCGCCCTAATAGATAGGCAGATAGAGCTTCGGGAAAAATTAATCAGACATCATCAGTCCTCAATAAGAAATTTAGAGCGCTCCGTTATAGGAATGGACACTGAAATCCGAGCCTTAGAAGGGCATATTTCTGCTTTAAAAAATGAATATGCCATTATGATTCAGCAAGCTTATAGGATGAAGCTTGCAAGAAATCCACTCATGTTTGTCTTTGCTGCGGAAGATTTCAGTCAGGCAGCTCTTAGGTATAAAATGCTTCAATCATATGCGGAAATTCGAAAAGCTCAAGCTGAAGATATCTTAAACGCTCAGCAAGATCTCGCAAATTCTCGCGAAACACTCACCCACGAGAAAGTGTCTATTCTTGAAGCAATTCAAGACCAAGAAAACGAGCGTGATGAACTAAATAACGATAGAAATACTCGTGCTGACTTGTTAAGTGAGATTAAAAGAGAAGAGAAAAGACTCCGCAAAAAACTCAAAGTTCAAGAAAAGGAACACAAGAGGTTGAGCAACGAAATTAAGCGTATTATAGAAGCTGAGTTAGCGGCAGAAAGAGCTTCCGCAGCAGGAGAATACGCTCTTACCCCTGAGGGTAAAATCATCTCTGAACAATTCGAGAAAAACAAACTCAATCTTCCTTGGCCAGTCGCTCGGGGAGTTGTTACAAAGAATTTCGGGAGACATAAACACCCAACAATACCAGGAATTATCGTTGAAAGTAATGGAGTAGATATTACAACTGAAAAAGGAGCTAAAGTCTTTTCTATATTTGGAGGTACCGTCAGTAGTGTATTCAATTTCCCTGGAGCTGGGGAAACAGTAATTGTTACGCATGGTGGATATCGAACTGTTTATAGCAACCTTGAGGGACTTAAAGTTAAGAAGGGAGATGTTATTGATAGGGCGACTATACTTGGGGTGGTTTGGTCTGGGCCAAAAGGCATATCTGTACATTTCGAAGTCTGGAAAGTTGCCGGAAGCGAGAGGTCGCCACAAGACCCTAAGTCGTGGCTCTTCCCAAGATGAAAATTTATATAATTCCCCTTTTAAGGGTATTGTCAGAACTCGTAAATAGTGCTAATTTTCAATTGTGATAAAACCCGATAAAACCATCATAGCTCTTGTTGGAAATCCCAATACAGGTAAATCTACGCTTTTCAATAGAATCACTGGTACACGTACTGCTGTAGGTAATATAGCTGGCATAACTATCGAGGCATGTTCTGCTCCTGGCATTATCTCTGGATCTGAAAATTGGGAGTTCGTCGATCTCCCAGGTATTTATAATCTTCATGCCCAAACTGAAGATGGTAGAGTTACAGAGGATGCTCTTATTAACCCAGGCGGAAAATGGAACCCCAATGTGATTCTCCTTATCGCTGATAAGTCTACTCTTCAAGGCCAAGTGTTTCTAGCTCTACAAATTAGAGAGCTCGAAATCCCTTGTATTCTTCTGCTTAATAGAATGAATTACGAGACCGTGGATCCTCAACTTTGTGGAATTTTAGAAAAAGGCCTTGGAATTCCTGTTCGTGAAATTCAAGCACTTAAAGACGACCCCGCTGATTGGGTAAATATGCTTTCTCCATTGCTACATCAACCTACAGTTTGTAGCATACTTAGAAAAGTCCCAGAAAGTATCGAAGAATCTTTGAAAATTCTGAATGCCGTGATGCCTTACGGCACGTTAGGATATCTATGCCACTTAGCTCGGATGAATCACGCTCCAAGTTGGCTTAATGAAGAGGAAAAACGCGCTTGGGAAAAAGCGAGGAGCCAATCCACAGTTTCTCCTGCAGGATTACAACTCGAAGAAGCTGGGCAAAGGATGTCTATTGTTAGGGACCTCCTCAGCCAAGCAGGTAAACCCGTTAAAGAAAGCGAAATAAGACAGCGTGATGCTTTGAAGCGCCGGCAGAAAATCGACTCAGTATTAACCCACCCAATTTGGGGGAACCTCATCGCAGCTATCCTTTTTTTCGGAATGTTTCAGGCTATTTATAGTTGGGCAACATATCCTATGGATTTAATAGATGGAGCATTTACTTCTATTATCTCAACCATTTCTGAGACACTTCCTGCTGCTTGGTACACGAGTTTACTTGTGGACGGGCTCCTTTCTGGATTGTCGGGGATTTTAATTTTTGTTCCACAAATTGCCATTTTATTCGCCTTTACTGCCTTTTTAGAACATTCCGGATATATGGCTAGGCTCGGATATCTCTCAGATAGATTCTTTCGTCGCTTAGGGCTTACTGGAAGATCGTCAGTTTCACTTGTCGGCGGACTCGCTTGTGCCGTACCTGCTATTATGGCTGCAAGAACCATTTCTGATAAACGCGCTCGCCTGTTAACTATCCTGGTCACTCCTATGATGACTTGCTCGGCAAGGCTTCCAGTTTACGCTTTCTTAATTGCTTTTGCAGTTCCTGATGAAATCATATTCGGCTGGTTCAACCTTCAAGGTCTATTCCTATATGCTCTTTATTTAATCGGAGCATTATCCGCTTTAATTCTTGCTTTTATCATTCATAGGGCTATCCCAAACCCTCAGGCACAAAATGAAGCGGCTGAAGAATGGCCTGCGTACAGGCTCCCTTCTCTTAAAGCAGTATTAGGCCAATCATACCGTCAGGCCTCCATCTTTCTTCGGGCAGCTGGATCAGTTATTCTTATCATATCTCTCGTCCTCTGGTCACTCGGATTTATCGGGCCGGGTACGCTGAAAGAACGTGAAGCTCTGGATCAAGGAGAGCGCATGGAGCAATCGTGGCTTGGTAGCATTGGAAATGCTATAGAACCTATTGTCCGACCACTCGGGTACGATGGTAAAATGGGGATTGCTATCGTCAGCTCTTTCGCTGCACGAGAGGTCTTTGTTGGCACTATGCACACCCTATACCCCACTCCTGAGGGTGGAGATGGAAGCATTCGTGCACTTAAGGATCGACTTGCTAATGAAGTCCTCCCAGGCACCAATCGACCCTTACTCAATACCGCATCTGCTGCATCACTAATTGTATTCTATATGTTCGCAATGCAGTGCATGAGCACAATTGTAATCGTTCGCCGCGAACTTAACAGTTGGCCTTGGGCCCTTGCTCAAGCAGCCGGATATACAATATTTGCCTACTTAGCCGCCTTGGCCACATACAATGTCTTCGATGGATTCTAAGATTACAATTCCGTGGCTTGAAGTAGGCTATACAATCTTTTCTAATGAAGGGCCTCAAGGCTTGAAAATAGAGGTTCTCTCTAGAAAGGTTGGTAAAAGCAAATCATCTTTCTATCACTGTTTTACAGATCTAGACTTTTTCATTGATGAATTGTTGAGTTTTCATATCGTAAAATCTACTGAGATTTTTAATCGTGTTAAAATATGTGAGACTTTGGTGCCAGATGTTTTTGAGGTACTCTATGAGTTTAAAGAGGACGCTTTTTTCAATCGTCAATTAAGAATCAATAGGCATATTGAAAGCTATAAATTATGTTTTGAAAAAGCACATAAACCAATTGAAGATGCTCTCTTAAAATTATGGCCTGAAGCAATTGGTTTAGACGATAAGCCTCATCTCGCTAGAATGATTTTAAACCTAACTGTAGAAAATTTCTATCTCAGATTGACAGATGAAACATTTACAGAACAAGGGTTAAAAAGTTATTTAGACGAAATCAGAGCTATAGCAAAAGAGATGTAAGCACTCGCGCGAAAGAGCATGTTGTACGGTACCGTCTAACGATTCTCAATAATAGCTTTTACATTTGTCTATGAGGCGTCTTCAACTCAAGTATCTTTTTGTTTACACAACCCCAATCGTAATTTTGTTTTCCTTGTGGGCGGGGAACATCTTGTCATTTTTTGCTTTGTTCTTCATATTCGGTCTGATTCCATTTGTTGAATTATTTGCCAAAGGATCTACTTACAATTTAAATCCTCAAGAGGAAGAGGAGGTAAAAAACAATTTTATGTTTGACTTAATAATCTATTTATTAGTCCCTCTACAATATATAATCCTTATTTACTTTCTCTTTCAAGTAAGTGATGAAACTCTACCTCTTTATGAAAAAATAGGGATGACAACTGCATACGGACTTGCCTGTGGTGGTATTGGAATTAATGGAGCGCACGAACTTGGTCACCGAAAGACCTGGTATGAGCGGTTAATGAGTAAAATGCTGTTACTCTCAACCCTGTATATGCATTTTTTCATAGAACACAATCGAGGACACCATAAACATGTTTCTACTGACCGAGACCCCGCCTCAAGCAGATATAATGAAGATGTTTACTCGTTTTTCTTAAGGAGTATCATAGGGGGTTGGAAGTCAGCGTACCACCTTGAAGAAAAGAAATTAACTTTACATAAAAAGCGTGTATGGAGCAGGCACAATGAAATGCTTAGATTTCAAATAATCCAAATTGCTTTAATCACAACGATTGCATTGGTCTTCGGGCTTGAAACTATGTTTTACTTTATAGCAGGCGCTACAATAGGCATAATTATACTTGAAACGGTAAACTATATAGAGCATTACGGTTTACGCCGAGCGAAGGTGGGTAATGGATTTGAAAGAACGAAGCCCATACATTCTTGGAATTCTAACCACCCAATAGGCCGAATACTTTTGTTAGAGGTTACGCGTCATTCTGACCATCATTATATCGCCAGTAAGAAATACCAAACCCTGAAGCACTTCGATAATAGTCCTCAAATGCCAACAGGATATCCAGGAATGATGATACTCGCACTGTTCCCACCACTGTGGTTTCGTGTAATGAATAAACGTATCGAAAAATATGGCTCTATGCCAACTGAGTCTGCTCTGAAGCAACTCTAACCCAAAGGTGGGCCGCCGCTTCCTTTCTCACAGCTAAGATTCTTCCACAAGTGCAAATTGCCATAGGTCCATTGAGTGGAGCAGCATGCTTTACTTCTACCTCCGACCCCACGCAACAACCCATCTGTACAAGCGCCATGACCTCTTCCGGGGTATCCACCCTTTCAATAACTCCGATCTCGTCAGGTTTAAGGTCACATAATTTTTTTACACTCATGGCGCAAATTTAACTCAACACATCTCCCAAATCAATACCCTTTTTAAGTGATTTCTTGGACGCTCATTCCACACATCTAATTATAACTCTATCACTCATTGTCTTGGATTTAAGACTTTCAAGGTAAGACTATTTTGATTTTTAGCCTTGTCATGTCCTCAAGCTTAATGAACACTTGAAACTATTCTTATTATCTTTCAGCACTCTTGGAGCTTTATTGTTCATGTTACTGACGAACTGTCTGACGAACACTGATCTAAAAATCACTGAGAGCTTTGGTTTTGGGCTATTAACTCAGTTGGTTAGAGTGCTACCTCGACATGGTAGAAGTCACTGGTTCGAATCCAGTATAGCCCACGAAATGAAACTCACAATTGTGAGTTTCTTTTTATCTTATTACTTTGTGAAATGAATCGATTCGAAAATCTTAAACTTAAAAAGCAATTAAAAAATGCAATTGCCGATTTGGGATTTGAAAAGTCAACTCCCATTCAGCAGGAGTCCTATTCTACTATTCTTGGGGGGTTCGACTTTGTTGGAATTGCACAAACCGGAACCGGAAAAACAATCGCGTACTTACTTCCGATCCTACAAGACCTGAAATTTTCTGACCAACTTAATCCCAGAGTATTGATTCTTGCTCCTACCAGAGAGCTAGTTATTCAAATCGTAAAAGAAATAGAAAAACTAACCCCCTACATTAGTGTAAGAGCTCTGGGGGTTTATGGCGGATCTAATAACATCAACCCGCAAAAAAAGGCCATTACCGAAGGGCAAGATATAATTGTAGGTACACCCCGGAGATTGTATGACCTAGTTCTTTCAAATGTTTTGCGACTGAAATCAATCAAAAAGCTGGTAATTGACGAAGTAGATATTATGCTTGATTTTGGCTATAAAACACAGTTAAAAAACATCTTTGAAAACCTGCCAACAAAACGCCAAAACATCCTGTTTTCTGCTACAATGACCACCTATATAGATGAATTGATAGATGATTTTCTAGTTAACCCTGTCAAGAAAACGATTTCTATTAGCGGTACACCATTAGAGACTATTAATCAGGAATCTTATGCAGTTCCTAATTTTTATACAAAGACCAACTTATTAAACCATCTGTTAGAAGACAAAGAAGAATATAGTAAAGTATTGATTTTTGTAGCCACCAAAGTAAATGCTGATAGGCTATTTGAAATATTAGACTTTAAATCTGAAACTTCAATAATTCATTCGAGGAAAGAACAAAATTATCGTACTAAATCCATAGAAAAATTTGAAGACGGAACGAGTAGAATTCTGATAGCAACTGATGTAATTTCACGAGGAATTGATCTAGAGAGAGTCAGTACCGTAATCAGTTTTGACACCCCTTTCTACCCCGAAAACTATATACACCGAATTGGACGAACCGGTAGAGCCGAACAACAGGGTAAGGCCATTCTCTTTTACAGTGAGAAAGAGATTGCTTTAAAGGACTCTATTGAAAGCTTGATGAATTACACCATTCCCTTAAATAAATTTCCTAAGGAGGTGGTGGTGTCTTCACAACTCACACCAGAGGAAAAGAATAAACCGGTAGATCCAGATGAGCTGCACTATGAAAAGTCAGCTTCTGAAGTGAGGGTTGGGGTTTCTTTTCAGGAGAAATCGGCGAAGAATAGCAGAGAAAAAGTCAAAAAGAAAAGTTATAATAAAACTGTAAAAGAGAGATACAAAAAACCAGTCAGGCGTGGGGATAAAATTCAGAATATGAAAAAGAAGAGGAAGAAAAAATGATCGATAGTCCCTCCGCCACTCCCATAAGAAAATGTTAGCTGAAAGCTGTAATTTGTGAGTAATGCTCTACATAGCATAATTATATATTTATCTTGCAATACATTTAATAAAGAATTCATATTTACCGAAATGGAAGTGTTTTTAATCGTTTCGCCCATAGTTCCGGCAAAGTCATCTAAAAAACTGTAAATGCTTTTTAATTCGATAGATTTCGCCATCTTCTTGCCTGTTGTTTTTGTTCTTTATTGGTTTGTTTTTAAGAACAGCTTGAAGTACCAAAACCTGCTTATTGTAGCTGCGAGCTATGTTTTTTATGGTTGGTGGGATTGGAGATTTTTAGGGCTAATTATCTTTAGCACAGTTCTCGATTTTTTTATAGGAAAATCTCTTGAAAAAGCCAAGCTGGAACTCAACAGAAAACTGCTTTTGTACACCAGTATTACTGCTAATCTCGGGGTTTTAGGGGTTTTTAAGTATTTCGATTTTTTCGTAAGTAATTTCATAGATGCTTTTTCTTTGTTCGGTGTTGAAATTTCTGCAGGATCGTTAAATATCATACTTCCTGTGGGGATTAGTTTTTATACATTCCAAACCCTGAGTTATTCCATCGATGTATACCGAAGAAAGTTAAAACACACAGATGATTTCATCGCTTTCTCTGCCTTTGTTTGCTTCTTCCCTCAGTTGGTGGCTGGTCCTATCGAGAGGGCTACCAATTTGCTGCCTCAGTTTTTAAAAGCACGAAAGTTTAAATACGAGCAGGCAGCTGATGGCATGCGTCAAATTCTATGGGGGTTTTTCAAGAAAGTCGTTATTGCTGACAATTGCGCTGTTTTTGTAAACCAAATCTTTGACAACCCTGACCCGCTAAATGGAAGTACGCTATTTATGGGGTCTGTATTATTTGCCTTTCAGATTTACTGTGACTTTTCTGGATATTCTGATATTGCGATAGGAACCTCCAGACTGTTTAATATAAATCTTAAACAAAATTTTGCTTACCCATATTTTTCAAGAAATATAGGAGAGTTCTGGAGGAGATGGCACATCTCATTATCTACTTGGTTTAGAGATTATTTATACATCCCACTAGGCGGATCTAAAGGAGGTACATGGAATAAAATCCGAAACGTCTTTGTTATTTTTATAGTTAGTGGGTTGTGGCATGGGGCGAGCTGGAATTTTATTGTTTGGGGAGGACTTAACGCACTTTACTTTCTTCCATTAATGCTTACGAAAAATAACCGCAACCATTTAAACACGGTGGCCGAAGGGTCTTTATTCCCCACATATAAAGAATTCTTGAGCATAGGTTTAACCTTTTTCCTCACAGTCATAGCTTGGGTGTTTTTCAGGGCAGATACACTCACGGAAGCAGTACATTATTTAAATCTTATGTTTTCTTCTTCCTTCTTTAGCATGCCGTCTTTTATCACACCCAAGGCATTTATGCTTTACACATATATTCTTATCTGTTTATTTATCGCTGTAGAGTGGGTACAACGAGATAAAAAGTTTGGGTTGAGTATCGAAAATCTTAATCGGCCTTCGAGATGGGTTATATACACAATCGTAATTGGTGTGATAATCACGTTTGGCCAGTTTGGGGGATCTGAATTTATTTATTTTCAATTCTGATTTGAAACTCTTTCTTAAACATATAATCCTGTTTTTAAGCATCCTTGCGCTCCTACATATCGGGCTTGCTTTTCTTGCCGATGGTACGACAGATGATTATTATTTGAAGTTTTCTAGTCCCAAACAAAGCTCATTAATACTTGGAACCTCCAGAGCAAAACAAGGCATAATCCCTTCTGTTTTATCATCTTCAATCGAAAATAGCAATTTTTCGTTCTTCAATTTTTCATTTACACTTAAGAGTTCTCCTTTCGGGAGAGTTTACTACAATGCCATAAAGCAGAAAATTGACCTTGAATCTGAAGATGGCTGTTTCATTGTCACTGTAGATCCTTGGAGCATTAGCAAGAAAATTTCTGATGAAAATAGAACTCCTGATAGCCTTAGCGTTTTATTTGGCATCTCTGATTTTACTTCTAAACCCAACTTTAAATATCTGTTTAAGCAATTCCCTCACGGCTGGGGCCGAATACTGTTAAACCGTATTGAAAAGCCAATTCTCAAATACAATAGTGGTCAACTCAATTCATCCATGACTGGTTCTTTCAGTGTGCTAGACAATGACGGGTGGCTTGATGTTTATACTTCATTAGACAGCGGTTTTGTAAAACGAAAAGAGTCTAATATGTTTGAAACATATCGAAATAAATCCATATATAGAACTGGTTCTGAAAGCCGAATAGAATATTTAGACACGATTATAGAGTTTCTTTCAAACCACGGGGATGTGTATGTCGTACGATTACCCGTTCATAAGAAGATGCTGACTATCGAGCAGCAATACATGCCTGATTTTAATGAAAAGATCTCAAACGCAATTTTTAAATCTGATGGTTACCTCGATTTCTCTACTCTCGATAATGAGTATAGCTATACCGATGGAAACCATTTGACAAAAACATCCGCCAAAAAGGTTACTCAAAATATTGGTGAGTGGATTCGTGATTTAGAGGACGAATAGGTTATGGTGTGGTGCTTTCATATCACCAGCAACGATAGATTCTACTCTCTTTTTCTTGAATTGGTTTCTATCTAAAAACCCGTACTTTTATACATAATATATGTTTGTGTCAGCAATACCCTCCACGTTCCTAGATAATCGCAGCTTAATTCACATTTTGTTTGTCGTTGCGTCTTGCCTTTTTGCCATCACTTTCCCAATTGCGTCTCTCATAGCCCAAACCCCACCTTACACCATACTCACAACGACTGATGGTGCAGCTCCAGGGGTAGTTGTGATGGCGCCAGTTCAAAATTCAAATCAAATATATCTCTGCGCAGTAGATGAATGGGGTGAGCTGGTTTTTAGCGCCCACACACCCGCACGAGGATTTATCTTCGAACCGTGGGGGGATGATGAATTTGTTTTTTACGATTATTCGATTCGCAAATGGGTAACCATAGACCAAAACCTAACACCCACTGATACACTAGGGCTAAGTGTCATCCCCGAGACTGACTATCACGACGTGCATCGGTTTGAAGATGGATCGTATCTGTTTGTTGTGAATGAGCACGTTATCATGGATTTAAGCGACTTTGGAGGATATGAAGATGCGGAAGTAATACAGCCTTTATTAATACATATGGATGTGGAAGAAAATATTATACGTGAATGGCGTGGGCTAGATCATATCCCAGTTAACGCGGCTAATGAACTAAGTTTCCAACAAGTAGATTATCTACATTGGAATTCATTCGATTTTGACTCTCATGGAGGCTTATTGATGAGCTTCCGAAACATTAGCACTATAGCTAGGTTAAACCCCATAGACTGGTCAATAGACTGGAAATTAGGTGGATATGGAAATGATTTCCAGATAGATGATCCCGAATGGGGAAGTTTTTTTTATCAGCACGACGTTAATGACATAGGGGGTAACCGCATACTTCTATTCGATAATAATACCTCCGCTGGAAATCAACCTGGTTATTCTAGAGTCGTAGAATATGAACTCGACACCATTGCAATGACTGCTACAAGGGGGTGGTCTTACTCACACCCTGACGAAATATATGCACCTGCTCAAGGCAGTGTTGAACGACTAGAAAATGGAAATACACTAATAGCATGGGGAAATGCACATGCTGGGCAAGCTGTAGGTACATTAGTTACTGAAGTAAATGATCAGGGAGAAATTGTTTGGGAAATTCAACTTGGAGCATATTTCACTGTCTATAGAGCTCGGAAAATCCCTTTATCGGAAATTCAAGGATGTAGTGACATATACGCACTGAATTACGACAGCGGTGTATTGGTCGATGATGGTTCGTGTTATTTCGGGGTAGATGAAGATGGTGATGGTATGCTTGATTCTGAAGGGGATTGCGACGATACTGACGCTTCTATTTACCTAGGCGCCCCAGAAATACCTAACGACGGAGTTGACCAAAACTGTGATGGATCTGATTTTATCTTTATCCCTGGATGCACCAATTCTGAAGCTTCCAACTTCAATCCATCAGCCACCGTTGATGATGGATCATGTTTATTACTCATCGTGTTTAGAGTCGATATGTTCCTAAGTGGCGGAGCAGCTTCCCTTGTAACAGAATTAGGTACAATACCTGGTGAGCCGGTAAGCTTCGGAGTTTATAAGTTTGAAATTCAAGCGGCTGAAGGTGAATTCCTTTATAGATATATGGATGATAATTCAATACAAGAGTTAAACGAAAGATCCATTTTCATAAGTAGCCCCATGTCCTTAGACGTTGTGTGTTTTAACAGCCTGGACAGTTGCCCTGGTTGTGTAAATCCCGAATTTTATGAATTCAACCCTTATGCTACTTCAGATGTTTTGATGTGCCAAACTGACGCCGCAATGGGGTGTACCTATAACGAAGCCTTAAATTTCGATTCAACTGCAAATATTGATGATGGAACTTGCTCGTTTGCCGAAGTTTCCGATGATAACTGTCCAGGAGATTTAAACCTTGACGGCACAATAGGCGCTGATGATCTATTGATTTTCTTAATGGAGTGGGGAACAATTTGTTTTTAAGAAATTTCTGCAAGCAACCCATTTCCTTACGATTTCGTTATGATATTACCCTTCTATTTATTATATTAATTGTTTATGTATACTTTTATGATTAAACGACACATACCCAGCTTTGCTCTGTTATTTGCTCTGTTATTTGCTCCATGTAGTTTTACTTGGAGTCAAGCTTCGCCACCTACAGACATACACCTTTCTGAGCTCCAAAGCTGGTTGCAAAGCAATTGGTATAATGGTTATCACAGTAGCCTAGGGTATAATGAGGCGAGGCGACAAATGTATGGGTATATTGATATTTCCGGAGGCCAAATAGAGTGCGTTTACACCGGATTTACACAATCTGGAGGATATATAACGTACCCTAATCCCATTAACGCAGAGCATCTGGTACCACAGAGTTTTTTCGGTTCCTCAGAACCTATGAAATCTGACATTCATATACTTAAACCATGTCACGGTTCTGCAAACAGTTCGCGAAGTAATAAGCCATATAATGACATAATCGATAGTCAAGCTCAGTGGTATGGTACCATCAATAATACATATACCTCGCAAGGAAGTGCTCCGAGTAATCCTGAGGTTTGGTCTGAAAGCTCTGGTGGTGATTGGGAGCCTAGGGAAGATCGCAAAGGTGACGTTGCACGGGCTGCTTTCTACTTCTACACGATGTATCCCGATGCGGCAGGATCTATAACAGAAATGGGGCCTACTGACATTTTATATCAATGGCATCTTGATGATCCCGCTGATGCAACTGAAATATCTCGAAATGACAAGATTGCTTTACAACAAGGAAATAGAAATCCATATATCGACTACCCAGATCTAGTATATAACGCATGGCTTTGGGAGGCGGGAACATCCGACAATCAGGGCCCTGATTTTTCAGGCACACCAAGTTTCGTTAGTGTCCCATGTGATGATCTCAACGCTTTTAATGAAATAACTGCAAGTCCATCTGATCCATGTACACCTATAACCTTAAGTTTTAATGATATTAATACTGGATTGGGATGCACAGGTGGAAACATAACGCGCACGTACTCAGCAATAGATGGATGTGGAAACGTAAGCTCATTCACTCAGACAATTTCTTTTACTGATAGCACTCCTCCAATATTTACCTATGTTCCTGCGGATATCACAACAACATGCGATAGCGAATTAACTGATTTAGGTAGTGCTATTGCCTCTGACAACTGTTCGCAGGTAAATATTACAATTGACATCGTTCTCGTTGGTGGTCCATGCCCTGAAGCTTATGAAGTTCACCGAACCTTCTCATCCTTCGACGACTGTGGCAACTCTTCATCTGCACTACAAATAATCTATATCGAAGCTTCCGTTGTTGTTGGCTGTCCGGAAGATGTAGACGGCGACGGAGCCATCACTGTAAGCGACCTTCTAGCCATTCTCAGTGAATTCGGTTGCTCAACAGGCTGCCTATATGATATCAACCAAGATGGCATTGTCGGTGTGGGAGATATTCTTGAAGTCCTTGCGGCTTTCGGTGACAATTGCTAAAGTTATAGGCTACTATATGCAACGAATTTCATTTTAGAGCGTCTTTCATCTGACAAAACTGTCATCAAAACGACTGTGATGAAACTATTTTCCTTCCTTTTTGCGACTCTTACTCTCGCATTTTCTTCTCTTTCAGCCCAAACTCCTTGCGTTAACGGCATGGCAGCAGGTTACCCTTGCTCAAACGTAGATTTATTATCATTTACAGCTGGATCTGCTCTCGGTGGTGGTGATATGAATGATATCTGGGGCTGGACCGACCCTGTTTACGGTACTGAATACGTATTACTCGGAAGGACCTCTGGAACAGCTTTTGTCGATATTTCTGATCCAGTAAACCCTCTTTATTTGGGGAATTTACCTGCATCAGGTTCGAATTCTTTATGGAGAGATATTAAAGTCGATGGCAACTATGCCTACATCGTTTCTGAGGCTAGCGGTCACGGGATGCAGATTTTCGATCTTACAAAACTTAGAAATGTCATTAATCCTCCTGCTACATTCACTGAGGATGCTCACTATAGTGGCTGGGGAAATGCCCACAACATAGTAATTAACGAAGCTAGTGATAGAGCTTATGGTGTCGGCACAAACACTTCTAGCGGAGGTCTTCATATTGTAGATATCTCCGACCCATTAAACCCCGTTATTATGGGTGACTTTGCAGGTGATGGCTACACACATGATGCACAGGTTGTAAACTACATAGGCCCGGACGCAGCTTATGCAGGTAGTGAAATTGCTTTTGCATGTAACGAAAACTCCGTTACTGTTATTGATGTTACTGACCCTACTGATGCCATTCAATTAAGCAGAACGACATACAATTCTCAGTACACTCACCAGGGCTGGCTCACTGAGGATCACAAGTATTTCCTTAGCAATGACGAATTAGACGAGAACTACACCGGGGTAAATACAACTACGTTTATCTGGGATGTGCAAGATTTAAACGCTCCTTTTCTTTTGGGAACGTTTGTCTCTACCACACCCGCTATTGATCACAATTTATACGTCAAAGACAATTTTTGCTATCAATCAAATTACAGAGCTGGATTACGTATCACTAACCTAGATAATATCGCGAGTGGAATGCTGACTGAAGTGGGATACTTTGATGTTTATCCTTCAAGCGATGCTGCCGGATTTAATGGCACATGGTCAAACTACCCTTACTTCGCTTCTGGAGTGGTTGCCGTTTCACATATTGAAGAAGGTTTGTTTTTATTAAGCTTATCTGGGAATATAAGCGACCTCGGTTGCACAGATCCAGCTGCATGTAACTATGACCCGGATGCGATTGAAGACAATGGATTGTGTGCCGAAGATGATGTATGTGGAGTATGTGGAGGAAACGGATCCTCTTGTTCAGGATGTACTGATACCATTGCGTGCAACTATGACCCAAGCGCAACGATTGATGATGGCTCGTGTATCATAGGAGGGGTTGAAATTACGTTTACAATTCTTACAGACAACTACCCTGGTGAGACAACTTGGAGTATCGCAGATGCAAGTGGGACAGTAGTGATGACAGGTGGACCATACTCATCATCAGCAACAACATACTCAAGTACAGTTTGTGTAGATAACGGATGCTATGACTTGACAATTAATGACAGTTTCGGTGATGGAATTTGCTGTGGTTACGGAACTGGAAATTATGTGATAACTTCTCAAGGAGAAACACTCATTAGTGGTGGAGAATTCGCCTCGACTGAAACGGTCAACTTCTGCATAAGTGGTGGCGAACCAGACGTGCCTGGATGTACAGACTCTACAGCTTGTAACTACGACTCTACAGCTACTTTAGATGATGGGAGTTGCGAATACGAAAGTTGTGCTTGTCCCAACGATGTAAATGGCGATGGATCGATAACTGTGGCTGACCTACTTAGTATTCTGAGTGAGTTTGGGTGTACTTCAGGCTGTACGGCAGATGTTGATGGTGATGGCTCTGTGACAGTCGCCGATGTGCTTTTAGTACTAAGTGCGTTTGGAAACCTATGTTAGTCTCTTTTTATGATTAGATTTCTATTATTTAATTTACTAATAACTGTCTCACTAAGCTACCAAGCTCAGCTATCACCTACAATAACTTCTTGGGTAATAAACATCGATAATTCAACTGGATATCTCGGTCAACTAGCTAATGTTCAATCAGTAGATTATACTTCCAATTTTGCCTTTATATCGTGTACTTGCATCCCAGGTTATGATATAGGTCCCTGGGTGGGAAACCCAAATAGCGCGGCAAATCAAGACTTCTGTTTTCGAATTACAATGAATCCTCAAGAAAACACAGGTGTATTAATAAATACAGGATTAGGACATATCGGGATTTGGCGTAATGGGGTGTCAATATTTAATGCAAAAGACGCTTTCTCGTATAATAATCAAGGAATTTGGTTCCAAGACGCATTAGTGTTTGAAGGAAGCTCTTTCGACGCTTGTTTGGGACATCCTGCTGGAAATGGAGAATACC
>Ga0206679_10000038_pt1 | contig 85828 bp, 70 predicted proteins | sample M110012015metaG_FD_155464 | JGI IMG/M metagenome (GOLD analysis project Ga0206679, IMG submission 155464) | Ammonia-oxidizing marine archaeal communities from Monterey Bay, California, United States - M1 100m 12015 | ecosystem: Environmental > Aquatic > Marine > Intertidal zone | place: USA...
GAAACCGCCTAGGATGGATTTTTTTTTAAGGTGAACTTAGGTCTTTAGAACCATATTATCCAAAACGCATATTCAGCGCAAACTGGATTTCCCTGTTAGGCCAGGTTAAGGCCTTTCTACAATATAATCCAAAACCAAAATAGACTATATAAAGGATTCCTAAAACAGATCGTGCGTGCCTGATTTACTGTGTGCGCATAGTAATTATAGAGAGAAGAAACATAGCAATACAAAAGCCCTTTATGTTACCATTTTTGTACCTAAGCCTTAAAAAAATATCAGCAATATATAGAGTGGCGTTTATACATACCAGAGGGCGGTAAATTGTTAAAACCGAAACCGTTTGCTCAAGAGGGCGTGCACACTAGTAAGGGAATGATTTGGATATAAGTTTCAGCTTTTAGATGGTAATAATTGTGAAAGTCTGGCAGTAAGTCTGGCAGTAAGGGGTGAAATAGACTAATTTAGTGGCGTTCATTAATTATTAATTTGCTAGAGATATGGATGTAAATAGCAAAGTGTTTTTTACTTAATAGCCCGTAAACACTACAAAAAAAGCTCCTCGATCAAGAGGAGCTTTTTGTAGCGAGAGGGGGGCTCGAACCCCCGACCTCAGGATTATGAATCCTGCGCTCTAACCAGCTGAGCTACCTCGCCAAGGCGGGCGCAAAGATAGTAAGGAGGTTCTAGTTTTACACATATTTAGCAATAACTTCCTCAAGTCATGCGTATATTGTGCGCTGTCTAAAAAAAGACGATTATTAATACCATGGAAAAAGAAAAATTCCAAATTGAATTCCCTATAAACAGTAGCAAAGGCGTGCTTTACAACTGCATGAGCACACCAAGCGGTCTGTCAGAGTGGTTTTGTGATGATGTAAATATCAAGAAGGATGTACATACTTTTATTTGGGATGGAAGCGAAGAGGTAGCAAGGCTTGTGACAAAGAAGAAGGATGAGTACGTAAAGTTTAAGTGGATAGAATCTGAGGAAGATGATAACGACGGGACTTATTTTGAGTTAAGGATTAGAGTTGATGAGATGACAGGCGAAAGAGCGATTATCGTTACTGATTTTGCTGAGGAAGATGATATTGAAGATTCTCGTGAACTTTGGGTAGCTCAACTTGATAGACTTCGTAGAGTTCTCGGAGGATAATTAAGAACTTTTAATTAAGCGTTGAGAAAAAAATTTCTCATTAACTCGTTGTACTCAGCGGTAAAATTTCTTCTGCCTTTTTCCTCACCCGTTTCTAGAACAATTTTTGAGCAAATTGCTTCGGAACTTACTTCCTGAGAAAACTTAAATTCTGATAAGAACCTCACAGCCGAGTGTTTTTTTGTAGGCAGAATTTCGCAGCGCCTTACTAATTTAAAGTTGAAGTCATTTGCAGCGGATATTAATTCGGGTTCTCTTTCAATAGGCCAAACTATACCAAAAACACCGTCCTTACTCAAGATCTTCGCAACGCCATTAAACAGGTCAGAAATGGGTAGAGCATCGTCATGACGAGCTAAATTTCTTGCGTAAAACGGAGATCTAGGCTTGTTGTGAAAGAATGGTGGGTTGCTAACTACAAGATCAGCTTCGAAGCTTTGTACTTCTTCCGACCACTGTTGGAAGGAACGCTCAATACAAGAAAGTTGATTAACGAATGGTGACGAGGCGAAATTTTCTCGAGATTGCTCCGCAGCTAAAGGCTCTAGTTCAATTGCCGTGACTATAGAATGCTCAAAACGTTGGGCTAACATGAGAGAGATAACTCCGGAACCCGACCCTATATCAACGATTTTTAATTGCGTACTCGACTTTGATGGATTTACCCAAGCGCCTAGCATCACGGCATCTGTTCCGATTTTCATTGCACACTTTTCGTCGTGAACGGTAAAGCGTTTAAATGTCATCTTACGATTGCCAGAAGTGCCCATTAAAATAGGTTTGTTATTTATTTGAGCGATTCATCCAAGTATCAAAATTAGGGAAGTTCTCTACCCTATTCTCAGCAACCTCTGTTAAAGGCACTACCTCGTCACAATGGTTCTTCATGTCTTGCGGAAGACTGCGGTATAAATCTGTGCCTTCAACTTTATGATTGTACATCTCATCGCTTACTTCTTTTATTCTCTTTGCGGGGTTCCCTACAATAAGACTGCGTTCAGCCCAAACGCTGCCTGCCTTTAAGAAACTCAACGCACCCACAATACAACCATCGCCCAACTCGACATCATCCATAATTACTGAATTCATACCTATCAAAGTCTCTCGACCAAGGTTAGCTCCGTGTATACTCGCTCCGTGCCCCACATGAGCACCCGTTTGCAGAACAACAGATTTGCCAGGAAACATATGCAAAACACAATTCTCTTGAACATTACACCCATCTGCAATCTCGACTTTCCCCCAATCGCCACGTAAAACTGCTCCTGGACCGATATAGCAATCCTTACCTATCGTTACATGCCCTATTACTACTGCACTGGGATGTATGTATGATGAAGGATGGATTACTGGAATCATTCCTTTGAATGACTGAATCATTGTGTGTGTTTTATTACTACAGCGTAACCTTGTCCCACCCCAATGCAAAGGGTTACTAAGCCATACTTCCCTCCTGTTCTCTCAAGCTGCCTTGCTGCTGCAAGTAAAATTCTTGAACCTGTGACACCTAAAGGATGACCTATTGAAATGCCGCCGCCGTTGGGGTTAATTCTCGAGTCGTCATCGTCTAAGCCCCATGCACGCATGCATGCCAAAGCTTGAGCTGAGAATGCTTCATTTAACTCTATTACATCGAGATCATTAAATGTTATACCTGCTTTTTTCAACGCCATCTCAGAAGCGCGGACTGGCCCTATCCCCATGATACGAGGTTCGACACCTACAACGGCACTGGAAATAATTTGGGCTAAAGGAGTAAGACCTGAAGAAGTTAGACCAGATTCATTAGCGAGAAGTAGTGCGGCAGAACCGTCATTTAACCCGCTAGAGTTTCCAGCAGTAACACTTCCCCCTTCCTTGCGGAAAGCTGGCCGCAACTTTGCTAGGATTTCTACTGTGGTATCAGGTTTGATAAATTCGTCGTGCTCAAAGATTAAATCATCTTGCTTGCGGCGGGGAATATTTACAGGAATAATTTCCTGAGCAAGTCGCCCAGCATCACGTGCAGCAGCAGCCTTCATGTGTGAACGAAAAGCAAAAGCATCTTGATCTTCTCGAGAAATACTGTATTTATCTACAAGGTTTTCTGCCGTTACCCCCATACCATCAACTCCATAAACGGCTTCAAGCTTGGGATTTATAAATCTCCAACCAAAGCTTGTATCATAAAGAGAGCTATCTCTGCCAAATGCCTTAGAAGCCTTAGACATAACCCATGGCCCTCTTGTCATATTCTCAACTCCACCAGCAATAACAAGATCAGCATCTCCTAAAGCTAGCATACGAGACCCGTTTACAGCGGAGGCAAGTCCAGATGCACAAAGTCTATTTACTGTTTCACCAGGCACAGAGACAGGCAGGCCAGCAAGAAGTGAAGCCATCCTAGCGACGTTTCTATTATCCTCTCCAGCTTGGTTTGCGCAACCTAAGATCACATCGCCCACCATAGCGGGGTCAAGACTTGAATTGCGTTTCAGAAGCTCTGAAATAGTTAATGCAGCTAAATCATCTGTTCTGATCGAAGCAAGAGTGCCACCAAAATTCCCTACAGGAGTTCTCACTCCATCAACAAGAAATGCATTCATTTGTATTATTTTCTATTGCAAAGATAGTTGAGAATAAGGGGCGTAAATTGCATTAGGAAATTGTACTTGAAAATCATCCCATGAAAATAGCCATAGCATCAACTTTTCATCCGTATCGTGGAGGAATTGCGCAATTTAACGATGCGTTGGCAATAGCTCTAAGAACTGAGGGGCATATGGTAAATTGCTTTAACTGGAGCCGCCAGTATCCCGCCATCTTGTTCCCAGGTGTAGCCCAAACAAAATCCGGAACATCAACCCCTCCCCATTCTACGTCAGCTCCACTGGATTCTATTTCACCAAACTCTTGGCGTAAAACAGCTAAAATAATTTTATGTGATGAAGGAGTGGATGTGTTGATTTTACCGTTTTGGCATTCAGCCTTAGCACCTGCTTTAAGAGGGGTAGCAAGGTCTATTAAGCGTCTATCGCCTGAGACAAAGGTTATCGCCATAATGCACAACGCAACTTCTCACGACGGGAAGGCTTCCGACAAATGGCTTACCCGAAGGTTTCTCAAACGAGTGGATAACGTGGTAACTTTAAGCACATCTGTAACTCAAGACGTAAGAAAATTAGCACCCGATCTACCCATAAAAACCTTGTTCCACCCTTTATACGACGATCTACCTAATAAGCCCGAGAAGAAGATGGCAAGAGAAAAACTTGGCATTCCTGTAAATGCGAAAAACGTAGTCTTATTTTTCGGCTTAATAAGGCCATACAAAGGTCTTGCGGTTCTATTAAAGGCAGCTAATTTACTTTCAGAGGATACTCATTTGATCATCGCAGGCGAATGCTATGGCTCTTGGGGTAAATATGAGAAAATAATTAACGTCAGCAAAGCGAAATCTAGAATTCACGTATTTAACCGTTTTATCCCAGATGAGCAATTGGGTGATTTTTTCGTTGCAGCCGATCTTGTGGCTCTCCCCTATTTATCTGCTTCTCAAAGTGGGGTTACAGCTACAGCAATACAATTCGATTTGCCAATTGTTGCCAGCAATGTCGGAGACCTTTCTAATTCAATTACAAATGAGACTGGTGCGCTTGTAGTACCGGGAGATTCAAATGCGCTTGGAGAAGCTATTAAAGCTTGGTTTAGTAAAGAACATACTGGATTAGGTGAAGCATACGCCAAATTAAAAGCGTCTAAATCTTGGGGAGAGTTCGCGAGGCAGCTTTTCTAACCTTAAACTTTATTTACTAATTTATTTACTAAATAGTGGTTCCATAAGTGGATCGAATACATATCTCTGCACAAGCACAAGCTCACCATCTGCAGTGAGTCCATACATATGCTCACCATCGTGATTATTATCGTCTGGCCCACCCATTCCAGTTCCAGGTAATTTCCAAAACACATCAAAGTGAGCGCTTCTCCCATCAAACCCAGAAATTTCGTATGTGAAGCATGGGAGAGATAATCTTATACTATCCTCTTTAGACTGAGATAGATGGTTATTGAAGGTTTCGAAGTGAACTTTACGAAACCTTAGAAATTTATCTTGAATTCTTAATGTATCCGCAAAGTCCACTGAAGAGCCAGATGCGTTAAAAAGAGAGATGTCTCCGTCCACTGTAGATTTTATAGAGTATGATTTTGAAGGTGATTCATGATCTGTAATCTTTACCTCAGCTAAAGTCCTTCCGGGGAAATCGAAAACACCGGTGTATCTCCACTCTGTTTCGTTCGTGAAGAATCTAGTAGACAAGAAACCAACAAAACCTTCTAAATGAACAATAAATGGCTCTCGTGACTTCCCATCTTCAGGAGTCTCTAGAAGCATATATGTGCCTGTATGACTTGGAGTCGCAGTACCAATATACCAAGTTTTCTCTAGCTTATCATCACCCAAATAGATCTCCACCTTCTTCCCGGATCCACTGAGATTTCTAATTACGGTAGAACGCTGCAACTCTGGCACTGCTCCTTTCACCTCAGCTCTAGCAAAGGTTTTCAAAAGCAAATCTGTAGCATCCTTTCTCGCTAAGTGTTTTCCATTTAAAGTCCAAAATCGTGTGTCCGATGTTCTCTCTAAAAGTGCCGACTCTCCATCAGTACCCGCAATAAAAATCTTAGTTACAAGGGAGGTGTCTGCAATAGCAAAATCCGTAGTGACTTCCGATGACAGATCTCCATTATCTCCCTCTTGCATCTTCCAAAGTAAAAAAGTAAATACAGTTACAATTACAAGTATTACGAATATGCGAAGGTTAGATTTCATTTTTATAAGGTGTTATTTAAGGCCGAGAGATTTAACGCTTCAAAGTAATCGAACCGTATTTACGAGTACGAATATTAAACACAATTAAACTAAACAAGAGTACAACAACAAGTGGAAGCCCAAGCGCAACAGACTGATAACCCAACCTTGCCCCAGCGATCCTTTCATCGTCTAAAGAGCGCAAGGTAATCGTCCTTGAGCGTATTGAAATCATAGACTTTTCATCTAAAAGATGATTGACTGTATTGCGCAAGAACTCCTTGTTATCGTAAACGACTCGAGATGCATATCTGTCGTAGCCTAAAGGATAAATTTGCCAACCCTCAGGTGTATTTACCGTTTTATTTTTCGCTATATCTCCATCGCCGATAACGACCATCGCAGAAGTCAGACCTTCAGATCTAAATGCAAAATCACTATCTCTGCGAAGAGTATCAGGCAATATATCAGTAAAGTGAGATTTAAATTCACCCTCTAAAAGCACGGCGAAAGGCGCAAAGGGAGTGTTGTTCGAACTAAAGTACTCTGGTGTGAGGTCTACAATAGAGCTTGAAATTCTTACAGGAGCGAGATATGTACGAGCTCTAGCTGAACTACTCAGAAGAACCGTTTTCGTGATATCTGCATCTGTACTGACAGTATCTATGCTTGACACGAAGTCGAAGTGAATGGGGTCTAAGTTCGTGGTGATGGGGTGGGTAACACCATGAGGGATAGCAAGAGGAGCAAAATACCAACTAAATAACTGCATGTTACGCTGATTCCCATTAGGCCCAGCATCAAAGGCTATAGGCGCACACTGAGGGTCAATTACGAGGTTTCTGTTGAGTCGTACTCCATAATCGAAAAATTGATGCGAAAGCCCGAGTTCGTTTGGCGTAGCCATAGTACCTGAATTGACTCGAAGTGAATCTAGATCTGTCACCATGGGATCTACCATCCATAAAATGCGCCCGCCACCCATTAAGAATTGGTCTAAAATCAACCTGTCCTTTGCAGGCAACTCTTCGCTTGGAGCTGCTACGATGGCTAAATCAAAGCGATTTGTACGGTTCTTAAGGCCGTCTATCTTCTCCGAAAGCATATTCAGGCGTCCATCAAGTGGCAGTCTTTCTATAGAGTAATCTTCTGCAAGTGAACTCGCAAAGTCAGCAATCTCCATTTCATTCAGCTCGCCATGTCCTTCGATAAACACGATGCGGGGCACTTCATCCACTAATACCCGTCTCAAGGACGAGGCCAACTCGTATTCGATGGCGTTGATAGACCCTTGAATCATTGCGTCAGTGGGCTGAGGCGTTTCGGATTTAAAGAATTGCACGGGAACTTCTTTATCCCCACAACTTATCAGTGCTGAAGGCCAAACATTGCGAAACGTCTTCCCCCCAGACGATTCATATCCTATTCTAGTAAAGGACAGCCCGAGTTCGATGAGTTTATCCTCGTTTTGGCCACGCGTCCTTCTGTCGTCAGTGCTGTAGATGTCAATAAATTTAAAGCGCAAGCGGTTGTTACTTACGTCAGCGAACTCCTCTAGCTTTTCTCTGATTGCATATTCTAACCTCTTCCATGAGGCAGGAAAATCACCTGTTAGATAGCAGGTGACAACGACATCTTTTGAATGATCATTGAGCTCATCAAGTATGACTACCGAACCTTCGGTAAGTGTGTGACGTTTCTCTGCTGTGAGGTCGAAAGTAGTATGTGCTATTTGGGCTGCAAATAAAAGCAAAGAACTTATGGTCATAACCATAATTAACCTCATGCCTTCCCTCCCTAAACGCCCCCTCTCAAGGGCAAGTACGAACCTCGCTAATTGCAAGAATAACAAATCTACAAATATGAAATACGCTACATCTCGCGTATCCACCAAGCCGCGACTCAGAGATCTATAATGCGCTTCAAACCCAATGTTTACGAAATAATAATCCCAATTTCCTAAAAGAGCGAAATCTCCCAAAGCGGTGAATCCTATATACCCAACTGTTGATAGAAGCATAGCGGTAAGGAATGCTACTAAGGGTTGGGAAGTAGAGGCTGATAGAAAAATTCCTATAGCGGCAATGGAAGACGACAATAATAACAAGCCTATGTATGACCCCCAAATAGCCCCTAAATCCAAGTTCCACGAAGGACTACCGAGCTCCCCAAGGATATAGACAAACCCAAGCGTAGGAACAAGTGACAATAAGATTAAAGCTAGAGCGCCTATGTATTTTGCAAAAATGACTTGACCTTCGAGAAGAGGGCGAGTTAGTAAAAGTTCGAGGGTTCCATTCATTCTCTCTTCAGCAAAAGACCTCATTGTAATTGCGGGGACTAAGAAAAGCATCACCCAGGGAGCTAGGGTAAAAAAAGGATCCATAGACGCTACGCCGCTGGAAAGGATATTCCACGGTCCTGGGAAAACCCACAGAAACAATCCCAATAAAAGAAGGAAAGCAGATATCACAACGTAACCAGTTAGTGAGTTAAAGAATGTGCGTATCTCCTTTAATATCAGTGATTTCATATTAACTACCTTTAGCTAAGATTTATATAAGACACCACCTCTGGAGCTGCAGCAAAAAGTCGCTTCGTTTCAGGCCAAACTTCACCAAACAACTCGGACTTTCTATAATCATTTAAACTCTCCTCGCTATCCCATATACTAACAGTCGCTCTCACTAAAGGATTTGTTGAGTCTTCTACAAGCTCGACCTTAAAGCAGCCCGGTTGGTCGCCTATCGCATTTTCATGCTTTCTGAAAATTGCCTCAAATTGCTTTAATGTCTCTTGGGTAAAAGTCATTCTCACAATCCTGATAATTTTTGCCTTACTCATACTAAACAAATAAATTCATTCGGAAAACTCTATCCTAATCACATCGTCTAATTTAATCCCTAACATACTTGATGCACCACCATTTGCAGCCCCAGGAGCCCCTTTATAAATAGCTATCTCCAAAAACCCCAAATGATTAAATACAGCAACAGAATCACCCACTGGCACGTCGCTATAATTCTCACATATTTTCCTAATATCACTCCTGCTTGAACGCATCACTATCACGAACTCCCTAAACGTCCCCACATCTTTAAACCTCCTCTTAGTAATGTCTGTAATACAATTTCCAAAACCATCGATATGAATAACATGTCCCGTCAAAACTCTGTTTTCAAAAACCGGATGAAGTACAGACCTAGGCTCTAAAATTGCTGCAGGGCGACCTAAAAGCTCAGGGATGCCACCTTTTGAGAGGTGAGCTGCCGCAGGAACGAAGATAGAACGCTCGGGAAAAGTAGGGTAATCAAAGTCCGCCATCATATTAGACAAATCGTACACGGCATCTGGCTGCTTGCCAAAAATTAAATGAAAAACACCAGTGTCAGATCCGATAAAGTATTGGTCTTCTATCCGAACGATTCTATGTGGTTGATCAACTGTCGCCTCAGACATCACGGCGACAATGTGCACAGTTCCTTTCGGGAAATGTTTCACACATGATTTAAGGAGAAGAGCTGCATCTACCGAGCTAAACTTACGAACATCGTGTGATAAATCAACGACTGTAGCCTCGGGAGCTAGTGTAGCAAGCGCCCCTCTTAGGATGCCAGCATAGAACCTTTCTGGTCCATAATCAGATGTAAGTGTAATTATAGGCACGGAACAAAGGTGGGGTGATTATTTTTGCCAACATAATGCATGAGACACTGATTTCTATTGAGGGTTTAGACCCAGTTGTAATACTAGGAAACGAGAATACAAATTTACATGCCTTACAAGGACTTTTCCCTAAACTCCGCATCGTTTCTCGCGGCCACGATATTCGAGTAAAGGGAAGCCGCGAAGATGTGGGTAGATTTGAAGAGGTAATGAGAATGGTTGTTTGGCATGTCGACAGGTATTTAAGCCTTACAATAGACGACCTTGAAAGGCTTTCTAAATCTAATGAGACCAAAGTCATGCGCGATGCAGGAGCCGACGATGTAATCGTTCACGGCCCTGGAGGCAACAGAGTTATCGCCCGCACCCCTAACCAACACAAATTAGTTGAAGCCGTATGTGAACACGATATGGTTTTCGCAGTGGGGCCTGCTGGAACAGGAAAAACCTACACAGCCGTTGCCCTTGCTGTGAAAGCACTTAAGGACAAGCGTGTAAAGAAAATTATCCTAACAAGACCGGCTGTAGAAGCTGGCGAAAATCTCGGTTTTCTTCCCGGGGACATGAAGGATAAACTCGACCCCTACCTCCAACCCCTCTACGACGCTCTCACCGATATGATTCCATACGATAAGGTCGCCGAGCATATGGAAAATGGTGTAATAGAAGTAGCCCCCCTAGCTTTTATGCGTGGGCGAACTTTAGATAAAGCTTTCGTCATCTTAGACGAAGCCCAAAACACAACAATCCCTCAAATCAAGATGTTTCTCACCCGCATGGGGCGAGACGCGAAATATATCATCACCGGAGACGAAACCCAGGTCGACCTGCCTCACAAACAGAAGTCCGGACTTGTTCACGCTTTAGAAATCCTCAAAGACGTTGAGGGCATTTCTACAGTTCGCCTAACTGGGGTTGATGTAATGCGCCACCGTCTTGTACGTGCTGTCATAACCGCCTTCGGAAAGGATCAGAATAAATAACTGTGAAATCAATTACTGTGAACAACCCTACTCCTATTACGAAAACCGATTTTCATTTTTCAGGCCAAACAGCAGCTTATTTCGGTAAGGTTCGCGACATGTACACCATAGGAGATGACCTCATGGTTGCCGTTGTTTCAGATAGGATAAGCGCCTTCGACGTCGTTATGCCACGTGGGATTCCCTTCAAAGGGCAAGTCCTAAATGGAGTTGCATCTATTTTCCTAGATGCCGTATCTGACATCGTTCCCACTTGGAAAATTGCCACCCCAGATCCAAATGTAACAGTGGGACATCGTTGCGAACCTATCCGACTCGAGATGGTCATACGTGGATATCTTACCGGACACGCACACCGCGAGTACACCTCCGGGAAACGCTCCTTATGTGGAACCACCATGCCTGAAGGGTTAAGTGAACATGACCAATTCCCTATACCCATCATCACCCCAGCTACTAAAGCTGAGGAAGGTCACGATGAAGACATCTCACCAGCTGACATCCTCTCTAGAGGTATCGTCAGCCATGACGTCTATGCCGAACTCGAACGCATAACTCGTGCTCTTTTCACACGTGGAACAGAAATAGCCGCCTCTAAAGGACTTATACTTGTTGATACAAAATACGAATTCGGAATGCATAACGGGAAGATTATGCTCATAGACGAGATACACACCCCTGATAGCTCTAGATTTTTTTACGCTGATGGTTACACAGAGCGACAAGCTGCAGGCTTACCACAAAAGCAGCTTAGTAAGGAATTCGTCCGAGAGTGGCTTATGTCCAACGACTTCATGGGACTCAAAGGGCAAACTTTACCTCCTCTCACAGAAGATTTCATCAAACTCGTCTCCACACGATATATCGAACTCTTCGAAAAAGTCACCGGGTCTGAATTTATCATGAACTCCTCAGATTCTCCCCTTGATCGCATAGAAAAAAACGTCGAAGAATGGCTAGCTAATAGAACATGATCTGAGAACTATTATGAGTCGCAAAAAGAAAAACAACACTCCCTGGCAAGCTGACGCCTTAGAAGCCGTCCGCACTCTACGTGCTGGAGGAGTAATAATTCATAAATCCGATACCGTCTGGGGAGTAGCGTGTGACGCCACAAACTCCGATGCCGTATCAAAGCTACGAAAGCTAAAGATGCGCGACGACGCCTCTCCCATCCTTGTCCTCGTTGCTGATATTGGCCTGATTGAGAGACATTACTCTGAAATACCCGATGCCGCTTGGGATTTATTCGAGCACAGCAACCGACCGACGACTGTTATTATGCCGGGCGCAAAAGGAGTCGACCCAAGCATCCTCGGTCCTGATGACTCACTCGGCATTCGCCTTATCCATGACGAGTGGACACAATTCGTCGCCCGCGGATTAGCACGCCCTCTTGCGAGTTCTAGCGCTAACATCACCGGTTCGCCCACCCCTATCAACTACGACTCTATCTCCCCTGAAATTCTAGACGGAGCCGATTTTACCAGTTTACACAGGCGCTCCGAACTAGATAGCCCCAACTCCTCATTCATTGCTGCCTTTGACACCTCTGGTAGATTTAAAATTCTACGCAGCTAAATATCCATAGCTACTTATCTATAGATTAGATTTGCAACCTTCTAAATTCGACTTTTTTTTTGAACTATAAAAAATCCCTACAGGACAGCATTTTCAAAGCTATCGGAAAAATAGCCGATAAGCGTGGGGAGCGTGTGTTTGTTATCGGAGGATTTGTTCGGGATCTAATCTTAGACAGACCGTCGAAGGATATAGACATTGTAACCGAAGGAAAGGGAATCGATCTTGCGAGAGATGTAGCTAAAGAGTTAAATATCCGCAAAGTCAATGTATTTAAAAATTTCGGCACCGCTATGTTCAACTTCGGCGACCTAGAAGTTGAGTTCGTAGGTGCGAGGAAAGAGTCTTATAATCGTGGCAGCCGAAAACCTGTCGTTGAAGACGGTACCCTTGAGGACGACCAGAACCGCCGCGATTTCACCATCAATGCTATGGCTCTCTCCCTAAATTCAAAAAACTACGGTGAACTCATAGATCCTTTCAATGGTATGCGCGACCTCGACTTAGGAGTTATACGTACCCCTCTCGATCCTAATATTACGTATAATGACGACCCACTTAGGATGATGCGCGCCGTAAGGTTCGCTACGCAATTAGGTTTCACTATCGTTCCTGAAAGCATAAACGCCCTTAAGCGTAACGCCACTAGATTGGAGATTATCTCTATGGAGCGAATACATATCGAATTGAATAAAATCATTCTCGCTAATCGTCCCGGACAAGGATTTAAAATCCTTGCTAAGACTGGCCTTCTAGAGCAATTCTTTCCTGAGATGGTAGATCTTCAAGGGGTCGAAAAACGTAACGGTATAGGACACAAGGACAACTTCCTTCATACTCTGCAAGTTTTAGAAAACGTTAGCGACAAGAGTGATGACCTATGGTTACGGTGGGCTGCTATACTTCATGACATCGCTAAACCTCCTACTAAGAGATTCGATAAAAGAAACGGTTGGACTTTCCATGGTCATGAGGATAAAGGAGCACGTATGACACCTGTAATTTTTAAACGTCTTAAGCTCCCTTTAGACGCAAAAATGAAGTTCGTACAAAAACTTGTACTTCTCCACCTTAGACCTATCGCCCTCACTAAGGAAGTTGTTACAGATAGTGCAATACGAAGGTTACTTTACGAAGCTGGAGATGATATAGACGCACTTATGATCCTATGTCGTGCAGATATCACTTCTAAAAATGAAGCAAAAGTCGAGAGATACCTTAAAAACTACGATATCGTAATTAAAAAATTAAAGGAAGTCGAAGAAAGCGATTCTATTAGAAATTTCCAACCACCCGTAACAGGTGAGATGATTATGAAAACCTTCGGCATCCCCCCCTCACGACCCATAGGAGATATTAAAAAAGCCATTAAGGAAGCCATTCTTGAAGGAGATATTAAAAATGATCCTGAAGAAGCCTTCGAGTTAATGTTAAGGCTTGGCTTAGAGATGGGACTTAAAAGGGGTTAATCTTTCCCCTTCCAACCATCGCGAAGAGTAACTGTGCGGTTGAACACCAATGCGCCTTGTTTAGAGTAACGAGAGTCCGGAGTGAAGTATCCTAAGCGGGTAAACTGGTAGGTAGTGCCGTGGGTTGCTGACGCTAGAGAGGGCTCAAGTTTACAGCATTTTAGAATCTCTAACGAACTCGGGTTGAGAAATTCTGTAAACTCTTGATCTTTATGTCCATCTGGATTATCATCGGAGAAGAGACGATCATAGAGGCGGACTTCTGCATCGATGGCTTTTGTGGCTTCTACCCAATGAAGGGTGCCTTTTGCTTTAATGCCACTCGTATCAGAGCCACTCTTAGAGTTGTCGAAATAGTTTACGTGAACCTCGATTACATCGCCTGAGGGGTTGCAGACATGATCTACATACTCGACTTTGTATGCACTCTTGAGGCGGACGACTTTACCTGGAGCAAGTCTGAACCATTTTCTGTTTGCTTCTATCTTGAAATCCTCAGATTCGATATATAGCTCGCGCCCAAAAGGAAGGTCACGATATCCAGAGTCAGGATCCTCGGGGTTATTCTCAGATGGGAGCATTTCAAATTGTGACTCGGGATAGTTGAGTATTACAAGTTTTATAGGATTTAGAACCGCCATTACACGGGGGGCGACACGGTTGAGGTCGTCACGGATCGCAAACTCTAAGAGCCCCACGTCAATTATATTTTCTCGCTTTGCCACTCCTACTCTATTGATAAACTCACGAATGCTTGTAGGAGTATATCCCCGACGTCGTAGTCCACTGAGAGTAGGCATCCGCGGATCATCCCAACCATCGACATATCCATCTTCTACTATCGAAAGAAGCTTTCGCTTAGACATAACAGTGTAGTTGAGATTGAGTCTAGCAAATTCAGTTTGGCTCGAAGGGAATATCTCAAGATTCTCTATATACCAATCGTATAAAGGACGGTGTACCTCAAACTCTAGCGAGCAAAGACTATGTGTAATGCCTTCGATACTATCTGACTGACCGTGAGCGAAATCGTACATCGGGTAAATGCACCATTTATCTCCCGTTCGATGGTGTGTGGCAAACAAAATACGATACATCAGCGGGTCACGAAGGTGCATATTTGGGTTTCCCATATCAATTTTTGCGCGCAGAACACAGTGTCCAGCTTCGAACTCACCAGCTTTCATTCTCTCAAATAGGTCAAGGTTCTCTTTAGGGGTTCTATCGCGAAAAGGGCTATGTGTTCCGGGTTGGGTTGGAGTGCCTTTTTGCTTTGCTATATCATCTGAAGACTGGTCATCGATGTATGCCTTACCGTCGTCAATAAGTTTGAGGGCATACTTATATAATTGGTCGAAGTAATCGCTCGTAAAGAACTCTCCTCCATTAGGTTTAAAACCAAGCCATTTAATATCCTCTCGTATTGCATCAACGTACTCTACATCTTCCTTGATGGGGTTTGTATCATCAAAACGAAGATTCGTTTTTCCACCAAATTCCTCCGCCAAACCGAAACTTATGCAGATAGCTTTAGCGTGACCGATGTGTAAATATCCGTTTGGCTCAGGAGGGAAACGTGTATGAACTATCCCTCCATATTTTCCCGCCGCAATATCAGCGTCAATTTTTTGCTGTAAGAAGTGGCGACTTGTGTTTTCTGACATGTAGCAAAAATACAATGCTCGCCTTATCTTTGTACAAGCACTTAATAAGTTTATCAGGAGTTTATGATATATAATTCAAGCACAGAAACCAAGGAAGAAGTCTTAGTAGATGTAAAAATCGATATGGGCTGGAAGATTGTTGTTTACAACGATGACCACAACACTTTCGACCACGTCATTGAGAGGCTCGTCGCGACCTGCGGGCACGAGCCCCTTCAAGCTGAACAATGCGCTATGATCATACATTTCAAAGGGAAATGCTCTGTAAAGAGTGGTTCGTATAACGAATTAGAACCTATGTGCACATCTCTTTTAGAGGCCGATATTACAGCTGAAATAGAGCCTTGAAATATTGTGCTATGAGGTTGTTATTACTTGTTCTTTCGTTAATCCCTTTTTGTTTAAAAGCCCAAATATTTACAAATAGCGCTCCTCAATGGGGTATAACACAGTATGATTGGGATGGTGTATATGGATCAGGTGTTTCAACAGCAGATTGGAATATGGATGGATGGGATGACTTAACATTTGGCAATTCATCTGGAGAATTAAGAACTTTTATAAACAATCAAGGAAATGGATTTACATCTATTCATTTACCTATTACTCAGCAAACAGAATCAAAGTCAATAATGTGGTTAGACATCGACGGGGATGGGGATATGGATTTTTACTACTCAGATGCAAATGGCAGGACAGAAATCATTGAAAACATTGACAACACTACATTTTTCAATGTTACTGCCTTATCAAACATAGAGCAAGTGAATATGCCTACAGAAGGAAGTTCTTGGGGTGATTATGACAACGATGGAGATCTTGACCTTTACATATGCAGATATTATGAAAGTGATAAGAATTTGAGTCCCGAATACAGGAATGTATTAATGAGAAACGATGGAAATTTTCAGTTCACTGATGTAACAATTTCATCATCTACAGGAATTTATACTCGCGCCTCCTTTCAGTCAATATGGTTTGACTGGGACAGAGATGGTTTTCAAGACCTATTTATTATTAACGATAAAGATCAAGTAAATACATTATTTCACAACCTACAAAACGGACAATTTGAGGATATAGCAACTCAAGTAGGATTAGATATTTCAATGGACTCTATGTCAGCATCATTGGGAGATTATAATTCTGATGGAATAACCGATATATATATATCTGATTCTGGTTTAGGGATTACCCCCCAAGGGTGTAAGTTATTCCGGGGCACTCAATCAGGAGTTTACATAGAAGAATCAGAACTGCTTGGGGTGAATCTTATTGAATTTTGCTGGGCTGCTGTTTGGATTGACATAGATAACGACACAGACTTAGATCTTTTTATCTCTGAACACGATCCATTAAATCCTTATCAGGAAAATTATCTTTTTGAAAATTCCGGAATAACGTCAAGTACACCATATGAATTTAATCTTGTCAGCACAGATGTGTATTTCACCGACCTTCTTAACTCTCACACTGTAGCTAGTGGGGATTTTGACAGAAATGGCTGGATAGATTTTGTAGTCCATAACGTCGGAAATCACAAGGCAAGAATTTGGATGAACTCTGGATTTACTGCTGATCCAGCAAATTATATCCAAATAGGATTATTAGGTCAGATATCAAACACTATGGGTATTGGATCTTGGATTGAAGTCTCTGCTAGCGGGATTACACAGATAAAAAACACTTATTGTGGTGAAAACTATCTAGGACAAGAGGGTTCATACGAGCATTTCGGCCTTGGCGAAACTTCATTTATAGATTCCCTGAAAATTGAATGGCCAAGTGGCATTACCGATAAATATTTTGATTTAGATGTTGGAAATGACACAGCGCAAAGGAGAATATATACAGAAGGATATTCTGCATGTACTGAAGTTTCAGAGACTATTCTTTGTGGCCCTGAAACAATAACCGTTTCGGCGACACCTTTTTGGGAGGCAGCGGAAGTTGTTTGGTCTTATCAAGAAACCGCGCCTCAAGATTTAGGGTTAGACGAATCACTACCCTATGAAATATTTCTCTCAGAATCAATAGAAATGACCCTTACAAATGCTGGGTATTACAAATACATAGTATCTTATCAAGGGACAATGCTTTGCGAGAGTTCATTCCAGATAATAAATGAATTAATTGGCGATTTAACCGGAGATAGTGTGATAGGCAGTGCCGATATACTGGCGTTTATTTCTGAATATGGTTGCATCACGAATTGCTCAACCGACTTTAACTCAAATGGAACAACAGATATTGACGACTTGTTATTCTTATTGTCAATATTCGGGGACAGCTGTTGAGCTATCTCGCAAGATTAAGCGTTCTTGATCGCTGTAGCTGCTGCACCAGGGTTTTCAGCCCTGAATATAGAAGACCCAGCAACGAGAACATCTGCACCCGCCTCTACTAAAGCTGACGCATTTGAGGTCGTAACTCCCCCGTCAATTTCGATGTGAAATTTTGCGCCGACATCATCACCCATTTTTCTTAGTTTGCGTACTTTTTCATAGGTGCGTTCAATGAATGATTGACCTCCAAAGCCTGGGTTAACACTCATAAGACAAACAAGATCTAAATCGTGTAACAGTTCGCTTAAAGACTCAACAGGTGTATGCGGATTTAACGCAACTCCCGCTTTCATTCCGAGACCCCGAATAGCTGCAAGAGTTCTGTGTAGGTGGTCACATGCTTCGATATGAACAGTCAAAACATCTGCTCCTAGATTTGCAAAATCCTCCAAATATCTATCTGGATTAACGATCATTAGATGTACGTCCAGGGGTTTGTCAGCATGCTTCGCAATAGCTTTAATCACAGGCATCCCGAAACTAATGTTGGGAACAAAAACGCCATCCATCACGTCGATATGGAACCAGTCCGCGTCTGAAGAGTTTACGAATTCTATATCGCGCTGAAGGTTTGCGAAGTCAGCGGCTAAAAGAGAGGGAGCTACGAGATGCGACATGAGTATTTTATGCGTATTTGTAGTGCAAAGGTCGTGAGTATTTCTTTCCTTTACAGTATGGATAGCACAGTAAATAAGAATGAGATATTCACAGTGGGTCTCACTGGAGGAATCGGTTCTGGGAAATCCACGGCAGCAAAGGTGTTTAAAGCATTAGGCGTGCCTGTGTTCTGTGCAGATAAAGCAGGCCATACTATTTACGTTGAGAATTCTAAAATAAGAAATTCAGTGATTGAAAAGTTTGGAGTAGAAGTTGCAATGTGCGATTCCGATGGTAAGGCTGTTGATATAGACAGACAAGCATTAGGTAAATTGGCTTTTAGTGAAGAAGGTGGAATAGAGTTTTTGAATGATTTAGTGCATCCGGCTGTTGAAAACTCATTTCAGACATGGGTTAAAAATTTGCCTTCTACAGTGTCGTATGTGATCCTTGAAGCAGCCATACTATTTGAGAGCGGGGCAAGCAAAGGCTGTGACGCCGTTATTACCGTTAGTGCTGAGGAGGCACAAAGAATCGCTAGGGTAAAACACAGAGATGGTTACGATATAGCTGTGATTGAGGGTAAGATTAAAGCCCAAACTACAGATTTAGAACGCGAATCTCATTCAGACTTTATTTTAAGAAATAACGATTCTGACAAGCTGCTACCACAAATTGAAAAGCTTAACTTAGTTTTAAAGGGAAAATCTATTAACTTCAGCAAATGAATAAAGGAATCTATCGTGGAGGTTTGCGCGAACGAAAAGCAAGGGTTAAACTTCTGATGTCTGCAGTATTAGATTTCGAACAAGAGTTGTTAGATGCCTTAAAAACGGACCTCGACAAACATGAAGCAGAAGCTACTTTACAGGAAATATATCCTCTAAAAAAAGAAGCTCAACATACGATTTCAAACTTAGACCGGTGGATGGGAAAGCGCTATGCCTCTACCCCACTCGCTTTATTTGGGACGAGGCATTACGTAAAGGCTGAACCTAAGGGACGCGTTCTCATAATTTCGCCTTGGAACTACCCCGTGATGCTTACTCTCAAACCTTTAATTGGCGCACTAGCAGCGGGAAATTTTGTTGTTGTGAAACCCTCCGAGCATACACCTACTGTTTCTGGAATTATAAAAAAGCTTCTTGAATCTGTCTTTACTGAAGATATAGTAAAGGTGGAACTAGGTGGTGCTGAAGTCGCGGCAAAGCTAACTTCCTCACCTTTTAACCACATTAACTTTACCGGGGGAACTAGCATTGGCCGTCTTGTTATGAAATCTGCCGCTGAACATCTTTGCTCAGTGACCCTCGAGCTTGGAGGCAAAAGTCCTACCATTGTTGATAAAAGTGCTAATTTAAAGAATGCTGCACTCAAGATAGGTTGGGGTAAATACATGAATGCAGGCCAAGTTTGTATCGCTCCAGATCATCTTCTTATTGAGAAATCAATAGAAGCAGAGTTTACTACGGCACTACTAAATCGCATAACTACGATGTATGGAGATAACCCCATAGATAGTCCTGACTTAGGCAAGATCGTAAACGTAACTCACTACAATAGAATTTTAGGGTTAATTAAAGACGCGACTGAAAAGGGAGCAACTCTTCACGTTCCTGGGGGCGTACTTGAGATGGGAGCAGAAAGAAGTAAGATTTCACCTTGTATTCTCACTGGATGTACGTTGGATATGGCGATTATGCAGGAGGAGATTTTCGGCCCCGTACTGCCCGTTTTAACTTGGGAAACTCGAGAAGAAGCCGTTGCAATAATCCTTAGAAACCCTTACCCTCTCGCCCTTTATATATTCAGCTCTAAGTCTAGAAACATAGATTGGTTTATTGAAAACACTCAATCCGGAAGCACTGCAATAAATGAAGTGGTTATTCAAGTCGCAAATAGTGACCTTCCATTCGGAGGCATACAATCCAGTGGAATGGGTCGTTCTGGAGGACAGGAGGCTTTCGACTCGTTCTCTAACCTCCGGAGTTTTGCAGTCCAAACGCTGCCGTTTTCGTTCCTCTCACTCACCTTCCCCCCTTTCAAAGTACTAGGCATAACATTTTCGCGATTTGCTCGCAAATGGCTATAATTATAAGATATGTTAGTCCAAACTCACTTTCCTCGCAAACTCTCCAGAGTTCGATACGACCAATACCTAGCTTCAGGTTGGTTTAGAGGAGCTGTGATGCTTTACAAGATGGATCTATTATGCATTGATGACGAGCTTTTCTCTGTCGTAAATGTTAGAGTAAAGCTCGATGATTTTAAATTCCGAAAAAGCCAACGGAAGCTACTTCGCAAAGTAGATTCGAGATTCCGTACCGTTTTCGGAGATGCCAACCCCACTGAGGAGAAGGAAGCGCTATACACAGCTCATAAGCATCGATTCAAGGGCTTCATTCACGCAACGCTCGCAGAATATCTCAAGGCGGGATTTGACACTACCGTATTCGACACTCGCGAAGTATGCATCTATGATGAGGATAAGCTCATAGCGGTGAGCTACTTCGATATGGGCGAAAACAGCATGGCCAGTCTTCTAGGATTGTATGACGAACGCTACGCCGAGTGGAGCTTAGGTAAGGTAACGATGTTGAAGGAAATCGGGTTTGGCATTGAAAACGAAACGAAATGGTACTACCCTGGATATATTTTAGACAAAGATTCCTCGTTCGATTACAAATTAGAGTTAGGCTCGACTGAGTTCTACACCCCCGATAATTCTTGGGCAGATTTTTCCAAGTACAATCCCGTTAAGACTCACGGTTACGAAATCCGTCTAAATACCGATAAACTCTGTAAGGAGTTAACGAATATAGGAATCCCACATAAACAATGGCTTTACCCGTACTTCAGTATGGGACACTTGGGCCCTTGGAACGCGTATTTAATGAGCGATCCTGCCCCAGTTGAGTTAGGTCACGATCTTGAAGGTATGATGGTGGCCACCTACTCTTCTATAGAGAAAGCCTACTCACTATTCAGTATAAACCCCTGTCCCGACGGTTCACATCTTCTGAACCTAGAGGCTTCCGATGAGTTTTCTAACTCAACAGCTTATTTAAATCATTTATACCAAACAGGGGAATGCATTCTCATACACGGAACGCTCGAAATTCTAATTGAGCTTATCAAGGTTTGGAAATCCAAACCACATTATATTCCACCCTCATGAGACTATTAAGTTGGAACGTTAATGGAATCCGAGCAATAGTGAAAAAGGACTTCAATTCTATCGTGGACGGATTTAACGCTGACGTACTCGGACTTCAGGAAACGAAAGCTCAAGACGATCAAGTTCGTGAAGCTCTCTTCGGGCTACCATCACTTGAAGAGTATGAAGTGTATAGCTCTTCAGCCATAAAAAAGGGATATTCTGGGACCGCCATTATATCTCGAGTCGTACCCATCAAAGTCACTGCGGGAATAGGTGTAGCCGATCTCGATACTGAAGGTCGTGTCCTCCACGCCGAGTTCAAAGATTTTCATTACGTTACTGTTTACACTCCCAACTCCTCGTCTGGTTTAAAACGCCTTCCCTTTCGAGAAACCTGGGACAAAGCATTTCGTGATTACTTGAAAGAACTCGATTCTGACAAGCCCGTCATTTGTTGCGGAGATTTAAATGTTGCACACTCTGAAATCGACCTCGCTCGTCCCAAGTCTAACTACAATAAAACCCCTGGATATACTCAAAAAGAAATAGACGGAATGGACGCCCATTTGGGGGCTGGCTTCACCGACACATGGCGGTCTGCTCATCCAAACGAGGTTAAATACAGTTGGTGGAGCTACCGTGGAGGGGCACGGGAGAAAAACGTGGGTTGGCGACTCGACTATATGCTTGCAAGCAACAGATTGGTAAAAAATGTATCCGACACCTTCATATTAAATGATGTCATGGGATCTGACCACTGTCCGGTGGGGATAGACCTACAACTATAAATTACTGATCTTCGCTCACAAAGTCATTGTGGATAGGTGTTAAAATGTGAGGCTTCTTTGCTGAAAAAACGCAATGAAAATCTTGTTTACCAGCCTACTGCTTACCTCTTGCTTTGCATTAATAGCACAATGCCCTACCGACATCAATGGAAATGGAACAATCGACGAAGACGATTTATTAATGATCCTAGCTTCTTATGGGCTCACTTGTGAAGGCATGCCTGTTTACGATCCTAAAATTTCTGAAATACACTACAATCCCTCTACCGAACAGGGTACAGATTCAGAATGGGAATTTGTGGAAATCTACAATCCACATGAGTTTGGGCTGAACCTAAGTGGATGGGAATTGGGGGATGCAATTAGTGCAACTGTCCCCGAAGGAACTTATATGGAATCTAATTCATATATAATATTTGCTAACGATACTGCTTCTTACTCAGGCGAGCTTCCTCCTTTCACCATTTTACTTCCATTTTCAAGTAGCTCAAGTTTACACAATAGTGGAGAGACTATTCGGCTACTTAGAGCTGACGGATCTGAATCTAACCAAGTAACTTATAGTGACTACAATGGCTGGCCTTCTGAGCCAGATGGGGGTGGGTCTACTTTAGAGTGGCGTGGTCCTGGTTATATAAACTCATTGCCCGAATCTTGGATTTCTTCTAATGCATTTGGAGGCAGCCCTGGAAGCGCTAATAGTGCTTGGGCTGATTGAGTTTAATAAGTTCACCATTAAGCATCACGTTTAAAGCATCTCCTGATTCTAAAATTACCTCAGTGGAAACAGAACTAACGACAACGCAAAGAACACGGCCGCGGAAGCGTACTTTAAAAGAATAAGAATGCCATTCAGAAGGTATAATTGGATTAAAGTGAGGAACGTCGTCGACAACGCGGAAGCCACCGAAGCCTTCCACGACAGACATCCATGTTCCAGCCATTGAAGTTATATGTAGTCCCTCGTGAATTTCACTATTGAAGTCGTCAAGGTCTAATCGAGCCGTGCGTAGATACATCTCGTATGCCTTATCTAAGCGGCCAAGTTTCGACGCTAAAATGGAGTGAACACAAGGTGAAAGGCTCGATTCATGAACGGTTCGAGGTTCGTAGAAATCAAAATTCTCCTCTAGCATGGAATCTGTAAAGTCATCAGCGAAAAAGTAGAAACCTTGAAGTACGTCTGCTTGTTTTATGAAAACTGATCGAAGGATACGATCCCAAGACCAGGTTTGGTTTATAGGCCTCTGATCAGACGGAAGATCCGACACCATCATTTGTTCCTTGTCCATAAAACCGTCCTGCTGAAGGAAAACCTGAGTTCCTTCAATGGTTGAGGAAAATAAATTGTCGCAACGCTCCTTCCATTGTTTAGACTCTTTAGCAAAATCGAGCTTCCAAGCTTCACTCTTAGCAGACATTACACTTGGATGCTCTGAAGAAATCCATTCGCCTATTTCACGGGTGTAATTCATACACCACCTAGCTATATAGTTGGTGTACCAATTATTGTTTACGTTGTTTTCATATTCATTAGGCCCTGTAACACCGAGCATTACCCACTTTTGTCGTGATTCTGAGTATGTAACCCTTTGGCTCCAAAAACGAGCGATACCAAGAAGCACATCAAAGCCCATTTCAAGAAGATACTCCTTATCACCGGTATACCTCACATAATTAAATATGGCAAAAGCGATGGCACCATTTCGGTGAATTTCCTCGAATGTAATTTCCCATTCGTTGTGGCATTCTTCCCCATTCATAGTAACCATAGGATAAAGGGCCGCTCCGCCATAAAACCCAAGGTTCTCAGCGTTTTCAATAGCTTGTTCAAGGTGATTAAACCTGTAAACGAGAAGCTGCCTAGCAACAGAGGAATCGTGGGTACTTAAGTAAAATGGGATACAATACGCCTCGGTATCCCAATAGGTAGCACCGCCATACTTTTCGCCAGTAAACCCTTTAGGACCAATATTCAATTTAGGGTCATCCCCTCTGTAAGTTGAGTTAAGATGGAAAATATTAAAACGTATAGCCTGTTGAGCTTTATCATCACCCACGATCTCAATATCTCCTTCATTCCAAATCTTTTCCCAGCATAAGCAATGTTCCTCGAATTCAGAGTCATATCCATTATTTCGTCCAGAAACAGATTCGGCAAACGCTAATTCTGACAAACCTTCAACCTCATTATTCAACGAGCTTACAATTCCTATGAATTTTGTCAAAACAAACTTGTCGCCATCCTTTACATCACCAATTTTATAAGTAGCAAAAACCTCTTGGTCAGCAGTAGCAAAATTTAACGCATCGATTAACTTTCCATTAAACTCGAGATTACTCGCAAATGCCGTAGCTACAGTGAAGCATGTTTTCTCAGTAGTATTGATTACACAACCTACTTCATCTAAAATGACACCTTTATCAAACTTCCAGAATGCTTCATTCCAATTTGAATCTTCGTTAGTAACGTCAGCATCTACGGCAGGAGAAATAACAACTTGTTCAACGCCTTGTATAGCTTCGATTGAATATTTAATTGCCGCTCTATTGGGATTATGCATATTACAAAACCTCTCCGCTTTGACTCTAATAATTACACCATTAACTACTTCAACTTCGAATAAGCGGGTTACAAGTCCTCGCTTCATATCAAGTTCGCGCTTAAATTCAATTACATTATGAGCAGTAAATAGATCTAATTCTACGTCGTTAATCACAACGCCAATCTTAGACCAGTTGGTCGAGTTTAAAACCTTAGCAAAAGTTTCTGGATAGCCATTTTTCCACCAACCAACTTTGGTTCTATCTGGGTAGTAAACCCCTCCCACATAGTGACCCGACAAAGAATCTCCCGAATATTTCTCCTCAAAATTAGCCCTTAAACCAAACCGTCCATTCCCAACCGTACATATAGATTCACTTGCTCGATTCGTAGTATCATCTAATCCGTTTTCCGTCACCTTCCAAGGGTCGACATCGTAAAGAGTCGTGGAAGAACTCATCCCGTTATTTGATTTAGCTTCTTTAATGTCATTCCAGAAAGATCGGTTACAACCGAGTTAGCACTACTAAGCTCAGAAGCATCGCCTATGCCTAAAGCAAAAAAACCTCCCGAAAGAGCTGCTTCTACACCTGATGCGGCATCTTCAAAAACTATACACTCTGATGGTGAAAGCCCTAGTATTTCTGCTCCTTTTAAGAAAACTTCTGGATCAGGTTTAGATAGGGTAATATGGTTTCCGTCAACTACACCATCAAAAAGATTGAAAAGATTTACGTTTTTTAATATTACTGTGGCATTCTTACTTGAAGAACCTAAGCACACTCCAATACCTTCACGTCTGAGCTCTAAAATAAGATCTTTTACACCTGGAAGGATTTCATTTTCGCCCATCTTACTAACAAGGTAAAGATAAATGGAGTTTTTCTTATCCATAAGTTGGAGTTTCGTCTTAGAGTCGAGTTCTAATGAACCTAAAGAAAGTATCTTTTCAAGACTGTCAAGTCTACTTAGCCCCTTTAAAAGTTTGTTATCCTGTTTTGAAAATTGTATAGAAAGCTCATCAGCTAACATTTTCCAAGCAGTAAAATGGTGTTTCGCTGAATCTACTACAACACCATCCATATCAAAAATGCAACCGCTTATTTTCATTGAAGGATACATTCAATATGGTATTTAGCAAGACCTTCAATAGGTTTTTTAATCAGATTACCCATCTGAATCCCTCTCTTTTCACAGGCAAGTTGAAGATGATCAGAAAAGTGATAGGCTACACTTCCAATAAAGTGAACCGGCACTTGCTGGTAATTTTCAAAGCAAGCAACGTGGGAGTCTAAAAACGTATCGAAACCATCTTGAAGCCAAGTCTTAACAATTTCTGCATCTCGATGCTTTGCTATAAACTTCATAAAGCTGGCAAGAAATACGTTGGGATTTGGCTCTGTATATACTCTTTTATTCACGTCTGTGACTGACAGTCCAAATTCACTCACAAAATCATCATGTATATGATGGGGTAATTTATTGTAGAAAAACGACCTCAACAGGCGTTTACCAAACCAACTGCCGCTACCCTCATCCCCTAAGATATAGGCAAGAGACGGCACCTCTTCATAAATCTCAATACCATCGAAAAAACAAGAGTTAGAACCAGTGCCAAGTATACATGTAATTGCTGGCTCACCTGACCAAGTAGAATAAGCTGCACCGTTAAGATCATGGTCTACATGAATCTCAGCATGACTGAATACACGGCTAAGACCTTCTGCAATAATCGAACACATTTCCTTTGAGCTTGAGCCGGCTCCATAGAAAAACACTTTTCCGACATTTTGGGCAATTTTCATCATTTCTATTTGGCTTGTAAGCACTTGCTCAACAAGATTAGAAGAATGAAAGTAAGGGTTAAAGCCAATTGTGCTAAACTGAGCTAGCTCTTTTCCTGTTTCATCAATAGCAAGCCAATCACTCTTTGTCGAACCACTATCTGCAATTAATATAATCATCTTTGTCTTTTTTATATCCTGCTTACTAAATCTACAACTCTATTTGCGTACCCAGTTTCGTTATCGTACCAACCAAATATTTTGACTACATTCTTTGACACCCTTGTTAAATCAGAGTCAAAAATACAACTATGAGAATCGCCCACAATATCTGAACTAACTAAAGGATCTTCGCTGTAACAGAGTATTCCGTTCATTGCACCGTTAGCTGCTGCTCTCATAGCATCATTAACCTGATCTATTGTAACATCCTGTTTAAGAACAGCTGTAAGATCTGTAATAGATCCCGTCGGTGTCGGAACGCGAATCGCTACCCCATCTAATTTACCAGCTAGCTGGGGTAATACAAGGCTTACAGCAGCAGCAGCTCCTGTTGACGTAGGGATCATATTAACCGCCGCTGCTCTGGACCTTCTGAGGTCAGAGTGTGGAGAGTCATGCAACCTTTGGTCAGCTGTATAAGAATGAACTGTCGTTATGAATCCTCTTTCTATACCGAAACTGTCATCTAAAACTTTCACCATAGGCGCAAGGCAATTAGTAGTACAAGAAGCTGAACTAATTATAACATCAGAATCCTCAATAATGTCTTCATTAACGCCCAAAACAATAGATTTCAAATCGCCAGAAGCTGGAGCACTTATCACCACCTTTTTTGCGCCGGCTTCTATATGAGCCCTCGATTTGTCTTTAGTTACAAAAACTCCAGTAGACTCAATAACCGAATCTACAATGAGTTCTTTCCAAGGGAGGTTTAAAGGGTTTTTTTCGGCAGACACCTTAATAACCCTACCATTAACTTGTAGATCTCCGTTTACTATTTCCACTTCACCGCTAAACTTACCATGAACGCTATCGTACCTAAGAAGATGAGCAAGGGTCTTAACATCCGTTAAATCGTTAATCCCAACAACCTCCACATCAGTTCTTTCTTCTAGTATTCGAAATGACATACGGCCTATTCGACCGAAACCATTAATTGCTATACGCTTTTTTGACATCTGAAATATCCTTTTTTTTTAAATAGACAAAATGCGCGCAATGCGTACCTCATCTTCCAATGTATGTATTTTATTTGCGACCGCCTTTTTAAATGGCGTCAAAAGTAAGCTGTCATTCACAATTCCTATCATACAATTAGTTTCGCCCCTTAACAAAGCCTCAATTGCCTCAACGCCAAGTCTTGATGCGAGAACTCTATCAGAGCAAGAAGGAGGCCCACCTCTTTGAAGGTGTCCTAGTACAGTAATCCTAATATCGTACAAATCTGTTTTATTATGAATTTTTTTCGCAAGCTCATAAGCACCTCCTGACTTATCACCTTCAGCAACAATAACAATACTACTTGACTTTTGATTTCTTTGTCCAGCCTGCAGAACATCAATTAAATCATTTGAATCTAAACCCGTTTCCGGTGTCATAACCGCAATTGCTCCGGTCGCAATTCCTGTCCTTAAAGCAATAAAGCCGTTATCTCTCCCCATCACCTCAACAAAAAACAATCGATTGTGACTATCTGCTGTGTCTCTGATCTTATCTACCGCCTCGACTATAGTATTCGTAGCTGTATCGAAACCTATTGTATTATCTGTTCCAGCTAAGTCATTATCAATAGTCCCTGGCAAACCAATTATTGGAAAACCGTGCTCCTCATGCATTTTCATAGAACCAGCAAAAGTCCCATTACCTCCTATTACAACAAGCCCATCGATTTCGTTTTTACGTAGATTTTCAAAAGCTCTCACTCTTCCCTCTTTAGTTCTAAACTCATCACACCTTGCTGATTTAAGAATCGTGCCTCCACGTCCTAGAATTTTTGCAACAGACCTAACGTGAAGTTTTTTGAAATCGCCATCAACTAACCCTTGAAATCCTTGGAACACTCCACATACATCAAGTTCGTGAAAAACCGCCGTTCTCACTACTGCACGTATAGCGGCGTTCATTCCTGGAGCGTCTCCGCCTGAAGTTAATACCGCAATTTTTTTCACTTTCTTAATCTTTATGAGTATTTAGCATGCGAAATTTAGCACATTCTTTACAAGAAATAGCAAAAATTCACACTTATTGTCATAAATACACTAAGGATGAATCAGAATTGCTTGATTAGAACATGAAAATATTAATAATAAGAAAATTTGAAAAATGAAGAAATAATAAAATTGATTAGGCACCATCCATAGTGTATAAATGACACTTTGACATGTATATTTCGAGTATGAATTCAAATTCACAATTAGGAGTAAGTGTAGACTGTGTTGTTTTCGGCTATAATGGAGATTCTATAAAAGTTCTACTAATACAACAAAAAACCCAGGATGGGGGGCCTCTTACAGAAAGCGAACTTCAGATGGCTTTGCCTGGTGATCTTGTTCAAGCCGAAGAAACTCTTAGCGAATGCGCCGCTCGAGTCTTGCTAGAACTCACAAGCATCGAAGGAATTTTCCTTAAACAGTACCACTCTTTTGGAGATCCAGACAGAGTTCGTGGAGAAAAGGACAAGAAATGGCTTAAAACTTTTCGAGAATTTCCTAATAAAAGGATAATAACTGTAGCTTACTACGCGCTAGTTTCTCTTCACGAATATTATCCCGAAGCATCTTCTTTTGCTGGTAGTATTCAATGGGTAGACGTAGATAAAGTTCCCGGACTCGCTTTCGATCACAATGAAATCTTTAGATACGCAGTAACAACACTTCGTGAACATATCGAGCCACATCATATCGGATTCGAGCTTCTTCCTAAGAAATTCACTCTAAGCCAACTTCAGCACTTACACGAACTAGTTCTCGATAAAAAACTCGACAAACGAAATTTCCGTAAGAACGTCAAACGTATGGATCACGTAGTTCCACTAGACGAAAAACAGACTGGAGTTTTACATAAGCCTGCTCAACTATTTACATTCAACCCTGAAGCAGTAAACTAAATGAAGTATTTACTTTCTCTTATAGGTTTTACTATTTGTTTGATGGGTGGTGCGCAGGTAGTTTGGACAGAACCAGGATTCCCTACAGCTGACGACTTAGTGATATTATACTACGACGTTACAGAGGGCAATGGAGCGTTAGTAGACCTGTCAGAACCCTGCCCAGGATGCCCATACGTATACGCTCACACCGGAGTCATAACCTCTCAGAGTTCTTCGCCCTCTAACTGGTACCACGTTCATAACCCATGGCCCTCAACTTCACCTAACAACCTAAGTGAAGCAAATGTGGGAAACGTCTTACTACCATTAGAAGCCAGCAGTACAGTACACTCCTTTAATTTCGACGGGCTGACTTTAGCAGAGTATTACGGAATTGAGGAAGGAGAAGAAATAGAACAACTAGCTTTCGTATTCAGAGACGCCCTAGGCACAGTGGTTGGCAAGAATGCTGACGAGAGTGATATATACATTGCTGTGAGTAACGGAGAGTACGAGGTTGACTTTTTAAGCCCTCCTCTTGATTTTAACATCATGGCGGCCGGAGATCAGGTAGAGATTCAAGCAATTAGCTCTTCTTTAGGAGAACTAACGCTGAGTGTAAACGGAGTGGAAGTTGCAAATAATGACGGACTTTCGCTTGAGTATATTTTCACACTTGACTCCCCTGGAGATTACGAACTCACAATAAGCGGGATTTCTGCGACAGATGATGAAAGTGAAAAAACTATCATTATTACAGCAATGCCAGATGCACCTAATATTGCTTGGGCTCCCACAGGAACACAAGACGGTATTAACTACGTCGATGACAACACTGTTATACTACAAGTTTTTGCACCTTATAAAGAATTTCTTTTTGCTATAGGAGATTTCAATGATTGGCAGATGACTTCTGGAGCGATAATGACTCGCACGCCTGATTACCAACGCTATTGGATAGAACTAACTGGTCTCGAGGTTGGGCAATCGTATAGATTTCAATACCACATTATGCCAGACGATATCAGGGTCGCAGATGCCTACGCAGAGATTCAATTAGATAAATGGAATGACCCATGGATTCCGGAGAGTACTTACCCTGACATGATTCCTTATCCTGAAGAGTTTACTTCGAGTGACCCGGTGAGTGTTTTTGTGACTGGGGAAGATGAGTACGTTTGGACTGATATGAGTTTCGATAGGCCGCAGCAGGAAAACCTCGTGATTTATGAAATTCTAGTGAGGGACTTCTCTGAGCAGAGGACTTATAAAATGATAGAGGACTCATTAGATTATATAGAAAATTTGGGGGTCAGTGCAATAGAACTGATGCCTGTAATGGAATTTAACGGGAACGATAGTTGGGGCTACAACACTACCTTTTACTTCGCTCCGGACAAAGTTTACGGGACTCGTGATGATTTGAAATCGCTTGTAGATGCATGCCATGAAAGGGGGATAGCGGTAATACTTGATCTCGTATTTAACCATTCGGATCAACCCAACCCATTCATTACGATGTACTGGGATGACTGGGTGGTTTCGCCGACTAATCCCTGGTTTAATGTCGAAGCACCTCACTCTATGAACTGGTTCTACGATTGGAATCACAACACCAATGCAACGAAGAGTTTCGTCAAGAGAACTTTAGATCACTGGACTCAGAATTACCATATTGATGGGTTTCGTTGGGATTTTACTCAAGGCTTAGTCCAAACCCAGGGCGGTGGTGCTTCATACGACGCGGGCAGAGTTGCCATTATTCAGGAGTATGGTGAGCACGTTTGGACTCAAGATGAAGGGGTATATATGATACTCGAACACTGGTGTGACTACAATGAAGAGCAGTTACTGGCGAATGAAGGGTTCATGCTTTGGGCAAATACTCATCATGACTACTCGGAGGCGGCAATGGGATATTCTTCGAATCTGAATTATGCGAATTATCAGTCACATGGCTATAACGAGCCCCATGCTGTTACGTATATGGAAAGTCACGACGAAGAGAGACTTATGTACAACAACCTCAACTGGGGTAATAACTCTGGCGAGTATGAAATTGAGAATTTTGGAACGGCACTACGCAGAGTGGAACTAACGGCTTGTTTTCATATTTTACTTCCAGGGCCTAAGCATCTTTGGCAGTTTCAGGAGTTGGGGTACGATTACAGCATCAACACCTGCTCTGATGGTGTTACCGTCGATGAGTCTTGTCGTATAGAGGCCAAGCCCGTACGCTGGGATTACTATGAGGACCCTCAGCGACATAGGCTTTACGATATTTTCTCAGCCCTGAACAATATAAAAAAAGACTACCCAGAGGTATTCACTACCACAAACTTTGATTTTGATACAGGCGGTATGGGGAAAAGGCTACACTTAAACTCGATAGACATGAATATCGTTGTAGTCGGAAATTTTCATGTAAATTCTATCAATATGGTGTGCGACTTCCAACACGAGGGAACATGGTATGACTATATGACGGGAGAAGAACTCGAGATTACCAACACGGCAGAATCATATGCTTTTGAGCCAGGAGAATATCACGTATATATAGACGCCCAACTCCCTACTCCTGATATATTCAACCCATCTTCAGTTGAGGAAATTTCATCTGAATCAGTGAATAATTCATCATTCATTCTCTCCTACCCTAATCCCTGTACAGGTTCATTTGCTGTAGCTATTCCAGACGGGATTTATGGGGGGATAATGGAGGATATTTCATATGAGGTATACGACTCACTAGGTAAATCAGTAATCTCTGGTACGAGCCCAACTAAAAATATTCAAATTAACATTGACAGTATGTCACCTGGTATTTACAGCATCAGAGTACAAGCTAAATGCTATTCCAACATCTTACATTTCACTTCAACTATTCAAAAACAATGAAGAATATTATTACTGTTTTTGCTGCAATTGTCCTGTTATCTATAACAGCTAAAGCCCAAACCCTATCTGGTTTTGTTTACGATATAAACGGAACGCCACTCCCCTCTTCAACAGTAATCGTAGATGGATCAATTGGAGTCTTTTGTGATTACAACGGTCACTATGAAATAAAAGCGCTTTCTTTAGGCATGCACTCTATAGAATTTAGTTTTATAGGCTACCTGAAGAAAATAATAGAAATAGAGATAACTAATGGTGAAAATAATTTAAACGCCAGACTGAAAGAGGATGCAGTAATGATTAACGATGTTGTCGTTGTGGGATACGGTGTCCAGCGTAGGAAAGAGGTTACTGGGTCAATTGCGAAAATTGACGCGAAGAAGATAACAGCAGTACAAACACCCTCTTTCGAGGCAGCCCTGCAAGGTCAAGCCGCAGGAGTACAGGTAAGTCAAAGCTCAGGAGCCGCCGGAGCCGGATCTCTAATTAGAATTCGTGGCGTGGCCTCTATCTCTGGGTCTGGAGACCCGCTAGTCGTTGTAGATGGAATTCCCATCACTCAAGAGTACTTCTTAAACAGGCGTGCCGGCTATGGAGGAGGATTTAACAACAACCCACTTGCAAGCATCAATCCCAACGATATTGCATCTATCGAAATCCTTAAGGACGCGGCTGCAACAGGTATTTATGGCTCCAGAGGAGCGAATGGAGTAATCTTAATAACAACGAAGAGAGGAACAAGCAAAACCTCGTTTGAATACAGTTCTCGAATTGGATTCTCTAAGGTCGCCTCGAGGCCTAACATGATGAATACGGAGGAATACCTAACTATCAGACAGGAAGCATGGGAAAACGATGGGGGAACGGGGTATGTTTGGCTTCCTCACATGAGTTCATCTACTGACAGCCCCGAAACTAGAAAGGCTGCTTACCTCAGAGCTGTTGAGACAAATACAGACTGGGTTGACGAGACCATAGGAACTGGAATGAAGAATTCGCATAGCTTCGGCGCTCGCACTGGTGGCGATAAGTGGAGTATGTACTCCGGATTCGCATACGATGATAACGAGAGCTACATGCTGGGAAACAGCTACACAAGAATAAGCGGGCGGATTAACCTAGATGTGGATATTTCGCCTTGGGCAAAATTACTTTTCTCAGGTTCTATGTCTGAGGGTAGAAACCAACGGATAAGTATGGCCTGGAGCGGTGGGTTAGGTCGCGCTATGTCCCAAGCCCTTCCATACATGCCAGTTCGTTATGAAAACGACACTCTTGTAAATGGAGTGAGTTACGAATCTGGAGATTTCTATCAATGGAATACTAACTGGAATATGGTCGCCGAGAGAGAGATGAAAAAATGGAGATCGACTGAAAACAGAACATTTACAAATGCACAGTTAATCCTCACCCCTGTTCAAGATCTTCATGTAAAATTCACTGGCGGGTTCGATAGAATGCTCGTGGAGGAAGACATGTGGGAGCCTGAGGCTTTCAACAACTACTTAGACCAAGGAAACCTGTACAGCAACACTATTCTGAATTGGAACGTAGGAGTTACAGCTGATTATCGTTACGAAATAGACGATACCCAGGCGCTTACATTTCTTGTAGGGTCTGAATACCAAAGAGCTGACAACTTTTCTTGGGACTATTATTTCCCCAACTCACCTTCACCTGTTTATTCAAGCGATTCATTACAATCATTACTCGACACAGCGGATAGAAGAGTGAACTTGCCTACTCAACACAGTTTTTTATCTTACTTCAGCAGAATAAACTATTCACTAGAGGATAGATACTTTTTTCAAGCTACTATGAGGGTAGATGGCTCATCGAGATTTGGGCGTAACAGCAGATATGGATTCTTCCCTGCTGTTTCTGCAGGATGGGTGATTAGCGATGAAAACTGGTTTAATTCTAAAAATATCAGCTTTTTAAAAGTGAGATCTAGCGTAGGTAAAACAGGGGCTGCTAACATTCCAGACTACGCAAGGTTTGGGACATATAGCCCAACAAACAATGGAATAACGTACTCAGGAGACAGCATCCTATACCCCATCCAGCCCGCGAACCCTGACCTTAAATGGGAGTCCACAAGAACTATTGATGGCTCAGTGGAAATAGGGCTGCTTCAGGATAGATTGGTGTTGGAAGTAGGGGCTTACCACAAATGGTCAACGGATGTGCTTATGAACGTTAGTGTTCCAGCTTCTACAGGATTCACAAACTATTGGGATAACGTTGGAACGGTAATGAATAGAGGTGTGGAGCTTAGCATCAAGAGCTATAATACCACAGGAAGACTGGGTTGGGTAACCGAATTGAACGTGTCTAAGAACTACAACGAACTTATTGATATAGGTGAGTATACTCCTGATGCAATTTCTGGAGGTTCTAACGATTCAAGAGTAATTGTAGGTCGCCCAATAGGATCTTTTTACTTAGTCGAGCACAGCCATATTGATGCTGAAACTGGTCTGCCTGTTTATATCGACCTTGAAGGAAATGAAACTTTCGAGTATTCGAACGATATCCGGAAGTACGTGGGTGACGGGCTCCCAGACTTTATAGGGGGCATGACTAACTCCTTTACTTATGGTAATTGGGATTTAACAGCTCTTGTTTCTTTCTCTATGGGAGCTAAGATTTTTGATTCTTCGGCCAAACGCCAACTCGGTGTAGTTAGTGATTGGAACATGAGAACTGAGCTTTTCGACAGATGGCAACAACCTGGTGATGAGGCCACTTACCCTAGACTTACTTTAGACGAGACTACATATAGCTTGCCGTCTGGTTTCCCTTGGTGGAATACAAGCTTGTTTATTTACGACGCGTCCTATTTACGACTGCGCAACCTCACCCTCGGATATAATGTCCCAGGCAATAATGAAATCAGACTTGCAGTAAATGCAACTAACGTTTTTACCATCACAAACTTTCCTGGGTTAGATCCAGAAGTAGTTCGTGACTTTGAAAACGCTCAGGACAGAAACATGAGCGCTAACGTCACCTACCTTACTCCTCCTCAGGAAAGGGCTTTTACTTTCTCAATCACAGCTAATTTTTAAGATTATGAAAACGACAACTTTCTTACTTGCGATTTCGCTCTCTCTTCTTTCATGTGATAGGCTCCTTGTTTTCGAACCTGGAGAAGTGATCCTTGCGGAAGATGCTATCTCAACAACTGATGATCTTCAGAGACTACTTATCTCAACATACGACGTGCTCGGGAATCTCTACGATGGCAGAGTTCAAATAGTAAACGAACTTAGGGGGGATAATCTCGCAGAACCTGATAACAATAATGACTACAAAGCTGTGTACAATAGGGAAACAACCTTTTTCACTGGAATTAATGGTGGAATTTATACGGATTTCTACTACGCGATATATAGGTCTAATGTAGTACTTGGAAGCTTCGATTTGGTTGAGGACATAACTCCTGTGGATAGAACAAGAATAACAGCGGAAGCAAGATTTGTAAGGGCAGTTTGTCACTTGGGCGCTGTGAAGATGTTTGCTCAACCTTTCGGATTTACATCTGACAATTCTCACTTGGGCATTCCTCTTAGGCTAGAAGCGTCACAAGACCCCTTACCTAGAGCTTCGGTAGGAGAAGTTTACTCAGCAATCATTAATGATTTTACTTATGCCGCTGAACATCTGCCTTCATCCAATGGTGCTTACGCCACATCGGATGCCGCGAACGGGTACCTTGCGCATATGCACTTCTTGATGCAAGACTGGATAGAAACAGTTAATTACTGTGATGTAATAATCTCTAGCGGGCATTATGCATTAGACACAGATTTAAATAGATTTGAGTCTGGAATAACGAACGTTGAGACAATATTCGGGATACAGAGCTTTATGGATTCTGATTTACTGGAAGATGCTACTTTCGTTGATTTCCGATGTGAAAGTCTTAGGGATAACTACCGATCTGACAACAATCCTACTCCACAACTTACTTTCTCTTCTGACTTTATAAATTGGTGGAATGGCCTTGGAGAGGGATCCGGAGATGCCAGAGCTGAGTGGTTCACCTCAGGTGAGCGAAATTTCTGCAACAGGTTTAACGGCCTTGACGTTTTCAACGTCCCCTTAATCCACCTAACTGGTATAATGCTAATTCGAGCTGAAGCTCTTTCTGAGTTAAATGAGAATTTCAGCTCTGCAATCGCTGATATTAATTCTATTAGATCCCGCGCTAACGCTTCTTTACTGAGTGAAAGCGCAGATGCTACATTAATTCGTAATGCTGCGAGAATAGATTACAGGAAAGAAACCCTGTGTGAGGGGACTTGGGTAGACCAACTCCAAAGGCGTGGAACGATGGGAGAAGACATAACCATTAGAGGAGGTTCTTGGGATTGTCCTGGAATGGCTCTTCAGTTTTCAAACACTGAAAACACTGTCTCGGGATTTGTGTTAAATCCAGAGGGAGGATGCCTATAAAACTTTAAAACATGAAGAACTTCATTAAACACACAATAATTAAGGTATTACTAGTGGCATTAGTTACACCAACTGGTTGTAAGCCTGAACCTCAAGGAGAGCTTGGCGAGCCATTTGACAAAGTCGCGGGGATGTTAGGGACTTGGCAGCTAAACACATTTATACAAACAGATTTAAATAATCCTATCAAAGAACAAAGAGATTTAACTTACTTTTTCGACGATGGAATCGTCACCCCTATGCAAATCACATTTAACGAAGACAGAAGCTATTATAGCTCGTTAGAGATAGGGCGCAACTACTTCGGAGAGCAAGGAGTTTGGGGGTTCGATGATGACAATCACCCAAGCTATATCATTTTAGAGACTACGCTTTCAGATGGAACTCCGAGTGACACGCTGCAATATGAATTAGGATCTGTAATAAGACCGTTCGATAATGCTATGACTATCGAATATGACAGACTGTGCGGTGAAGGGCCTACCGCATCAAACACGGTTCTTTATTCAATCAATTTTAATAGAATAAATTAAATCACCATGAAGAATTTATTTAAACTATTAGGTTTACTCTTTATATATATTAGTTTCACAAACTCTATCTATGGGCAGGCCGGGTATATTCAACCCTCTCCTACTTCTCCAGATGAAGAGGTAACGCTTTTTATAGATATAAACCAAAGCCAAGACGGTCTTCAAAACAATGCGCTTAGCGCGATGTTAGATGTTATGTCAGATACGACGCACGTATATCTATGGGCATGGAATCCGTCTTCGCCTATTGCTGGAAATGGTGAGTGGACGGCGTCGAATGAGGCGATGAGACTTAATCGGATTGGGCCTAAATTATATTCTATAACTTTCGTACCAACGGAGTTTTTCGATATTGAGGGAGCCGAGCTTTATGCTAGTGGGATTTCATGCCTAGCTAAACTTAAGGACGGTTCGCCCATCGATGGGTTCGAAGGTGAGCCCAAGACGGAGGATTTATATATACCCATAGTTCCGAAATTATGTGACGAAATTATTTGTGTGTTTCCCGAAGTTCGTCGCGCTGACGATTTTCTAAGCATTACTTACGATAACACGCAAGAATCGTACGAAGGGCTTCAAAATATGGGTGGGGAAGATTGTTATTTATGGATGGCGGCGAAGCTCCTTGATGGGACGAATTTAATTTACATTGATGAAGCCCTCGTGACCTCAACCCCTGAACTTCAAATGACTTCTATCGATGATGGAACAGCTGAAACAGCGGGTAAGTTCAGGATTACCTTCATACCCGAGGATCTATTCGCTCCCATGATGACTCCAGAAATGACAGGAATAGATTATCTTATTTGTTACATCTTAAGGCCAGGGTTTTCTTATCCTCCTGGGCCTCCTAATTACTACATTAATCTTCCTATTCTAACTTGTGAGTAATCTCTAAGAATGAAAACTACTCGAATCTTCCTTTTAGCTTCTTTAAGTTGTGCAATCATTGCACTCTCTAATTGCTCAAGCACAACAACAGATCAAGAGCAAACATCAACTGAGACATTATCAGAGGTTGTGAAAAAACTTAGTGAAGGAGATGGTTGGAGTACGTGGGGACCCACACTACCAATACAGTTAGAATCAAATTCAACGAGACTTAACTTAAAAGACTACTTACTATATGGGGAGCGCCTGGATTCAGTGGTGTATTTCCATGAGATGAACAATCCTGAAAGGATTCACTTCAACAATTATAATGATGCAATAATATCGAAACAGCCCACAAATGGAATCGGGTTACTTACACTATACGCAAAGCAAGGATCCAACTCTGCTCAAAGAAACATCCTAGTATTCGCTTCTGAGATGCAGGAGATTACAATTGAAACTAATGGAGAAAGAATCTCTAAGGCGAAAAGTGTTTATCTAGCCGGATCTATGAACGGCTGGAGTTCTTGGAAAACTCCACTTGAAAAAGGTGAGAGCGGGAATTGGTCTGTGACTTTAAACTTGCCTTTAGGGAACCATTCATACCAAATAATAACTGACGATGCCTGGGGTTTAGACCCCGCCAACAGAGACTCTATTCCTAACGGGCTAGGCGGATGGAATTCACTTATAGAAGTCTCCCAAGCTTCATTGCCCCCTATTATTAAAGTTGCTAAAAAGGAAGATGCCAATCTTGAAATTGAAGGAGATTATGGAGTTGATGTTTGGTGCATCTGGGAAGATCGATTCATCGCTAAAATTGAGCTAGGTCTTCTTAATAATGCCACTTTAAATATTCCCAATTCGGCAAAGTCATTGCGAAGGTCACACCTGAGATTATTTCCTGTAAACGATGGTGTTAGAGGCCCAGGGATATTAATTCCACTTGAATATGGAGAACCTATTGTTTCCACTGAGGACTTAGATAGAAGGGATTGGCATGCAATGGTCATGTACTTCTTGATGATAGATAGGTTTAACAATGGAATGCCCGACAATGATAGTCCAGTTGATGATAAGGATATCATGCCCATTGCAAATCACAAAGGAGGAGATATCACCGGGGTGGCTTTAAAAATTGTGGATGGATATTTAGGGCGGCTAGGTGTAAATACTGTTTGGCTAAGTCCTATTACTAAGAATGCAAAAGGGGCTTGGGGGTACTGGTCTGATCCACGTACTTCTGTTTCAAGTAAATTCTCCAGTTTTCATGGATATTGGCCCATCAGTAATACAGTGATAGACCCAGCTTTCGGTTCTAGAGCGGAGTTTAATGGATTTGTAGATTTCGCACATTCAGCAGATATGAACGTAATCTTAGACTACGTAGCGAATCACGTCCATGAGGACCACCCCATTTACAAAAAACACCCTGACTGGGCTACAGACCTTTACCTTCCAGACGGTTCTATGAATATCGAACGATGGGATGATCAAAGACTGACCACTTGGTTCGATACCTTCCTCCCTACACTGGATCTCTCACGACCGGAAGTGTACTCAGCTATGACAGACTCGGCAATGTGGTGGGTGGAGAACTCTGGGGTTGATGGCTTTAGGCACGATGCAACGAAGCATATACCTGAAGTGTTTTGGCGTACTCTTACGAAGAAAATGAAAGTGATTAATCGCACACGTGGACGGCGACTTTTTCAAATTGGGGAGACTTATGGCAGCCCGACTTTGATAAGAAGCTACATCTCTTCGGGTATGTTAGACGCACAATTCGACTTCAACCACTACGATGCTGCTGTGGCTGCACTCGCATTTGATGATGGGTCGTTTGAAAATCTTGCTTCCACCGCTCGCGAGTCTTTGAAATCTTATGGTGCTCATAACCTTATGGGAAATATCACAGGAAACCAAGACCGCATCCGCTTTACTTCTCTTGCGGACGGTGGCGTAGTTCCTGAGGGAAATGGAAAATTTGAGGGTTGGACTCAAGATATTAAACACGTTAAGGGTGGCGGCGGTTTCGAAAAAATGAGAATGCTAATGTCTTATCTCATGGCTATGCCTGGCATACCGTGCATTTATTACGGAGACGAAATAGCTGATGTAGGTGGGAATGACCCCGACAATAGACGAGTTATGAGGTTTAATGACCTGTCTATTGAAGAGGGAAATACTCTTTCTTGGACTTCTGAGTGGATTAAGCTTCGCCGATCGAGGATGTCTTTACTTTATGGTTCCTGCAATATCGAAGCGCTTTCCCATACTCTTCTTAAAATAACCAGAGAGTACCTAGGTGAAGAAAGTATCGTTTACATTAATAAGTCTAAAGAGTCAGTTGAGGTAAACGCAGATGAGAAATCTATTTTTGCTGGAATAGCTGAAGATTTACAGAGCGGAATGATAATGATACCTCCACAATCGGCAATTTGTCTTGGAGATTAGTGGAGTAAATATGAAACGTAAGGTATGTCACTCGTAAATTGCAAACCAATTGAAACCTGCAATTAACATGAAACACCTACTTATAGTTATTATATCAGTCCTCACATTGGGACTATCTTCAACAAACTCTATTGCTCAAGACACCTGGGATATCGAAGGAACTCTCTTAACTGAATACGATCTAGTCACTGGACTACAGGTGCCGTGGGAGATTTTGTGGGGGCCGGACGATATGATTTGGTCTACGACAAGACCTGGAGATGTCTTTAGAATTAATCCTGAAACCGGAGCCTACATCAACGTCTTACACCTAACAGTTTACGGTGGAACAGGTGCAGAACCTGGACTTTTAGGGATGGCTATGCACCCAGATTGGGAAAACACCCCTAAAGTTTACTTAGTATACAACAGTGGAACAAGCTGGTCTAATGCTACGGAAAGGCTGAGTGTCTTTGATTGGAATGGTTCGCAGCTCGTTAACGAGGAAATACTTCTTACAGTCGATGGCGGAGGAATCCATAACGGCTCGAGACTGCTTATACTTCCAGACAACACGCTTCTAATGAGTACGGGAGATACTGGAGATGGTGGTGCATCATCACAGAACCTGAATTCAGATAACGGGAAAATGCTCAGAATAAATCTTGACGGGACGGTGCCCGCGGACAATCCTTGGCCTGACAGTTATGTTTATAGCTGGGGACATAGAAATAGCCAGGGCCTGTGTTTGGGGCCTGATGGCACAATTTATAGCTCGGAGCATGGCCAAAGTAATTGGGATGAATTTAACATTATCGAAGAAGGAAGAAACTACGGTTGGCCTGATGTTGAAGGAACTTGTAATGGAACGAGTGAAGTTGCATTTTGTGAGGAGTTCAACGTTAGAGAGCCTCTAAGAGCTTGGGCTCCATGTATCGCTGTTAACGGAATAGAATATTACAACCACCCAGCTATCCCAGCCTGGAATAACTGCATACTCTTATCAGTACTTGGCGGTCTGGGAGGCCAACATGAGCGTTTGAGTATCCTACACCTGAGTGAAGATGGTTTAGAAGTTGAATCTGAAGACCAGTACTTTTCTGAGTTTAACCAAAGGGTTCGTGACATATGTGTCAACCCAAATACTGGAGCTGTTTACATGGCTTTAAACGGACCTTCTTACCCAGGTTACGGGCCCAATATTATCAAGGAGTTCAGACCAGGAGTAAACGATGGAATCTCAACTATTGCATCAGAATTAGCAGATGCCTTAATTTACCCTAACCCAACGTCTGAAATTGTAAATATTGAAGTTTCTGAAGCACTTCTAGGTGGAGAATATAAAATCATAGACTACAGCGGACGTACCGTAAATACTGGAACTATAACTTCATCTATTGTAATTTTAAACGTCTCTGACGTGGCTCGCGGATCTTACTATTTGCACATTCAAAATGGTAAGGAAACAATTACACGAACATTCGTTCTTAAGTAGATTATGGGTAAATATCTTTTAACTCTTGCAGTACTTTTTACTGCAGGTCATATCTCTATTAACCTTTCAGCCCAAACAGTTTTAGAGACCGTCCATATCGAAGCCTACCGATTAAGCACTCCTGAAGCTTTAATTACAGGAGCTTTACACATAGTCGATTCATCGTCTATACACAGTTTTGCGGCTCCCGATTTAAGCAATGCATTAAATGGTATTCCTGGAGTAAAGATGGAAACCCGAGGCGACGGAGGATCGAGAAGACTCCACGTACGTGGATCAGCTCTGCGTTCACCTTACTCAGTCAGAAACACAATGCTTTTTTATGATGGTTTCGTTCTAACTGAGGCAGATGGCAACTCGCCTTTAGAGTGGATAGACCCCGATCTTGTGCAATCTTTAAGTCTTGTGTCAGGACCTGCAGCAGCTTCATTCGGTGGAGCTTATGGAGGCGCTTTAAATATTTATACACCTAGCTTCACAAAGTCTGCAACTCACGCATGGGTTCATGCTCAAACAGGAACGACAGGAAATAAGGACTTGGGGGTTAATACACGCATTTCGACTGGTGTTGATGTTGGGTTTGAAAATATGGGGCTGAGCATCTCAGCAATAATGACTGACAACCCTGGGTATAGAACGTGGGAGTGGAATAACAAGACTCAGTTAAATTTACGATTTAAATACTACGATAAAGCTGCAGGAATTCACTCTATAGTGGCTGGACACTTTGATGGAGACTGGGCTTTACCTGGTGCAATCAAACAATCACAAGTTGACACACTACCTACAGCTTCTCCTGGCGCGGACTACAATGCTCATGTGGCTCGACTCAGAGATATTGCTGGATATAAATTCGAAAAGACATTTATCAATGGTTGGGAATTATCGACTTCACTGCTAGGTCGCTTCACTTCAAAGACTAACCCATACGGGACCTCGCAGTTTTATAAGGGATATAAAGAAGAATCTGGATCGGGCTACAGTCTACTCGCTTCAGCAGGGAAGAATATTTACAAAGGCGTTGTTTGGACATTTGACTTTGAAATGTCTGTCATGCACCTTAACGATGAAATTCAAATCACTGAGTGGGAAGCTGAACCTTCTCCCCTCACAGTCATAATTCCGATGCGTTACGATCTGACAATGAAAGCGCAGCAAAATTTTGTTAGCACCAGTTGGGTTGCTACTCGCAGCAACAACTTCCGCATTGAAGGCCAAATAGGTCTAAGCAATCGCTCGCGCACCATTTCAGGATCACTTTATACAGACAATATATCAACACCACATTTTAGCGAAATAACTCACAATACTATACTACCAAGAATTGGAGTAAGTTGGGAAGTTGCTCCGGGATACTCGCTATTTGCTCAAGCTTGCACAGGGTTTAGCGACCCCACAGCTTTCGAACTCGTCAACCCAGAGGATGGACAAATCAGCGACCTTGATAGCGAGTCCGCTTTCGGAATGGAAATGGGCTTTCGTGCTAGACTTTTTGACCAAGTCAAGATTGATTTTACCGCTTATCAATCGAGTGTTAATTCAGCAATTCTACAAGTTGTTCAAGAAAACGACGCAATAACTTTCGATAACATAGATGGCGGGCTTGTTATGAGTGGTTTAGAGCTTGAAATTGATTATATAATATCTGATCAAATTAACATCCGAGCATATGGATCACAGACACTTCATCACTTCGGAGAAGAAACCGATCACACAGGCAATTCACTGCCAGGATCTCCTCGTACATCTGGGGGTATTCAATTAAACTCTAAATACTCTTGGGGAACTGTTCGTTTAAATACACGTCACATAGGAGAGACGCCTCTTAACAATGATGGTAGCAACGTTATGGATGCATATAACGTTATAGATGCTTCCGTGAGTTTAAACCTACCATACGATATGAGTTTAGAGCTTGGAACTCGAAACCTCTTAGATGCGGAATACTCTGCTTGGCCACAATTAAATGGAGTTTATGGGAAATTCTATAACCCTGCTCCGCCAAGAACTGCTTACCTGTCTCTTCGATGGAGTGTCTGACTTCGACTTGAAAATTAGTTTACAACAATCTCTACTCGGCGGTTAAGAGCTTTACCTTCTATCGTAGCGTTAGTACTAATGGGAACTTGATCTCCTCTACCTGAACTTGACAAACGATCCGCAGAAATCCCTGATGTTAGGAGAAAATCTACTACTGACTCTGCCCTATCCTCGCTGAGTTGAAGATTTGCTTTTGCAGAACCTATATTGTCAGTGTGTCCAACTATTTCGACTGAAGTAGTTGGGTTAGAGTTTAACCATGAAGCGAGAAGAACTAAGTCAGTTTGGTATCCAATTTCAAGAATAGCGCTACCAGAATTGAAGCGTACAGCACTTAGAGATAAAGTTGCACCTGCATCTATATTCTTTAAACGCACTTCTACATTATAACTCTTGTTTTGCGAATCAATGGTAAACATCTCAGCTATGTTAAACATATACCCCTCACAAGAGACCTCAAAACTGTAACGCCCCTTAACGGGAAGTGGGAGGATGAATCCATCAAGAGATGTCTTTACAGAAGTTAGTACTGACCCCGTGTTGATGTCAACTAAATTTACTGAGGCAACTAAAGGCTTGCCTGTTAAATTATCGACTACAATGCCCGATAACGCATTTACCGAAATAGGACGAACCTCTTGAGGCAACTCTACACGTAATAGATCCAAATCTCCTGCATAATTTGATCTATCTGATGCGAAAATGGCAAAAACTCCGTCAGGCTCAACAATTAGACTATTCTCGTCATTGTGAGTATTTAATGGATATCCTAGATTCTCCGGCTTTCCCCATTCACCATTGCTCTGCATTCTCGAAACAAAAATATCTAAGCCACCTAATCCGGGGTGTCCATTCGAACTGAAATAGATGGTTTTCCCATCCGGGTGTAGGAATGGGGACTCTTCTTCATAAGGTGTGTTTATTTTCCCCGGCAAAGGGAAAGCTTTACCCCAAATTCTGTCTTCTCCTCGTACTGCCCCAAACAAATCGCTCCCTTTACCCCTAATGTGAAGTGCTCTTGCAAAAACTAAAAAATTTCCGTCTGAAGAAAGTGTAGGTTGGCTTTCCCAAGAATTTGAGTTGGGCGCACCGATATTTTCACCTAAAGACCAATATCCCGATTGAGTATCGTAATAACTCTCAAATAAATCGCAACTCCCAGCCCCAACTCTATCCCCAAAACCATCTCTTGGGGTTGCACAAGAAGTGAAGATTAAAGTCCTTCCATCGCCTGAAATACTAGATGCACCTTCATTGAATAAAGTATTAATTCCTTTCAATGGACTGACTTCACTCCAGGCATCATCAATTAATGAAGAGCTGAAAAACTCCTCTTGGCCAGTGGGATTATTCCTACTTTTAATAAGTCTAGTAAAGACAATCTTATTACCAGAGAGCTCCATAGTGGGGAAATACTCCGGCCTAATACTATTTACATCTCCTTCTAAAGGTTTTATAATGCATCGAGACATTGGGGATTTGATAGACTTTATAGAAAACTCAAGTCCTGCCCTTACCCATTTATACTGTTTTAATTCCCGATGCTTTTTCACTACCATATCTAAAGCAGCTATTCCAGAATCGTAATCTCCAGATATCCAACAAAGCTCTGCCAGCTCTAACCAGCCTCTCTTGTATAAAGAATCATCAATATTCAATGCCTTTTTTAATTCTATAATAGCAATTGAATCTTGAGAGAGATCTCGATGAGTTTGAGCTAAAAGAAACCAAGCTAGCGCGTAGTTAGGTGATTTATTCACTGCTTTTTCTAATTCGGTTATTGTCTGCGAAAAATCTCTAACAGCATACGCATCCAAAGCTTTTTCATACGACCGCTGTGCGCTTCGAGAAACTTGCGCCGTAACTTCCTCACTTGTAAGGCTGATAACTATCGCGGATAAAACCGTCAAAAACAAATTTAATTTTCTCACGCTACGAATTTATGAAAAGAATTGGCCTGCTTTCCGATACGCATAGCTTCCTTGACGAAAGAATTAAAAAACACCTGAAAGATTGTGATGAAATATGGCACGCAGGAGATATTGGGAATATTGATGTTACAGATGAACTGTCAAAAATCGCTCCACTTCGTGCGGTGTACGGAAACATCGACGGTACAGAGTTACGTTCGACATTTTGTAAAAACCTACATTTTTCAATTGAAGGACTGGACGTTTTCATAACTCACATAGGCGGTCGACCACCTAGGTTCACTCCTGAAATTTCATCTTATCTTAAAACCATTAAACCTAATGTATTTATTTGTGGACACTCACACATACTTATAGCACAATTTTGTCCATCGTTTGGCGGTTTACACTTGAATCCTGGGGCAGCAGGAATTTATGGTATACATAAAGTTAGAACCTTAATGCGCTTTGATATTTCACAATCTGGTGTTTCTAACTTAGAAGTCGTGGAAATTAAAAAGTAGTGTAATTTGAATAATTAGTAGTATATTTGTCAAGTCCTCAACAAGGATGCAGGATGTTTAGCGGTAACGAAATAAGGTTGGCCGGACATCATTTCCTAAATAGAATTTCATTTCCCCCCTGATGTATGACATCCTAGAACTAAACGGCAAGAAGGTCGCCGAACTTCGTGAAATAGCTTCAAAACTAGAAGTTAAAAGAGTAGATAAACTCAAGAAACAAGACCTAGTTTATTCAATTTTAGATGAGCAAGCACTGCTTAATACTAGTAAGAAGGATAACAAAAAGCCTTATAAAAAAACTGAGTCTTCAAAAGCTAAAGCAAAAAGACCTACTGAAAAAGATTCTGATTCAAAGGCTACAAGCAAACGAGTGACACGTGATTCAAGTGAAAAGCGTAAGCCTAGAGAGAGCTCAAACTCAAAAGCTACTGAACGCCGATCTGGTGATAGCTTAAGAGATCGTCGCAGCAAAAGACGAAAAGACGAAGACATTAACGATTCTAGCAAATCTAGCGACGAAAATCAAACTGAAAAGAGTTCTGACGACAAACGAGACGACAGACGTGACGACAAACGTGACGACAAACATGACGACAAACGTGACGACAAACGTGACGACAAACGAGACGACAAACGAGACGATAGACGTGACGATAGACGTGACGACAAACGAGACGATAGACGTGACGATAGACGTAATGACAGGCGTAATGATAGGCGTGACAATAAGCGCGACGACAGGCGTGACAATAAGCGCGACGACAGACGTGACAATAAGCGCGACGACAGACGTGACAACAAACGCGATGACGACAGAAAAGCTCGTAATGAAAGGGCCGACAGAAACAACCCTAACCAAAATCGCAACCGCAATAAACAAGATAAGTTCCTAAGTGAACCAGAAGAACACGGTTACAATTTCGACAATCTTGTTGAAATTGAAGGCGTATTGGAGGTTCAACCAGAAGGCCATGCTATTCTAAGATCTGCCGATTACAACTACCTCAACTCTCCAGACGATGTTTATGTTGCATCCAAGCAGATGAAACAGTTTTCTATCCAAAACGGAGATACTGTAGTTGCTGGAATTCGTCCCCCCCGCATTGGAGAAAAATTCTACCCACTTATAAGTGTTAAATCGGTAAACGGCAGATCACTCGAGTGGATTAGAGACAGAGTTCCTTTTAAATACCTTACGCCACTATTTCCTCAGGAAAAATTCAATTTAAGTACTGCTCGCGGAGGTATTTCAATGCGTTTGATGGACCTCTTCTCTCCTATTGGTAAAGGCCAAAGGGGTATGCTTGTTTCCCAGCCTAAAACTGGTAAAACGACATTATTAAAAGACCTAGCCAACTCTATCTCTATAAACCATCCCGAAGTCTACTTAATCATTTTATTGATTGATGAAAGACCTGAGGAGGTTACAGATATGAAAAGAAGTGTGAATGGGGAAGTTATCGCTTCAACTTTTGACGAACCAGCGGATAGACACGTACGTATAGCTAACCTCGTATTAGAGAAGGCGAAACGAATGGTAGAATGCGGACATGATGTTTGTATACTACTCGATTCCATTACTCGCTTAGCTCGTGCATATAACACAGTTAGTCCATCATCTGGAAAAATACTCTCTGGTGGAGTTGAAGCCAGCGCATTACAAAAACCTAAGCGGTTCTTTGGAGCAGCAAGAAACATTGAGAATGGTGGGTCTCTATCAATTATTGCTACAGCACTGGTTGACACTGGCTCTAAAATGGATGAAGTAATTTTCGAAGAGTTTAAAGGAACAGGTAATATGGAGCTTATGCTCGATAGAAAAATAGCCAACCGAAGAATCTACCCAGCTATAGATATCCAGTCATCAGGAACTCGTCGCGAAGACCTGCTTTTAGATAAGGAAACTCTACAAAGAATTTGGATCCTAAGAAAGCATCTTGCAGATATGAACCCTGTAGAAGCGATGGAGTTTGTTAAGGGCCGCATTGAAACGTCTAGCAACAATGAGGAATTCCTAAATTCTATGAACGGGTAAAATAATCGTGAAAAACAACCTCGTAATTATACTCGCCACACTAGTGGGGTGGATACTTTTTAAGTACTTACTTGTAGGCAACGTATCATTTGAGCAGTCATTCAAGTACGGCTTTATGTTTCATGCAACGGCGCTTATGACTTACGCTGTCATAGCAACATACAACGGAATTCGTGCCCTGAGACCCACTCCTGATTTCCTTGACGGATTTAAGCACGTTGCGAAAACTGTCGTGGGGTATGCTGTTGGGGCTACTACAGTTGTTGGACTTTGGCATCATGTGATTATGAAGGATGCAACTCACGCTCGATTCATATCAGTATTAGACTCTATATCAACCACTTTCTCCTCAGAAGAAGAGTATTTAAACCATATCGCTGAGAACAACCTACCGAATGATGTTAGCCTCTCAGAATGGATACTCTCTCAGCAAGAGGGGGTAGAAATATTCTACGCTGCGAAGACACAGATTTCCCTAACATTAATGGTATATCTTCTTGCAGGAATTTTTATTTCCTTTGTAGCAAGTTTACTTTGGACGAAAGTTTGGGTAATGCCGCAACAAAATCCTGATTAATTTCGTTAACTTAGTTATTATGAGGAAAATATTGCTACTTTTTATCGCTTTAGGGCTTTTGACTCTCACGTCTTTTGCCCAAACAGGCCGTAAAAATCTTGCAACCTTTGATAACAAACCCTACCACTTCGGTTTTATCATATCAGGGAATACATCCGATTTCTTGTTTGACTTAAAACAAGATTCTACATTTGCTACTGGCCTTTACGGAATAGCGAACACCCCTCAAGGCGGGTTCAACCTGGCCCTTCTAGCATCGCTCAATCTTGGGCGCCATTTTAAACTAAGATTCATACCTGGATTAAGCTTTCAGGATAGAGGATTAAACTACACATTTGCCCAGGGTTCATCTCCTAACCCTGCAAATACAAATGATATTCTCAGAAGAACGGAGTCGGTAAACTTAGACATTCCACTTGTTCTTAAAATCCGAACTGACAGATTAGCAAATTTTGCAGCTTATTCGCTTATAGGAATTAAATACAGTCGGGATATGCAGTCTCAAGAAGATGTAAACCAACAACTTCAAAGCGATGACATCCTCCGAATTCAAGCAACTAACTACTCTATCGATATTGGAGGGGGAATTGACATTTTTCTGCCTTTCTTCAAACTTGCCTTAGAGTTAAAAACCGAGCTAGGTTTAATAAACGTTCTAATCCCTGACGATAGCGATTACGCAAACCCAATCGAAGGACTTCGTACTCGCTCTTACATTTTCTCAATCTGTTTTGAAGGATAAAGACGACACGTTTCTATCTCTCAAAAATCCTTCAGAAGGTCTATATAAGGTAAAGGGATCTAAGCATTACAGCTTTGCTTTCCCCGTCTCATCTGAATCCGATATTAAGGAACGCTTGTCTGAGATACGCGTACTTCATAACACCGCTAGACATCATTGCTACGCTTGGAGACTTGGACACGATGCGTCATCTTTTCGCTCTAGTGATGACGGAGAGCCCTCAAACTCTGCTGGCCCGCCTATTCTAGGAGTATTAAAATCACATGCGCTCACAAACGTTATAATTATTGTAGTTCGCTACTTTGGAGGAACAAAGCTCGGTGTTGGCGGCCTAATTAGTGCCTACCGCACTGCCGCCTCCTATGCCGTTTCATCAGGCACAATTGTAGAATGTATACGTACCCAAACTTATTTGGTTAAGTACCCATATACCCAAATGGGTGAAGTAATGAACGTGCTCAAACGTGCTGGAGTAACTCCACAAAATACCAACTTCCAAATAACTTGTTCGCTTGAGGCAAGCATACGTCTGCGTGATGCTAGTGCTTTTTCATTGAAACTTTCTAATATCGACGAAGTTCGAATTACAGAGCTACATTGACTGTAAGTTATTTTGAAGGCTCAGATGTGGGCAAGATGTAACACTGCACTGACTAATCAATAACCTTCTCCATCTTAATTGCTACTTTCTAACAACAAAGACCCATTGTTCCCCTCCTAATGCATAACGCTCATATCGAGCAGAGCCTAATTTCTCCTTCATATCAATCACTTCGACAGTAAACCCTACTGAGCGTAATCTATTAGGATAATCCTCATATCCATAAAGCCGAAGGTGGTCCCGTTGCCAGTAAAGTCGCTCAAGTTCTAATGGGTCAGTAATAGACCTATCTTCCTCAGTATTGGGATTATTCCAATCAATTGGGACCTGAAGAACGCCCCACCCACCAGGGCGTAATACACGATAAAATTCGTGAAGAACAGCATTATCATCATCTACGTGTTCCATCAAATGATTCGCCATAATAATATCAAATGATCCGTCATCAAAAGGAATTGAGTGAACATCAAAGTGATGATCAGCCCAAGGAGAATCAAGATCGCCGGTGACGTAATCCAGCGAAGAAACTGAACGAAAACGTTTTATGAAACAGTATTCAGGCGCCATATGGAGCATACGTGCAGATGAAGTAAAGAAATCTGTGAATTCACTCAAAAACACCCATAGAGCACGGTGACGTTCAAGCGATAACGAGTGTGGAGCTAATGCATTAGGACGCGTACGAACTCGACCATAAGGCAACATTTTGCGGTAAGTTCTACCATCTATAGGATCCTCTAGAGTCTTCCCCTTATAAATCCAACTAATAGATTGTAGCCCTAAATGCGCAACTCTCTGAAGCATAGTTCTTGGAATGAACCTAGTAAGAAGTGCAACAATATTTTTTACCACGAGTTAAACCTATAAACTACTGTACTATCAATCTAGAGACACCAAGAACAACAGCGTCAGATTGACGAAGCACCGAAATAATGTAGGTTCCTGCGTCAAATTCATGAAGCGAAATGACATTCGAATAACCTGTGAAGATTACTCGGCCGCTAATATCAGATATCGAAACTTCGCAAGGAAATGTAGGGAAGTTTGAGATCGACACATGGGATGAAGAAAGAGCTGGATTTGGGTTAAGTTCTGGAGAGAACTGAGTGGCAGATAGCAACTCTGAGAGGCCTGAAACAGACACTGAAACAGACGCGCGATCAGATTCACATACAATTGGAAGAGGCTCAACTTGCCAGTTATAGAAGAAATAGTAATAACTGAATTCTGGCCCAGCTGTTGAGTTTGTGATTGAACCTATTGTGCCAAGAGAATATGGGTAAGAGAGTTCAGAGTCCGTTCCTTCACGCCAAAGCTGAGGGTCATTTGTCGTAGATCGTAATCCATAATTATCTCCAGCAGGCACCTCGAAATTCAGGTCTATAACGTTTTCACCATCTTCAACGAATATTGTTGCAGAAGCAATGACATTACCCGAATTATCAATAAGTTCGAAAGTTCTATCATAAGCACCATTTGCATAAACAGTGACGCTACGAAGGAGCATATCCTCATATGTATCAAACTCAAGCCAACGATTGCTGTTAGAGTGATACTGGCCGCCTTCTTGTGTTTCCATTTCTCCTCCTGCAGCTAAATCTCCTGAGGTAATATGAGATGAGGAAGCCCAAAATGTTGTTGACGTTTCAATAATCTCTGTTTCGTATGAAGAACCTGCTGCAAGCAGATTACCATCAAACTCTGAGTCGTACCATTGAATATTGTCTCCACCTGTAGCTTCTAGCGTCACTGAAGCAGGTCCCATAAGTTCAGTGGCTGAAGCCGTCAACATCGGTGGACCGACAGGGGAATCATAAACTACAACAGTGTACTGCTCGGAATCGTTTGCGTTGAAGCAAATATCAACGGTTGACACGCTGTACGTACCTGATGAACTAACAACTATCGTTTGGGTTTCTTCACCAGTAGACCAAACCCAGCTCGCTGCCTCACTGGCCGTCATCGTAATATCCCCTCCATCGCATAGGTTTAAGTCACCATCGATTTCGATTGTCGGAGCATCACCCGTAATATCAATCACGGAGACAACATTAGAAATACCTCCACAACCTTCTAAGGTTGTTACAACAAGACTGAAGTTACCTCCTTCCGTTACCGTAATAGTATTTGCATCAGTTACGCCATTAGACCAAGAGTAAGTCTCAAAACCTAATGGAGATGTGATAACCACTGTATCCCCTGGGCATAAACTATAAGCTGAAGATTCTATCGCAACGTCAACCAAGCATGGCGCCTCGAAGATTGTGTGGTATTGATTGATGTCTGGAAGATCAAGGACTGTTTCTAAGCCACTAGGCCAAAAGACAGTTGCTGTTTCCACTGATTCAGATGTGCCTAAACCGAAATGACAAGAAAACGTATTTGTAATTCCGTAACTCTCACCTGAGCGGACTTCACGAATTTGGCTACCGAAGTCTCCAGTGATAACAACTTTCGCACCTACAGCATCAACGTTAGATTGGAACCCCTCTAACTCGAATGTGATCCAGTTGTTGTCATTACCATCATTAACCCAAAGGATGTCCTCATGCTCAGAATCTGAATTAACATATCCATCACCGTAACTAGCATACAGGTCCACAGACCCATCGCGATTAGCGTCTCCGAAAGCAAAACTGTGCATCGTATCATCTCCAGGAAATGTCCCTGAGATTTCTGTGAATGTCTTGTCTCCGTTGTTGTGTAAGTATTTATGATTTCCTCCTGAGTAAACTAAATCTACATACCCGTCATTATCGAAATCTTCCATCTTAGCTTGGAGGAAGAATCCTTCGATATCGAGTCCGCTACCTTCGGTAATGTTAGTGAAGTATCCGAGTCCATCATTTTCAAATAAGTAAAGTGTGGTGCTGTGGTTCGTGATTAGACAGTCGAAATCTCCATCGTTATCAATATCTGCAAAATCCACTGTCCAGCTCTGCTCGTAAAAAACTAAGCCTCTTTCATTTGCTTCCTCTGTGAAGTTTCCGTTTCCGTCGTTCACCCAAAGCTGGTTAACACGACGAGGATCGTAAGGGTCACTAATAAACTGGCGACACTTGGCAATAAACAAATCAATATCACCATCGTTGTCAAAATCAGTGAACACTGTTCCGTAGTTCCCAGAGTGATCATTGCCTGAATAATCTGCAAGAAGATAATCCTCTAGTGGGATAAGACCAGGAGCTGGTGTTAATGTTGCATTTGAAGAGCCCATCCACATACGGCTAAGACCATCATCGTGACAACCAAAAGCATCAAGGTATCCATCGTTATTGATATCTGCCCAGTTACATGCCTGCATAAACATTGAAGCATTTTCAAGCTCCATAGAAGTGTTCACCCCTGGTTCAGTTATATGCTGAACGTGAACACCATCATAGTTTCCGCCGGAGAAAACGTCTTTGTGTCCATCATTGTCGAAATCTGCGACACACATACCCCACTGGTTACTGCCGCTAACAGAACCGTAGTCAACATCACTGAAAAAACCATCAGGACCTTGATACAGAACGTGAAGCATCTCACTTTCGTCAAGTACGACAATGTCATCAAATCCATCCCCATCCATATCTGTGAATCCAACACAACCTCCACTGTGGTATTCAGCAGGGAGAAGAGCAGCGCCGTTTGTAAAAGTTTGGGCTAATAGCGGGCTAAATGCTACGCTAATAAAAGCTATAGCAATAAATGTCAGTAAATTACGCATTGTAGTAGGTTATTTTTTTTCAAAACAGGTTCTGCAAGTTAATACAAAAATGTAGTTCTTATATTAAATCATAATGGAATTAACTTTGCTATATGATCTCAGGTGGCACAGTAGCATTTCATACGCTTGGTTGTAAACTCAATTTCAGCGAAACTTCGACTATTGCAAGGCAGCTGTCCGAAGGTGGATTTGCACGTGTAAACATAGACGAATCTCCAGACGTAGTAGTGATAAATACTTGTAGTGTTACAGACAATGCCGATTCTAAATGTCGCAATTTCGTACGCCGGTCACTTAAGTCTAACCCCATCGCTTACATCGTAGTAATCGGATGCTACGCCCAACTCAAACCCGTGGAAATTGCTGCGATTGATGGTGTCGACCTTGTACTTGGCGCAAATGAGAAATTCAATCTGCCCTCGATGCTAGTAGACCTGTCTAAGAAAGCCTCCGGTCTCGGTGAGATTCGCGTAGGCGAAATCAAAGAAGTGCGGGACTTCATTCCCGGATTCTCAAGCGGCGACAGAACTAGAACGTTCTTAAAAGTTCAGGATGGATGTGACTATTTCTGTGCCTTCTGCACGATACCACTAGCCCGCGGACGATCTCGTTCAGGCACAATTGCTCAAACTCTCGATTCTGCTCGCGATGCAATCAAAAGGGGAGCTAAAGAAATCGTTTTAACAGGAGTAAATATAGGAGATTTCGGCAAAGCAAATGGAGAATCTCTGCTCGACCTCATTAAGGAACTCGACAAGTTAGAGGGAGGAATAGAGCGATACAGAATCTCGAGCATAGAGCCAAATCTACTGTCAGAAGACATCATAGATTTCGTTGCAAAGTCTACGAAATTTATGCCTCATTTTCACATTCCTCTGCAATCTGGATCCGACGAAATCCTATCTGCTATGAGGCGTAGGTATAGATCAGAACTATATCGTTCTCGAGTAGATTACATCCGTAAAAAAATGCCACATGCTGGAATTGGTGTTGATGTAATTGTGGGATTCCCTGGAGAGTGTGACTCGAGCTTTAAACAAACTTATGACTTTCTTAATTCTCTTAATATTAGCTATTTACATGTATTTACATATAGTGAACGTCCAAACACAACAGCACTCAGAATCGACGATGTTATTCCAGTTCAGACAAGGCAAAACCGGAATAAAATGCTAAGGATTTTAAGCCTTAAAAAACAGCGGGAGCATTATGAAAATTTCATCGGGGGCACATCAAAAGTACTTATCGAATCTTCAGAAGAAGAAGACCTCATATTCGGATACACACCGGAATATGTTCGTGTTGCTGTAAATTTGAATACTGTATCTAGAAACACCACTACCTCGCTACTTCTCAAAACCATCAACCCTAACGGGTTCGTCCTTGGAAGCGTAAATTAATAATCAATGTACCCAAATTTATACTTCGCATTACAAGATCTGACAGGACTCGATTTCCCTTTCTTAAAATTAGTCAACAGCTTCGGGTTTTTTGTTGCCATGGCATTCTTAATCGGTGGATACTTTATCCGCCTAGAATTCATCCGCCTAACTAATTCTGGAGTTTTCACCCCAAACAAAGTACAATCTCTCAAGGGCCTGCCATCCACACCTATAGATATAGTCTCTCAAGCTTTTATAGGTTTCATTTTCGGCTGGAAATTTTTATACCTCGCAATAAATGCTGGAACTTTGTTTAGTGGAGGCTCTCTGCCTCAAGCGCACCTGTTTTCCTCTGAAGGCAGTATACCCTTAGGCATACTACTTGCAGTATTGTTAGGTGGATGGCGTTATTACGAGGGTCGTAAAAACGCTCTTCCCGAGCCTAAAATGGAAACCAGAGAAGTAGCGCCATATGAGCACGTAGGAGGAATACTTACTGTCGCGGCAATTGGCGGTATACTTGGGGCCAAGCTTTTCCACCTCATCGAATATCCCGAGCAATTCATAGCCTTCTTTGAGAACCCAAGCCTCAACGCTTTCATTGGGGGGCTCACCATATATGGCGGACTCATAATCGGTGGATTAAGCGTCTATCTATACGCCCGCCACTACAAACTTAAGTTCCTAAATGTTGCAGACACAACAGCTCCCTCTCTCATGCTCGGCTATGGAATAGGTCGAATTGGATGCCAAGTTTCTGGCGATGGAGACTGGGGGATTCCAAACCCCACCACTCAACCATCTTGGATGAGCTGGCTACCAGATTGGACTTGGAGCTATAATTTCCCCAACAACGTGAACGGAGTGGGTCGGTTCATCTCCGAATCTGATTCCTTGGCTATCTATCCAGGCTACGGCACCGTTCTCGATCCAGCTGTTTATCCTACTTCTCTGTACGAGACGACAATATCTGTAATCCTGTTCCTAGTTCTTTGGTCTTTAAGAACAAGATTAAAATCTGCGGGGCTACTTTTCGCCATCTACCTGATGATGAACGGCACGGAGAGATTCTTTATCGAGAAAATTCGCGTAAACACAACTTTCGATTTGTTAGGTATCACCATGACACAAGCTGAACTAATCTCGACAGCACTTTTCTTAGGTGGAGCAGTGCTTTTCTACATCATAAACTCCCGCATAAAGCAAACAAAATAATATTAATTATGAAAAAACTACTTTTTACCGCACTACTTATTGCCTTTGCAATAGCTCCGGCACTTAGCCAAAAGAATGTATCTAAAGACGAAAGGTCTCAGAGAAAAGAGAAAATTGAAACTCTTAGAATTGCGTTCTTTACTGAAAAACTAGAAATGACTACAGAAGAAAGCACTGCTTTTTTCGCACGTCAAAATGACTTTGAAGAATCTATTGCAGACCTTAAAAAGGAATATAAACATCTTCGCACAAAAAAAGATTCTGATTCTATTTCAGACAAAGAACACGCTCAAGGAGTGACACAACGAGCTGAGTTTAAGAAGAAAGAAATAGATCTGAACAGCTCATTTATTCTAGACTGCTTTGATATACTTGATGCAAAGCGAGCAATTGCTATCCCTGAAATCAAAAAGAATTTTCGCAAAGAAATACTTGCTAAAAGAAATAATACCGTTAAGGAAAAATAAACCCTATAGACGGGCCTTTTAGTAAATTAAGGTTTAGCGGCGACGAGCTTTTCCTCTACCTCCACGCCCTCCTCCATTTCGTCCTACACCCCCTCCACGACCACCTCTTCCACCTCCACCACGGAAATTAGGGTCATATTCTGGACCTTGTCCCACTCGAGAAGGAAGCTTAAGCTTATCGACTTTTCGTTCGATTAGTTTTTCGATATTACCGAATCGGCGCATATCATCGGGAGTGATGAGAGTGAATGCTTCACCCTTGCGTTCTGCACGAGCAGTTCGACCTATACGGTGCACGTAATCTTCTTCGTTAGGCGGTACGTCGTAATTTATAACGACTTCGATGCTGTCAATATCGATTCCACGAGAGACAACATCTGTAGCGACGAGCAAAGGAATTATCTTTTGACGGAAGCCAAGCATTACTTTCTCTCTCTCTTCTTGTTTGAGATCAGATGAAATTTTATCGCACTTTAGACCGGCCTGACGAAGGGCGCGAACAACCTGATTGACTGTGCGTTTTCGAGAGGTGAAGATTATACCAGATTTAACATTGAGGCCTTTGAGTAAATCAACAAGAACATCATCTTTTTGGTGTTCGAAAACGACAAATGCGCTTTGCTTGACATTTGCTGACGGCTTCGATAGTGCAAGCTGGACAGTTACTGGTTCATTCAATAGTTCGTGGGCTAAAGAGCGCATCCTATCCGGCATGGTGGCACTGAATAGCAAGGTTTGGCAACCTTTGCGACAATGAGAAGCAATGCGCATAATGTCTTGATGGAAACCCATATCCAACATGCGATCTGCTTCGTCAAGGATTAGAACTTCAAGCTCAGAGAGGTCGACGTATCCAAGATTGAGATGGGAAAGCATCCTGCCTGGGGTTACGACAACAATATCAGACCCCTCCTTCAGGGCTTGTTTCTCACGAGAGAATTCTTTTCCAGAGCCTCCACCATAAATAGCAAGACTAGTTACACCTGTGTAGTAACCGAAACCCTCGGCGGCCTGATCAATTTGCATCGCGAGTTCGCGAGTTGGCACTACCACTAAGGCCTTTACTTTCCCATTGTCTGGTGAATCAATAATGATATCCATTGTTGGGAGTAGGAATGCAGCAGTTTTACCTGTTCCCGTTTGGGCTATTCCAAGCATATCCTTATTGCGAAGTATGTGAGGAATCGCCTCAGATTGAATTGGCGTTGCGTTTTCAAATCCCATCGCTGCGAGCCCCTCTTCTATATTGGGATGGAGTTCCAGGTCCACAAACGGGACGGGAACTGCGTTTTCTTCCTCTTTTTGCACGGCGTGAAGATAGTGAATCGATTACCTTTATGGTGTGAGATTTATATTTAAGATAATAACAAGTCTGTTTTTAGTAGTCTTTTCTTTTGAGGCTGGAGCTACACACCTAATTGGTAGTGAGATGTACTACGAAGATTTGGGGGGTGGAAACTACCTAATAACGTTGAAGGTTTATAGGGAATGCGGACCGGCAAACACACAACAAACTGACTTCGATGATATTATTTATCTAGGAGTATTTTATAGTTCAACGAATCAACTTCAACAGGTTCATGACGTTTTTTTAAACGCCGGAACTATCCAAAACGTACCCGTTGTAATGACGAATCCATGCGGGTCACCTCCTCCAGGACTATGCGTAGAGGAGGCTACTTACACTAAAACTTTAATGCTAGGCACAAATGGAGGATACGATATAGCTTGGCAGAGGTGTTGCAGGAATCCGTCGATTAGCAACCTTGCTAATGCTGGTGGTACTGACAATCCAGGGATGACGGCTACGATTCACATTCCGTTTAACGATGAGGTTAATGGATCGAATAGCTCTCCTGTATTTCAAGAATTTCCACCTGTTGCTCTTTGTGCAAATTTCGGATTCTTCTTTGACCACGCAGCTATTGACCCTGATGGTGATGAGCTTGTTTATTCTTTTTGTGCTCCTTTTGACGGAGGAGGAGCAAATGGAGGAGGCGCAGGACCTGATAGCCCTGCTCCTAATCCACCATCTAGTCCGCCTTACTCGAGTATACCATATGCAGGGGGGTATTCTGCGGGATATCCTATCGCTTCGGATCCAGCATTTGCAATTGACCCCGTGACCGGCTTCATAACAGGAATGCCTACTATTCCTGGGCAATACGCTATGGGGATTTGCGTAGAGGAATTCCGAGATGGGGTATCACTTGGACACGTATTAAGAGATTTCCAGTTTAATGTAACTCTATGTGACGCAAATATCGTTGCAGCAGTAACACCTCAGCAACCAGAGCAACTTTGCATAGGAGAAACGCTTCAATTTGAAAACAACTCCATCAATGCGGATGATTTTATTTGGGATTTCGGAGTAGAAGGAACTAATACAGATGTTAGTACTGAATTTGAGCCATCGTACACTTTCCCTACTGTAGGTAATTATATAGTGACGCTGATTGCCAATCCAACTTGGCCTTGCGCAGATACATCTTCTCAAATATTTGATGTGTATATGCCACTAGACCCTATAATTGAGATGGCTGATTTTAATTGCATACTCGGAACTGAAACGTTCGACTTCGAAGTAACAGGCACCATGAATAATGAAGCTACATACTTTTGGGATTTCGGCGCTACTGGATCGCCTACTTCTGCTAATATACCAGCTCCAGCAGGGGTGGATTTTAGCAACAGTGACAATTGGAGTATAACTCTAACTGTAAACAACCATGGATGCACTGCTAATGATGAGTTTACATGGATTGCTCCTGAACAGCCTTATGCTTCTGTGGAAGACCAAACAGGTTTCTGCCAAGGTCTCACTTTTACATTCGAAAATAACTCTACGAACGCAGAAACCTATTTATGGGACTTCGGCTCGCCTTTCGGAGGCGACTTCTCCACTGAACCTGAGCCTGAATTCACTTACGCGGACTCTGGATTATATACTGTAACACTTACTGCATACGCACCGTTTACATGTCCAGATTTTACTACGGCAAATGTTGAAATACAATATCTTTTAGAACCAATTTTTAACGTTCCTGATCCAGACTGCTTTTCCACTCATAATTTTTCTATGACAGGCACTGCTTCTGTGGACAACAACACTGTTTACAACTGGGATTTCGGGGGAGGAATTGCCACCGCTACGATTAACAACAACACGGTGCTCAACTTGATATACGATGAGCCAGGAATTTATACCATCACCCTGACAGCAGAAGTCCCCGGACTTCAGGGCTGTCAACAATCTTACTCAGCACAAGTCGAAGCAATTGCCGACCCTACTATTGATTTTTCGGCTGGTCCACTTCTTGGTTGTCCGCCTCATCAAGTCTCATTCACTAACCTTAGCTCAACAAATACAGCAACAACTTATTTGTGGCATTTCGGTGATGGAAATACTTCTAATTCAGTTAATGCAGTACATATATATACGGGCTCTGGAAATTTTCCCGTTGAGCTTGAAATGTCTACCGGTGGATACTGTGTAAGGAACCTCAATAAACTAGAGGTAGATCTAGTTACAACCTACCCCATTCCTTTTGCTGCTTTTAACGTCACGCCTAATGTGGTTGACATCTTAGACCCTATTGTGCAGATAGATTACATAGGCGACCAAGATGTAGATTGTTTTTACAATTTTGGAGATGGGGGGAGCCTTCAGGGATGTGATGGAGAGTATATTTATTCCGACGGGGGCATATACAACATTACATTAACCGTTATTAATGCAGCGGGGTGTACTAATACGGCTGCTGGACAAGTTAGCGTGAGTGGATCCGTGTTTTATGCACCTACTGCTTTCACTCCTGATGGAGATGGATTAAATGACGTTTGGCTTCCAGTAGTTTTAGGGGTAAGCGCCTATAGATTGAGGGTGATAAATAGATGGGGCGAATTGGTTTGGGAAACTCTTGATTATCAGACTCCTTGGCTTGGTGAAAAAGGTGATGATGGTCTGCACTTCTGCCCTAATGGATTGTACATTTGGGAGGCTGTTTGGGTGGACCAAATTGGTTATCCCAGAACTAAAAGTGGTTCAGTATATCTAACAAAGTGAGTTTTCCCCTAACTTGTGGCATCATTCTGATAAAATAATTTAAATAAAATAGAGCGAGTAAGATGTCAGATTACGGAAACGACAATAGAGACAGAGAGGAGTTATACTCAGTAAGGGTTCGTGCTGGAAAACGCACATACTTTTTCGATGTAAAGGAGACTAGAGGTAAAGACCTTTATATGACAATTACTGAAAGCAAGAGGAACTTTGACAACAGTGGAAACGTTAACTACTCAAAGCATAAGTTATTCCTCTATAGAGAAGATTTCGAAAAATTCGAAGATGGATTTATCGATGCTACTGACAAGATTAAAGAATTAATGGCTTCTGGTAAATTCCGCGACCCTATCGCAGAGCGTAAAGCTTTCGATGAAGCGAACCCTCCTACTGAAGTAGATAAGGCGGAAGTAAGCTCTGAGACTGTAGTGGAATCAGATAAAGAAGCAAGTTCTGATGAGGACGTTATTTCTGATAAAGGAGCAAGCTCTGAGGATGACGTTAATTTCGACGACTTATAGAAAGGATTGTCGAAATAATACCAATCTAAGTGATAACTAACCTGCTGTTAAACCTTCACTTTTCCACACTTCATGAACACAAACATGCCTAAACCCATAGAAGGTATGGGGTTTAATGTGTAAAACTTTCTCAAGAATACAGCTAATAGGCTTCTAACTTAGCGAAGACCTGTATTAATAGTCAAAAATTATTCTAATGGGAAAGATTATTGCAATTGCGAACCAAAAAGGAGGAGTTGGAAAAACTACAACGGCCATTAATCTAGGCGCTTGTTTAGGCGTTTTAGAATATAAAACACTGCTCATTGATTCTGACCCTCAGGCAAACGGGTCGAGTGGTGTAGGAGTTGACCCGTACTCTGTTAAAAATGGGACTTACGAGGCATTAATGGGAAAATCAGAAATAAATGACTGCATAATTCCCACCACCTCCCCTAACCTTGATGTCCTCCCTTCTAATTTGGATTTAATAGGCGCAGAAATTGAATTAGTAGATGTTGCTCAACGCGAGCGCAAGATGAGTCAAATGCTAGAACAGGTAAGAGACCAGTATGACTTCATCATCATAGATTGCTCACCGTCATTAGGACTTGTTACTTTGAATGGACTTACTGCAGCTGATTCTGTATTAATTCCTGTGCAATGTGAGTACTTCGCACTTGAGGGGTTAGGTAAGCTTTTGAATACTATTAAAATAGTCCAAACACAATTGAATCCACGCTTGGAAGTCGAAGGAATCCTTCTCACCATGTACGACACACGACTTCGCCTCGCTAACCAAGTTGTTGAGGAGGTACGAATTCACTTCCAAGATTTAGTCCTAAACACTGTCATACATAGAAATACTCGCCTCGGCGAAGCGCCTTCTTTCGGAGAGACTATAATTCTACATGACGCAACATGTAAAGGATCTGTAAACTACCTCAATCTTGCAAGAGAAATTCTTCAAAGAAACGAGATGACAAAGATTTCAGATGAGGAGAAATTCCTTAGTGATGTATTAAAGTAAATTACTAATACAAGGATGTCGAACAAGGTAAAATCTAAAGGTGGTTTGGGCAGGGGAATCAACGATATCCAAGATTATCGTGATTTCAGCCTTGGTATGAAGTCTAAGCTCTCTGAAATGACTCGGGAGCTCGACCTAGAAAAGGATCCTGTTAAACAGGATAAGTATGTAAAGCCTCGTTATATAGGTCAGATGGCTGGAAATATTGCCATGATTCCTATCGGCAACATTCAAAGAAACAAAACTCAACCCAGAGAGAACTTTGAAGAAAAAGCCCTCAAAAATCTTGAGTACAGTATAAGAGAATTAGGCATAATACAACCTATTACAGTAAGGAAGATTAGTGCTTTAAAATATCAAATTATTTCAGGTGAACGTAGGTTTAGAGCTGCACAAGCTGCAGGGTTAGATGAAATTCCTTCTTACATACGAAAGGCTGATGATAAGCAGCTTCTGGAAATGGCTCTTGTTGAAAACGTTCAACGTCAGGATCTACATCCTATTGAGATATCTACCTCATACAAAAGGTTAATTGAAGAGTGTGAATTAACACATGAACAGATTTCTAAAATTGTAGGGCAATCTCGATCTTCAATAACGAACTCACTTCGGCTACTCGACTTGCCTGAAGAGATTAAGATTGAGCTCGCAAAACGCACTCTATCTAAAGGTCATGCAAAAGCATTGCTTTCAATCTCTTCTAACCCACAAAGGCAAATATTAATTATGAACCTGGCAATTACACAAAAGTTCAGTGTTAGAGAAACGGAAGCCCTTTGTCAAAAAGATGGCGGCAAAAGTAGATTGCAAAAAAAATCAATCCATAGATTTAGGGATTTATGTGAAGACGAAATACAAGCCTTAGATGGTCTAAGATTGAGGTTTGGAGCTAAGATTAAACTGAAACCTATAACTGGGGAGAAATCTGACACATCAGGCAGAATAGAACTTCATTATAACAACATCGAAGATCTTGAAAAGCTTTTAGACAAACTCAAGCGATAAGCTTGTTCAAATGCGCGCCATTTTATCACTTATCTTATTAATTCTTGCGAGCGGCTTTTCAGTCTCGGCTCAAGAAAAGACTCTTTCCGAGAACGAGTTGAGAGTGAAGAATACCACTACTTGGGCAATGCTTCTTCCCAGTTCAGGACAAATCATTAATAAGAAATACTGGAAAGCTCCCATAGTGCTTGGGGGATTAGGGGCAAGCGTATATTACGTGATTGACAACTCTACTGAGATGAATTTGTTTCTCGAAAATTGGGGATATGAAACGGATGATGACCCCTTAACGAATAGCAGTTTGCGAGATAACAATGATAATCTTTATACAGTCTCAGACTTAAAAGATGGCGCTTACTTTTACAGGCGAAATAGAGATTTATCTTACTTGTCATTTTTCGCAGTGTATTTACTCTCTGTTATTGACGCTAATGTTGATGCTCACATGAAATTCTTTGATGCTAGTGAGGATTTAAGCCTCAGAGTGATTCCGCCAAATCGGGGGAGATCTAGGGGTGTTTGGCAAGTAGGACTCACAGTAAAAATTAGTAAATGAAGTTAGCAATAATCGGATATGGAAAGATGGGGCAGGCAGTAGCGAAAGTTGCTCTTGATAACGGTTGGAGTATTGTGGCTAAAGTGAAAAAAGGTGATGATTGGAATCCCAATCATTGGGGTGCTGACATAGTCTTCGAAAGCACCAGTCCTGGAAGCGCTGTTGATAATTCTCTGAGATGCATTAAGGCTGGATTGCCAGTAGTTATTGGGACAACTGGTTGGCATAGTAGATTGTCTGAGCTGGAACATTCTGGGGGCGTTGTGTTTTATGCAACTAACTTCAGCATCGGAATTCACCTTATGAATAATATTTCGAAGTATATGACTCGTGTTATGACACAGTTTTCTGAATATAATGTTTCTATTAAGGAAGAACATCACTCGCAGAAGCTCGATTCGCCAAGTGGAACAGCCTTAACACTCTCTGAAGTGGTAAAAACTGAAGGAGTGAAAAAGGAAATTAAAATATCCGCTTCTAGAAAAGACGATGTCGTGGGAATTCATGAATTGTGTTGGGTTTCTGAAGTGGACGAATTAGTTTTACGACATAAAGCAATTTCAAGACAAGGATTCGCGTTAGGGGCTTTTCAAGCGTTAAATTGGCTCCTTGAAAAAGACAGTGGAGTGTTTACTATGAACGATGTGATTACTGAAATTCGATAACTAATATGAGTTTGATTCCTTGGATTTTACTTGGCCTAATTTGCCTTGAGCATTTGATATTTATACCCGCTTTGATTAAAAGGTCTGGGGTAGCGCCTGTTTGGCATGGATATGTTCCAGTTTTGAATGCCTTAGCCATCTTAAAAATAATAGAGCGACCATGGTATTGGCTAATATTCTTATTCTTTGTGCCAGGCATCAACTTACTGATGCTTACAATCATGCATGTCGAGCTCGGAATAGCTTTCGGTCGCAGATCAACAAAAGCACAGTGGCTCATGGGGGCATTGCCTTGGGTGGGATTAGCTCAACTTTCAATGGGAGTTGACAAGTACATGGGGCCAAGGAGCTGGAGTAAGATTAAGAAAGGTGTTTTTAGAGAGTGGGGAGAAGCTCTTTTATGGGCAACTGTTGTGGCCAGTGCATTTAGAATCTTTTCTTTCGAGCCATTTACTATTCCTACAGGCTCGATGGAGGGAAGTATGCTTGTGGGAGACTACCTGTTTGTTAATAAATTGAGTTACGGTCCCAAGGTTCCTCAAACACCTTTCACCCTTCCGTTCGTACATAACGCACTTCCGGGATCACTAACTCCAAGCTATACATCTTGGTTCTCACTACCTTATATGAGGTTACCAGGACTTAGGGAGGTTGAGAGATACGATGCCGTTGTATTTAGCTTCCCTCCTGGTGATTCTGTTTTTGTAGACCCTGACCTAGTGGGTCATGACTACTATGGGTTATTAAGGCGTGAAGGAATTAGAGAAGCTGGCGGAAATATTGAAAGATTTTCTAAAAACCCTGAGTTGTACCTAAGTGAGGTTAGAAAGCGCGCCATGAAAAAACCTGGACTTGCTGCTCGACCTACAGATAAAAAGGAAAACTACGTTAAGAGATGCATAGGACTTCCTGGGGATTCAATTAGCGTAATCGACAGGCAAGTCTTCATCAATGGTGAAGCTATAGACAACCCTGTTCATCTACAATATGAGTACAGAGTTCTATTTTCAAGTCCTATGAAGTTTGCCAACAGCATGAAACTTCTAGATTTGACAAACGTGGATGTAAATTCAAAACAGAGAACAAATAGCGGCTTTAGTACGCTTATGAATCTCACTAACAGTGAGGTGGTAAAACTTGAGGAATCTGGCCTTGCATTGAATGTTGAGATGATGAGCACAATTAATAGGAAGGGAACACTTGTGATGTTCCCAAATACTTATAACCCTGAGTTTAATGAATGGACCCCTGATGATATTGGACCTGTTTATATTCCGAAGAAAGGTAGAAGCATCGATCTTAATGCTCGCAATATGGATATGTATAGAAGGGTGATAACTGCTTTTGAAGGTCACAATATTAAAGAGAACTCTGATGGGACAGTCTTAATAGATGGTGAACTTACGAGCACATACACTTTTGAACAGAGCTACTACTGGATGATGGGAGACAATAGACATAATTCTGCAGATTCTAGAATGTGGGGGTTTGTTCCTGAAGATCATATTATTGGTTGTGCTTCGTTCACATGGTTTAGCAAGCAGAATAAAGCCCAACACGGTGAGTCGAAAATCAGATGGAATAGGATGTTCAAGACCGTACAAGGGGTCTAAATGAAGGAGCTTCCTATCAGCAGGATATTACCAGCTTGTCCGTTTCCTAACCTTGCTTGGTATAAGGTAGCATTATCTGAGGGTGAGGTAGTCTTAGACACCCACGAGAACTACGTTAAGCAAACAGAAAGAAATCGGATTTTTATTGCCGATGCCCATGGAGCTAAATTTATTACACTTCCTGTTCACAGGCGCAACGCAAATAGTCGCTCCATTAGCGATGTAGTATTTACCGAAGCAATGATCCCTAAGGTTATCATGAGGCACTTCACAACAGCTTATAGCTCAGCTCCTTTTTTTGAACATTTCGAGCGTGAATTGATGGAGTTCTTTGAGAAATTCGGTACACCTGGAAAATCGCTGCTGGAATTTAACCTCGCTAGTTTCAAATGGGTTGAGCAGATGATAGGACTAAAGCGAGAAGGAGGATTTGTTGAAAGATCTAAATATACAGAACCGTTCGAAGTGGCAGAGGGGGATTTCAGAAGAAAGGGAGCTTTAACCACTAAGGTTTGGTCTTATAAAAGGTATGCACAAATTTTTGAAGATAGAAATGGATTCATAGAAGGCCGCTCTGTCCTAGATGCTATGTTTCATGAGCCTAACGAAGTTAAGAATTGGTGCTTAGAAACCTATCTTCGCACTCTGAAAAATGAATGATGGAAAAGCCTAACCTAATAAAGACTGCCTTACATGAGAAGCATCTCGAATTGGGAGCTAAAATGGTTGATTACTCTGGATTTGAGATGCCCGTTTCTTATGATGGCCTCAAAGTTGAACACGCATCCGTTAGAGAGAAGGTGGGGATGTTCGACGTAAGTCACATGGGTGAATTTACTCTCATAGGCGAAGATGCTTTAGAGGTTTTGCAGAAAATAACAACGAATGACGTCTCTAATTTAAATGATGGTAAAATCCAATACAGCTGCATCCCTAATGGCAAAGGAGGCATCGTGGATGATCTTTTAATTTACAGAATTAGTGAGGGAAATTACATGTTGGTTGTTAATGCAAGTAATATGGATAAGGATTGGGGTTTTATATCTCATAAAATTAAAGATGGTGGGTACAACGTCACTTTTGAGAACAATTCTAATGATCTTGCCCTCATTGCTTTGCAAGGTCCCAAAGCCACTGACGCCCTCTCCCCTCTCATGAGTGTAAACCCAAGGGATCTAGCCTACTATACCTTTATCAGCGCTGAGATATTAGGCGTCGAATGTCTCGTTTCTGCAACTGGATATACTGGGTCAGGTGGATATGAGCTTTATATTCCGGTTGAGCATTCTGCTATGGTTTGGTCTAAATTATTAGAAAATGGAGTTACACCATGCGGATTAGGCGCGAGAGACACCCTGAGGATGGAGATGGGGTTCTGCCTGTACGGAAACGATATAGACGAAACAACTAACGCAATTGAAGCTGGCCTAGGCTGGATTACCAAGTTCTCAAAAGATTTCACTGACAAAGATCTTTTAGAGAAAGTAAAAGCTGAAGGACCTTCACGGAGATTGAAAGGGCTTAAAATGCTCGGCAGAGGGATTCCCCGGAAGGGATACGAAGTGGTAACTCAATCTGGAGAAGTCGTTGGGGAAGTTACGAGTGGAACAATGAGCCCAACATTAGGATACGGCATAGGAATGGCATACATTAACTCAGAATTTTCTAAAAAAGGAAATAAACTGTCGGTGAGGATCAGAAATAAAAATATTGAGGCAGAAGTAGTTATGTTTCCGTTCTTAAATCAAGGCTAATAAAAATTATATGAACCCCAAAGACTTCCCTCAAATTGAGGCCTGCTTTTCACCTCGTGATTTTTACCAATACGAAGAGGGTTTTGAAGTTGTTGTTGTGATTGACGTCCTTAGAGCGACATCTGCAATTTGCACTGCGATTGAAAATGGAGTTGAGGGTATTATTCCTGTTTCAACAGTTGAAGATGCAAAAGCTTATTTAGATAAAGGGTATATAGCTGCAGCAGAAAGAGAGGGGAAGATTGTTGAGGGCTTTACATTAGGAAACTCTCCTTACTCTTATATGGACGAGAAACTAAAGGGTAAAACCGTAGTCCTTACAACTACGAATGGAACGAAAGCCATAAAAATTGCAGAACATAAAGAGACGGTAGTCATCGGGTCTTTGAACAACCTTGACGCCTTAGTGTCATGGATAGTTAGCAGAGGCGAGAACACTATGTTACTAGCCTCGGGGTGGAAAGATAAGTTCAATCTAGAAGATACTATATGTGCAGGCGCAATTATTGAAGGTGTGTTATTAAGCAAAGCGTTCCGCTCTAATGAGGACAGCTCCATTGCGGCAATGTTCCTCTCTAAATCTGCGAGAGATAATCAATTTGCATTTTTAAAATCTAGCTCTCACAGAAAAAGGTTGAGAAACCTGAATTTAAATGCAGATGTGAAGTACTGCCTTACGCCTAACAATTTGTCTGCGATCCCCATCTTAAAAGATGGAGTTTTGATCTCGCAGGAAAACTTTGACAAAGCAGTCAAAGCAGAAAATGGCGAAAAATCTAATGGACAGGAAATGGTGGGGCTTTAAACGGTGTCGATTTACTCTTAGTCTTGTATGTCTAGCGACTACCATAATATTAGTTAATTGGGGCTTTGCGCCTCACAAAGAACTACACGCAGTTGCCATCACGGCTCTACCTCCTCCTATTTTTAGTTTTTTCAAATCTCACCAAGCTGAACTAATCAGCAGGGCAACTGACGCTGACAAAAGGAAACACGGTGTCGAAGGTGAAGCAACTCGTCATTATATAGACCTCGATCATTTCACTGAAGGGATAGAACCGTGCAGCTGGTTCGATGCATGCGAGAATTTCACTGAGGACACACTTAAAGAGAGAGGTATCCTTCCATGGAATATTGAACATGTGTACAAGTCTTTGGTTCACGAATTTTCGAAGGACACTATAAACACGGCACGTGTGATACGGCTTTGCGCAGACCTGGGGCATTACATAGCAGACGCACACGTGCCGCTCCACACTTCATATAATTATAATGGTCAGTATTCTGGCCAAACAGGTATTCACGCACTTTGGGAAACCCATGTCTACGAGACCTTACGAAGCTCATGGACTCCAAGAAAGCTAGAGGCGAACTATATTAATGACGTGCGTAAATGGGTTTGGTCTATAATTCATGAAAGCCATCAAGATGTAGCCGAGGTGCTTTCGAAAGAAATAATGGTGAGAGAAATGAAAGATGCACCAGAAGACTATGGGTACAGAACTCGCGGCAGAACTCTCACCCTTGTGCCCACACCAGCATTCTGCGAAGCTTATAGTATAGCGATGGAAGGAATGGTAGAGAGGCGATTCTTTTCTGCGGCTCAGGCCATCAGTTCTATATGGTACACCTCGTGGGCCGACGCTGGGGCGCCTGTGCTTCCTTTAAAGTTAAAATCACCAAGTGATAATACTACGAATGAATTAATCCGTTTTTTTCAAGGTCTTCACAAAGGCCATAAGGAGCTCGATGAGGTAGTCCAGTAGAAGCATCGACAAAAGCTAAGGTAACTTGAGCTTCAACTAATATATCATCCTCATGTTTAATTTTAAAAACGAAGATTAGCCTTGATGTAGGAGGTGATAGCACGTGAGATTCTATACTTAAGATTTGATCATAACGTGCGGACTTCTTGTATTTAAGGTTAAGGTCAATAACAGGAAGTAATATTCCTTTTCTCTCCATTTCAGAATAAACCCAACCAATTTCTCTTAATGTATCAACTCTCGCAGCCTCCAACATAGGAACATAAGCCCCATGATAAACCATGTCCATCCTATCAGTATCGGAATATCTTACTCTGTGTTTAACCGAAAAAACTTTCTTATTTCCAATATTTATCCATGTTGAATTTAGCGAATCATTCATAAAAGCAAAAATATTTTAATATATCTTAAATAATTCTTTAATTAATTTTTTCCGTAAACATTGAAATATTGAGAAATATATAAAGCAGATTTAATTATTATGTCAAGTATATTGAATAACGATAATAAACTGAACAAATGTTAAAATACTGTTAATCAAATATTGATTACCCTAGAGTTAAACCATTACAATTTGATAAATCACAAATCACTTAACATCCTAATTTTGATATACCTTTAAATTAATATTTTTAAAAACAAAAATTCTGAAAAAACAATAGCACTTCAGTTTTTTTTTACAAATGTTTTGTCGAATATTGCTCTCTGAAATCACCACGTTAAATTTTACGAATTCATGGAACAAAACCACAACAATGTCTGGGCCAACTGCCTTGCTGTTATCAGCGACAATATCAGTACTCAAGCATACAAGACGTGGTTCTCTCCTATTAAACCGGTAAAACTAGACAACAGCGTACTAACGATACAGGTACCGTCCCAATTCTTTTACGAGTGGCTTGAAGAGCACTACGTGTCTTTATTGAGAAAGACTATTCGGAAAGAATTGGGCACGGATGCTAGGTTAGAATACAGTATTATTATGGAGCATAGTCTTGAAGGAAATCAAGCAAGCCCATATACAGTTAAGGTTCCTACTTCTCATCGCGCAGCAACGCGTAATCAAGATGTAAATATGCCTGTTGTGGGCCAGCCAGCTCCAATAAAAAATCCTTTTGTGATTCCAGGTCTTAGGAAACTTAAAATCGATTCTAACTTAAATCCCAATTACGCATTCGATAGTTTTGTCGAAGGAGAGTGCAACAGACTAGCTAGATCTGCAGGATTTGCAGTTGCAAATAAACCAGGGGGCACTGCTTTTAATCCACTACTTATATATGGTGGAGTAGGACTTGGTAAAACACACCTTGCTCACGCTATAGGGATTGAGATTAAAAATCAAACTCCAGACAAGACGGTACTGTATGTTACATCTGAACGATTCACTCATCAGTTTATTGATTCTGTCAGAAACAATACCGTTAACGACTTCAGCCACTTCTATCAAATGATAGACGTACTGATTATTGACGATGTACAATTCTTTAGTGGGAAGGAAAAGACTCAAGATGTCTTCTTCCATATCTTCAACCACCTTCATCAAACTGGAAAACAGCTCGTACTAACAGCTGATAAACCGCCTGTTGAAATGCAAGGAATGGAGCAGAGACTACTAAGCAGATTCAAGTGGGGATTAAGTGCTGACTTGCAGACTCCTTCTCTTGAAACACGAATGGCTATTCTCGAAAAGAAGATGTATGGAGACGGCATAGATATGCCGCGCGAAGTTGTTGAATACCTTGCGTACAGTATCACTACCAACGTAAGAGAATTAGAAGGAGCTTTAATCTCACTAATTGCTCAGAGCAGCCTAAACAAGAAGGCTATTACTTTAGATCTTGCTCGCCAGATGATTGACAAGTTTGTTAAGAACACTGCCCGTGAAGTAAGCATAGACTACATACAAAAAGTAGTTTGCGATTACTTCGACCTTCCTATCGAACTTCTAAAGTCTAAGACTAGAAAGAGAGAGATTGTTCAAGCACGTCAAATTGCGATGTATTTTTCTAAGAAAATGACTAAGTCATCTCTTGCTAATATCGGACTTCACTGTGGAGGAAAAGATCACGCAACAGTATTACATGCATGCAGAACAGTAAATAATTTAAGTGAAACTGATAAGCACTTCAGGAAGTATCTTGACGATCTCGAGAAGAAGCTTGCTATTCACTAAGTTGTTTTATTGACTTTAATATATCACCTATATTGAAACGGGACTATTCATTTAGTTTCGTTTTTTTTTTGTAATTAAAAACTATTGTTTAAAAATTTACTTTAATATAGACTAGCTGCAATTAAGTTTGAACAATATCTATCTTAGGAGATATCAACCTAAATTTGATTTAATGGAAAATCGACCTCAAAGAATTCTAGCTGTTTGCTTAGGAAACATCTGCAGATCACCTATTGCACACGGCTTACTCATTCATCATGCTGAGAATCTTGGCCTTAGCGTTGAGATAGACTCCGCTGGAACAATCAGCAACCATGCAGGTAGCCTTCCAGATCCTAGGTCAATAGATATTATGATCCGAAATAATCATGATATTTCTTCTCAAAGATCGAGGATAGTAAAGCGCGAAGATTTCGAGTACTACGACCTTATACTCGCTATGGATAAGAGTAATTACGAAGACCTGTGTTCGCTTGCATATGACGACGCTCAAAAATCTAAGATAACCTTAGTCTTACCAAACGGAGGAGAAGTTCCCGACCCTTATTTTGGTGGTGACAATGGTTTTGAAAGTGTATATAAGATGTTAGATAAAGCGATCCCAGTTTGGCTTAATCAAGGAGCTGGATAATCAAGGTCTTTAGAATAATTAGGAAGAAGCTTTATGATTTTTGAAACAACCTGGTCTAAAGAATCTGATGAGGATGCGCCAGCAGCATTGTGATGGCCCCCACCACCGAAATACTTATACGAGAAGTCCCTTGCGCTGAAATCACCTATCGATCTGAAGCTCATTTTAATACTATCAGTCGACTCGTAAATAAAGGCCGCAAAATTAACTCCTTCAATACTAAGAGCTGTATTAACAAGGCCTTCAGTATCGCCTTTTTCATGATCAAATTTCTCTAGCTCAGCTAAAGATAATGAAATGATAGCAGCATGATATTCCGGGAAAACTTTTAGTTTTTCACTCAAAGCATAACCAACAAGCTTAAGCTTACCCTCACGACTTGTGTCATAAACTCTAGCGTGAATAACCGAATGATCCATACCTGTCTCTATTAAAGCCGCAGCTATATGATGAGTTCGAGAAGAAACAGATGGGAATCTGAAAGAGCCACTGTCAGTCATTATCCCGCAATAAATACAAGATGCCGTATTTACTGAGAGTTTACTCGCCTCACCCCAACGCTCGATTAACCTGTATATCATTTCACATGTAGAGCTACTTTTCTCATCTGAAAACATCATATCTACAAAATGTGTAGGTCTTTGGTGATGATCTATCATTACCGTGAAAGCTTCTGTGTTTTCAAGGGCATGCTGTAAATCACCAACTCGAGAAGGGTCATTGTAATCCTGAATGAAGAGAACTTGCGCCTCCTTTACAAGCTCTTGCGCGAGCTCAGGCTGCTCAGAGTGAAGCACAATTTCATCATGCCCATTCATCCAATGAATGAATTTCGGGTACGCATCCGGAAAAACAACCGTAGACTTAATTCCCTGTTCTTTAAAGTGATTCCAAAGTGCTAAAGTAGAACCTACAGCATCTCCATCCGGCCCTCTATGACCAGTGAGAACTATTCTTTTAGAGTTTTTTAATCTCACGAGCAGTTCACTAGCTCTATCATCAGCGAAAATATCCATTGCCTCCATGCCATAAATATATACCTTTAACACATGATTAGAGTAATACTTATGTGCCTGTTTATCGTAAGTTCTACCCACGATATTCACTTTACTAAATCAACCATTGATTACAACGAAGAGACTCAGACACTCCAGGTTGTAATGAATGTCTTTACGGATGACCTTGAACTTGCAATTGAGAGGTCACATGAGGGTCTAGACCTTGAAATCGGATCTGAAAACCAGCACGCAAAAACAGACTCCTTGGTGGCAGATTATCTGATAGATCATATTCGATATGAATATGGATCACGAAATGTCAATTTCAAATACATAGGGTTTGAATACGATTACGATATTTGCTATTTGTATTTAGAATCCGACCCCTTTGCAGTGAACAATTCGAATTATTATATAAGTGTCAATATGTTCTTTGAAGTTTATGAAGATCAAGAAAATGTAGTTGATCTACATGTCAAAAAATGTGAAGAAAGCTTTATTTTCACAAGTCACTCAGCTGGGGCCGAAGTTCAGACTGATTAAAATATTGAGAGACATGAAAAAGTCTGAGAAGATTCTATTCATAATGGATGAGCTCGAGCGTTTGTACCCCAAGACTCCTGTGCCACTTGACCATACTGACGCTTACACTCTACTGATTGCCGTTTTGCTTTCAGCTCAGTGTACAGATAAGAGGGTGAATACTGTTACGCCCAAGCTTTTCAAACTTGCTTCTACTCCAGAAGATATGATGATGCAAGAAGTAAAGCAAATTCGTGAAATTATAAAACCTTGCGGATTATCACCTCGTAAATCTGACGCAATTCATAGACTGTCAAAGATTTTAGTTGATAAGCATTCCGGCAAAGTTCCTAAGAGCTTTGAGCATTTAGAAGAACTGCCTGGTGTGGGACACAAAACCGCTTCAGTGGTAATGGCACAAGCCTTTGGGGTAGCGGCATTCCCTGTGGACACTCATATACATCGTCTGATGTACAGATGGGGGCTCTCGAATGGGAAAAACGTAGTTGTGACGGAGGAGGATGCCAAGAGGTTGTTCCCACAGGACAGGTGGAATAAACTACACCTACAAATAATTTTTTACGGTCGAGAATATTGCCCCGCTAGAGGTTGGAATATAGATAAAGATCTAATTACTCAGAAAGTAGGTAGGACTTCAGTGCTTCATAAGTTGGGGAAATAACTATGCTATGCTTTTGCCTAGAAAGACACTCTTTCAAATGCGAAGGCACACCAGGGGTAATGTGAGTTGCGCCCTCCACGAGCTCACCGAACTTGGCTGGATGGGCTGTTGACAAAATAACGCCTGGATCAGAATTGCCGAATTTTGATTGGTAAGACTTCAAACCTGCATATCCCACAGCAGTATGTGGACAAACAAGGTAATTCGATTTGTCTGAAAGCGTTGACATTATTTCAGAAGTCCCTGCATCGTCAAGGCTATAAGCAAACAACTCATCTCGCATTTTCGCCAAATCATTGTTGTAAAGTGCTTCAACGCGAGGTCTGTTTGATGGATCACCAACATCCATAGCGTTTGACATTGTAGACACAGACTGGCGAGGCTCAAAATCCGAGTTACAATCTTTTGACAGATACTTCTCCATACCATTATTTGCGTTTGTTGCAGCAACAAAACCCGCAACTGGCATCCCCATTTTTGCAGCGAGAAGGCCAGCTGCGATATTCCCGAAGTTCCCAGATGGCACAGAGAATACCACTGGCTTACCAAGTTGATATGTCGCCCAGGCATAGTAAATGCTCTGTGGCAGCCACCGAGCTATGTTTATAGAATTCGCTGATGTAAGAGCTCTCTCAGACTGAAGCGACGAATCAAGAAAGGCTGACTTCACCATAGCCTGACATTGGTCAAAGTTCCCTTCTACTTCTAACGCAACGATGTTTTGGCCAGCGGTAGTTAGTTGCTGTTCTTGGATTTTTGAAATACGTCCACTGGGATATAGAATGACAACATCTATATTGGGAACCCCAATAAAACCATTAGCTACAGCACTTCCTGTGTCTCCACTCGTAGCGACAAGTATCGTTAGTCTGCGATTTGAAATTCGACTTAGCACCCTCGACATAAATCTAGCACCTACATCCTTAAATGCTGAAGTAGGGCCGTGAAAAAGCTCAAGAGAGAAGACACCACTCTCTATCTCGTGAAGTGGAATCGGAAAATTAAGGACATCTCTTAAAATTTCCAGGAGTTCATCTTTCGTGAGGCATCCTTCCGTATATGGCGCGAGCATCTCTGCTCCAATATCCCAAGAGTTTTTATCTTCAGTAGAAAGCCAAAACTCTTCAGGTAGTTCAGGGATACGATTCGGAAAGTACAACCCTTTATCTGGAGCTAGCCCCTCTACGACTGCTTCAGCAAAAGACCGTTTGATGTTAGAATCCGATAAACTACTAAACTGCATGAGCTCCTATATTTGATACGGTGGTAACGTGAGTGTTATAATCCACAGATTCAGTTGTCATGACCACTTCCAATGCCTTTGCGATTGCATTTGCTTTATCTTTAGAATTGGCTACCCAAAAACTTGAGGGTCCGCTTCCTGAGATCCCACCAGTAAGAGCTCCAGCGTTCTTCGCCGCCAGTTCGCATTTGTCATAAGCTGGCAACTGAGACTTTCTGTATGGGCCAACGAGCAAATCCTTTAAAGAAGTCGAAAACCCCTCTAAATCGTTCGTATAACATGACTGAACAAATCGTCCCATCCACGCTGAAGCGTGAATCGCATCTTGCAACAACACTGTTGAAGGCAATACCTCTCTCGACTTAGCTGTTTCTATAACAACTTGTGGATGAAGGACGACCAAATGAAGACCATCAGGTACCGGCAATTTGGTAGAAACTCCATCAGGATCTATCAAGCACAATCCACCGAAAAGAGCGGGTGCAATATTATCAGCATGTCTTGAACCACTGGCTATCTGTTCACCATCCAAAGCTGATTCAAGTCTTTCTATTTCAGACAAATCCCTATCTATCAATTTTGCTAATTCGCACACACCTACCACAGCTGCAACAGCACTTGCTGCACTCGAGCCTATACCGCTTCCAGGCATAATAGATTTGTATATCTCAATTTCAACTCCGAAGGGGCCCCCTAATTTATGAAGTGCTGAAATAGCTGCCTTACCGGCAACATTTAGTTCAGCCTCACGAGGTAGATTACTGTCAGGTTCTAAAATAAGACGAACTCCATTTCCTTCAAATGTCCGAAGTATCATTCTTTCCGAAGGAGAATTTAGCGCAAGACCTAAGGTGTCAAATCCCACATTGAGATTTGCGACAGTGGCTGGGGCTATGATTTCTACTTGATTCACTTTATCTACTTTCTGCAAACCTCATAATATCAGCAAACACACCCATCGCAGTCACATCTGCTCCAGCACCTGCACCTTGAACAACGAGTGGACGGCTGGAATACCTATCTGTAGTTAACATCACTACATTGTCAGAACCCTCAAGGGAACAAAAAGGATGAGATGCATCCAGTGGCTCCAATCCTACCTTCGCTTTCCCATTTTCAAACGTGGCAAAATATCTTAGTTTTTTACCGTGCGCTTCAGCATCTTGCAATTTTTTCTGCATTGTATTTTCTATAGAAGGTAGAGATTCAAGAAATTGAGAGACACCTCCCTTCATAAGTTCTTCCGGCAGAAAAGGGACATTTTCAACATCTGACATCTCGAGTTTAAAACCAGCTTCTCTGGCAAGTATTAAAATCTTTCTCTGGACATCTACCCCGCTTAGATCAATACGGGGGTCAGGCTCTGTAAAGCCTGCTGCCATTGCCCCTTTCACAGAATTTTCAAAATTTATTTCAGAGCTAAAGGCACTGAAAAGGAAGTTCAATGTTCCACTCAGTACCGCTTCAATTTTGTGGACTTTATCTCCACTTAATACCAAATGATGAATCGTATCTATTACAGGCAATCCAGCTCCAACATTCGTTTCAAATCGATAGTCCGTAGAGTGCCTACTCGCTAACTCCCGAAGAGAACTATACCTCGCATAACTGTCAGCGGCAGCAATTTTATTGCTCGCAACGACACCTACACTATTGGTGAGAACTGATTCATAAAGTGCTGCTACATCTTCAGATGCTGTATTGTCAATAAAAGCAGAGTTTTCGAGATTCATGTCTTTAATCATCTCAACAAATCCTTCCAGGGTACTCTCTGTATCAGCATTCGCTAAAGCCCCCCTCCAATCGCTCAAGTCTATTCCCTTTGAATCGAAAATCATCTTCTTAGAATTCGCAAGACCAAATATTTGCAGGTCAATATTACGCTCTTTTAACAATTGGTCATGTTGATCTCGCACAAAATCAACAAGGGTTCCTCCAACATTTCCGACCCCTATACAAAACAGATGTATTCTTCTAACATCTGACTCGAAGAATGTTCCGTGTAAAGCTCTTAGAGCTTTTGGCACATCTGAATCTGCCACAACAATAGAAATATTCCTTTCAGTAGACCCTTGTGCTATTGCGTGAATGTTAATTCCATTGCGTCCTAATGAATGAAAAGCTTTTCCACAAATCCCGGTATAACCATCCATTCCATCTCCGACTAACGCGAGGATGCTCACACCTTTTTGTGTTCGGAAGGGCTCAATCCTTCCCAACTCTAGATCTGATCCGAATTCCTCATTTAACGCTTTGAGAGCCACATTTAATTCATTCTCCTCAATTGCAACAGTAATACTATGCTCTGAAGACCCTTGAGTAATTAAGACCACATTCACACCAGAGAAAGAAAGAGCAATAAATAATCTGCGAGAAAAACCAGGCACCCCCACCATACCTCCTCCTGATAAAGTTAATAAAGACATACCTCCTATAGAAGATATTCCTCTAACTGGACCAGATAAAGTAGGATTAGAACATATTCTAGTTCCATTGCCATCTTCCTCAAAAGTACTACGTACAATGAGTGGAATACCAGCGGACATAAGAGGAGAAATCGAAGGAGGATAGATAATCTTTGCTCCGAAATGACATAGTTCCATTGCCTCAGCATAACTCATCTCATCGATAATTCTAGCAGTAGGTACTTGTCCCGGATCCGCGGTCAATATGCCGATAACATCCGTTGATTTTTCAAGGTGATCCGCATCGACTGCAATTGCCATAAGAGCAGCTGTGTAATCAGATCCTCCACGACCTAACGTTGTTGTTGAACCATCTGGAGCCATGCCTATGAAACCTTCCATTGCTAAAATTTCCCAACCGGACTCAGATTCAATTGCGAGGCCATCTAAAATTGCTTTCTTTGTCTTCTCTGGTATGACGTGAGCTGCTCCGTGATTCGCGTCCGTTTTAATCCATGACCTAGCATCAACTCTACGTACAGACAAACCACATCTTCGAAGATGTGACACTACAAGTGGTATAGAAAGTCGTTCTCCGAAAGCAATTAATTCATCTCTTGACCTGTCACTTAATTCTCGCAACAAATAAATACCATAACACAATTCCTCAAGCTCATCTAAAAGTCCTTTAATTTCCAACTCAACTTCGGAGACATCTTTTGATGCAGCAAGCTCAATTAAAGTGTTTTGGTGTCGTTCTCGTAAGACCTGGCATACAGCCTTATACTCAGTATTACCATCACAAGCCAACTTACCTAACAAAATCAATTCATTCGTCATCCCGCCCATTGCGGAGAGCACAAGAATTTTTTTATTTTTACGGCGAGAAAGTAGAATTTTGCCTACTCTATGAATAGTAGATGAATTCATCAATGAACTACCACCGAATTTGATTACTTCCATTAAAAATACGTTTAAGAATTAATCGCCAGGTGCGAACTTAGAAATAACATCCATGCTGACGCCTGTATTAGAGAACCCTCCATCGTGGAACAAGTTCTGCATAGTTACATAGCGAGTTAAATCACTGAACATAGTAATGCAGTAATCAGCACAAGCTAAAGCATCAGCATTGCCAAGAGGAGACATGGATTCAGAGTAAGCAATGAATTCATCGAATCCTTTTACACCTGAACCAGCAGTAGTAATCGTAGGAGATTGAGAAATCGTGTTAACTCTTACTTTATTCGCAACTCCGTAGTGATATCCGAAACTTCTGGTTATACTCTCAAGGAGAGATTTTGCGTCAGCCATATCGCCGTAATCAGGGAAAGTTCTTTGGGCTGCTATATATGTAAGAGCTACTACAGAGCCCCAATCATTGAGTGCATCGAGTTTCTTTGCTATCGCAAGCGTCTTGTGAAGAGAAATAGCACTTACGTCAAGAGTCGTTTGTAAAAACTTATAGTTTAAGTCTGTGTAGTGGCGGCCTTTGCGAACGTTAGGGCTCATCCCTATGCTATGTAAAACGAAGTCGATTTTCCCACCGAAATGTTCCATTGATCCTTCGAATAATTTCTGAATATCTTCTTCACTTGTAGCGTCCGCGGGTATTACAGGGCAGTTGTTACATTTTGCAGCGAGTTCATTAATTGTCCCCATGCGCATAGCAATAGGAGCATTAGTTAGCACAATTTCTGCTCCCTGAGCAACAGCTTGTTCAGCCACTTTCCATGCGATAGACATATCGTTCAACGCACCGAAAATTATTCCTTTTTTCCCTTTCAATAAATCTTGAGCCATTTTATGTAATACTTAATTTAAAAATTAAAGTTAGTCTTTCGATTCACACTTTTAACGCAAATGAAAATCAGAATATTCACATTTACGAGTTTGGAAACATTTTCCCTGGATTCATTATCCCCTTGGGATCAAATCCGTTTTTAATCATCTTTAAAACAGACAACTCGTCCGGGGAAAAAGCTATGTCCATAAAGTCCTTTTGGACTAAGCCTATGCCATGCTCACCGCTTAAAGTGCCTCCCATCGCTACAACTACATCAAACAATTCGCGAATAGCTTTATTTAATTCTACAGACCAAAACTGATCACTTAAATCGTCCCTTAAGATATTTATGTGCAGATTTCCATCTCCAGCGTGACCATAACAAATGGACCTAAATCCATATTTCTCCCCTATTGATTTCACCGCTAGCATCAGATCCGGCAACATCCCGCGTGGGACTACTGTATCCTCCTCCTTATAAATACTCGCTGCCTTAACCGCCTCTCCTACCCTTCGCCTTAAAAACCAGAGTTTTTCCTTCTCCGAATCTGATTGAGCAAATAGAACTTCACCCGAACCATTTTCTTCTAAAACTGAAAGTATCCTTTCGCATTGAGGCATAATCTCAGATTCGTCAAATCCATCAACCTCAATTAATAGATAGGCTTCATCATCTTCTGAAAGAACCAATTCTTTATTACCTGTAAATTTCTGAGTCAGAACCATAGCATCATGCTCCATAAACTCAACTGCGCTAGGCATAGCACCAGCTCTGAAAATTTCGGACACGGTTTTACATGCGTTAGTTACACTTGTAAATGGGACAAGCATGAGAGCTTGAAATCTAGGCAAAGGCAGTAGTTTAAGGGTAGCTCTCGTAACCACACCCAATGTCCCCTCGCTACCTACAATAAGCCCCGTTAAGTTATACCCAGTACTGTTCTTTAAAGTGTTTGCTCCCGTTTCTATAATTCGACCATCAGCTAGCACCACTTCTAGGTTTAAAACCCAATCCTTTGTTACACCATACTTCACTGCCCTTGGGCCCCCACTATTCTCGGCTATATTACCCCCTATAGTACAAGTCCCTTGAGAAGCAGGGTCAACTGCGTAAAAGAGACATTTCTCGGAAACCGCGTTTTGGAGCACCTCAGTGATAACTCCAGGCTCAACAATCACTTGGTGATTTTTCTCATCTATAAGTAAAATCTTATTCATTCTCCTTAACGACAAAACAAGGCCTCCTTTAATTGCAAGAGCCCCACCACTAAGTCCAGTTCTTGCACCTCCAGCTGTAACAGGCACTTCATGCTCGAAAGCCATCCTAATTAACGCAGAAACCTCCGTTGTAGTTACAGGCTCCGCAACCACTCCTGGTATAAAATGCAAGTCTTCAGTTTCATCTTTCGAATGAAATTCCATGATATCACCATCAAAATGCAGCCTTTCGGGAGGTAAAATATTTTGGAAAATATCTCTATAATTCTTAAGCATTGCTCTTAGACGTTTTCGATTTACTATCTTGTACGCTGTCAAAAGTAACCCCCAATTAATATGATACTTCAGATGCATAAACATTTTTCAAAGACAGTCACATTGTCTCTTGCTTTAAGCACATTCCTTTTGTGCTTATCTTCTTCAGCCCAAACCTTCTCAAACGAAAAAATCTGGAGCGGCGAATTCAGATCAGAAGGCGTTTGGGGAATAAGATCCATGGCAAACGGCACTCATTACACTACGAGTGATTTTGATGAAGCTGAAGGATCTTCAATTGTTAAGTATTCCTACGAATCTGGCAAGAAGGTAAAAACCATCGTTACTTCAATTGAAGCTTTTGAAGATGCCCGAGAATACATTAATGACTACTTATTTAGTGCTGACGAGAGGTTCATCCTTCTCACTACAAACACGAACCAACTATATAGACATTCGTTTTATGCTGATTTCTACATCTACGATACACATTCAAAAGAGCTCGCTAAGCCATTAACAGATTTCTCAAAAGGCCAACAGCGCCTTGCGACATTCTCTCCTTCTGCAGATAAAGTTGCATTTGTAAGAAATAACAATGTTTTTATTGCAAACCTTATCGACGGAACGGAAACACAAGTAACAACAGACGGACTTGCGAATAGCATTATCAACGGAGCTACTGACTGGGTTTACGAAGAGGAATTCGGTGATGACAACGGAATGAAGTGGTCGCCTGACGGTGAGAGACTCGCTTATTACAGGTTTAATGAAAGTGCCGTTAAGGAGATGAACATGCCTATGTACGGTGGACTATACCCGGAACTCAACACTTTCAAGTACCCTAAAGCTGGGGAAGTAAACAGTGATGTGCAGGTGTACATACACCATTTAAACACTGGGATTAATCACGCAGTGGCTGTTAATAGGAATGCGTATTACTTACCTAGATTCTTTTGGACTAAAGATGTTGAACAACTATGCATCTTAACTATGAACCGACACCAAAACGATCTGAGATTCTACCTTACAGAAGGTGAATTGTCTAACAATCGCATAGGCAGTAAAGAGGTGTTCAAAGAGACAACAAGAACATATATAGATATCCACGATAATCTAATCTTCTTGAAAGATGGAAAATCCTTTCTTTGGACTAGTGAAAGAGACGGGTTTAACCACATATACAAATTTGGGTATGATGGTAAAGTGAAGCAATTAACGAAAGGAGAATGGGACGTTGTTGAATTCATGGGTTATGACGAAGCAAAAAAGAAAATTTACTTCAGCTCATCTATGAAAGGTGCAACTCAACAACACCTACACTCTGTTGATTTTAGTGGCAATATTATAACTTTAGACGACACGCCAGGGCATCACAGAGCAAACTTCTCTGCAAACTTCTCGTATAGAATACACAACCATAGCGATGCCAACACTCCTCCTGTTTACACCTTAATAGATAGAAAAGGCAACGTTGTTAGAACATTAAAAAGCAATGAAGATCTTAGGAACACGCTCAGCGAATATGACTACTCTGAAAAAGAGTTCTTTTCATTTACGAACTCTTCTGGAGCTGAGCTAAATTGTTGGAAGATTTTACCTCCTGATTTTGACGCTGTTAAAGAATACCCTGTTTACGTAGCCATTTACGGAGGCCCCGGAGTCAATACCGTTACAGATAGTTGGGGTGGATCAAACCTTATGTGGTATCAATATTTAGCTCAAGAAGGGTACATCGTGGTATCGGTCGATCCAAGAGGAACTCCTCTTAGGGGACGCAAATTCGAGCACAGTACATATAAAGAATTGGGAAAATTAGAGACTGAGGACTTTATTGATTTCGCTAAATACTTAGGTGACCTAGAATACGTAGATGCTGATAGAATAGGAATTCAAGGATGGAGCTACGGTGGGTTTATGACGCTACTTTGCATGACTAAAGGGGCTGAAGTTTATAGCGCTGGCATCTCAGTTGCTCCAGTCACAAACTGGAAATACTATGACACCGTTTACACTGAGAGATTTATGCAAACCCCTCAAGAAAATGAGAGCGGGTACGAAGACAACAGCCCTGTAAACCACGCTGATAAACTTGAAGGAGCCCTTCTACTGGTTCACGGATCAGGGGATGACAACGTCCACTTCCAAAACTCTATGGAGATGGTGAATGCATTAGTGGATGCAAATAAAGATTTCGATTTCTTTGCTTATCCAGATCGCAACCATGGTATATACGGTGGAAATACGCGAATCCATCTTTTCAATATGATGATGGATTTCGTAAAGGAAAATTTCTAAGACGTCTAGTAGTAAGTTTATTAAAACGAAATCGGGGTGACTCTGCAATTGCAAAGTCACCCCGATTTTTTTCTTTAAATTATTCTTTAACTCAGTACAGCTTCTTCATCCTCTACACCGTGAGTTAAAGCCTCAAGCTTTGGCCTGATAAGTAAAACTAGCAATCCTATGCCTACACATGTTACAGCAATACCTGTAAATATAGTAAAGGCGCCTAAACTTGACGACCACTCGCCTAAAAGACCAGCGAGCTTACTTCCAAACCCTGTCATGGCAAAATAAACACCCATCATTATCGAAGCGTATTTTACAGGAGCAAGTTTTGTAACAAATGACAATGCTACTGGAGAGAGGCAAAGCTCACCTATAGTATGGAAAAGGTATGCAAATACCAACCAGTACATCGCAGAACTACCTGTAGCTTCGTACTGAGCAGTCGCCCCAGTCATAAAGAAGAAGCCAATACCCATAATGATTAATCCAATAATCATTTTAAATAGAGAGGATGAAACCTTGCCTTTTAACTTCCTATTCGCCCAAAACAAAGCAACAGAAGTTCCAAAGAATATTATGAACATAGCATTGATAGACTGGAACCATGAGGCAGGCACTAGCCAATCACCAATAAACCTGTCAGTATTCTCCATGGTATAGATGTTCATTAAACCTCCCGCCTGTTCAAATGATCCCCAGAACAATATCACTAAAAGGAATGAGATTAAAAGAACGCCAACTCTATCCTTCTCTACTTTAGTAAGGGGAGCTTTCATAACCTCTGTATTGTCCTTAGAGTCTCCTAAATAGTTCCCCACTTGACTTAGGTACTTAAGACCAAATACATACTGCAACAAACCTAAACCCATTCCTATTCCAGCGAGACCAAATCCATAGTGCCATCCATGAACCTCACCCACATACCCTACTATTAAACTCGATAAAAACGCACCTACATTAATACCTATATAGAAGATTGTAAACCCTTGATCTCTTCTTATATCTCCTTGCTTATAAAGCCCCCCAACCATAGTTGAGATATTAGGTTTTAACATACCTACTCCTAAGACAATAAAAACCAGGCCTGTGTAGAAAGCCCACATTTGCTCAATCGCAAGAGTACTGTGACCTATTAAAAGGAAAATACCACCA
>Ga0206679_10000039_pt1 | contig 85081 bp, 75 predicted proteins | sample M110012015metaG_FD_155464 | JGI IMG/M metagenome (GOLD analysis project Ga0206679, IMG submission 155464) | Ammonia-oxidizing marine archaeal communities from Monterey Bay, California, United States - M1 100m 12015 | ecosystem: Environmental > Aquatic > Marine > Intertidal zone | place: USA...
GAAAAATCAGCATTAAATAAAAGTAAACTATATGAGAAATATAAAAATTTAAGTTCAGAAGATGCTTCATTTTCAGTTTTTGCTCAAAGTCCTTTTTCTAACAATTTTTTTGAATCAATTTTTGGAGTAGATTTTAGTAATATTAATAATGATTTATTTCTCAAGGCAAATTTATTTAATGATAAAATTCTAATTAATGGAATATCGGTAATAAACGATTCAGTAGCTCTATCAAAAAACATCTTAAAAAACACCAAACCAAAAGAAAATAAAATAATTTCTGCAATTCCTGATAATTTTAAAAATTTCTATTCAATGAGATTTGATGATTTTCAAATGCTTAATAGAGGCCATATAAATATTGATAAAGATTCAATTAATATTGAGGAAAAAATATTTGATGAAATAGTTGAGATAGCTGTAAGTGAAATTGAAGGAAATAAGGTAGTTATATTAAGATCAAATGATATTAAAAAAACTCATATAAAAACTCAGAAATATAAGTCTTATAATAATTATAAAGGCAAAGAAATTCTTGAGATTCCGGAAACAGAAAAAATGAATAGCCTAACTAACCCATTACTAAATAAGATTAATTCTGACAAATTGGTAATTATAGATAACTTCTTATTTATTTCAAGTTCTCTAAAATCCCTTAAAACAGTTATTGAAAATTATTTATTAAAGAACACATACCAATACAGTGAAAATTATAAGAAGTCTAAATCACTTATGTCAAAAGAGTCTTCATTTGACATAAATTCAAAGAATGGTTCATTAATAAATTTTTCTAAATTAATTGGAATAAAACCTGTAAAAAACAAATTTAATAATGTTAAGTTTCAAATTATAAATGAAAATGAAATTTTACATATAAATGGTATAATAGATAGTTATAATAATGAAAGCATAAATAAAAAAATTAGTAAAATTTTTAGCACAAAAATTAAAGGGAAAATTGTCATGAATCCTCATTTTGTTACAAACCATATAACAAAAGCTAAAGAGATTGTAGTTCAGGACAACAATAACTATTTATACTTGATTTCAAATCAAGGAAAAGTGATTTGGAAAAAGAAATTAGCTGGGAAAATTCTAGGAAAAATAAAACAAGTTGATATATATAAAAACGGAAGGCTACAGTTGATTTTTGTTACAGATAAAAGGCTATATGTACTAGACAGAAATGGTAAAGAAGTTAAACCTTTTCCAAAGGTTTTTAGAGACAAAATAACTCAACCTTTGTCAGTTTTTGATTATGATAATAATAAAAACTATAGATTTCTTGTTACACAAAATAATGAATTGTTAATGTATGATAGTAAAGGTAAAATCGTTAAAGGTTTTAAATATGAAAAATCCCGTGATATAATTTATCCGCCAAAGCATTATAGAATTAAAAATAAAGACATAATAGCTGTAAAGACTGAAAAAGGTTTAAAAGTTTTAAATAGAAGAGGAAAGATTAGAATAAAAATTAAGGATAATATTAAGTTTTCTAATAATGATGTTTTTAGATTAAATAATTATTTAATATGTACATCTGAAAAAGGAAATTTAGTTCAAATAGACATGAATGGTTCAGTTTCAACCAGAAAATTGAACTTGTCTAATAATCATAAGATTAATTCTAAATATAATTTAGTTTCAATTATAGATGGAAATAAATTAACTAACCTAAATAAATCAATAGATCTTCCATTTGGAAATTATTCAGATCCACTAATTTTCAGCTATAACAAAAGAAAGAAATTCTCAATATTTGATAATCAATCTAAAAAAATATATTTATTCGATGATAAGCTAAATTTAGTCGAGAGTTTTCCATTATATTCTATCTCAAATATAGATTTGGATAATATTGACAAGGATCAGAATTTAGAGCTAATACTGGCAGAAGATGAAAGCTCAATTAGACTTTATGAAATCCATAACTAATGGATAATTGTTGCATCAAATAATTTTCTGAAGTTCTTTAAAATTTTCTTTTTAACCTTATCAATATCAACCTTTTCAATACCAAGTTCAACATTTAAAGAAGTAACAGAATTATTCTCAATACCACATGGAATAATATTGTCAAAATATTTCAAATCTACATTTACATTTAAAGCAAATCCATGCATTGTTACCCATCTACTAGCACGTACACCCATTGCACATATCTTTCTAGGAAATGGCGTATCACAATCTAACCAGACTCCTGTCTTTCCTGGATTTCTTTCTCCCTTTATACCAAAATCGTTAAGAGTTAAAATTATTACTTCCTCTAAAAATCTCAAATATTTATGAATGTCTGTAAAGAAATTATCTAAATCTAAAATTGGGTAACCTACTATTTGTCCTGGACCATGATAGGTAATATCACCTCCCCTATTTATTTTATAAAATTTAGTATCGTTCTTTTTTAACTCATTATGATCAATTAATAAATTTGATATATCTCCGCTTTTTCCTAAAGTATAAACATGTGGGTGTTCCACAAAAATTAAATAATTTTTTGTAGAATCATTAGAGCCCTCATTCCTGTTCTTTATTTTTACTTCTACTATCTTACTTAAAAGTTCTTCTTGATAGTCCCAAGCTTTTTTATACTCTATTAATCCTAAATCTTTTATTTCAACCTCTTTATTCATTAATAATTTTGATACTTAGGGTTATTTAAAATAACTAGAGCAGCTATGACTCCCGGAACCCATCCACAAAGCCATAATAAAAATACTATTATAATTGAACCACAACCTTTATCAAAAACAGCTAATGGTGGACATAAAATAGATAAAATTACTCTTATTAAACTCATATATTTTGAATTATAAAGATAATTTATATTTTATTTTAAAGCTTAATTTTTTATAACAATTAATATTGATATCCTAATCATTTAAAACTATATTTGCTTATAGATAATGTAATATCTTCATGAGCAATTTATCTGAACAAGAAATAGTTAGAAGAGAAAAACTTAATAAGTTAATTGAGCTAGGTATTAACCCATACCCAGCTGAGTTATTTCCAATAACAAATAACAGCCAAGAGATTAAAGAAAATTTTAAAGAAGACAAGGAAGTTGTTATTGCAGGTAGAATTATGTCAAGACGTATTCAAGGAAATGCAAGTTTTGCAGAAATTCAAGATAATTTTGGAAGGATTCAATTGTACCTAAATCGTGACGAAATATGTACTGGAGAAGATAAAACACTATATAATGAAGTTTATAAAAAACTTTTGGATATCGGAGATATTATTGGAGTCGAAGGTAAATTATTTAAAACTAAGGTTGGTGAAAAAACAGTTCTAGTCAAAAATCTCACCATCTTAAATAAATCTATAAGGCCATTGCCTCTTCCAAAAAAAGATGCTGAAGGGAACGTATATGATGAGTTTACTGATCCTGAACAAAGGTATAGACAACGTTATGTTGATTTAATTGTTAATCCAAGTGTTAAAGATACCTTCATTAAAAGAACTAAAATTACCAATAGTATTAGAAGTTTTTTAAACAATAAAGGATATCTAGAGGTGGAAACTCCAATCTTACAACCAATCCCTGGAGGAGCAGCAGCAAGACCATTTTTAACACACCATAACGCTCTTAACATACCACTATATCTGAGAATTGCTAATGAGCTTTACTTAAAAAGATTAATAGTAGGTGGTTTTGATGGTGTATATGAGTTTGCTAAAGATTTTAGAAATGAGGGCATGGATAGAGCTCATAACCCAGAATTTACAATGTTAGAATTCTATGTAGCATATAAAGACTATTTCTGGATGATGAAAACTACAGAACAACTACTTGAAAAGGTTGCTTTAGGTTCTAATGGGAATACAAAAATTAAGTTTGGTAAAGAGACTATTGAATTTAAGGCCCCTTATCCTAGAATTCCTATTCTAGAGGCAATAAAAACATATACTGGAGTAGATGTTTCTAATATGGAGGAAGATGAATTAAGAGAGAGTGCAAAAAAAATGGGTATAGAAGTAGATAAAACTATGGGTATAGGAAAATTAGTAGATGCTATTTTTGGTGAGAAATGTGAACATGAATTTGTCCAACCAACATTCATAATCGATTATCCAAAAGAAATGAGTCCATTAACAAAAGAACATAGATCAAATCCAAAACTCACAGAAAGATTTGAATTAATTATAGATGGTAAAGAAATTGCAAATGGCTATAGTGAATTAAATGATCCTATTGACCAAAAAAAGAGATTTGAAGATCAACTAAAGCTTTCAAAAAAAGGAGATCTTGAAGCAACTGAATTTATTGATTATGATTTTTTACGTGCTCTTGAATATGGAATGCCTCCTACATCTGGTATTGGTATTGGTATTGATAGATTAGTAATGTTGATGACAAATAAGAGTTCTATCCAAGAAGTATTATTCTTTCCACAAATGAAGCCTGAAAGAAAAAAAGTTGAATTAAATGAAAATGAAAAAGTTGTATATAATTTATTATCAGATGTGAAAGCTATCCTTTCAGAAATAAAAGAGAAATCTGCATTGAGTAATAAAGCTTGGGATAAATCAACAAAAAGCTTAAGAAAATTAGGATTAATTTCAGTTGAAAAAAAAGGTGATAATTTGTATATTTTTAGATTAAAAAATTAGAAATATTAAAATTGATAAAATAAATACTATATTTAAAAAAAATACTCTACAATGAAAAAATTATATGAATTTATTGACTTCAAACAATTGTTACTAATTATCGCTATTTCATTAGTATCTCTCTCAAGTTTTGCTCAATCTCAACAATATTCTTCAATTGAGGAAGTAAAAAAATTAAATTTTGAGCTTTTTGAAGAAATTGGATTTGATGAAAATCAAATGAATCATGTATGTAGAGCAATATATTCTACGCAAAAAAGAGCTAGTTACTTAGCTGAAAATGGAGCCTCTCCAAATAAAGAAAAACTAGATTACCAGTTTAAGTCCTTAATGCTACGAGTTCTTTCTGAAGAAGATTTCAAGAAATTTGAATCCATAAAACATAAACTTAAATAAATTTTTCTCATTCAATTATAATTGGTCAAAATTGATTTACACGGGTTAAAGTATTCTCAAATAGAAGATATGCTTGCCAATAAGATAATCACTCAATACAACCTAGGTCATAAAGATATTGAGGTAATTACTGGGAACAGTGAAAGAATGAAAATTCTTGTAAAAAAAATCTGTGAAGAATATGATTTTAGAGTAGATCAATCATGGAATCAAAATACAGGATCTCTAATAATTAGTAGCAAAGAAATTTAATTTTCTGATAGTCAATAGGCTTCTTTATTAACATATAATTGTTGATTTTAATTCAGGTATGTGTCTTTTTCACATTGAATTTTAAAGTAAATTTGTAAGATTTTATTTTTTAATATTTAATAGCTATTCAAGGCCATCAACATAGTACTTGGTACAGGCATGTATCAACCTAATCCTCACTGGTCCACTATTTTGATATTTTCCAAAAATTTGTTGATGCCTTGAATACTATTTATTGCCCACAACAATTTCTTGACCTATACTTATCCCTTCAGAGTTTAAACTGTTATAGTTAATCAAATCATCAATAGAAATATTAAATCTTTTTGAAATAGAATAAAGTGTATCTCCCTTTCTAACAGTGTAAAATTTTTGTTTAGGTCTTTTCTTTTTTAATACAATATCATCATAGCGGTACAACTTATATCTCTCAATTAGATCAATTAATTTTTGAGGATATTTTCTGTCAGTTGCATACCCAGCTTTTTTTAGTCCTTTTGCCCAGGACTTGTAATCATCTTTTTTTAATTTAAAAAGTGATGCATACCTATCTCTAGAAGCTAAAAATATAGAATGATCCCTGAAAGAAAATTCTGATGAAGAGTATTTTCTAAAACATTCCTGCTTTTTATCATCATCATGATAAATTTTTGGTCCATTCCAATCATGACATTTAATGCCAAAATGATTATTTGCATTAACAGCCAATGTCCCCTTACCAGATCCAGATTCTAAAATACCTTGAGCTAATGTAATACTTGCAGGAATTTTGTATTGTCTCATTTCATCCATTGCAATTTTATTATAATATTCAATATAGTCTTCAGTAGTCCTTATCACCGGGATAATAGGTTTCTCGATCTGCTTGAGTTTTTTCTTTTTTGGTTTCTTTTTTCTTGAAGTAATTTCCTTTCTATCATCTTCATAATTATAAATAGTTCTTTTTGAACCACAACTCTGTAAAAAGTAGACACACAATATAAATACTAAATACTTTTTCATTTCAATCATTCAAAGATAATTCAAATTAAATTGAATTTACTTTATCTTTGCATAGCTAGTTATCATACTTATGTATGGATGAAAAGGATTATTACATAACAGAAGAAGGATATAAATGCTATACTGAAAAATATCATTTAAAAAGAGGCTATTGTTGTGAAAGCAGTTGTAGGCATTGTCCATATGATTATAATCCTTATACTAATTAAGATTAATTATGACCTTTAAAGAACAGATTAGGGAAGGTATTCCAAATAAGCTACCAGCTAAAAGAAAATATGATTTAACAATAAATCATGCTCCTATTCGAGAAAATGTCTTGACAAAAGGTGAAAAAAAATTAGCACTTAGAAATTCTCTACGATATTTCAGTAAAAAACACCATAGTTTATTAATTAAAGACTTTAATGAAGAATTAAATAAGTATGGCAGAATATATATGTACAGATATAGACCCGCATATAAAATGTATGCCAGACCAATTAATCAATATCCATATAAATCAAAGAAGGCTGCTGCAATTATGTTAATGATTCAAAATAATTTAGATGAAAATGTAGCTCAACATCCGCATGAATTAATAACATATGGTGGAAATGGATCTGTATTTCAAAATTGGGCTCAATATCTAATTTGTATGAAATATTTGTCTGAAATGACAAACAAACAAACCCTTGTAATCAACTCTGGACATCCACTTGGGTTATTTCCGTCAAATAAAAATGCTCCTAGACTTGTAGTGTCAAATGGAATGGTAATTCCGAATTATTCGAAGAAGATCGATTTTGAAAAATTTAATGCACTAGGTGTTACTCAGTATGGTCAAATGACGGCAGGAAGTTATATGTATATAGGACCTCAAGGAATTGTACATGGAACAGCAATAACAGTTCTAAATGCATTTAGAAAAATAGGAAAAAATCCTAAAGGGAAAGTCTTTCTAACCTCTGGTTTAGGAGGAATGAGTGGAGCTCAACCAAAAGCGGGGAATATATCAAAGTGTATTACAGTTTGTGCAGAAGTAAATATAAAAGCAATTGAATCTAGGTTTTCACAAGGTTGGGTAGATGAAGTAATTGATAATTTGGATTCACTTGTGAAAAGAGTAAAAGTTGCAAAAGACAATAAGGAAGTAATATCAATAGCATATCATGGAAATATTGTAGATGTATGGAGAGAATTTTACAATAAAAAAGTTCATATTGACATTGGAAGCGATCAAACATCATTGCATAATCCCTGGTCAGGAGGTTATTATCCTGCAGGATTGAGTTTTGAAAAAGCAAATGAAATGATTTATAAAAATCCTAAACTTTTCAAGAAAAAAGTTAAGGAAAGTTTAGTTGAGCAAGCCAAACTAATTAATAAACATGCTAATAGGGGAACATATTTCTTTGATTACGGAAACGCCTTTCTTTTAGAAGCATCCAAGGCAAAGGCAGATGTAATGAGCAAAGATGGAGTTAATTTTAAATTTCCAAGCTATGTTCAAGATATTATGGGTCCAATGTGTTTTGATTATGGGTTTGGTCCATTTAGATGGGTTTGCTGTAGTGGAAAATCCAAAGATTTAGATGAAACTGATAAAATTGCTTACAAAGTGCTTGAAAAAATAATGAAAGGATCTCCAAATCAAATTAAACTACAATTAAAAGACAATATAAACTGGATAAAGCAAGCTAAAGAAAATGCTTTAGTAGTTGGATCAAAAGCAAGAATATTATATGCAAATTCTGAAGGAAGAATAGAAATTGCCAAAGAATTTAATAAAGCCATAAAAAAGAAAATCATTAGTGGCCCTATAGTACTAGGTAGAGATCACCATGATGTATCAGGGACAGATTCTCCTTTTAGAGAAACCTCTAACATATATGATGGATCAAAGTATACTGCTGATATGGCAATTCAAAATGTAATAGGAGATAGTTTTAGGGGAGCAACATGGGTAAGTATACATAATGGTGGTGGCGTAGGATGGGGAGAAGTTATTAATGGGGGTTTTGGTATGGTTCTTGATGGTTCTAAAGAAAGTGAAGACAATTTAAGGTCTATGTTATTTTGGGATGTAAATAACGGTATATCTAGAAGAAGTTGGGCTAGAAATAAAGGATCAATTTTTGAAATCAAGAGGGCAATGAAAAAAGAACCACTTCTTAAAGTAACGATTCCAAATATGGTTGATGAAAAATTAATTAAAAAATATAAATAAAATGAAGACGATAATTAAGATTACATTACTATCTACAATACTGCTCCTATCCTCATGTAATATAATTAGAGTTAGTTCTGACTTTAATGATAAAATTAATTTCAATGATTACAAAACATATGCTTTTTCTAAAAAGGGGGTAGATGAAGCTGAAATAAATGACATTGACAAGAAAAGAATTCTTAATGCAATTGATGTTGAACTATCAAGCAAAGGACTTAGAAAAAGCTCAATTGAACCAGACCTTATGGTAAACTTTTTTACTGAATCTAACAAAAAAATAAATTATTATCCAAACTATAATTATTATGGTTATGGCTCATCTATTGCGCCATGGTACAACACATATTATTATCATAAATATTCTGAAGGAGTATTATTTGTTGACCTGATTGATTATAAAAAAAATGAACTAATATGGCAAGGTATAGGAAAAGGATATATTCCTAGCAAGAGAGCAAAGAAAGAAGAACAAATAAAACTCTTTGTAAATAAAATATTAATTCAATATCCGCCGCAATATTAATTTTTTACATCTAGAACATCTCTTAAAGAGTTTCCAAGTAACATAAAAGCCATAACAAGCATCATAATGCATACACCTGGTATAATTGCCAGAAATGGCTCTCCTAATATTATATAATTATAATGATCCTTAATCATTGATCCCCAGCTTGACATAGGGGGTTGGGCTCCAAGGCCAAGAAAGCTAAGGCCGCTTTCAATTAAAATGGATGCTGCAAAATTAGCAGCAGATATAATAATTAAAGGAGATGTTATATTTGGTAAAATATGTCTTGTGATAATTCTAAAGTCACTAAAACCAAGAACATGGGCTGCAGTTATGAATTCCCTTTGCTTTAATGATATTACTTGACCTCTTACAACTCTTGCTACCTCTACCCACATAGTCAAGCCAACTGCAATAAAAACTTGCCAAAATCCTTTACCCAATGCCAAAGTAATAGCCATAACTAATAAAAGTGTAGGAATTGACCATGTCACATTAATTAACCACATTATTATTTGATCAACAAATCCAGAATAATATCCTGAAAGACAACCCATAATTAATCCAATTATTAAAGATATAAATACAGCAATAAAACCTATTGAAAATGATATTCTAGCTCCTATTATAATCCTACTCAAAACATCTCTTCCAAATTTATCAGTTCCGAGATAAAATTTCTTATGCACTACAGCAGACCCATCACTTAATTGCAAAGTCAGAGTTTTATGGTCAAATTGGTTGAATTCTTGATAGTATAGTGTGTCATTACTAATTTTATAATTAATAATTGGAATTTCTATATCAGGATTTTTATCTCCATAAAATAATTTATTTATAGATGATTGGGGTTCTATATTATTAGAAATTACTAGCATATCAACCTCAAATCCTGGAGCTTTTGAATGAATTGACAAATGCATTTGATTTGCATTTTGTGAATTATCAGGTGTAATAGCATATGCGAAAAAAGCAATTAATGCAACCAGTATAATAAATACTAAACTAATTATCCCAGATAAATTTTTTTTAATATTAAAAAAGGGACTTTTCAAAATTTTGTAATTAAGTAGAATAGATTATCTCTCAACATAGGAGAGTCTTAAATCATTTAAGACATTTAAAGATTCATTTACATAAATATCTTTAGATAAATTTTTATGCCACCTCTTTCTTTTTTCTCCAAGACTTGAATCTTTAGCAATTAAATCAATTTCATATGGAAGTGATTTAAATGTTAAGTCAGAAGAATAATCAGAGAGCTTCTTATACTTCTTTACTTTTTCCTCATTTAATAATAAATCCTTCTTAAATTTCCTATAATTCAAAGTATAAATATCTCTATCTCGCATTGATTTAATCCATTTGGCATTCTCATCAATTAAGCTAATAAATTCACTTGAATTCATTCTATTTTTACTTGCTTGTATACTCTTATTATAGTCAAAGAAAGTTTTCCAAGGCTCATAGGAAACTGGATCAATCTTATCCCATTCCAATGGGTTTTCCTGATCTTTTTCACCAAAATCAACATAAGTGTATTTATCTGGAACTACAATATCACTCTTAACTCCTTCTAGTTGAGTTGAGCCTCCATTAATTCTATAATATTTTTGAGTTGTAAATTTTAATGCCCCTAAATCACCATTTGTATTACTTCTAACCATTTTGTTTAAGTCAAGAACATTTTGTACAGTTCCCTTTCCATATGTTTGCTTACTTCCAATTATAATAGCTCTTTTATAATCTTGCATTGCAGCAGCTAATATCTCAGAAGCAGATGCAGAAAATTCATTTACAAGAATTACTAAAGGCCCTTCCCATATTATCGACCTGTCCTTATCTCTTAAAATTTTACTCTCTTTATCCATTGATCTTACTTGGACAATTGGCCCTTCTTGAATAAATAAACCAGCCATTTCTACAACTGTTTTTAATGAGCCTCCACCATTATTTCTTAAATCTAATACTAGGCCTTTAACCCCTAGATTTTTTAATCTAATTATTTCCTTTTTTACATCTCTAGCAGCATCACGACTAGTTGAATTATCAAAATCAATATAGAATTTTGGTAGATTTATAAAACCATATAAATTTTCCTGCTTACTTACAATTGAAGATCTAACATATGTTTCTTCTAAAAGAACTATATCTCTTTTTATTTTTAAATCTAAAACTTCACCATCAACCTTTTTTATAGTTAATATTACATTCGTTCCTTTAGGACCCTTAATCAATTTTACAGCATCACTAATTGGCATTCCTAAAATACTAGTAGACTCAGATTCATCTTGATCATTTTGACGAACCTTTAAAATAATATCCCCAACTTCTAATAAATTTTGTCTCCATGCTGGACCACCAGAAATTATTTCTACCACCTCAATTTTATCAAACTTTTTTGATAATCTAGCTCCTATGCCTGCATAATTTCCAGACATATCAACATCGAATCTATCCTTAGCTTCAGGATTATAGTAGATCGTATGAGGGTCGTATTGCTCCACAAAAGAATTTATATAAAAACTAAACCAATCTGATCTAGTGATATCTTCATAAAAATCATACATCTCGTTTAAAGTCTTTAGAGTTGATTCTCTTGCTTCTAATTCAATTTCTATATTTGACTTTGTTTTATGAGATGGATTATCTTCTAATTCATTTTCCTGCTCCTCTAATAAATCATTATATGTTTCAATGGATGAAAATTTTAACTGTTTTCTCCATCTATCCTTCATTTCACTTTTATCTTTTACATAATCTAATGATTTAAAATCAGCATTAAAATTTTCATCTATTTTGTAATCAAATGGGTTGTTTAATATTTCTTTATAGATAAGTTTTGATTCATTAAATCTTTTTTGGCCCCTATTATATGTTAAATCAAAAAAGTCTATTTCTGCATTAATAAATTTATCATCAAGTTGATCTTCATATTTTTTAAATTCCTCAATGTCTGATTTATAAAAATATCTCTTATAAGGATCAATTATGTTTAAGTATTCATTAAATACTTCTCTGGAAAAATCGTCATTAATTTCTTTTTCAACAAAGTGTCCTTGATCTAATACATATGATATAAGTTGCAAAAGCAACTTATCTTTATCTGTTTGATCAAAATTACTAGAAGTAAAGCTACATGAAGCTAGCCCCAGAATAAAAGTTAATGATATTATAATAATATTTTTCTTCATATATCAATAATGATTCGAAAATACATCATTATCTTCTATTATATGTATAATTTTTTGTTAAACATTACAATTATTTATTTACTTACTTTTGTATAGATTATTTTAGATAAAAATGGAAAAAAGACCCCTTATACTATTAACCAATGACGATGGAATTACTGCTCCTGGATTAAGGACATTAATTAAAGTTATGAATAGAGTTGGTGAAGTTGTAGTTGTTGCGCCAGACAGTCCTCAAAGTGGAATGGGCCATGCAATAACAGTTAATGACACACTATACTGTAAAAAAGAATATATAGACGATGGTCCTCAAACTGAATATAGTACTTCAGGGACACCTGCTGATTGTGTCAAACTAGCAGTTAATGAAATTTTAAAAAGAAAACCAGATTTGTGTGTTTCTGGAATAAACCACGGATCTAATGCATCAATTAATGTTATTTACTCTGGAACAATGAGCGCAGCTGTTGAAGCTGGCATTGAAGGCATACCCTCAATAGGGTTTTCCATTGTGGACTATAATTGGAATGCAAACTTTGAAAAATGTGAAAAATACGTCGAAATTATTGCAAAAAATGTATTAGAAAAATCTAAAGGAAAAAACATGATTTTAAATGTTAATTTTCCTAAAATTGATAAAGCTGATTATAAAGGAATCAAAATCTGTAGACAAGCAAGTTCTTATTGGAAAGAAACATTTGATAAAAGAAAAAACCCTAATGGTAGAAATTATTACTGGCTAACTGGTAAATTTATTAATCTTGATAAAGGAAAGGATACAGATCAGTGGGCATTAAGCAATGGGTATATATCAATAGTTCCTGTAAAATATGATATGACTTCATATGATGAAATTGATGAAATATCTAAATGGAATTTAAAATGATTAAAAAAGAAATTTTTATAGGATTTTTTGCTGGTTTTCTTGCTAATATAGTTGGTTTAATTCTTGCAATTCTGTTTCTCCATGAAGATCCATCAATTATTGAAATTATTGCCAAATCCTTTGAAGAAGGATTTTTAAGTAAACTGATAAGTTTAGGGGCAATCATGAATCTCCTTGTATTTTTCGTATATATTAAAAAAAAGCAAGATTACAGAGCAAGAGGTGTATTAATGGCCACAATAATGATAGCTGTAATTACATTAATATTAAATATAATTTAATTTGAAATATTATATAATAGCTGGTGAAGCATCCGGTGATCTTCATGGTTCTAATTTGATTAAAGAATTAAAAAAATTGGACAGAAATGCTAGTTTTAGATGCTGGGGTGGTGATTTGATTAATGAACAAACAAATAACCTTGTAAGGCACCATAAAGATTACTCATATATGGGTTTTCTAGAAGTATTCTTAAATCTATATTCAATAATAAAAAATATTTCATTTTGTAAATCTGATATTCTTAACTACAATCCAGATATTATAATATACATAGATTTTCCAGGATTTAATTTAAGAATTGCTAAATGGGCAAAAACACATGGATTTAAAAATCATTATTATATTTCACCTCAAATCTGGGCTTGGAAGGAAAGTAGAATCAAATTAATTAAAAAAGTAGTTGACAAGATGTATGTAATACTACCATTTGAAAAAGAATTCTACAAAGAAAGGCATAACCTAGATGTTTCATTTGTTGGTCATCCTTTATTAGATGAAATTTATAAAGCAAATAATTTAAAAGATTCAGAATTAGAAGAAAAAATAGTTAAAGAAAAAACAATTCTATTGCTGCCTGGAAGTAGAGATCAAGAAATTAAAAAATTACTACCTATAATGCTAAGTGTAGTTTCAGAATTTAAAGATTATAAATTTATTGTTGGAGCTGCTCCCTCTCAAAAATTATCAGTATATCAAAATTATGTAAAAGAAAGAAATGTTGAAATTGTTCAGAACAAAACATATGGTCTATTAAAAAATTGCACAGCTGCTATTGTAACCTCAGGTACTGCTACACTAGAAACTGCCTTATTTAAAGTGCCACAGATTGTGTGCTACAAATCAACCTGGACCACCTATTTAATTGGAAAAATATTGATTAAAAATCTAAATTATATTTCATTAGTAAATTTAATTGCAAATAAGTTGATAGTAAAAGAATTAATACAAAATGCTTGTTCTAAGAAAAATCTAATAAAAGAACTAAACATAATTTTAGAAAAAGAAGAAAGAGCAAAAATAATTAGCAATTATAATAAACTTGAAAACAGTCTGGGAGGAAGAGGCGCAAGTAATAAAACTGCAAAAATTATATACAACTACTTAGTAGAAGAGAATTCTGGAACAAAAGACTCATAATACTTGTTAAATTCATCTTGAGTTTTAATTGATTTATATCCCTCATCCTTAAATAACTTTAACCATAATTCAAGCTGCTGAGGGGTTTTATACCCTCTTACATAATTAATTAATTTTGAGCTATTATCCATAAAAATAATAGTTGGATATGCGCTTACATTTAAATATCTAGTTAACTCATGAGTTCCATTTCGCCTTTGTGTTTTCTCAGGTTGGAAATTTGGATTAGTAAATAACTTTCCATCATAATTTACCTTTGAATCTCCTTCAGCATTAAATTTAACAGCATAATAATGCTTATTAATATATGCTGATACATCTTTATTTTTAAAAGTTTTTTTGTCTAAGAGCTTACATGGGCCGCACCAATTTGTATACACATCCATTATTATATTTTTCGGATTCTTTTTTTGAAGTTCTATTGCCTTATCAAGAGTCAACCAATTTATATCCTGAGAATAAATCTGAAAAAAATTAAAAACTATTAATATTGTAAGTAAATGTCTAAGCATATTTATTTGATTCCATGCATTAATCTTTTAATTAGAGGATGCAATAATAACGATAAAACTCCTAATATTATTGGTATAATAGTAAAAATTAAGAAAAATCCTGACAAACTATATTCTTGAGTAATCTTATCAATATCGCCCCCAACATAATGTGCTAATTTCTGTCCAATAGCTATTGCTAAATAATATACCCCAAACATAAATGCTATCATTCTTGCAGGTATTAGCTTACTCAAATAAGATAATCCCATTGGAGATAAACAAAGTTCTCCCAAAGTGTGAAATAAATAGGCTAAAACTAGCCACATCATGCTTAAACTTGCGGTTTCAGCTCCGGATGGAACATTACGTGCTCCAAAAGCTAAAAAACCAAAGCCAACTCCTAATAAGGCCAATCCCAAGAAATATTTTACTGAAGCTGGGGGGTTATACTCGCTATCCCACCATTTTGTAAATAATGGAGCAAATACTATTATAAATAATGAATTTAATATTGCAAACCAAGTAACGGGAACCTCAGTTTCAGTAGACTGAAATTCAATAAATAATTTATAAATAACAATTACCCATATAATTATAAAACTAAATCCCAATATTATGTTAGACAATGCTATTTTTTTATATGTTATTTTAAATAAATTAATAAGGACATAAGTAATTATAGCAAGAGGAATAACTGTTACTAATAAATCAATTGTTTTAAATAATGTAGCAGCCCCACCTTCTAAAAATCTGTCTGTAAAATCTCTTGTATAAATAGGTAATGAGCCCGCTCCTTGTTCAAATCCAGCCCAGAAAAAAACAGTAAACAAACAAAAAATTGAAAAAGCAATCATTCTATCTCTAACAATCTTAGAATATCTAGGGATTCTAATAAATAATATTACAATAAAACTAAGTAAAGCTAACAATGCATAAAACAAAGAATTTTCCATTCCAAAGACTGTAAAATTAAATGCCTGTATATTTCCTATTTTACTTAATGGATCATTTACTATAAAAATAAGTGCACTCACAATAAAAATTCCTATTAATATATAATCTACTAACAGGAAAGGATTAAGTTTTTCAGTATTATTACTTGTTTCTATTTCATTAACTTTTTTCTTGTCTGGTTTATCTCCAATATTTCCAAACAACGGTTGTGCATAATAAAATTGCAACATTCCTAAAAACATAAAAATACCTGCCAGTCCAAAGCCATAATTCCAGCCTATTTTCTCCCCAATCCATCCACATAACATAATTCCAATAAAGGCTCCAGCATTAACTCCCATATAAAATATGTTATAGGCTCCATCCTTTTTATCATCTCTACCTTCATATATTTTAGAGATTATAGACGTCATATTTGGCTTGAAAAAACCATTTCCAATTATCAATAAAGTAATTCCTATGTATAAAAATGTTGGGGTTTCTACAGCCATTGAAGCGTGCCCTAAAGTCATAAATAGTGCTCCAATAACCACTGCCATTCTATAACCAATTTTATTGTCTGCTAGCCAGCCACCCAAAAGAGGAGTTAAATAAACAAACATTGCATATGTACCAAGCAAAGACAATGCTTCTGAAGAAGTCCATCCCCAACCGGGATTATCACCAGTAATAAGCCCTGTTAAAAAAATAACTAAAATAGCCCTCATCCCATAGTATGAGAATCTTTCCCACATTTCTGTAAAAAATAAGACGAATAAAAGTGAAGGATGCCCTAAGACAGTAGTTTTGAAAAACTCAGCATTAGAATCTTGATTCATATAAATTTTCTTAAGCTACAGACCCTTCTGCATTATGGGTTAATCTTTTTAATGGTTTAATTATAAGCAGAACTAATAAACCAAATATTGTACAAAAAACTGCGATACCAGTAAAGATTGTAAATTCACCCATTTCAGTAGCTGATTCACCCAATAGGCCTGCAACCTTATTTCCTAAACCTGTTGCTGCAAAATAGGCTCCCATCATAAAAGCCATCCATCTATCAGGTGCAAGTTTTGTAATAAAAGATAATGCTACAGGAGAGGCACATAATTCCCCAATAGTATGGAATAAATAAGCTAACACCAACCAATGCATACTTGATAATCCTTCTGCCTCATATTGCATAGAAGCTGCGGACATAAAGAAAAAGCCCCACCCCATTATAATTACTCCAATTGCCATTTTAAATAAGGAAGAAGATTCTCTTTTTCTATTTTTCCACCATACCCAAAAACTACCAACTACCGTAGCAAATATTAAAATAAAAATAGCATTAACTGATTGGAACCAACTTGCTGGAATTAAAAAATTACCGATTAACAAGTCTGTTTTTTGTTTAGCATATACATTTAATAACCCTCCAGCTTGCTCAAATGAACCCCAAAAAACAATTACAATTAAAAAAGCTAAGTAGGTTACCAGTATTCTATCTTTCTCAATTTTATCTCCATCATTATAAACTACAATTGCTACTCCTACAGCAAATGCTAATCCCATTACTAGCAATCCATAATCTAAAGAACCTTGAATTTGCCATATAAAAATACCTAAGAGCATTGTGAAAACAAATCCTACTAGTGAATTAGTTGATTTAAAAATTGAAGAAATTAGGTTGCCATCTGTTTTTTCACTCTCATCTCTTTCATCAACAACCAAATTACCAACATGAGTTAAATATCGCTGTCCATACCAGTACGTCAATTGACCAAAAGCCATTCCAATACCTGCTAAACCAAAGCCGTAATGCCATCCAATAGTCTCTCCAATATATCCAACTAGTAATGCAGAAACTGCAGCACCTAGATTAATACCCATATAAAAAATATAAAAACCCATATCTCTTTTATCCTGCTCATGTTTAGGATATAGGCCTCCAACCATAGTTGAAATGTTAGGCTTTAACATGCCTACACCCATAACTATTAAAGTAAGTCCAGTATAAAATGCCCACATCGCTTCTATTGCTAGAACAGAATGTCCTGCAACCAGTAACATTCCGCCAACAAAAACCGATTTTTTTTGACCTAATATTTTATCAGCTATAATCCCTCCAGGAATTGAGGCTACATAAACAAACATTGTATACCACCCATATAAAGCAAGAGCGTCTTCATTGCTCCAGCCTAATCCTGCATTTTCAATTCCAACTTCAGCAACTAAATAAAGTACTAAAATTGCTCTCATTCCATAGTAGGAAAATCTCTCCCACATTTCAGTCAAAAACAAAATATATAATCCAATTGGATGACCTAAAAATTGTTTTTGATTAGCTAGTATATTTGAGTCTGTCATAGTAAATAAATTTAAAGATTCACTAAAATATTATAAATTATCTAATAATTTTGATTATTCAACAATAAATTATAGTGGCAATATATTATTATTGTAGAATATTATATTTGACATATATTAAATTTAAGTAATGAGTAAAGAAATTAATGGTTTTTCAAAATTAAGTAAAGAGGAAAAGATAAACTGGATAGCAGATAATTTCTTCACAGATTCGCCTACGGCAAAAAGAATATTAAAACAATATTGGAATGAAGAAGATAAGCTTCAAAAACTTCATGATGAATTCTCAGAAAATACATTGAGTAATTTTTATTTGCCTTTTTCAATAGCTCCTAATTTTTTAATAAATGAAAAAAAATATAGTATTCCTATGGTGATTGAGGAAAGCTCTGTAATTGCTGCCGCATCAAAATCTGCAAAGTTATGGTTTGATTTAGGGGGGTTTAAAGCAAAAGTAATTTCAAAAATAAAAACAGGTCAAGTTCATTTTATTTATACAGGTGATAAAGTAGCTATTACTTCTTATTTCAATTATATAAAGTCCATATTAATTCAGGACACTAAAACCATAACATCAAATATGGAAAAGAGAGGTGGTGGGATAGTTGATATTTCATTAATTGACAAAACCCTTGATATGAAAGGGTATTATCAAATTAATGTTTCATTTGATACTATTGATGCAATGGGAGCTAATTTTATAAATTCTTGTTTAGAACAAATTTCAAAATCATTTAAGGATAAAACTGATGAATTTAAAGAGTTTATAATACATTCTAACGACATTAAAATTATAATGAGTATTCTATCTAATTATGTCCCTGACTGTCTTGTTAAAGCAGAAGTATCCTGTGGGGTTGAAGAATTAAATAAAAAAGAAAATTTTAATGGTTTTTGTGAAAAGTTTGTTCAAGCTGTAAAAATAGCAGAATTAGATACACATAGAGCTGTTACCCATAATAAAGGTATTATGAACGGGGTTGATGCAGTTGCTATAGCAACCGGAAATGATTTTAGAGCCATTGAAGCTGGAATTCATGCATATGCATCAAAAGATGGAAAATATAAAAGTTTAACTCATGCTAAAATTGAAAAGGGTATTTTTCGTTTTTCAATTGAGATACCGTTAGCACTAGGAACTATTGGAGGAATAACAAATCTTCACCCTTTAGTTAAACTAGCATTAAATATGTTGGGTAATCCAAAAGCTGAAGAATTAATGGAAATAACTGCCGCTATAGGTCTTGCTCAAAATTATAGTGCATTAAGATCCTTAATAACATCTGGCATTCAGCAGGGACACATGAAAATGCATCTAATTAATATTTTGAATTCATTAGAAGTATCTGAATCTGAAAAACAGTCAGCTGTAGAATATTTTAAAGATGAAATTGTTAATAACAACAATGTTAAAAGCTTCATAACCAAACTTCGTAAATCTAATGAAATATAAAAGCAATGGTAAAATATTATTAACATCTGAGTACTTAGTATTAGATGGTGCTTTAGCATTAGCTCTTCCATCAAAATTATCGCAAAACCTTGAAGTAAAATATACAGAAAATAAAAATGAAATTAATTGGATAAGCTACGATTTCAACGGAGAAATTTGGTTTAGTGAGTGCTTTGTTCATTCAAAAGATAAATTTTCATACAAAAACAAAAAAAATAAATATTCTGATAAACTCATTTCAATTTTTAATGGAATTAAAAAACTTAATGAAGGTGTCTTTTCTAATTTGGGAGCTGAATTTACTACTAGATTAGAATTTTCAAAAAATTGGGGGTTAGGATCTTCTTCTACTTTAATTAATAATTTATCAATGTGGGCAAAAATTGATCCCTACGATTTACTCGATTTAACATTTAAGGGTAGTGGATACGATATTGCATGTTGTAATAAAATTAATCCTATAACATATGTAAAGAATAAAAATGGCAGAATAATAAAAGATGTTGATTTTAATCCATCATTTAAAGAAAATCTGTTTTTTATCTATCTAGGTCATAAGCAAAACACATCAGAGGCAATAGAAAATTACAGATCCATGTCTAATGATATAAATAATGTTATAAAGAAAATCAACTCAATAAATTTATCTATAATGAAATCAAATACATTAAATGAATTTGAAAAATTAATTGTATCACATGAAGAAATTATATCAAAGACCATAAATATAGATCCAATAAAAAAGAGACTATTTAGTGATTACAAGTCAGGTGTTATTAAAAGTCTTGGTGCTTGGGGTGGAGACTTTATGCTTGTAACAGGAAATAAATTGAGTATGAGTTATTTTAGCAATAAAGGATATGATGAGATTATTCCTTATAAAGATCTTGTATACTAGCTTAGTAAAATAAGTGCCTATTATCTTCGATTTCAGCAGATTCTAAAAGAGCCTCATAAACCTTAGAATTATATGAACCTAGAGTTATTGAGTTTAAAAAATTCGTATAATTTTGATAATTGCTCATTACATTGGCATACTTTATCCTATCAACTTTTACATAGAAAACTCCGTTATTTCCAATAATACCCTTCGATGTTACTCCTTCATCTATTCCAAAAGCATATCCAACAACATTTGGTTCATTACCAGTGCCTGAAAGAACAGGGTTTTTCATATTAACTGCCAGGGCAGTTTGAATTGTTTGGTTCTGACTGGATGAGATATCATCAAGAGATCTACCTTTTATCTTATCCATAATCATTTTTGCCTTCTTTTCATTTCTAATTTTAGGAATAGCTGTAATAGATGCTTTATCAATTGACATTAATCCTTCAGGATTAATTGAAGTCAGCATTGCAACTAAGTAGCCCCCATTTTGTAAATTAAATCGTCTTATATCATCAAGATTTGTATCAGGATTATAAGCCCATCTTACTATTGCTCTTTGAGAGCCTACACCAGGAATATTTTCATTTAGTTCCCTAATGTTATTAACAGGATTAACCTTATAGTTAAATTCGCTTGCTACGTCTCTAAAATTAGATTTTTCAGTTGCTATTTCAAATTTTGAAGTAATATTAAAGATGCTGTCTATGGTTCGTTCAGAGGCTTCAACTTTAAGACCTAAATTTGCAACTTTAACAGCATTTTTTCTTTTAGATTGAGACAAGATTTCAATAATATGAAACCCAAAATCAGTTTCAACAACTGATATTTTACCAACTCTATTTTCAAAAGAAAAATCTCTAAACTCAGGAGCAAATCCATCTATATATGAAAATTCAATTTCACCATCATTTTCATTACTAGCTACGTCAGAAGACAATGATAATAGGCTTTTAAATTTGCTAGGTCTTCTTAGAACAATTCTGTATATACTATCTGCTCTTTTCTTAGCCTGCTCTTCTGTTGTGGTTTCATTAGGATCACTTCTTAAAGACCCACTATAAGGAATTAATATATGTCTAACCTTAACAGAATCAGGGATTCTTTTAGTGTCTACTAATTTTGTAATCTTTATAAACTCTCCTTCTTTATATGGGCCATATACTTCACCCTTATTTAAAGAATAAATTATAGGAGCCATTTCTTTTGAAAAAGAATTCTCAAAAACATAGGAATCATATAGTTTAATGGCAGAATTTAGATTTAAAAATTCCTCATTATCTCTAGTATTTTTAAACCCTAATATTTTTTTATTCGTTTTAGATTCAAAATCAAATTCTTCACGATCATTTAGTAATTCTGTGAGTTGATTCTCAATTTGCTTTTCATCATATTTAGATGGGTTTTCTTGAAACTTCACATATATTAAATTTCTAGAAGCCTTAACCTGATAATCATTCTCATTTTTCTTCATGTATTTTTTTACATCAGATTTTGTGACCTTTACTAATGAGTCAGCTATAGTTGAAAATGGGATTTTTATATATTTTAAATCAACATTGTCATTCTCATAATTGTATTGGGTTTTTCCTTCAAAAACAGTAGAATTGATTGCTGATCTTATCAAATCAAAATATATTTTTTCAAGTCCAGAAGATGCAATATTTGATTCATAATTGTTCCAAGATTCATAATTAACTTGAGCTCCCTGTAAATCCATTGTCTCAGGAGATATTTCTTTTAAGTTAGATATAAACTCATTTAATTTTCTTTGATCAAATTCACCCTGAGAGTCTTTAAATTCATCAAATGACAATAAATTGTTTTTTAATAAGTCTCTCATTAAATCTCTTTCAACAGTAATTCCTAGTTTATCAAATTCAGAGGCTAATACCGATTTTCTCAATTCAATATCCCAAACTGTATTCATAGATTGAACATTTGTTCCTGAACCTCTATTTTGGCGTTCTAAATTTTCAACTTTTTTCATAAAATCTTCTCTTTCCATCTCAATACCATTAATTGTTGCAATAATATTTTGATCTGGCAGAGAAGATCCACTAGCATTTCTTATTACATCCGCTAATACAAAAGAGAATAATGCCATTGCAATAACTAATATTAGAAACAATGATCTTTGTCGTATTTGATTTAAAATTGCCATTTAAAATTAATTTTAAATATAGTGGCCAAAAGTAGTATTTTATTGTTAATTATGAAAACTTAGGCATCTATCTTTAGAGAAACTAGATTTATTCTAGTATTAGAAACATCTAGAATCTTAAACAAAAAATTACCTACTCTAATTTCCTGTTTTATTGTAGGAATTTCCTCAGTACTGTTTACAATTAATCCACCTAAGGTTTCATATTCCTCACTTACTGGCAAGTGTAATTTGTAATTCTCGTTAAGATAATCTACCTCAATTCTAGCAGAAAACTCATATTCATTATCAGACACCTTTCTCTCAATTAATTCATTATTATCAAATTCATCATCAATTTCTCCAAAAAGTTCTTCAACTATATCTTCAATAGTTATCATTCCTGATGTACCCCCATATTCATCTAAAACTATTGCTATAGTTCTTCGTTTGGCAGTTAATAAATTTAATACATCCTTAATAAGCATTGCCTCAGGAATAAATTCAACTGGCATTAATATTGATTTGATCGTTTTTGGCTTATTAAATAAATCGGATGAATGTGCATACCCTAAAACATCGTCAATTGTACTTTTGTAAATCAATATTCTAGAATAACCAGAGGAAATAAATAGGGATTTTAAGTTAGAAATGTAATCATGTATTTCAACTGCTACTAATTCAATTCTAGGAATCATTACATCCCTTGATTTTAACTCTGAAAAGTCCAATGCATTTTGAAAAATTTGAACTTCACTATCAATCTCTTGATCCTTTTCAACTGCATCCATTTGTTCATTAATATAATGTCCTAATTCATCTTTTGAAAAGAGCATTTGTTTGTTATCACCCTTTGATTTGAAAAATATCTTTAAAAAGATATCAGAAATCCATATAACAAAATCAGAAACGAAATAAAAAACTATATAGAAAAAATAAGCAGGTAGTATAAAGATTTTAAAAAACTTCAGTGAGTAAATCTGAAAAAATACTTTTGGTAAAAATTCTGCAGTAATAAGAATAATAAATGTTGAAACAAGTGTTTGATTAATTAGATTTAGATCAAATTCTCTAGTTAATAATGCACCCATTGTAAATCCATATATTACCAATGCAATGTTATTGCCTATAAGCATAGTGGTAATAAATTTTGAAGGTTTCTTTGTTAGAATTTTAATTATTGAAGAAATAAACCCTGTTTTCTTTTTTTCAATTTCAATAGAAATCTTATTACTGGAGACATAGGCTATTTCCATACCAGAAAAAAAAGCAGAAAAAATAAGGGAAATAATTATGATTGGTATCTCAGACATAAGAAATTATAATTTACCTCTATCTTTAAATCTCTTTTGATATTTATTTCTAAACCAATATACTACAACTGATAAGATTGAAAGAAGTAAGAAAACTATTGACTTATTAAAATCACTTTTAAAATTTAAAAGAAATTCTATAAAAAATAATACAAAAAACCCTAGATAAGCATATTTAAAAAAACCTAATAATTTCATAACATAAATTTAATAATTATTTAGGTATATGTGATTGAAAATCAGCTTTAGTCAATACAACAGTATGCATAAGGGTTGCTGCTAATTTGCCGTCTGCATTAAATAATTCCCCTCTTATAGCTCCTATATTTTTTCCCTGTTTAATAATGCTAGCTGTAGCAATTACTTTCCCTTCAAATAATGGCCTGTGATGAAGGCTATGAAGATTTGTAGAATTAGGGTACAAAGCTCCTTTAGATTCATAAATCACAAGTAAACTTGTGACATCATCTAATAAAGAAGTCATCATACCTCCTTGAACAGTTCTATTTGGATTAAGAGTTTGCTCTGTAAATTCTGCTCCTAACTTTAGAAACCCTTCTTTATACTCAATAAGATTAAAGTTAAATATTTTTCCTGTTCCGCCTTTAGTTCTATGAAAATCTAAATATTTTTTAAAATCTTTGTCCATAAATATTTAATGTTATTTATTCTTCTAAAGTTACATAACCGCTTACATCTAAAAAAGTAATTTTTTCAAAGCTTTTATCAGAATCAAATCCTGATCCGTATATATCCTTATCAGCTGAAATAAATCGAAAGGGATAATTTGTAAACAACCACTCTTCTATTCTATTATAATACATTTGATCAGTTATTAGCGTATCATTAAGATGGGTTGTGATAACAACATTTTTTCTTAAATCAATCAAATCGGTATTAGAATATGAGATTGCATAATCTGCAGTGATTATGCTCTTATTATTATTTTTATCAAATACAGTAATTTCAACCTTGTTAGGAAATTCAAAGTATGGAAAATCCATATTAGTAAAATTGAACATTTTTGGACTTTTCAATATTGAACTAACAAGTCCTGAATCAGTGTAAACTGTATTTATATTAACAGCAGATGATATAGGGGATTTTTCTGGAGTAAAATCTATAACATTTTCTAGATCATTACCACATGAAATCAATAAAAAAAAAGATATAATAAAACTAATTGTTTTCAAAATCTATAGCTTAGGCACTTTCACAGATCTTCCTATCCAGCATCCTACTCTAATTATTTCACCTTCTCTTCCTGAAGAAAATATTTCACTTTTTTGTGGAGCTTTTGCTAAATAATTTCTTGAACTCTGATTAGCTGCTTTTTTTAGTTTACTATCAACCCTGCCTGCCTTGAGTGCTTCTTTCGAGGCTAACCAATAAACAGCTCTTTGCGTAAAGTTGTCAGATCCACAATTTTTTGCACTCTTAGAATACATATCAGCAATAGCTAAATAACATTTTCCCATAGATGGGTTAAACCTAAGTGCTTTTACATAATATGATCTAGCTCTAGAAAACAAGCCATCCTTTTTAAATTTCGTTGCAATTCTAAATAAAATCTTGGCTTTTTCATAGCCGTCATTCTCTAAATCAATTGCTTGATTGTAATATGCAAGAGCCTCAGCTGACTTACCCTCTTTGTCTTTAATAATTCCTAAATAATAAGAAGTAGATGCATCTGGCTCTAACGTATTTTTCTGCTGTAGAATTTTAACAAAAAGCTCCGAATCAACACATTCCTTGTTAAATAATCTATTCAAAGCTCTTTGAAGCCAAATTCCATCATTTTTCTTCTCTTCATAGCTCTTCTCATATAATGGGATCAAATTGACACAATTTGCTCTATCTCCAAGATCAATTTGCATTCCTTTAGAAATTTGATCATATGCCTTTAAAAAACTGTTATATGATTTAACTTTTCTTTCATCTTTTTCAGATAGCTCAACTTGAGATTCTGAAATATCTTCAGATACAAACTTGTTAACCTTATTAGTATAATTCTTAATTTCTCTTTCTACTTTCTCAGAAATTTCATCATATTTAGTAAAGAGTTCTTCAGCAGATTTTAGTTGCTCATCATAAAGCATAACAATCAATTTAAAGTATGTATATAAGTTTTTTGGATTGTTAAATGTTTTTGAATCTGTTATAAATGCGCTATCAAACTTATTATATACATCAGATTTAGTCATATTTAACTCACTCATATAATCGTAAAGAAGCTGTGCAGATTTTGCCATTACATCTCCAAGTGGTGTTTTTTTAGGAAAATTGTTTCTTTTTTCATCCCAAAGTTTTACCAAATCATTTATATAATCAACCTTTTGATCTCCAGCAGAATTCTTAATCATATGTTTTAGGATTCTTTCTCCATATACAAATATTGCACTATTGAATTTTGGATTTCTTTCCCTAAGCTCCATCCAAGGCTGATAAGCAGCATCATAATTTTTTGCCTTTACATACTCACTAAAAATGGATAATGAATTAATATCATCTTCATTAATTTGTGAACTAACATTTAGTGATACAAATAAAAAACTCAATATTATTATTAATCTGTATAGCCTCATAATTAATTATATTTTCTTTTTACAAACCATCTGTCATTTAAAGATAAGCTCAATTGAAGATTTACAAAATTTTCTTTAACTAAATTTTGATCGGTAGTTCCTCGCTTACCAATTTCAATTACAGTATTTATATTTGAAAAAAGCCTGCTAACTGGAATACCTAATCCAAAAGAGATGCCAAACTCTTTAATTGACTGATTATTGATGTTTAATCCTGTTTTTTCAAAATATATACCCGATCTATAAACTATTCTTTGCAATAGCTTATTGAAAGAATTATAATCAGGTATATAAAAGCCCCCTATAGATAAAATAGAAGAATCTTCAAAATAAGTATTTTGAATATCTAAAAGATCAGAAGAAAAAACACTACTTTTTATAATATTATACTCTGCACCAACAAACCAGTTTCTAACAGATCCTATTCCTACTCCAATGGACATCTTAGAAGGCATTTTTAGGTCAGTTTCTTCAAGTCCTAGCGGCAATAAATCAACCTCAATTTCATTAATTGGATACTCAATCCCCGTATTTTCACTTATAATAACAGAGGCAAAGGTTCTCTTATTTTTAGAAGTTAAATTATAACTAGGTGAATAAGTAAAGGAGGTAACTAATTGGGTTTTTTCATTAATCATTGGTTTGTATGAAATCCCCAAGTTATAGTTGATCCCACTTAAATCTGATCTATTTATTTCTCTCGCTTGATAGTCCAATGGAAGTTGTTCGTCATCATAAAGAAATTCTATTGCATTATTCTGAATATTTCCGAAATTATAATGAGCATCAATACCAATACTTAGATTTTCAGAAATAAGATATCCAAATCCTAAAAACACTTTATTTAACCCACCATTTCCTGAGTATTTATACTCTAATGAATCAATATTATTTCTAGATTCTAACCTATAGCCAACCGAAGAATGAGGAATTACCCCAAATCCCATACCAAATTTACCCATTGGCACATTCAATCCTAAATAATCAAATGTTGTATTATTTGAATTGTCAGAAGCATCAGAAGTTTCTAATTCTGTTGTTGTATGGCCAACACCAACAGTAAATTTGACCAATCTGGCTTCATTATTAAAGGAAAATAAGTTATTGCTAACATATGAAGCTGGATTTTTAAAGTTCATGTGAATACTATCAGTATATATGCTTAATCCTCCCATAGCTCTGTTTTCAGTTGTACCCTTAAACTTAAGACTGCCAATACCATAAAATGAATAGGGAGAAGAAGTTCCTTCTTGTCCTTGAAAATTATAGCATATAAAGAATATTACTATGAAAAGAATTCGTTTTATCAACTGTTAATATTTAAATTCAAAATAAAATTTAGACCTTCTAATAAAAAATTTTGATTCGCAAAGATGCTAATTTTTAATGGTTTAGACAAGAAAACTGAATCACCTCCAGTTAAAATAACTTTAATGTCCTTATAGTTTCCCTGATATTCTGATATAGATTCTCTAATTTCAAAAACAACTCCATTTACTATACCTGAATGAATTGACTCTTCTGTTGAGGAGCCAATAATATCGGATGGGTGTGTTTTTTCTAATTCAGGTAAATTAGAAGTATAGTTACTTAATGAGCTATATCTCATATCAATACCAGGAGATATAGAGCCTCCGTGATAATTGCCCTTTTTATCAATAAAATCCATAGTAATACAAGTCCCAGCATCAATAACTAACACATTTGAATTAGGGTAGTGTTTTGTTACAGCACTTGCAAGAGCTATTCTATCAGAGCCAAGTGTTCCCTTACTCTTATATAGATTCTTAAAAGGCAGTTTTAAGTTTTCCGATAGAAAACAAACAGATTGTAAGCTTAAATGTTCCTTTATTTCATGATTATCAATAATAGAAACATTCGATATAATGGCTCTGTTGACAGCCTTATATTTCTGAGTAAATTTGTTTATACCTTCTATGATATTTGAAGTTTTGATAGTATCTGCTTCAACAATATTATCATGATCAAAAATTGCAATTTTAGCATTAGTATTTCCTATATCAATAATTAAATTCATATTATAACTTGAACATCAAATTTACAAAAGGATTTTTATAATAATTATTTTGCTCAATAATAAAAATGCATCTATATTTGACACTCATTTTATGGTACCTTAGCTCAGTTGGTAGAGCAACGGACTGAAAATCCGTGTGTCCCTGGTTCGATTCCTGGAGGTACCACAACCCCCCCTCAAGGGGGTTTTTTGATTATTTATTGTTAACTTCATTAACTTTAAAAAAAATTACATAAAATATATTATGGATCATGCAATAGAAATTTTAAGTTCTGAATGGATAGCAACTTCATTAAGTAGCATAGCTTTTATTCTGTTTATTCTATATATAGGTAAAATTAGTTCTGAAAAAAACAGAATTAAGTTTATTAAGATTATTGCCTTAATAATGATATTATTCACTGTTACTAATCATGTTACTCATTTAATTAATGGAACCTGGACATTAGACAAGCAGCTTCCAGTACATCTTTGTGGAATTTCTGCCTTGATCTGTTGCGTAATTATGTTTATACCAGAGAATAAAAGACAGTTTCTCTTTGAATTTCTTTTTTATTGTGGGATCCTAGGTGGAACAATGTCTATACTAACACCTTTAATTGATAATTATAATGGATCCGTTAACTTTTTTTATATCCAGTTTTTTGTAAAGCATGCAATTATTATAGCCTTTCCTATTTATTTAAGGAATTATTTAAATATGGAATTAAGAGTATATTCATGGCTAAAAACACTTATTTCCTTGAATGTATTGCTAGCTTTTATAATTCCATTAAACTTTTATATTGGGTCAAATTATATGTATTTAGCTGAAGTGCCTGCAGTAGATAATCCTTTAATTTTAACTACCCAGTGGCCATATTATATACTAACATGGGAAGCAATTATCTTAATTCTTTTCTTAATTACATATTATTTTTCTAAACCAAAAAAGGCTTAATTTTATCAACTACTAATAGAAAATGAAAATGTTACTTAAATTTCGTTTACTAAGTCTAATTATTATTTGTGGTATTTTTCTGAGTTGTAATAAACAACAAAACAAAAGTTCTTCTGAAGAGAATTATGAAAAAATAGATTATTATTCTGACTCAATTAATACTGTTAGAATAGATAATATAAGTTTAAATACTATAAATATTTTAAATAATTGGATTGAATATCAAGAGTTAAAAGAAGTAATTAGTTCATTGGAAAAGAATGAATTCTCATTCTTTAAGGATAATAAAGAATATATTAGTAGATTCTTTGATAGTCTAAAAAAAAGCACGCCAAAATCAATTAATAAACCTGGAATTATAGCTAGAATTTCTGTCTTAGAAACAAAATTTCTAATACTTGAAAGCCACTTTGCATCAAATATTATTGATGAAAAACTAAAGAAAAATAGAATAAACGATGTATTATCTTCAAATTCGAATTTTATATATCAGATAAATAAGTTAATTGAAAGATCAAATCAAAAAATTGGAGATTAATCTTTCTTCTTTTGAGCATTCAATGCATCCTTACTAAGTATTGCCAAATTAAAATTTGGTGCTATTTCTAATGCCTGATCCATTATAGCAATTGCTGCATCTATATTTTCTTCCTTATTTTCCTTAAATTTTACCAAACCTTTTAAATATAAAAAAGCTGCTTTCATAGGAACCTGATATTGACCTTGAGTCTCATAATAAGTTCTCATAACATCATTATTTGAATTTGCTATTCCAAAAGTTATATTTTTTGTAGCTCCCATTAGATCATCTAATTGAATTTTTATATCAGCTAATTCATATGCAATTAGTGGATTAGGTTTTCTTCTAAACAATTCCTCATAATGAACAATAGATCTGTCAAGCTGATTTAAAAATTGAAGTGAAATTGCTTTTACTTCAACTGCCATATCAGAATCACTTTTATTACTTTCAATACCAATTGTATTTAAAGCTTGAACATGTCTTCCTTCATTCATATATAATACCGCAAGTGTATCAGCTCTAGCTTGACTTGGTTCTAATACGTTTAAGTGAGTTAAACCATTTATTACTCCCTGAACATCTCCTTGAGATTTCATTTGCTCATAATATTGCTTATAATGGTTTAAAAGAGAATTACTATCCTGACTATAACTCAAGGAAGCAATAGAGAATAATAATAGAATGTATAAATTTCTCATAATTTTACAATTTAATAATGACGAAACTAATAATAATTAATATTTAAAATGCAATTTGTACTAAAAATTCTCCATAAGTTATTTCATTTCCTGAATCAAAATCTGCTTTATAAGCACTTAATTGCATTTTTAAATTATTTCCATCCAGATATTTAGAAATACCAAATCCGTAACTATCAAATGATTGTAATAATGATTCTGTATTCATGTCAAATTCTGGGTTGGCTATTTCATATCTAAAATCTACTCCTAGTCCATTTTCAATTATATAACCTAAATGAATATTGTAACTATCTCCTAAAATGAGGTGTTCAGTAATATGTTGTGGAATAAGAATATTAAATGCATTTTCATCTGTATATACCAAATTTGGGTTACTTGTATATGAATCAGCATATTCAAACAAAAATGAAAAACCTTTGTACTTTAATAGTAAATCAAAAAATAATTGTGAATAATCAGGAAAATTGTGATTTCCACTACTATCATATAATCCAGGATGATCTTCTCCCATAGAGCTACTAACGCCAAAGGTTTTAGAATATGCACCCCCTAATTGTATTTTTAGCTTTTCCTCACCAATTAAATCAACTGCAGTATTTTTATTTCCATCGCTAAAGGGTCCTAATGGGTACAGGTTAAGCCTAGATCCTAATTTGAAACCTCCAAGATCAAAATCTCCAGAATCCTCTCCAAATGAATTTCTTCTATCACCTGAAGTAACGGCTAGTTTTGGTTCTACTACAAACTTTTCTCCAAAGCTACTCTCAACAAATATTCCAACTTCTTCACTACTTTGAGTATAGTTTTGACCAAGAAGACTCGTGTCAGTAAAACGCAATGTGTCTTCATTGTGAGTCATCTCCAAATTATTGTGGAAAACTTGTCTTTTTCCAAAATAAATTGCGGTTGAATTATCTATATGATAACCAATAAAAGCTTCAGCTAATGGCTGTGAGCTACTATAATTCATTTGAATTGTAAAACTGACCTTTTCCTTAAAAGCTCTACCCTCAATAAATAAATTTGAATTTTTAGCCTTGAACTGTCTTGATATTTCCTTATATGTCCCTTCTTGTGCATTGGATAAAATATCATTGTAAATATATGCTGGTCTTATAAAACCATAAATATTAAAAAGATAATTACCTTCATTAAAAGAAAATGATATTCCATCTCCTAAATCATAACTTGAATTACTTATTTGGTTTTCCTGTGCATTTATAATAACTGAAAAACATATAATAATAATTGTTATTAGACTTTTTTTCATTTGTTAATTTATTTATATTATGATTTTACCTTATTTAATCTAAAATATTGGACAAATATCACTAATTTTTAATTAATTATGAGTTTATCAAAAAAAATTGTTGGTTTATTTCTAGGTCCAATAGTATTTACTTTAATATTATTCTTTTTTAATCCTGAGGGACTAAACTATGAGGCCAAATGTATATTAGCATCCACTATGTGGATGGCTATATGGTGGGTTACTGAATGTGTACCAATAGCTGTAACTGCCTTACTTCCAATTGTTCTTTTTCCACTTTCTGGAGGTTTAGATCTCCAATCGACAACTGCCTCTTATGGGCACAAGTTGGTTTTCTTATTTGTTGGTGGATTTATTATTGCCCTAGCAATTGAAAAATGGAATCTACACAAAAGATTAGCTTTAAATATTATTAGATTAACAGGGTCAAAAAAATCAAAAGTTATTTTAGGATTTATGATTGCTACTGCATTTTTATCAATGTGGATTTCAAACACAGCAACTTCAATTATGATTCTTCCAGTAGGATTAGCAATTATCGCACAACTAAAAGATGATCCAAATACAATAGAAAATGAAAATGTAGTTTTTGGTAAATCTCTTATGATAGCAATAGCTTATAGTGCATCTATTGGTGGTATGGCTACATTAATTGGAACACCTCCAAATATGATTTTTGCCGGAGTTGTTGAACAAAGCTATGGAATAAAAATTAGTATGTTTGACTGGATGAAATTTGGTATTCCAATAAGCGCTACCCTACTAATTATTTGTTGGTTATATCTAACTAAAGTTGCTTACAAATTTTCTAATGAAGAATTCTCAGAAGGAAGAAAAGAAATATTAAAACAAATTAAGCTATTGGGTAAATTTTCATATGAAGAATCTAGAGTTTTAATTGTATTTGTTCTAACAGCAGTTGCATGGATTTTAAGAGGCTATCTTGAAAGAATTATACCAACAATTGATGATACCATAATCGCTATTTCATTTGCTGTAATTTTATTCATTATTCCAACCAAAAAAAATTCAGTTGATAAAACTTTACTGGTATGGAAAGATACTGTTAAATTACCTTGGGGCATATTACTATTATTTGGTGGTGGTATGGCTATAGCAAGTGCATTTACAAAAAGTGGGCTTTCACTTTGGATTGCTGATCTACTTATAAACCTTGATGGTATCCCATTAATACTTGTAATTCTTACAATTGTTACAACTATTAATTTACTTACTGAACTGACATCCAATATGGCTACAACAGCAATGCTACTCCCAGTATTGGTAACAATTGCTCTTGCAATTAATGTTCATCCATATTTTTTATTAATTAGTGCAACCCTAGCAGCATCATGTGCGTTTATGTTGCCTACTGCAACTGCTCCAAATGCCGTAGTATTTGGTTCAGGACTATTAAAAATAGAAGATATGTTTAAAAAAGGAATTTGGATGAATATAATATCAATAATTATAATTACTCTTATTGTATATTATTTCCTACCATCAATATTTGATGTTTCTACTGAACTAATTCCGATAAATTAATACTTGTCTAAAAGTTTCGACTGCTCTTTTATGGATTCCTTAAATTCATTGGTAATTCTGTCAACTAATTCTTGAACAGGAAGATCATCAGAAATATTTGTAACTCCTTGACCTGCAGACCAAATGGTGCTCCATGCTTTTGCTTCAGCTTGTGCAGCATCAAGTTCCTTTCCAAAATCCATTTTAGCTTTTCTTCCCCACATTTCTTCAGTTATTCCCATAGATTCTAGGCTAGGTCTTAAAAAACTAGCAGGGACACCAGAAACTGCAGCTGTATATACAATATCAGTTGCACTAGAATCTATAATCATTTGTTTATAATCCTCTGGGGCTCTACTTTCTTTTGTATTAATAAATCTAGTTCCCATATATGCTAAATCTGCTCCCATTTGCAATGCTGAAGCTACATCTCTGCCATTACTTATACATCCAGAAAGGATAACTGTTTTATTAAAAAAACTTTTTATTTCAGAAATTAATGCCATTGGATTAATTGTCCCAGCATGACCTCCAGCACCCGCAGCAACTAAGATTAATCCATCAACCCCAGCTTCAGTTGCTTTTTCAGCATGTCTCTTTTTTACAATATCATGAAATACTAGTCCTCCATAACTATGGACTGCATCAACTAATCTTGAAACTGCCCCTAGAGAGGTTATAACTATAGGAACCTTATGTTTTATGCATATTTTCAAATCAGCCCTAACTCTTGGATTTGTATTATGAACAATTAAATTCACTCCAAAAGGTGCAGGTTTTTTCCCTGTCTCCTTTTCGAATTCATCAAGCTCAGATTTTATTTGAATTAGCCACTCTTCAAAACCTTCACTAGTTCTTTGATTTAGAGCTGGGAATGTACCAACTATTCCATTTTTACAACACTCTATAACAAGTTTAGGCCCAGAAATTAAAAATAATGGAGCTGCAATTACCGGTATTGACAAACCATCAAATAAAGAAATTTTATTTTTCATTTATAATTATTATACAATTTTTAATACAAGCTTCCCTAATTTATCACCTGAAAATAGTTTAAGAAATGCCTCGTGAAAGTTTTCAATTCCCTCAATAATTGTGTCATTATTTTTTAACTTTCCTTCTTTAAACCAAGTTGCTATATCAGTGAGAGCTTTCATATAATTTTCTTTATAATCAAAAACTACCATACCTTTCATACTAGCTCTATTAACTAATAATGACATATAATTTGAAGGACCCATTACTTTAGTTTTATTATTGTATTGAGATATAGCTCCACATATTACTATCCTAGCATTTTTGTTAATTTTAGTTAAAACAGCATCTAAAATTTCTCCTCCAACATTGTCAAAATACACATCAATTCCATTAGGACATTTATCTTTTAATGAAGTGTAAATTTCTTCATTTTTGTAGTCTATTGCATCATCAAACCCTAGTTCATCAACAAGAAAGTCACACTTTTCTTTTCCTCCAGCTATTCCAATAACCCTACATCCTTTTATTTTGGCAATTTGCCCTACCAAACTACCTACAGCCCCAGCTGCAGCTGAAACCAAGACTATGTCTCCTTCTTTAATTTCACCCTCCTGTAAAATTCCAAAATATGCTGTCATTCCAGGCATTCCTAAATATCCAAGAAATGTAGGTAATGGCATATCACCAGGATAAATTTTATTATAATTATCTCCTGAACTTATACAATATTCTTGAACACCTCCCCATCCTGAAACAAATTGACCAACCTTGAAATCTTCATTGTTTGATTTAATTATCTCACCAACTGTACCTGCTCTCATTACTTCTCCTAATTGTACAGGGGCTATATAAGAGCGTGCGTCATTCATCCATCCCCTCATAGCTGGATCTAAAGATATATAGTGATTTTGAATTAGGAATTCATTGTCTTGTAAATCTCTTACCTTAGACTTAACATGTTTCCAAATTGATTCATCAGGGGTTCCAATTGGTCTTTTAGTAAAAAGAACTTGCTTATTTATCATATTATTTTTTTTAGACAACAAATATAGTTAAACTTACTATGCACGCATAGTAAGTTTAAAAATTATTTAAAAAAATTAGTTTCCCTTCCAATTTGGTTTTCTTTTTTCTTTAAATGCTTTAATTCCTTCTTTAGCATCATTAGATTTTATTGCCTTATTCAACATTTCTAATAAATATTGATGCTGATTAGGTTTTTTAGTAATGTAACTATATGCTTCCAATCCAAGTCTAATAGCAGTGGGTGAGTTTTCTAGTATTTCCTTAATTAAATTAGATAACTCATTATCAATATTATCCTGATTTGAAAGATGTGTTACAAGGCCATATTCTTTTGCTTGCATTGAAGAAATACTATATCCTCTAACACACCAATCTAAAACTTTTCTGGGTTGCATTACTTGAATTAGACTAGCCATGACCTGCATTGGGAAAAGGCCCCTTTTAACTTCTGGTAGACTAAACCTTAAATTTTCATCTGCAATAACATATATACATCCAGCTAATATTAAAAACCCTCCTGCATAAACATTCTTTTCTACAACGCTTATTGTGGGTTTGTTTATAGAATTAAAAAGATCGCCCATCAAAATTTCTTTTTCAGGAACTGGTATTGTAGAATTATGAGGTTCAATATCCCCCATCATAGCTTTAAGATCTGCTCCAGCACAAAATGTATCACCATTTGCTTTAAAGACAACTACCCAAATAGAATTATTGAAATGTGCATAATGCATAGCAAAAGCTATTTCATTGGTCATCTGTGGATGTAATGCATTTTTCTTTTTTGGGCGATTCAAAGTGATTGTAAAAACGCGATCCTCTTCACTTATTTCAATAAAATAAAATCTGTATGATTTTATATTTTGAATATCTTTTTTGTTATAAAAATTCATAAGTAAATTTTACATTCTAAATACTCCAAAAGAACTAGATCCTTTTATTTCATGGCTGTAAACAGCTGCTAATGCTAAGGATAAATATTTTCTGGTATCTCTTGGATCAATAACTCCATCATCCCAAACCTCAGATGTAGTATGCCAAACACTCGCCTTTTCATCAGCCTCTTCAGCCATCCTTTTCTTTTCTATTTTAAGTTTTTCTTCATCAATAACTTTATTTAATGAAGATGCTGAATTTCTTTTAACTATTTCCATTACACCAGCTAACTGATCTGATCCCATAACACCAGATTTTGCATTTGGGAATGAAAATAAGAATCTGGGATCAAAAGATCTACCACACATTGCATAGTTTCCTGCACCATATGAATTACCAACCTGTAGACTAATGTGTGGAACTGTACTTCCAGCAACAGCATGAATTAATTGAGATCCACTATTAATCATTCCATTTTGTTCATATCTCTTTCCTACCATAAAGCCTGTAGTATTATGAATAAATAGTAAAGGAGTATTAGATTTATTAGCTAATTGTATAAAATGGGTAGCCTTTCTTGCTGACTCAATAAAAATTACTCCATTATTGGCAATAATTCCAATAGGATAACCATTAATTTTTGTCCAACAGCAAAACATTGTTCTACCATAATTTTCTTTGAATTCAATAAATTCAGAACTATCAACAAATCTTTTGACAAGTTCTCTAATATCAAAAGGCTTTTTCAAGTTAGAAGGAATAATCCCTAAAATCTCATCTTCGACAAATTTTGGAGAAGATGCATCGCTCTCATAGTTCTTAGCTACTGGTTGCTTAATTTTTGTAATTAAATTTTTTGTTATTTCTAGAGCATGTTTTTCGTCATTAGCTAAAAAATCTGAAACACCAGAAATACTACTATGCATTTGAGCTCCTCCTAATTCCTCTTCATTAGCATCTTCATTAGTTGCCATCTTTACTAATGGCGGTCCTGCCAAAAAAACTTTAGCTGCATTCTTCTGGAGAATTGAATAATCAGACATGCCAGGAACATATGCACCACCTGCCGTTGCATTACCAAATACTACAGAAATTGATGGAATTCCTTCTTTAGACCTTCTTGACATCTCCATAAAAAACTTACCATAATTATTAAAAACTCTATCTTGATCTGGCAAATTAGCTCCACCACTTTCGACTAGATTTATAGTTAATAATTTATTTTCAGTGGCAATTTGTGATAATCTTAGATTTTTTAAGCTTGTAGCATAATCAATTGCACCTGCCTTTCTTGTTGCAACATTTGCGTTAATTAAGCAAAGAACATTAGAAACATAACCCAAAACAACTACTGTAGTTCCACCTGCTCCAAATCCGTTTTCATGTTTTAAGCCAGCAAGTGACATCAATTCTATATGAGGTTTGTTTTTGTCAAGTAATAAGTCTATTTTTTCTCTAGCAAGTAATTTTTTTCTCTTTCTGGTTCTTTTAATTTTATCTTTATTGCCTTCTAACTTTGACAATTTAAAATAGGAATTAAGTTCTTTCAATAATTTCTTCATAGAAATCTCATTTTCAATAAAATTTGAACTTAAAACATCAATATTTGACTTTTTACCTTTCATTAAATAAAAATTTATTTTAATAGATTATTTATAATATTTTTCATTTGTTAGTAATTTATTTAATATAATGAAATTCCTGGACTTTTCAAGTCAAGAATTTAAAGAATTAATGAGGCACAAAGCCAAATATGAACTTCTAAATCATACATAAAAAATCTATAGAAGTAGAAATTTGAAAATCTATTTATTAACTACGAGATACATATATTTTTGTAGTTTTAAATAAAAAAAGTTACATTCTATATTCATTTTCTATAGAAAAAGGTGTTGAACACACCTAAATTATAAAAACTACACTAAAAAACTAATAATGGAAAGCAATAATAAATTCAAATTCAACTTCTATGAATGGGAAAGAAAATTAAAAGACAAATCTTTTTTAAGGCAACCATTTGGTGATAAATGGGAAGAATATACTTGGGGAGAAACTGGTCAAATGGCCAGAAAATTAGCTACTGGATTAAAAACTCTTGGACTACCTCCTAAAAGTCATATTGGGTTAATGTCTAAAAATTGTAGAGAATGGATTATTGCTGATTTAGCCATATATATGGCAGGATATGTGTCTGTTCCTTTCTTTCCAACATTAAATTCCGAAGAACTAAAAAGTCTCTTACATTTTGGAGATGTAAGCGCCCTTTTTATGGGTAAAGTTAATGCATGGGATGAAATTAAAAATGGTATTCCAGATGATATGCCGTTAATTGCATTTCCACACTATAAGGATTGCTCAGAAATTTCTGTGGGTCATCAATGGTTTGATTTTATTAATAAATTTGAACCTCAACAAGAAGATTTTTACCCAGACCGTAGTGATGTGTGGACAATCATATTTACTTCTGGAACAACTGGTACGCCAAAGGGAGTAGTTCTAGATTATCAAACCAATGAAAATACAGAATGCTTAACAACTCCAGAGCACAATCCATTGAGAGTAGATTTTAATGGGAAAAATTCATTCTTCTCTTATTTACCATTAAATCATATTGCTGAAAGAATTGTAGTGGAATGGACATGTTTTAGATATGGAGGAACCATTTCTTTTACAGAATCTATAGAAACATTTGCTCAAAATCTAGGCTCTGTTCAACCAACCGTTTTCTTTGGAGTTCCAAGAATATATACAAAATTTCAAATGGGTATATTATCCAAATTCCCTCAAGAAAAGTTAAATAAACTCTTAAGTATACCTATAGTTTCTTCTTTACTTAAAATGGTTTTAAAGAAAAAATTAGGATTAAGCAAAGCAAAAGCAATTGTAACTGGAGCTGCGCCAATGCAAGAATCACAAAGAGTATGGTACAGGAGTCTTGGAGTGAAGATAACCAATGGCTATGGAATGACTGAGAATTGTGCAATATGCACTCAACTTCCAGGTGAAATTACTGACAAACCTGGGTCTGTTGGTAAAGCACAACCAGAAGTTCAGATTAAGATAGACTCTGAAACTGGGGAAATACTAATGAGAGGGCCATATGTAATGAAAGGATATTATAATGATCCAGAGACCACAAATAACACTATTAAAAACGGATGGCTGTATACTGGAGATAGAGGTAGAATTGATGATGAAGGCAATCTATACATTACTGGAAGAGTCAAAGACGCATTTAAAACAACTACAGGTGAATTTGTTGAACCTGGGAAAATTGAAGCACTATTTGGAGATGTTACTGAATTTGAACAAATGTGTGTGGTTGGATTTGGAATAGCAGCACCAATTCTTCTTGTTGTTCCTTCTGAAGGAGCTAATTCTATTGATAAAGAAACATTAAAACAGCAGCTTAATAATAAATTAGAATCTGTAAATAAAGATCAAGTAAGTCATAGAAAGGTTTCAACCATTGTGATTATGAAAGAGGCATGGACTCCCGATAATGGACTGTGCACTCCTACACTAAAAATTAAAAGGGTTAAAATAGATGAAAAATTTATGTCTAAATATAGAGAATGGCATGAAAATAGTGAAGTTGTAATATGGGAATAAAATTTAAAATTTTTTTTGCTCTTTGTATATTTTTATTTTTTTCAACAATTACTATAGCGCAAACTATAGTGTCTGGTGTTATTATGGATGAAAAAATAAATGCCCCTCTTCCGGGTGCAAGCATTATTGAAAAAGGTACAACTAATGGAACAATATCAGACTTTGATGGTAATTTTTCACTTAAGATAGCCGGAGAGTCTGGTGAGATTGAAATTTCCTATTTACGTTATACTACAATTACTTTATCTTTTGACGGAGATTCTGATTTAGGAACTATATCATTATCTACAAAGAAGAAGAAGAAGAAGAAGAAGAAGAAGAAGAAGAAGAAAGGATACTAATTAAATAAATAAATAAATGAATTATTTTTCTGAAGAACATGAAATGTTTAGAAAAAGCCTTAGGGATTTTCTAAAAAGAGAAGTTAAACCAAATTTAAATAAGTGGGAAAATGATGGAAAAATTCCTAAAGAAATTTGGAAAAAAATGGGCGAAATGGGATTTCTTGGCCTATCATATCCAGAGAAATATGGTGGAGGTAATCTAGATTTCTTCTTTGAAGTAGTTCTAAATGAAGAAATGGCTAAACTAAATTCAGGAGGCTTTACAATAACTCAGCAAGCGGTACAATACATGTCTGGACCATATATCCTAAAATATGGAAGTGATATGCTGAAAAGCAAATATCTTCCAGGGATAATATCTGGTAATTTAATAAGCTGTATTGGAATTACAGAACCTAACACTGGATCTGATGTTCAAAATATTCAAACAAATGCTATAAAAAAAGGAGATAATTATATTGTGAATGGATCAAAAACATTTATTACCAATGGAGTGTATGGAGATTTTATAGTCACGGTTGTGAAAACTGATCCAGCAGCTAGATCAAAAGGAATCAGCTTGTTAGTTATAGATTTAGATTCACCTGGAATAACTAAAACCAAAATTGACAAACTTGGGTGGCGTTCATCTGATACAGCAGAGCTAAGCTTTGATAATGTAGTTGTCCCATCAGAAAATCTTGTAGGCGAAGAAGGTAAAGGATTCTACTATCTAATGAATGGCTTACAATTAGAAAGGCTTTGTTTCATGCCTAGTAGTATTGCTGCAATGGAATTTGCAATTTCTGAATCATTAAATTACATGAATGAAAGAAAAGCATTTGGAAAAAGTATTAATAAACTCCAAGTATTAAGACATAGAATTGCGCAATTATCATCTGAAATAGAAGCATTAAAAGTATTTAGCTACTATTGCTGCAGTCTATATGACAAAAAAATATATGATGTAAAACTCTGTTCTATGGGCAAACTACTTTGCACAGAATTACATGAAAAAGTCTCTACCCAATGTCTACAATTTTTTGGTGGAAATGGATATACTGAAGATTATCCAATGGCAAGAATGTATAGAGATTCTAGGGTTGGAACAATTGGAGGAGGAACTTCTGAAATTATGAGAGATATAATTGCCAAAATTATTATTGACGGCAAGGATTATGAAGCAGAAAAAAGTAAAATATAATAAGTATTAATATAATTTTTTAATTATGGGTAAATTAAATGGTCAAGTAGCTATTATAACTGGTGGGGCTAGAGGAATTGGAGAGGGAATATGTAAAGTTTTCTGTAATGAAGGAGCTATGGTGGCTTTATGGGACATCATGGATGAGGGTCAAAATACTGCTGATAGAATAAAAGACGAAGGGGGAGAAATAATTTTTCAAAATGTAAATGTATCAGATCAGTCATCAGTAGATAAAGCTGTTGAAAAATTAATCAGTGAATACGGAAAAATCGATATTCTAATCAATAATGCTGGAATTATAAGAGATAGATCATTTTTAAAAATGTCAAGGGATGAATGGGATAGAGTAATTGATGTAAATATTAATTCCTTATACATAACTACTAAAGCAGTATTGCCTCATATGAAAGAAGCAAAATATGGAAGAATTATAAGTGCATCATCAATTAATGCTTTTCAGGGAGCATTTGGACAAACTAATTATGCTGCTTCTAAAGCTGCAATTGCTGGCTTCACAAGAGCTCTTTGTAAGGAAACAGGAAGGTACAATATAACAGTTAATGCAGTAGCTCCTGGTTTTATTAAATCTGAAATGACTGCTTCAATACCTCCAGAAATTGTTAAAGCAGGTATTGCAATGATTCCTGTTGGCAGAATTGGTACTCCCGAAGATATGGGTCATGTATATCTGTTCCTTGCTTCAAAAGAAGCTAGTTTTGTTAGCGGTATTGTATTGCATGCAAATGGAGGAGCAATGACAATGTAGTATTAGTATATGAAAGAATCAATAAAAAATAAATTTAATCTAGAGGGAAAAGTTGCCATAATAACTGGTGCAAGTAAGGGAATAGGAAAATCTATTGCTAAAGGTTTTGTTGAATTTGGAGCAAAAGTAGCTATAAGTTCTAGAAATCAGAATTCTTTGGAAGAAGTTGCAAAAGAATTAGGTCAAGAAAATATCTTACCAATTCAATGTCATGTTGGAAAGGATGAAGATATAATTAACTTAGTCAATTCAGTAGCTAAAACTTTTGGAAGAATAGATATTTTGGTTAATAATGCAGCAACTAATCCTTTTTACGGTGAATTAGCAGACACAGATAATGAATTATTTGATAAAGTTATTAATGTAAATTTGAAAGCTCCTCATCTATTAGCAAATAAGTGCCTTCCTTTTATGAAAAAAAATAGTTATGGAAGTATTATTAATATTGCCTCAGTTGAGGGTCTTAAACCGAGTGAAAATTTAGGAATATATAGTATTAGTAAATCTGCATTAATCATGCTTACAAAATCACAGGCTAAAGAATGGGGAAAATTTGGAATTAGATCAAATGCTATATGTCCAGGACTAATAAAAACTAAATTTAGTTCAGCTCTATGGACTAATGAAAACGTGCTAAGTAAAGTAAAAAATGATTTACCATTAAGAAAAATTGCTGAACCAGATGACATGGCAGGATTAGCATGTTTCCTTGCATCAGAAGCATCTAATTATTGTACCGGATCAATATTTGTTGCTGATGGAGGTCATATGATTTCAACATAATAAAAAGAATAAAATGTCAGAACAAAATATTATAAATAAAGCTTATTCTACAGAGGTTAATGAATTATCTAATCTAAAAAATTATGTTGGCAAGGAAATTGGACTTTCAGAATGGACTACAATAACACAAGATCAAATAAACACTTTTGCAAAAATTACTGATGATAATCAATGGATTCATATTAGCCCTGAACTATGTGAAAAACATTCTCCATACAAAAAGCCTGTAGCTCATGGATTCTTAGTATTATCACTTGCCCCTAAGTTTTGTTACGAGACTCTTAAACTTAATAATGTAAGTATGGCAGTTAATTATGGATGCGATAAAGTTAGATTTATGAATGCTACAAGGGTTAATTCTTCAATTAGAGCTAGAATTTCAGTAATTTCATTTGAAGATATCAAAGGTGGAATTAAGTATAAATTAAAGATCATTTATGAATTAAAAGATCAAGAAAAACCAGCATGTGTGGCTGAGTTTATTTCTATAGCTTATAAATAAAAATTAAATATGGAATCAGTATTATATAAAATAGAAGATGGCATCGCAATTGTAACATTAAATCGTCCTGAAAGATACAATGCTGTCAATGAAGATATAATTGATGGTCTTAATAATGCATTTGATAAAGCTAGTAAAGATGACAATATTAAATGTATGGTTATTAGTGGATCTGGAAGAGGTTTTTGTGCTGGAGCTGATATGACCCTTTTTGGTGAAGATTTGACTCCAGAAAAAAGAAGCAACTATATAATTGAAACATATCAACCTTTAATTAATAAATTCACACAATTGAACATACCAATTATAGGAGCCATTAATGGAAGTGCTGCAGGTGTTGGGGCTTCATTTGCATTAGCATGCGACTTTAGAGTAATGGGTCATAGCAGTTCTATTTATTTTGCATTTATAAATATTGCTATTGGTCCAGATGGTGGGGGTAGTTGGCTATTAGCTAGACAAGTTGGATATAGTAAGGCACTAGAAATAGCTACTAGTGGTAAAAAAATTAATGGAGAAGATTGCCATAAACTTGGATTAACAAACAAATTAGTTGAAGATGACAAAATATTAGAAGAAGCGGTTAATTGGGCAAAAGAATTAGCTAAAAAACCAACTTTGGCAATTGGCATAACTAAAGAAGATATGATGTTTTCAATTAATAATAGTTTGCATGATACTATAGCATTTGAAGCTAAAAAACAGATAATTGCATTTAAGAGTAAAGATCACATAGAAGGAGTTACTGCATTTGTAGAAAAAAGAATTCCAAATTTTAAAGGGAAATAATTAATTATGGATTTTAAAGAAATAAAGAATACTATAAAAGAATTTGTTGAAAAGGAATTGTTTTCTTTAGAACCCTGGATCTTGGATTCAAGTTGGGAAGAAAAATTACCAAAACTAAATGAACTAAGAGGAAAAGTTAAAAAGATGGGGCTTTGGCTCCCTCAAATCCCAAAAGAATATGGAGGACTAGGGTTAACTCTTGAACAACATGGAGAGATTAGCGAAATTCTAGGTGCTAGTCCATATGGTTTTTATGTCTTTAATTGTCAAGCCCCAGATGCAGGGAATATGGAAATATTAATAGAGTTTGGTACTGAAGAACAAAAAGAAAAATATTTAAATCCACTTCTAGATGGCAAAATAAGAAGTTGTTTTGCTATGACTGAGCCTAATTTTGCTGGATCAAATCCTGTAAATATGGGAACTCTTGCAACTAAAGAAAATGGCAATTATATAATAAATGGACACAAGTGGTTTACCTCTAGTTTTGATGGAGCAAAATTTGCTATAGTAATGTTAATTTCAGATCCTAATAATGAAAATCCATACAAAAAAGCAAGTCAAATAATTGTTCCTACAGATTCAGAAGGAGTTAAATTTATTAGAAATATATCTGTAATGGGACACCCTGGTGGAGGTTGGGAAAGCCATGCTGAAATTAAATTTGAAAATGTGAAAGTTCCACTCTCAAATGTGCTAGGTGGAGATGGAGAAGGATTTTCAATAGCACAAAAGAGACTAGGCCCAGGAAGAATACACCATTGTATGCGCTGGATAGGTATGTGTGAACGTTCATTTGATTTGATGTGTAAAAGAGCTGCTAGTAGAGAACTAGCGCATGGCCAATTACTTGCAGACAAACAAACAATTCAAAATTGGATTGCTGAATGTAGAGCAGAGATTAATGCTGCAAGATTAATGATTAAGGACGCTGCACATAAAATTGATTCACAAGGAGTATATAAAACTAGAAATGAAATATCAATAATTAAGTTCTATTGTGCCAATGTTCTACAAAAGGTTGTAGACTATGCTATTCAGGTTCATGGAGCTCTTGGAGTAACTGATGATACTATACTTGCTTCATACTATAGGCACGAAAGAGCAGCAAGAATATATGATGGTGCAGATGAAGTTCATAAAAGTAGAGTTGCAAGACAAATCCTAAAAAAATATAGAGATGTCTAATTATGTACGAAAACTATATTGATAAAGCCACTAAAATTAGACAAGGAGAAGAAATAAATTCTTCAAATTTACAAGAATACTTAACTAAAATATTATCGATAAAAGGTAATATTGAAATCTCTCAATTTCCAAATGGTTTTTCAAATCTTACCTATTTAATTAAAATTGACAAAGATGAATTTGTATTAAGAAGACCTCCTCATGGTGCTAAAATAAAAACAGGGCACGATATGTTTAGAGAGTTTAATATCTTATCAAAACTCTTTCCTTTTTTTAATAAAGTTCCAAAAGTTATATCGTATTGTGAAGATGTAAAAGTTATTGGAGCTCCATTTTACTTAATGGAAAAAATTAATGGGGTTATTATCAGGGGAAACTCTAAAATGATCAATAAACTAGATAAAGACAGTATGGGTGAAATAGCAAATAATTTTATTAATAATTTTGTTGAGCTTCATTCAATTGATATACATAAATCAAAATTAAATGAAATTGGAAAAATAGATGGATATAACTTAAGACAAATTAAAGGTTGGATAAAAAGGTATAATAATTCTATAGTAGATGAATGTGCTAATTTAGAAAAAGCCGCAAAATGGTTGTTAAATAATATTCCTAAAGAGAGTTCAGCTTCATTAATACACAATGATTATAAATATGATAACATTGTTTTAAATTCTAAGAATATAAATAAAATAATTTCAGTTTTAGATTGGGAAATGTCTACTATCGGAGATCCTTTAATGGATTTAGGGACAACACTTGGTTATTGGATAAACCATAATGATCCAGATTTTATGAAAAAACTAAATCTTAATCCATCATCAGTTGAGGGTAACCCTACAAGAGATCAGTTTGTTAATCAATATGCATTAAAAGCAAAAATTAACATTAATAATTTAACTTTTTATTATGTATATGGTTTGTTTAAAATTGCTGTAATTATACAACAAATCTATTTCAGATATAACAAGGGTTTAACAAAAGACATGAGGTTTAAAAATCTAAATCTATGGATTAAAGAATTGGGATTAATTGCAAGCCAATCAATTGACAAAAAAAAATTAGATAATTTATTTTAAATAGATATGCAAATATAAGTGGATACTAATGTCTGCTAACTAATTTTTGATTTTCTTAATTTTTCAAGTTGAAATTCTATTTCTGAATCCTCAATTTTTGTAAATAATAATTCTGGTTCATTAATTCTAATACCTGGTTTTATTAATAGATCCCCGGCTATGATCTTTCCCCATTCCCATTTAATATCATGGTTATTATGATTAAGTATTTTCTTTAATTTATTAGATGCAAAAGGTAAAAAAGGTTCTCCTAAAGTAGCCAAAATAGATGAAATTTGAAGTGATACAAATATTATATTATTAACTCTTTTTAGATCAGTTTTGAAAATTTTCCACGGTTCCTGATCAGCCAAATATTTGTTTCCATGCCTAGCTATATTTATATACTCATTACAAGATTCTCTAAACTTGAATTTCTCAACAAGTTTATTAATTAATACTACCGATTCATTTACTTTTTGTAAAACTTGCAAATCTTCCTTATCCAAGTCAATTGGTTTAGGAATAACACCGTCATAATACTTATTTGTTAGAACTACAACTCTATTAATAAAATTTCCATAAATTGCTACTAATTCATTATTGTTTCTTGCCTGAAAATCTTTCCATGTAAAATCGTTATCCTTGTTTTCAGGTGCATTTACTGTTAATACGTATCTTAAAGCATCTTGTTTATTTGGGAATTCCTTTAAATAATCGGGCAACCATACAGCCCAATTATTAGATGTAGATATTTTCGCTCCTTCCAAATTTAGAAATTCATTGGCAGGAACATTTTTTGGAAGAATATATTCTCCATGAGCTTTAAGCATTGCAGGAAAAATTATACAATGAAATACAATATTATCCTTTCCGATAAAGTGAATTAATTCTGTTTGAGGATTCTTCCAATACTTTTCCCAATCTAAATTCTTCTTGTCTGCCCATTCTTTAGTTGATGATATATAACCAATAGGTGCGTCAAACCAAACGTATAGCACCTTTCCATTAGAATCCTCTAATGGAACTGCTACACCCCATTCTAAATCCCTAGTAACAGCTCTTGGCTTTAGCCCATCATCTAACCATGATTTACACTGGCCATAAACATTTATTTTCCAATCAGACTTATGTTGTATTAAGATCCAATCTTCTAGAAAGGACTGGAACTCATCTAATTTCAAATACCAATGCCTAGTCTCTTTCAGTGATGGAGAATTACCACTTATTGATGATTTTGGATCAATTAGATCTATTGCATTATGACTAGTTCCACATTTTTCACACTGGTCTCCATAAGATTTTTCATAACTACATTTAGGACAAATGCCAACTACAAATCGATCCGGTAAAAACTGATTTGCTTCTAAATCAAAAAATTGTTCTGTAGTTATTTCCTCAAAAAAATTATTATCATATAAATTTAGAAAAAAATCAGATGCAGTTTTATGATGTAGTTTTGAAGACGTTCTAGAATAGTTGTCAAAAGAAATTCCAAAGTCTGCAAATGATTTTTTTATATTTCTGTGATATCTGTCTACAATATCTTTTGGCATTAAACCCTCTTTTTTGGCTTTTATAGTAATTGGCACTCCATGCTCATCACTTCCACATATATATGCAACATCATTTCCTATTAATCTCATAAATCTTGAAAAGATATCCGCAGGTATATACACCCCTGCTAAATGTCCTATATGAATAGGGCCATTAGTATAAGGGAGTGCAGCCGTTATAGTGAAAGTTTTCTTCAATATTTATTGATTATATTAGTAAATGTAAACATTTTGCCCCTTAATAAGAAGGGTAATTTTAGTAAGTTCTTTTATATTTATTAAAAATAAAATTATGAATTTAAACAAGTTATTTTACTTATTTTTTACAATTTTGATAACAATAAATGCAACAACTGAAATTTCTTCAAAAAATTTAAAAGAGATGGACAATAATTTGATTAGACCTGAATATCTTAAAGCTGGAGATACTATTGCAATAGTAGCTCCATCAGGCGTTCTCAATGATCAAGAAAATTACATCAAAAAAGCTAAGAAACTACTAGAAAGCTGGGAATTGAATGTCATTATTGGAAAAAATGTTTTTAATAATTATGGACATTTTTCAGGAACTGATAAAGAAAGAACTAAAGATTTTCAAAAAGCACTGGACGATAAAACTATAAGTGCAATTTGGTGTGCAAGGGGTGGTTATGGGGCTATGAGAATTATTGATGATCTTGATTATTCTGAATATTTAAAGAGCCCCAAATGGATAATAGGTTATTCTGATATTACAGCAATTCATAATGATTTAAATATTCTAGGAAGTGAATCAATCCATGGTATAATGTGTAAAAGTCTAGAAGATAAAGACATTAATAATGATAGATCAATTCAAACATTAAAAGATGTTTTATTTGGCAAAAAATTATCATATAATCTCAATCATATACCAGAAAATAAATTGGGGAAAAGATCAGGGAAAATTGTAGGAGGAAATTTAACCTTACTTCACTGTTTAGTAGGATCAAAATCCTCAATTAATACTGAAGGGAAAATATTATTTATAGAGGATCTTGGAGAGTATCATTATCATATTGATAGGATGCTAATATCTCTAAAAAGAGCTGGCTATTTTGATCATTGCAATGGACTCATAGTGGGAGATTTTAGTGATCTTAGAAAAAATACTACACCCTTTGGAAAGAACATAAAAGAAATTATTTTAGATGCTGTTAAAGAATTTGATTTTCCTGTTCTATTTGATTTTCCCGCCGGACACGAAGAATTAAATATGCCTATAATTCTTGGAAGAGACATAATCATGGATGTTAATAATTCAAAGTCTACTATTGAGTTTTTATAATCTTTTCTAATAATTCATAAGCTGAATTTATAGAAAAAATCTTGAAAAATTTAATAACCATTCTACTGCCGTTCTTTGTATTTTTTTCTGAAATATCAGATAATTCAGAATTTGTATTAACAAAATTAATTAATGTTTTAAAATTTTTACTATCATTCATATCTTCAGAATTTCCAATATAATGACATATCAATGTATTTTTTTTTAATATAATCTTGTCAAAACCTAACTTTACTCCTATCCATTTTAATTCAATACTTTTTAATAAATCAATTACTTGTAATGGTAATTTTCCAAATCTATCAATCAGATTATTACTAAAAAGCTCCAAATCATTATTTGTTTTAATTTTATTTAATTCTGAGTATAATTTTAATCTTTCTGAGTTAGAATTAATATAATAATCAGGGAAAAGTAATTCAAAATCTGTGTCAAAATTAAGTTGTCTTTTATTCAATTTTTCTTGAGGTATATCTAATTCCTTGAATTCCTTATTTTTCAATTCTTCTATTGCTTCATCTAAAATTTTCTGATAAGTTTCAAATCCCATTTCGTTAATAAAACCTGATTGCTCTCCTCCTAATAAATCTCCAGCTCCTCTAATTTCTAAATCTTTCATGGCAATATTAAACCCACTACCTAATTCTGAATAATATTCTAAAGCTGTTATTCTTTTCCTTGCCTCATGAGTCATTGTTGAATATTCTGGGGTAACTAAATAGCAAAATGCTTTTTTATTACTTCTTCCTACTCTACCTCTCATTTGATGTAGATCACTTAACCCGAAATAATTTGCGTTATTAATAAAAATTGTATTAGCATTTGGAACATCTAGACCACTTTCAATAATAGTTGTACTAACTAAAACATCAGAATTTCCATTGATAAACCTAATCATCAATTCTTCTAATTTTTTTCCTTTTAGTCTACCATGTGCAACTTCAATTTTAGCGTCTGGGACTAATCCTTTAAGTAAATCGGCAATTTCATCAATATTATTAATCCTATTGTTTACAAAAAAAACTTGTCCGCCTCTAATTATTTCATAATTTATAGCATCCATTATAATTTTATTATTAAATCTAATCACCTGAGTATCTATTGGATATCTATTAGGTGGAGGGGTGCTAATAATTGACAAGTCTCTTGCAGCCATTAAACTAAATTGAAGTGTTCTGGGGATAGGAGTTGCTGAGAGCGTTAATATATCTATATTTTCTTTTAAAGTTTTTAATTGCTCTTTAACTGCTACACCGAATTTTTGTTCTTCATCAATAATTAATAGTCCTATATCTTTATACTTAATTTTTTTATTTATTATCTGATGTGTCCCAATAATTATATCAATTTTACCATTAGATAAATTATAAATAATATCACTTTTTTCTTTTGAAGATCTAAATCTATTTAAATAGTCTATAGAAATAGGGAATTCTTTTAACCTACTAGTAAAAGTTTTATAATGTTGAAAAGCCAATATTGTTGTTGGTACTAATATAACTACTTGTTTATTGTTGTCAACTGCCTTAAATGCAGCTCTTATGGCAACCTCTGTCTTTCCAAAACCAACATCTCCACAAACCAATCTGTCCATTGGCTGATCACTTTCCATATCAGACTTAATTTCTCTAGTTACTTTTATTTGATCATCAGTGTCTTCATAAATAAAAGAAGCTTCCAATTCAGTTTGCAAAAAAGTATCCGTAGAATATCTAAATCCTTTTCTTCTCTTTCTTTCAGCATATAATTTAATTAAATCGTAAGCAATTTCTTTTACCCTTGACTTAGTCTTTTGTTTTAATAATGCCCATGCCTTACTACCTAATTTATATATTCTTGGAGACTTTCCTTCTTTACCATTATATTTTGATATCTTATATAAGGAATGGATGCTTAAATATAAAATATCCCTTTCCCCATAAATTAATTTAATAGCCTCTTGTATTTTTCCATCAACTTCTATTTTTTGTAATCCTCCAAAGATTCCTATTCCATGGTCAATATGAGTGATATAGTCGCCTTTACTTAACTTATTAATTTGTTTTAAGCTTATTGCTCTTTTATTGAAATACCTTTTTTTAAATCTAAACTTATGATACCTTTCAAAAATTTGATGATCCGTATAACATGCTAATCTATTTTCATTATCGATAAATCCTGATGAAAGCGGCATGATTAAAGTTTTATAATTCACATCCGATTCTGAGTCATTGAAAATTTCGTTTAATCTTATCTCCTGCTGCTTGCTTGTGCAACATATATAGTTAGTATATCCTTTGCTACTATTTGTATTTAGATTATCAATTAGTATTTTAAAACTTCTATTAAAAGATGGCTGAGGGATAAAAGAAAATTCAATCTGATCTGTAGATTTATGCTTTATAGAATCAAATTCAATTAACCTAAATTTATTAATAGAGTCTAAAACATCATCAGGACTAGAATATAAAATATCAGGAGGCAAAATATTATGCTTATCTGTTATAGTATCAAAATTTTGTATAGAAAGTTGAAAATTATTATTAATATTAGATAGTAATAATTCTAAATTCTTTGTAAATATTATTGTGCTATCCTGTAATATATTAATAATATTATCCCTGCCTTGTATATTATAGCTTGATTGAATATTAGAAGTAATTTTAATAGATGAATGACTTGATTCAGATAGTTGCGTATTAGTGTCAAACGTCCTAATTCTACTAATTTCATCTCCAAAAAATTCAATTCTGTATGGCCTCTCATTAGAAAAAGAAAACACATCAACTATACCACCTCTAACAGAAAAATCCCCAGGCTCAGAAACAAAATCTTGTTTTTGGAAGTTTAATTCAAATAGTTTCGAATTAATATAATCAAGAGAAATTTGTTGTTTTAAATTAATATCTAGTGTGAGTTTACTTAACTCATTAGCTAGTAGAATTTTTTCTGTAATAGCATCATTATAGGTAATTATTATACTTTCCTCAAACTCATTCGCATACAAATAGTTTAAAACCTCTGTTCTCTGCAGTAAATTATAGGCACTAATATTATCATCATTATAAGGTTCTCTTCCTCCACTAGGAAAAAATAAAATATTTAAATTTTCATCAATAGTTTCTATATCATTTAAAAAATATGTTGCCTCTTCCTTATCAGAAAAAATTAAAAAAATTGATCTTTTTAGACTTTTAAATATTGAATAAATTATGAAAGCAAATGAAGAACCTACTGTTCCTTTAATTGATAATTTTTTTTCATTTTGGGCAATAGAATGCTCTAGTTTTTGCACTTGCAAAGACTCTGAAAAAATTTTAGTGATAGGATTTTTTATCAATCAAAAAATTTCAGCAAATATATACAAGTAGAATTTATTATTAAATTTTATTTGCTGTTTTTTATAAAGGTTTGAAGTTGATTTATCATTTTTTCACTTCCACAATAAAATGGTATGCGCTGATGCAAAGTTTCTGGATGAATATCTAATATGTTTGATTCTCCATCTATAGCTAACCCGCCAGCTTGCTCACAAATAAATGATATTGGATTGCATTCATAAAGTAATCTTAGTTTCCCTTTTGGGTTTTTTGAAGTATTTGGATACATAAATATGCCTCCCTTGATTAAATTCCTATGAAAATCAGAAACAAGTGAACCAATATATCTAGAAGTATACGGCCTGTCATCTTCCTCCATTTGACAAAATTTCAAATATTTCTTTACATAATCTGGAAACTGAAAATAATTTCCCTCGTTAATAGAATAAATAGATCCTTTTTTAGGAAATTTTAAATTAGCATGTGAATGATAAAATGAACCTATAGCTGGATTTAGTGTAAATCCATTTACCCCATCTCCAGTAGTATATACAAGCATTGTCGATGTTCCATATATAATATAACCTGCTGCAACTTGGTTTCTTCCTTTTTGTAAAAAATCATCTATTGTAACACTACTGCCAATTTCACTAATTCTTCTATAAACTGAAAAAATTGTACCAACAGATACATTCACATCAATATTTGATGAGCCATCTAATGGATCTATTAGAACTACATAGCTATTCTGATTATTTTTATCAATACTATTAACTGAAATAAAACTCTCATCCTCTTCACTAGCAAGACCACATATAATATTCCTGTTAATTAATGTATTTCTAAATTTATTATTAGCATAGACATCAAGTTTTTGTTGTTTTTCATCTTGGACATTAGTTTTTCCAGTTTCACCAATAATATCAACAAGACCTGCTTTATTAACTTCGTGATTTACCACTTTAGCTGCTAGTCTAATAGAATTTATTAATCTAGACAATTCGCCAGAAGAGTATTTAAACGAATTTTGATTGTTTATTATAAATTCACCTAATGTTTGATTTTTATTTTCCATTGGGAAACTAAAAATACTATTTAATTTATTTAGAAAAAAATTATATAATTTAGATATTTAAAATTAATTATGGACATAACTATACGTAAAGCGAAAAAAGAAGATATGAGTCGTGTCCATGAATTAATTATGGAACTTGCTATATATGAGAAATTACCACAAGAGGTTGAAATAAATCTGAGCGATTTAGTTAATGATGGATTTGGAGAGAAACCATTGTTTCATTGTTTTGTAGCAGAAATAAATTCAACAGTAGAAGGTATGGCTATTATTTACAATAGATATTCAACATGGAAAGGAAAAACTGTTCATCTTGAAGATTTAATAGTAACTAAAAATATGAGAAATAAAGGAATTGGTGCCTTATTACTTGATAAAGTAATTTTATTTGGAAAAGAAATGAGTGTAAAAAGAATTTCCTGGGAGGTTATTGATTGGAACAAAGAGGCTATTAAATTTTATGAAAGAAAAGGAGCTAAATTGATTGATGATTGGAATATAATTCATCTAAATGAAGAAGCTATTAAAAATTATCATTAGCAAAATTTAAACAAAACTCTTTTATTTGATTTCTTACCAATATAATTTTATTTCTACTTTCTTCTTTTGATAAATCAAATTTTGAAGGATCGATGAAGTTCTTATGAATTCTTAGCGCATTCATATTAGAAATAAATGGACACTTCTCATGAGCATGATTACATACAGTTATGATATAGTCAAAATTAATAGACAGATATTCTTGTACATTATTTGATGAATTACTGCTAATATCTATACCCTCATCTATCATTGCCTCAATTGCAATTGGATTAACTCCATGAACTTCTATTCCAGCACTATATATATTAGCTTTCCCTTTGCAATAAAAATTAAGGTAGCCATGGGCAATTTGACTTCTACATGAATTACCAGTGCATAGTACTAATACATTTTTCATGGGAAAGTAAAATTAAACTAAAATTGAAGTATAAGTTTAGCTATTAAAAAGTAAATTAATATTCCGAAAATATCATTACTTGTTGTAATAAATGGTCCAGTTGCTATTGCGGGATCTATTCCTCTTTTATTTAAAAATAAAGGGATAAATGTTCCTACAATTCCAGCCACAATTATTACTACCACCAAAGATAAAGATATAGCAAGAGCAACATCTATTTCATTACGCCAAAAGTAAATGAAACCAAATAAAAAAGCTGATAAAATTATTCCATTCAAGATTGATAATAAAGTTTCTTTAAATAGCCTATTATTAATACTATCCTTTACATCATTATTTGCCAGTCCTTGCACTATAATTGCACTTGATTGAACTCCTACATTACCTGCCATCGCGGCAATTAGTGGAGTAAAGTAGAATAATATTTTGTACTCTAGTAAAACCTCTTCAAAACCGCCCATAACAGCTGCGGCACCAATACCCCCTAACAATCCTAAAAATAACCATGGAAGTCTTGCCCATGAAAGCTTATAAATTGAGTCATCTACATCTACATCCTGAGTAATACCAGCAGCTAATTGATAATCTTTTTCAGCTTCCTCCTTAATTAAGTCAACTATATCATCAATTGTAATTCTACCTAATAGCTTTTTTTTGTCGTCAACTACTGGAATTGCTCCCAAATCATATTTTTGCATAATGCTAGCAACATGCTCTCCTGTATCATTTACATTTACAAAATCAACTTTAGAAATATAAATTGACTTAACATTTGATTTTGGGTCTGCAACTAATAAATCTTTTAATGAAAGTCTTCCTAATAATGTATCATTATTATCAACTACATATACGGAATGTACTCTGGTAACTTCAGATGCCTGTGATCTCATTTCTTTAACACATCTTGTGACAGCCCAATTTTCATTAACCTTAATTAACTCTTTTGCCATTAATCCCCCAGCTGAATCATCATCATATCTAAGTAATTCCTTTATATCAGCCTTATGATCCTTATCTTCAATTTTTGAAATTACCTTTTTTTGTCTCTCTTCAGGTAATTCTGCAATTATATCTGTTGCATCATCAGTATCTAATTCCTCGACTTCTTCTGCAATTTCTTTAGTAGATAAATTTTTGAGAATTTTTTCTCTATAATCATCATCTAACTCCATTAAAATATCAGATGTTTCTTCACTATCTAATAGCTTAATAATATGTGTAGCTTGATCAAAGTGAAGTTCTTCTAATATCTCAGCTACATCAGCATGATGTAACTCATCAAATTTATTACGTAATTTTTTCTCATCATTACTATCAACAAGATTAATTATCTCATTAATTAACTGATCAGTTATCTGGAATTTTTTATTTTGATCTTTTTCCCCCAAGAATTAAATTTTTAGTGTCAGAATCAATTAAATTAGTCAGTACAACAAAATTTTCAATAGACAATTGTTCTGGACGTAGATCAAAGATACTATCTTCTCTTAAATTATCACTTAAATTAAAAACTTTTAAGCTATTTCTTAGAGTTTTTCTTCGATGATTAAAAGCAGTTTTTACTATCTTAAAAAAAGAAATTTCATCACAGTCTAACTTATACTGCTTCTTTCTTATAAATCGAACAACTGCAGAGCTTACTTTCGGTTTAGGATAAAAAACATTAGGCGGTACAGTAAAAAGATAATTGGTAGAATAAAAAGCCTTAGAGTATACTGAAAGTATTCCATATTTTTTACTTCCAAAATCTTCACAAATTCTTTCAGCAACTTCCTTTTGAAACATTCCACAAAATTCTGGGATAATCGCTCTTGATTCTAAAATTTTAAAAACTATTTGAGAAGAAATATTATATGGAAAATTTCCAATTATAGCATAAGCCTTCCCATTAAATACATTATTTAAATTAATTTTTAAAAAATCTTCATTTATAATATTATTTCTTAAAGAAATTAAATTTTGATTTAAGTATTCAACAGATTCATTATCAATTTCAACTACTTTTAAATTTGTCTTTTTCTTAATTAATTCCCTTGTTAATATCCCAGTTCCTGGACCAATTTCTAGTAAATTATTGTATCCTTTATATGACATAGAATCAACAATTTTGACTGCTATATTCTTGTCATTTAGGAAATGTTGACCAAGACTTTTTTTGGGTTTAACATTTCGCATTGTATAAGATTAATTTATGATTGAAAAACCAGTATATGGAATCAATACTTCTGGCATTACTATCCCTTTTTCAGTTTGAAAATTTTCTATTATAGTAGCAAGAATTCTTGGTAAAGCTAAAGCACTTCCATTAAGAGTGTGTGCAAGTTGAATATTGCCGTCAGAATCTCGATATCTTAATTTAATCCTATTAGATTGGTAAGATTCAAAATTTGATACAGAAGAAACTTCAAGCCATTTCTTTTGTGCTGCAGAATATACTTCAAAATCATATGTAAATGCAGATGCAAATCCCAAATCAGATCCGCATAATTTAAGAACTCTATAAGGCAGCCCAAGTTTATCAATTATAGATTTCACGTGTTCAACCATTTCCTCTAATGCATGGTAAGATTTTTCAGGATGTTCAACTCTAAGAATTTCAACTTTATCAAACTGATGTAATCTGTTTAAACCTCTAACATGTGCTCCATAACTGCCAGCCTCTCTTCTAAAACATGGACTAAATGCGGTTATAGTCTTTGGGAGTTCATTTTCATTTAAAATTACATCCTTAAATATATTAGTTACAGGAACCTCAGCAGTTGGTATAAGATATAGATTGTCCTTCTCAATGTGATACATTTGACCTTCCTTGTCAGGAAGCTGACCAGCTCCAATTCCAGAATCTTCATTAACTAAATACGGAATCTGAACTTCATTATAACCAGCATCTATATTCATATCAAGGAAAAATGTAATCAAAGAACGCTGCAATTTTGCTCCCATTCCTTTATAGACTGGGAATCCAGAACCTGTAATTTTATTGCCAAGCTCAAAATCAATTATATCATATTTCTTTGCTAAATCCCAGTGTGGAAGTGCAGACGAATTTAACTTAGGTAAATCTCCACTGTTGTAAACTTGCACATTATCATCCTCACCTTTCCCGACTGGGATATCCTTGTTTGGAATATTAGGAATCTTATATAAAAGATCTAGTATTTTATCTTTAATGGAATTTAATTCAGAATTTAATTCCTTTGTAGCTTCCTTAAATTTTGCTGTCTTTTCTTTTATTTTATCAGCCCGATCTTTATTGCCAGACTTAATTAAGTTACCAATCTCCTTAGATAGTTTATTAGATTCAGAAAGAATATTTTCAAGTTCTAATTGAATTTTTTTTCTATGTGAATTATAATCTTCTAACTCACCAATAACTTTAGTTGCATCGAAGTTTCTTTTTGATAAAGCATTAATTACTTGCTTTTTATTCTCAATTATGTAAGATACCTTTAGCATTTTATATAAATTTAGTTAAATCTAAATTAATAATTAAAGTCTATTTTATTTCAATTTCGTTTTCTTCTAAATATTTAAAAGTAAAATCTTTATCTAATTCTAGTTGCTCTCTAAGTAATTCTGGAGAATTAAACTTTTTCTCATCCCTAATTCTCTTAATCAATTTAATTGTAATAGTCTTATCATAAATATCATAGTCAAGGTCAAAAAAATGAACCTCAATAGATTGATTTTTGTCTGTAAAAGTTGGATTTTTTCCAATATTCATCATCCCATAATATACTTTAGAATCTATACTAGAAGCTACAATATAAACACCGTTATTAGGTATTAATTTATACTCATCCTTTATTTTGATATTTGCTGTTGGGAATCCTAGGAGTTTTCCTCTTCCCATACCCTTAATAACCCTTCCAGTTAAAACAAAATATTCATCTAAATATTTATTTACATAATCTATATTTCCTTCCTTAAGCAAATCTCTAATTTTGGTAGAGCTAATCGATATATCATTTATTTTCCTAGGCAATATTTCAGTTACTTCAAAATCATAAGTTTCTCCAAACTCCCTTAGTTGAATAATATTTGCATCTCTATTTCTTCCAAAACGATGATCATATCCTACAATTAAATGTTTTGCATTTAAGGTATTCACTAAAATATCTCTAACAAATTCTAAGGCTGTTAATCTAGAAAAATCCTTGGTAAACTCCTTAATTATAAAATAATCGATATTATATTTTTTTAATATCTCTACTTTTTCATCAATTGTATTTATAAGCTTAATATTCTTGTTGTTTTGCAAAACTATTTTTGGATGGGGAAAGAAGCTTAAAACTATTGATTTTAGTTTTTTCTTATTAGAAATTTCCTGAAGCTTAAAAAGTATATCTTGATGGCCTATATGAATTCCATCAAATGTACCAACCGTTACAACTGAACCTTCTATACTATTATATTCTTTAAAACTTTTTGTTATCAATTTGTCTAACAACTATTTTTTTGAATTATAACTATTCATTGTAGAGTCAATTCCATTCATTACAAAAGAAATAATAACTTCACATATTTTTGGAAAAATTGAAAATAATTCCCTGTGTTCATCTTCATTCAATTTACCTAAAACAAAATCAATTTGATTGTAATTTTTATAATCACTTAAAATTCCTATTCTAAGTCTATTATATACTGTGGTGTCTAATGTATTTTCTATATCTAAAAGACCGTTATGCCCTCCACAACTGCCATTTGATCTTATCCTAAAATTACATAATGGTAAATTTAGGTCATCACTAATGACTAGCAAATTTTCAATTTCAATTTTTTCTTTGGAAAGCCAATATTTAACAGCCTTTCCGCTTAAATTCATATATGTATTTGGTTTTAGTAAAATAAATGATCTGCCTTTAGACTTAAATTTACAAATGCATCCATACTTTACATCCTCAAAAGAAAGATCATTGCTTTCTGCAAAATAATTTAGCGCCATGAAACCTATATTATGTCTTGTTTCAAAATACTGATCACCAACATTTCCTAAACCAACAATTAAATATTTTTTCATTAATAAATTTTAAATAATTAAGATATAGAATTAATACAAAAATAAAAAAGCATTCTGAGAAAATACAGAATGCTTTTTTATTATTGAACAATATATATTTTACTCTTTTGAATCTTTGGCTGGTTTAGACTTACCATCAGATTTAGAATCTCCATCAGTTTTAGAATCATCATCTGGTTTTTTACCATCATCTGATGACTTCCCATCCTTTGACTTATCACCATCTGTTGATTCTTCAGACTCTTCTCCTTCAGTTTCTTCATCTTCTTCATCTTCTTCAACTTCTTCAACTATTAAAGCTCTTGGAGTTCTAACTTGACAAACAACAGTATTGTCAGGATGTAAAAAAGTATAAGATTCATTCTCTAACTCTGTTACATAAACTCTGTCTCCTATATTAAGATCAGCAATATCAATTTCTATATAGTCTGGAAGATTTGTAGGCAAAGCTTTAATTCTTAATTTTCTCTTATTTCTCTGTAAATTTCCGCCCAACTTTACTCCAATAGAATTACCAACTAATCTAACAGGAATATCCATTGCTATTTCCTTATTATCAAACAAGTGATAAAAATCAATATGAAGTATTTTGTCCGTTACTGGGTGAAATTGAATATCCTGCAAAACTGCAGAATATGTTTCTTTATCATCAAAAGCAATTACAGCTGTATACGCACTTGATGTGTAAATCAGTTTAGAGAATGCCAATTCTGGTGCTGAGAAATGCATTGGCCCATCTCCTCCGTATAATACGCAAGGAATCTGTCCAGCATTACGTAGGGCTTTTGAAGCTGATTTTCCCACGCTTTCTCTTTTAGATCCGTTGATTGTAATCGATTTCATTTTATTATTATTACATTATAAATTTTGAACTTATTGACTCGTTATTATGTACATTATGCATAACATCAGCAAATAAATCGGCGCAAGATAACACTTTAATTTTAGAATTTGATTTAATTTTTGGAACTGTATCCGTTACAATCAATTCCAAAAGTTTTGATTTTTCTATTTTCTCATATGCTTTCCCTGATAATATAGCATGAGTACATACGGCTCTTACGCTTTTTGCTCCTCTTTCAATAATTAAATCTCCCGCCTTTGCTAATGTACCTGCAGTATCAACCATGTCATCTATTAATACTACATTTTTACCAATAACATCACCAATTAATTCCATATGTGAAATAACATTGGCTTTTTTTCTTTGCTTATAACATACAACAACATCACTATTCAAAGCCTTAGCATAAGCGTAAGCCCTTTTAGATCCTCCCATGTCAGGAGAAGCAATACATAAATTATCTAATTTTAGTTCCTGAATGTATGGCATGAATATAGTAGATGCATACAAGTGATCTACTGGAATCTGAAAAAACCCTTGTATTTGATCAGCATGTAAATCCATAGTCATTACCCTAGTAGCTCCAGCAGATTCTATCATTCCTGCAATCATCTTTGCAGCAATAGGAACCCTAGGTTTATCTTTTCTATCTTGCCTTGCCCATCCAAAATAAGGAATTACTGCAGTAATATGTCTAGCAGAAGCACGTTTAGCCGCATCAACCATTAATAGAAGTTCCATTAAATTTTCACTTGAAGGGTTCGTAGATCCAATAATAAAAATTCTAGTCCCACGAATGGATTCTTCATATGATGGCTGGAATTCACCATCACTATATTTTGAGATAATTATGTTTCCTAATTTAGTTCCAAAAGATTTTGTTATTTTTTCTGCCAAAACCCTACTATTTGTACAGGCAAAAATCTTTGGTTGAGTATTGTTAGTTCCCATCGTATCTATCTGTTAATTAATAATTTATACAGCCTATTATTAATAGGGACTGCAAAAATAGAAATTTATTTTTGATGAAGAGAATTAATAATGAATATTTTTTTTACTTTAGTTTTAAATAGCTCAAGTGGCGGAATTGGTAGACGCGCTGGATTCAAAATCCAGTTCTTTTTAAGAGTGTGGGTTCGATTCCCACCTTGAGTACAAATCAGATTAAAACTATACTAAAAATTCCCAATATAATTAAAACTCTCATAATATTGTGAATAATTAAATAGTCCCTTTTTGTTCTAGATTTCCAAAGAATAAATAAAGTATAAGCTAAAATAAATAGGCATAAATAATAGTAGTAAAACATCAAGCCAACATCAAAATTAAGCATCAAATTAATTACATTTATGTAGCTAATCAAGATAATTATGCTAATAACAACTTTAGTGAATTTTTCCCCATAAACTACAGCAATTGTTTTATAATTTAATGTAAAATCTCCTTTTAAATTCTCTAAATCCTTAATAATGTCTTTAGCCAAAATAATAAAGAATAAGAAAAAAGCATATATAATAATTATTAACTCAAAATTCTTATAGTATAGAAAGATTGCAAAAAATGGAGCAATAGTTAGTACTGCAGAAAAAATATTTCCAACAATTAATATTTTTTTTAGTTTATGCGAGTAAAACCATAAAGTCAATATATATACTAAGAAAAAAATAGCTGCCCTAATAGAAATTAATAACGAAAGACAGATGCATAATGAATTTAAAGAAAAGTACAAGGTCAGTTTAGTTCTTTTTCTTATGGTTTTATCAATACTAGACCGAATTGGCCTATTTATTATGTCCTTTTCATAATCATAAAAATTATTAATTATATAGCCTGATGCAATTGCAATAGAAGAACATAAAATAATTGCAAATAGATATGGATCTAATATAACATCAAGAATATTCTCTTTATGGCCTAGAATAAAAATTGAAGTTAAATACTGAGCAATAGCTATTGCTAGAATATTATATAATCTTATAACTGAGAATAAACTAAAGAATTTAAAAATTATTGACTTCAAATTTTAAAGAAACTTAAACAGTAATTAAAAATAGTATACAACTTTTAACTTGTGATCTTTTAATTGTTTTCTTGCTTCCTCAAAATTTTCTGTGAATCCTAATATATATCCTCCCCCTCCAGAGCCACACAATTTTAAGAAATAAGAATCATTATCAATTCCTTTTTTCCACACGCCATGGAATTCTTTAGGTATCATTGGTTTAAAGTTTTTTAATACTATCCTTGATAATTTTTTGGTATTATTAAAGAGGTCGCTTAAATCCCCATTAAGAAAATTGTCTACACATAAATTTGTGTATCTAATGAATTTCTCATTCATGATTTTTCTAAAACCATCTTTTTTCATTTTTTCCATAAAAATATTAACCATTGGTGCAGTTGAACCAATCTTTCCGCTATCCATTAAAAAAACAGCTCCATTTCCTATACTTTTTTGTGAGGGTATTCCTGTAACTTTTATGTCTTTCTTAGAATTAATTAAAATTGGTATGCTTAGATAGCTGTTAAGTGGGTCTAAACCAGATGATTTTCCATGAAAATAAGATTCCATTATAGAAAAAATATTTTTAAGGTTGATTAATTTTTCTCTAGTTAAATTTTCTAATACAGTTATTTTTTCAAATGCATATTTATCATAGACAGCAGCTACCAAGGCTCCACTACTTCCAATACCGTATCCTTCAGGAATAGACGAATTAAAATGTAATCCTTTATCAATATCGGAACTAAACTTCTCTAAGTCTAATTTTATTTTTGATGATTTTAAATATTTTAAAAACCCTCTAAGAGTTTCATTAGAAGCCTTAGACATGGAGTTTATCTTATTTGGGATTTTTAAAGCTCCTTTATAAAAATTAAAAGGAATTGATAGGCCTTTGGAATCTTCAATAATTCCATATTCTCCAAAAAGCAAAATTTTAGAGTAAAATAATGGTCCATTCATATAACAAATATATTACAAAATTACAATTGTACCGCTCCTTTTCCTACTTTATCTGATATAAATGAATAGTTTTTACAGTATTTTTTTAATTCACTTTCTATAAATAATTCAACCTCCTTTTCTCCTTCTTTCGGATATAATACATGAACATTTGCTCCAGCATCCAAAGTAAAACAGATAGGAATCTTAGTGGTTTCTCTATAACTTTTTATACTATTTATTATCTTCAAAGTATTGGATTTTATTAATACATATGATGGATTACTTGTCATCATCAATGCATGTAGCATCATTGCCTCTTCTTCTATTAAGCTTGTAAAAGAATGAAGATTGCCATCTTTTAATATTGATTTTAATCTAATTACATTCTTTTGAGCAATCTTATATCTCTTGTCAGCGTAAATATGATTTTTCATTAATTCATGACCTTGAGAACTGGAGACTTGTTTTGGCTCAGTATCAACCAACAGAATAGTGTCATTATAATCTAAAAAATCCTTACAAATTTCATACGGATATTTAATAGAATATAAATCTGTGCTTTTCTCTATGTCTATATGTTTTCCCCATAAGTTAATTCCCCCTAATATACTTCTACATGCACTTCCTGAACCAATTCTAGAGAGGAAGGAAGCTTTCTTATAAAAATATTCTTCTTTCATAGTTGAATCAAGATCTTTTTCCAAGGACATTATACACAAAGCCAATGCACTCATTCCGCTAGCTGAAGATGCAATTCCACTACTATGGGGAAAAGTATTTTCAGTAGTAACTTTAAAACTATATCTCTTTAAATAGCTGCAGTATTTTAAAATGTTTCTAAAGAAAAGATCTATTTTAGGTTTAAATTCATCAATTTTCTTATCCTTGTAATAAACATCAAATAATATATTATTATCAGCCTTACTTTTTTTATTCAATTCTAGGGTAGTAATTGTTCTGGAATTACTTAAAGTAAAACTAATAGATGTATTTTTTGGGGTCTGATTCTTATTTTTACCCCAATACTTTATTAAAGCAATATTACTTGGTGATGACCATGTATAAGAGCTAGTGTCAGGAAAATTAGTGAAGTTATTAGCTGTAAAATTCTCTTCAGACATAAAATAATATTGGATGGATTGTTGTGCGGGCGGAGAGACTCGAACTCTCACACCTTGCGGCACTAGATCCTAAGTCTAGCGTGTCTACCAATTCCACCACGCCCGCAAATTGATGTGCTAATATAAACAATACTTTCAATATTTAGATTATTCGTAAGATTAAAAGTATTCTCTGTTTTTGTATTTTTACTACATGAGTACAAAAGCTAATTCTAATTCTAATTTTTCCATTAAAGAAATTCAAAAATTAGTTGATATTAATTATGGGTTTTCATGTACTTTGAAAAAATTAGATGGTGAGAAAGACTTCAACTATAGGCTTATAACAAAAAAGGGGAAGACATATTACCTAAAAATATATCCTAAGAATACCGATTTAAATTTTATTAAATTTCAAACTAAATTATTAAATTATTTATCTAAAAAAACAAGATTAAAAACTCCGAAAAATTTATTGTCTAAAAGTGGTTCTAACTATTCTATCTTTAGAGATAAAAAAGGCTTTATAAGGTATTTCAGAATTAATTCATGGATAGAAGGCAGACTATGGTCAAAAATAAATCCTATTACCAATAATCTAAGGTTTGAATTAGGAAAAGAGGCTGCTTTAATTACTAAAAAGTTGAAAAATTTTAAAAGTGATTTTGCTAATGCAGAAATGCAATGGGATATATCAAGCTCATTATGGACAAAACAATATTTAAAATTTATAAAAAAAAGTAGTGAGAAAAAAATAATAAAGTCTTTTCAAAATAAGTTTGAGAAAGAATTGAAAAAATTCAAAAAACTAAGAAAATCTTTTATCCATAATGATGTAAATGATAATAATATAATTGTTTCTAACAGCTTATATACTCCCGAAATTAATGGAATTATTGACCTTGGAGATTCTATAAATACGCAAATAATTAATGATGTTGCCGTAACGTGTGTATATGCAATGATGAAATGTGAAAATCCGCTTGAAGCAGGAGTTAATGTTGTTAAAGGGTATAATTCTGTATTTAAATTAGAAGAAGATGAAATTGAATTCCTATACCTAGCAATAGCTATGAGGCTTATCATATCAATAACAAAATCTTCAATTAATAAAATTGAAAACAAAGAAAATGAGTATCTATTAATAAGTGAAGATGAAGCAATAAAATTAATTAAAAAATGGGATACAGTTAATCAGGAGTTAGCAACGTATTCTTTTAGAAATGCTTGTGGTTATACTGCTCACCCAAATGAAAACAAATTTAATAAATGGTCAAAAAATAGGGTTTTTAAAATAGCTGATATTTTTCCATCAATTAAAAAGAAAAATTTCTTCAATATTGATCTTAGTGTTTCTAGCAATTGGTTAGAAAATAAGCTTATTGGTAAGAATATTGACTTATTTGAAAATAAAATTAATTTGCTCAAAAAATTAAAAAGCAATTCAATTATTGCTGGAGGATATTTGGAGCCCAGGATTTTATATAACAGTAATAATTATTCAAGGCTTGGAAATAATGGGATTGAAAATAGAACAATACATCTTGGTGTAGATTTTTGGATAAATAAAAATACCCCAATCCATGCCTTTATTGATGGTGTAGTAGTTGTAAAGACAAATAATAACTCTAAAAAAGGGTACGGGGGTCTAATTATTCTAGAGCATAAAATAAAAAATTTAAAATTTTATAGTCTTTATGGTCATCTGTGTAACGTTAAAAGATTAAAAATTAAAATTGGAGATAAAATTAAGAGAGGATCTGAAATAGGTATTGTAGGAGATTATAATGTGAATGGTAACTGGGCTCCTCATCTGCACTTCCAATTAATGCTGAGTCTACTAGATTTTAAAAACGATTTTCCAGGTGTGTGTTACTACTCTGAAAAAAGTATTTGGAGCAGTATTTGTCCTGATCCAAATAAAATTTTTAAATCTAAAAATCTAAATACAAATAATCAAGATTCTAACGAAGTATTGATAAGTCTAAGAAAAAAATATCTTGGAAAGAATTTAAGTCTAAGTTATAATAAACCAATAAAAATTGTTAGAGGTAAAGATCAATATTTGATCGATGATAATGGAAGAAAATATCTTGATACAGTAAATAATATTGCTCATGTTGGGCATGAAAATGAGAACGTAGTTAAAGCTGGTCAAAAACAAATGGCTATTCTAAATACAAATACTAGATATCTTCATCCTAATCTTATTAGACTTAGTGAAGAAATACTTAAGACATTTCCAAAAAAACTAAGTACAATCTATTTTGTTAATTCCGGCAGTGAAGCAAATGAATTAGCAATTAGATTAATGAAGAATTATACGGGTCAAAATGATATTATTGTATTTGAAGGCGGATATCATGGAAGCACAAATAGTACCGTTGAAATAAGCAGTTATAAATACATGGGAAAAGGAGGTGGTGGTGAATCTAAACATGTACATTCAATTCCAATGCCAGATGTCTTTAGGGGGAAATATACGGGATTAGAATCTTCAAAAGAGTATGTAAATGAAGTTGCTAAGAAAGTTGATAAAATTAAGTCAAAAGGAAAATCTATCGCAGGAATGATTATAGAGCCTATTATTAGTTGTGGTGGCCAAATTGAACTTCCAAATAATTTTCTCAAAAACACATATAAAATTATAAAAAAGAATAAGGGACTATTAATATCAGATGAAATACAAACTGGTTTTGGAAGAGTTGGAGAAAAGTTTTGGGGATTTCAGTTACACGATGTAATTCCAGATATAGTAACTCTTGGGAAACCTATGGGTAATGGACATCCAATTGGAGCAGTTGTCTGCACTAAAGAAATTGCCGATAAATTTAATAATGGAATGGAGTTTTTTAGTTCATTTGGTGGAAATCCTGTTTCATGTTCCATAGCTCTTTCTGTTCTAAAGGAATTGAAAAAAAACAAACTTCAAAAAAATGCAGAAATTATTGGAAATTATATTAAATCTGAATTGAAAAAAGTAAGTAAAGAATTTCCCATTATATCTAATGTAAGAGGTAAAGGTTTATTCCTAGGGTTTGAACTTACATCCAATAAATTAAATCCATTGCCTGATCAAGCTAACTACCTAGTTAATAGAATGAAAGAATATGGAATACTAATGAGTTCTGATGGAATTGATAAAAATGTAATTAAAATTAAGCCACCCTTAGTTTTTAATAAGGATAACACAGACACCTTAATATATTTTCTTAGAAAAGTACTAAAAGAAGACCCTATGAATATTAAATTATAAACTAGAACTTTCTCTCAGGATTATAGAAAGAAGTGTCTATAATAGGAGTTTTTTCTGAGACAAAGTCTGAGACTAGTTTACCTGTTCCAGTACTCATACTCCACCCCGTCATATTATGTCCAGTAGCAATAACAATATTTTTAATTTTAGTAGATCTTCCAATATAAGGAAGTCCATCCGCAGAAATTGCTCTTAATCCAAAAGCAGCCTTACTCCTAACATCTTCATTAATTTTTAAATTAGGGTAATAAGAACATGCAGAATTTGCAATTGCATCAACTCTATTTCTTCTTATATTATTATTATTAACAGAGGCTATTTCCATTGTTCCAGAAAATCTAGTAAAACCATTCATTGGAGTAATTGCACATTTTGACTCTACAAGGATTGCAGGTAAATTTATTTTTGTTTCTTCACAAACATTCATGCTATAACCTTTCCCTGACTGTAACAATAATTTAACTCCTATTTTATTACATAAGTAATTAGTCCAAGGTCCAGCGGCAAACACGTATTCATCAAATTCCATGTGCTGACCATCAAAAAATATTTTTTTTATTTTTTCACCTTCCAATACAAAATTATCAATTAATGTATTCTTGAATATCCTTACGCCTTTACGCAATAAGAATTCTTTAAGTACAGACATAAATTCACCTGGAGTTGAATGATGATCACATTTAAAATAGGCCCCACCAATTGAATCAATTTCTACATCAGGCTCAAGCTGTTTTATTTCAGATTTATTAATCATTTTTGCCACTAGCCCATTTTCAATTGCTAATTTAACTGTATGCTCTTCATGTAGCATAGCTTTTTCAGTCTTACAAAGCATCAGAAGTCCTTTTTTTTCATAATGAAATTTAAAGTTGTTTTCATCTTTTATTTCCTGTAATAAATCTTGACTTAAAAGAGAAAGATTTAATATTCCTGGTATTGAATTTATGACATGCTTATCAGTACAGGACTTATAAAATGCATACATCCATTTAAAAAATTCCATATTAATTCTTGGCTCTATATATAATGGACTTGATGAATCAAACATCCATCTTATTCCTTGTTTTATAATACCAGGTGCTGCAAGTGGAATAATATGCCCTGGACATAGATATCCAGCATTAATATAAGAAGCTCCAGAGTCTAATGAAGACTTGTCAATTATAGTAACTTTATGACCATCTTTTATAAGATAATATGCTGAGCATAATCCTATAATACCTCCACCAATTATAGCAATATTTTTAGACATAGTTATATGACTTGAAATCCATAAGCATAAGGATCATCTTTATCAATAATAATTTTATTGTACCCATATATCATTGCCCAACCCTTAATTTTTGGAATAATTGTCTTTTGTGAACCCATTATTGATTCCTCTTTAATTGTGCCAATGAATTTAGAGCCTATATAGCTCTCATGAATAAATTCATCATTTAATTTTAATTTACCCTTAAAGTACATTTGGGCCATTCTTGCTGATGTTCCTGTTCCGCATGGAGATCTGTCAATTGCTTTATCACCATAAAAAACTGCATTTCTTGAACAAGAAGATGGATCTATTTTATCACCTATCCATAGTATGTGTGAAACATCCTTGATAGTAGAATCTATTGGATGAATAAACTTTTCTGGATATTTTAAATTAATTTTCTTTCTTATTTCTTGAGAATATCTAACTATATCACTAGCTGTATAATTTTGTATTCCTGAAAAATTTTTTTGGTAGTCAATTATAGCATAAAAATTTCCTCCATATGCAACATCAAAATTTATCTCACCTAATTCAGTTGAAATTATACCTAAATTTTCTGAGCACAAATAGCTTTCAACATTAGTAAGTTCTACCCATTTAACTTTTCCTTTTTCATATAAATAATTTATTTCTATAGTTCCTGCAGGGGTTTCAATTTTTAACACCCCATCCTTTTTTGGGTTAATAACTTTCTCTTCAATTGCTATTGTAACAGCTCCAATGGTTCCATGGCCACACATTGGTAAGCATCCTGAAGTTTCTATGAATAAAATACTAAAATCATTTTCTGGATTATGTGGTGGATAAATCATAGCTCCACTCATCATATCATGACCCCTTGGCTCAAACATTAATCCTTTTCTAATCCAATCATAATTTTGTAAAAAGAATTGGCGCTTTTCACTCATGTCTTTACCTTCAAGTATTGGCGCTCCTTCAACTACTAATCTAACAGGATTTCCGCAGGTATGGGCGTCAATACAAGTAAAGCTGGTTTTATTCATTCTTAGTTTTATTGATGTATTTGTTTATTCTCTCCTCTAGTATAGATAAAGTAACTGTTCCTTGTGATAAAATAACTTCATGGAAATCTCTAATATTAAATTTATTTCCGAGCTGATCCTTTGCTTTTTTTCTTAATTCACGAATTTTAATTTCACCAATTTTATAGGATAATGCTTGACCTGGCCATGAAATATATCTATCTACCTCAGTATTTATCTCATGGAGGGATAATGCTGTATTCTTTGACATATATTCTACTGCTTCTTCTCTTGTCCATCCCATAGCATGTATTCCTGTGTCTACAACAAGACGACATGCTCTCCACATTTCATATGTCAATTTTCCAAATTGCTCATATTTAGTAGTATATATTCCCATATCATCAGCTAAAAATTCACTATATAAACCCCAGCCCTCACCAAATGCTGATAAATATAAATTTCTTCTAAATCTCGGTATGCTATCTCCCAATTCATTATTCAATGAACCTTGAAGATGATGACCAGGTACTCCTTCATGAGCTGTAAGTGCTGGAATAGTATATAAAGTTCTACTTTTAAGATCATATGTATTTACCCAATAATATCCTGGTTCAGTACTATTTTTAGATGTACCAACATATCTTCCTCCTGTATACTTAGGAGCTATTGCATCTGGTACCGGCGCAACTCCGTAAGGCTTTCTTGGCAGTGTTTTGAAAAATTTTGGAAGTTTTGCGTCTATCCTTTTTGAAATATCTCTTGCAAACATTAATAATTCTTTAGGTGTTTTAGCATAAAACTTCTCATCTGTTCTTAAAAATTTTAAAAAGTCATCAAAGCTTCCCTTAAATTTTAAATCAGAAATTATTTTTATCATTCCCTGTCTAATTCTATTAACCTCACCTAATCCTATTTTATGGATTTTATCTGCATTATAGCTTTTACTAGTGGTATAAAAATTAATTCTATTTTGATAATAATCTAATCCATTTTCAATTTCAGAAATTCCAATTTTAGTTCTTGTATTTGGAAAATATTCATTTTCAAAAAATTCTTTGATTCTTTTAAATTCAGGTATAACTGATTCTTCTATTGCCTTTTGACCTTCATACAATATTGAATCAATTTGACTCTGATTTAAATCATCTGGCAAATTCTTAAAAGGAGAATAGAAATAATTGTCTTTATGATCCCTAGTAATATGATCATTATAAGTTGATTCGTATCCCTTAAAAATAACAAGTGGTTGAGATACTCTTTTTGATAATCCCTCTCTAAGGTTAACAAAATATTGATCTACATAATTTGGAATTGCATTTAATTTGTTTAGATAATTTTTTACCTGATTATAATTATAGAGCGGTCTAACCATATATCCTAAACTACTATGAAAACCAGCATCTGATAGTAATGGATTTAGGTATCTCTCAAATTCATAATAATCAATAATGTCTTGAAGTTTAAAACCTAGTAATTTAAATGAAATTTTATCATTATCGTCTAAGTATGTGGTATCTATTAATGATAATCCTAATAAAAGTTCATTAGCAAAATCAGCTTCATTCTTATAATGTTCTTTTGTTACTAACCCTAATGGATACTTTTTTGAATCATACCCTTCATGGTCTTGATAAGTATTAATTACTTCATTTAAGCGATCTGAATTTTTATTACTTTTAAATTGATTGCAAGACTGAATAGTGATTATTAGTAAGACTATTGTAATTATTCTGTATAAGTTCATAATAAGTTTTATTTTTCAAAACGACATTCTCCTTTTCAAGTTATTACTCCATTTATAGTTCGTTTTATCTTTAATGGATTGTTGTTTTTTAATTCATCTGGAAGTAATGCATCAGGAAAATCTTGAAAACTAAATGGTCTTACCCATCTTTTTATAGAGTGAATTCCAACTGCTGTAAACCTACTATCCGTTGTTGCAGGATATGGGCCTCCATGAAGCATTGAAGGACAAACATCTACTCCTGTAGGAACATCGTCAAAAATTATTCTACCTACTCTTGACCCAAGTAAATCAATTACATCTTTATTTTGAGATATTTCATCTTTTTCACCAATAATTGTACCTGTAAGTTGGCCTTGGATAGAAGAAATAACTTTTTTTAAGTCATCCATGTCATTACATTTAATAATCAAAGAGAATGGGCCAAACACTTCATGATGTAAATTCTTGTTTTGAATAAAAACATTCGAATTAACAGTTGATAATATATGTTTTGGATAATTTTCTTTATTAATCAAATTTGATTGATCATATATCTCAACATCTTTATTAGATGTTATTTGATTAGCATTTAAATTATAAGCATTAAAAATATTAGGATGCAACATACATGAAGGTTCAATTTTCTTTAACTCTGAGGATAGACATTCGATAAATCTATTCATTTCATCTCCATTAACAGAAATTATCATACCAGGATTTGTACAAAATTGCCCTGATCCAACTGTAATTGATTTAGCAAAATTGATTGCCAGATCTTCATAATCATTTTTAATTTTATTAGGCATGATTATTATTGGATTTGTACTGCCCATTTCAGCAAAAACTGGGATAGGTATATCTCTTTTTGATGCTAAATCATATATTGATCTTCCTCCTTTTAGACTTCCAGTAAAACCAACTGCTTTAACATTTGGATGTTTTACTAATTGAACTCCAACACTTATGCCTTTACTATTTAAATTAGAAAAAACACCATCAGGCATTTTATTTTTCTTAGCGGCACTTATAATTGCATGCGCTACTATTTCCCCTGTGCCTGCATGCATAGGATGAGATTTTACAATAACAGGACATCCAGCAGCTAAGGCTGAAGCGGTATCACCTCCAGCAGTTGAATAAGCTAGTGGAAAATTACTTGCTCCAAAAACAACTACTGGACCAAGTGGTATCATCATTTTTCTTAAGTCAGGTTTTGGAATTGGCTCTCTATCAGGAATAGCTGTATCAATTGAAGCTTCTACCCAACTACCATCCAAAACTAAATCTGCAAAAGATCTTAATTGACCTATTGTTCTTTTTAATTCACCTCTAGATCTTCCAGCTGGCAATCCAGTTTCAGAGCAATAAACTTCAAGCAAAGTGTCACTAATAAATGAAATTTCATCAGCAATAGAATTTAAAAATTTTGATCTTTCATTTGGAGTAGTTTTTTTATAATCTTCAAAAGCATTTTTTGCAAGATCTAAACTCTGATTTATTTCATCATTATTCGCTTCATAAAAAATTTGATCATTTTTTTTATTTAATTCTGGATTAAATGTTTGAAATGTCACATTTCCTGAAGAAGATAGTTTGTTTCCAATAAAATTTTTACCTGTAAGCATATAGTTGTTTAATAATTGTATTTTGATAAATCTGGTCTTGATTCTAATGCAGTTTCTATTATAGAAATAACTGATTTTCTTTCCTCACCGCTTAAAGGCAATCTAGGAGCTCTAACATTCTCTGACCCCAAACCTGTATAAGTTTCAGCCAGTTTAATATTTTGAACCAATTTTGAGTTAATATCCAATTCTAATAGAGGAAGGAACCACCTATATATACTTATTGCATCATCAATTTTTCCGTTTTTCTGTAATTTATATATAGCGACTGTTTCATTTGGAAATGCGCAAACAAGACCAGCTACCCAGCCAACTGCACCCATTATCAGACTCTCCAATGCTACAGTATCTACACCAGTCATTATTTTTAATCTATCACCAAATCTGTTTTTCATTCTAGTAACATTCGTCACATCTCTTGTAGATTCTTTAACTGCTTGAATATTCTCAAATTGAATTAACTGATCAAACATATCAAGAGTTACTTCAATTTTATAATCCACTGGATTGTTATATATCATTATTGGAAGGGAAGTGTTTTTTGCAATTTCTTTAAAATATGTAACAGTCTCTACATCACATGATTTGTAACGCATTGGTGGTAATACCATTAATCCAGATGCTCCATTTTCTTCTGCAGAGATAGCTGAATTTACAGCTTCTTTTGTTGATTGTTCAGCAATATTTACAACAACAGGTATTTTTCCGTTAGTTAGTTGTATTGTATTTTTTGTTAAAATATTTTTCTCATCATTAGTCAGCGTACTTGCCTCCCCTAAAGAACCTCCAAGAACAATAGCACTAACACCTGCATCTAATTGCGCATTTATATTTTTATTAAATAAATCTAAATCTAACTTGTCATCGTCAGTAAACTTAGTGGTAATTGCCGGCATGACACCTTCCCAATTCATAAGTGTTATTTTTTATTGAATATAAGATTTTTTTAAGACATTAAATAATCTAGTTTAACATAAACAGATCTGATGCTATACCATCTGAAAGAAATCTTCCTTTACTAGTTATCTTAAGGCACTTTTTATCTAATACTAATAATTTTTTGTCAATTTTAACTTTTGATTTATCTAATAGATAGTTCTTAAATTTTTCTCCAAGCTGCTTCTCAATATCATCCAGTGATATTCCCCAAATTGTACGTAATCCAGTCATAACCATCTCATTATATACATCGATTTCTGTTAAATTCTCAATTGTTATTGGAAGCTTATTTTTTTCTAATGAATTTATATACTTCATATTGTTACTTACATTCCAAATCCTTTTTTTACCATTAAAAGAATGAGCAGATGGTCCTAATCCTATATATTTTTTTCTTTGCCAATATGCACTATTGTTTTTTGATTCATAATTCTTTAGTGCAAAGCTAGATAGCTCATAGTTTAAATATTTGCATTTTTCTAATTCAATTACTATTATTTCATTCTGTCTCATTAAGGTTTCATCGTTTATATTATCAATTTTTCCTTTTTCAATTAATTTGCTCAAAATGGTATTTGGTTCAACTGTTAGTGCATAAGCTGAAATGTGTGGGAGATTATAATTTTTAGCTGTTTTTATATTTTTTCTCCACTTATGATCCGTTAATCCAGGCATTCCATAAATAAGATCTATTGAGATATTATCAAAATATTTTTTAGTTAATTCTATTGAATTCTTTGCTTGACTGGAATCATGGGATCTATTCATTAACTCAAGATCCTCATCAAAAAATGATTGAACTCCAATGCTAATTCTATTAAAATTCTCTGATAATTCTTTAATTTTATCTTTAGTTAAGTCATCGGGGTTTGCTTCAATAGATATTTCAGCATTTTCTACAACATTGAAATTTGAGTAAATACCATTTAAAATTCTATTTATTTCTTTTACATCTAAAATTGTTGGCGTACCACCTCCAAAATAAATTGTATTAACACTTTCACCTGCTAACTCTTCTTTTCTTAATTGAGTTTCCTTTACTATAGATTCTACAAATGTATTTTTATTTTTTAAAGACGTAGAAAAATGAAAGTCACAATAAAAACATGCTTTTTTACAAAAAGGTATATGAATATATATTCCAGCGATAACTAAACTAATTTATCTTTGTTTTTACTTACATAACTACTCCAACTTGAATATTTTTTATTACCAGAAATATTTCCCTCATTATAAAAATGACATACCGCAGCTGCAAGACCGTCAGTTGCATCTAAATTCTTCGGAAGATTTTCTATTTTTAATAAGTTCTGTAACATCTTTGCAACTTGCTCTTTACTAGCATTACCATTTCCTGTTATAGACTTCTTAATCTTCTTTGGGGAGTATTCTGTTATTGGAATCTCTCTGGATAAACCCGCAATCATTGCTACTCCTTGTGCTCTACCAAGCTTTAACATACTCTGAACATTTTTTCCATAAAAAGGAGCTTCTATAGCAATCTCGTCTGGCTTGAAATTATCAATCACCTCAATAGTTCTTTCAAAAACTAATTTTAGCTTCAAATAATGATCTTTATACTTAGTTAAGTTTAATTCATCCATTTGAATTAACTCCATTTTCTTATTGACAACCTTAATTAGACCAAAGCCCATTATAGTAGTTCCTGGATCAATTCCTAAAATTATTTTTTCATTTGACATGGAGAACTTTTTTATTCTGTTGATACATATATCGGCAAAGAAAATTTAACATTAACCTGTTGTCCTCTTTTAATCGCTGGAAATATCTTTGGTAATTTTTTTATACTACTCTTAAATGATAAATCTATAAGACTTCTTAAGTCAATTATACTTTCATCAACAATTAATTCATCAAAATCAATTTCACCATCTTTTGAAATAGTAAACTTAAGTATTACTGTATCCTGAATAATTCTGTTTACAGTCTTTGTATTACTTATTAAATCAACAGATATTTGATTACTAAGAGTAAATATAAAACACTCCTTCTTTAATGATAATGATGATAAAGAATCACAAGTACTAAATGATGGATATTCGTCAACATCTGACCAATTAAACGTCTTCCACTCTTCATCTAAAATTTCATCTACACTTATTTTTTTATTAATATTCAATTCACATGAAAAGAAAAAAAATAAAAAAAATAAACAAAGAATATATTTCATCATGTGTAATATATAATAATTTAATTTAATAAATTTAATAGATTTTAACGAATTATATCAATGGATCTTTTGCTAATTATAATATCTGCAGTGCTAATTATTTCAGGCATAATAGGAAGCTTCATGCCAATATTACCAGGGCCATTAACATCATGGTTTGGTTTATTTATTCTTAATTTAATTTCTTCAGTTGAAATAGATAGCACATTATTAATTATAACATTTATTATAGCTATAACTATTTTTATTCTTGATAGTCTAATTCCAATATATGGATCAAAATATTTTGGAGCTACTAAATATGGAATTATAGGAGCATCAATTGGCCTTGTAATTGGTATAATAACACCTATCCCTTTTGGAATTTTAATTGGTCCTATTCTAGGAGCATTAATTGGTGAATTATTATTTAATAATGATTTAAAAAAATCTATTAAATCCTCTATTGGGGTTTTAATCGGATTTGTGGCTTCTAGTTTTATAAAGTTTGTTACCAGTATTGTATATCTTATGATATATATAATACAATTATGGGAATATATATAATAAAAAAGCTCCCCTAATAGGAAAGCTCTTCATTGGTTTTAAGAAAACTCATATTACTAAAATATAAGTTATCAACACACTGCAAATATAGTTAATTTATTTTATAATACTTTTAAGTCACGTAGTTGTTTGGCAGAACCAACAATTGCTTGGTCAACACCTTTTGGATCCCATTTTAAAATATTCCTAGCATTATTAGTGTGCAATACCTCTTTTTCACCTAATCTTTCTACAGCCATTCTTAACGAGCTTATAAAAATTGACAAGAATTTTATTAACCAGTTTGGAGCTGTATATCTAGGTACTTTTTTAAATCCATTATTATATAGAATATTAGATATATCAGAAAACCAAACAGTTTTTTCAGAAAGTAAAAATCGTTTACCTACTGCATTTTTTTCCTTCATTGCTTTGATATGAGCCCAAGCAACATCCTTAACATCTACCACACTAACACTTAATTTAGGATTAAATGGAATTGAACCATTTAACATTTTCTTTATAGCAATTCTATTGGAAATACTCACAGAATCAGACAAAGATGGGCCAACAACTAAAACAGGATTTATTGCGCATACTTCAATTCTTTCGTCCTTGTCTAGACTATTGATATATTCCCAAAGAAACATCTCAGCTTTTGTTTTACTAATTTCATAAGGGAATAATTCTTCATTACTTAAATCAGTCCAATCATCATCATTAAATTCACTTTTCCCATTACCATATATTGCTGCAAAAGATGATGTCATTACAAATCTTTTTACCTTATTTTTTACTGCTGCCTTTAAACATCTTTGTAAGCCGCCCAATGCAGGTTTTACCAATTCATCAACATCAACTCTTCCAATAATTACTGGAGATGCAACATGAAGCACGTAATCACAGCCTTGTATAGCCTCATTCCATCCATTGTCACTTAATAGGTTTAGTTCACAAAATTCAATTTTTGCCTTACAATCAACATGTCTTGACAAACATTTTAATAGGTTGTCTACCTTATCTAATGATCTTAAAGAAGTCTTAACTAAATAACCTTGTTCAATAAGTTGCTTGATACAGTGCAGTGCAATATATCCTGTACCTCCACTAACAAATACTTTTTCCATTTAATTTCTTAATATTAAAAAACCTCACATCTGCGAGGTCTCTTGCGGTCTGGACGGGACTCGAACCCGCGACCCCATGCGTGACAGGCATGTATTCTAACCAACTGAACTACCAGACCGTTTATTAATTGCGAAAGCAAATATACATTTGATTTTCAACAACTCAAATCTTTTCTTTTAAATTTTATATATGGATAATATTAATAAAAAAAAGCATATAAATTAATATTCTGAATCCTAATCTGAATGTATAAAAAACTTCTTATTGTTTATATCCTAATCCCCAATCTGGACATCCAAAATACTCCTTATTGTTTAAGAAATCATAGGAAATAGAAAATTCTGAAATTCCTCCATCATCACCAATTCTACTTAGATTAAAATCATAAGAATATCCAAATTTAAATCCTTCCCATGCCATTCCAATAACTGAATTTACAGAGGTTATAAAATGACTTTTTTCATCCTAAAAAAATGTGAATCAATATACAAAATTTAATGTTAAACAGTGTAATTATTTGATAATCAGTTCTTTACTGCGGATGTAAGTTATAATAGGTTTTCTATAGCTTCTATGTAAGTGTTTTTAGGTGCCACTCCTACCTGTCTTGTAATTACTTCTCCTTTGTGAAATACTAAAACTGTTGGGATATTTCTTACACCGTATTTAGCTGCATATTCTTGATTAGAATCTATATCTACCTTTCCAATAGTTGCTTTATCTGAATATTCACTACTGATTTCTTCTATAACTGGTCCTAACATCCTACATGGGCCGCACCAAGCTGCCCAAAAATCTACTAAAACTGGTTTTTCACTTTTGATGACTAATTCCTCAAAATTTGCATCTGTGATTTCTAACGCCATTTAAATAAAATTTTATGTTGCTAAAATAACTAATCTTAATGAAATTACAATTTAGATTAATTTAATTTATAATATATTTTTTCCTGATCTAGTAATTCTAATAATTCCTGAGATATATTAATCTTATGCTTAGTAGTCTGCATATCAATTTTCATCTTTTCTTTTTCATCATATACCACAAAACTCAAATTATGATCTCCTCTATGTTTAACTAGGAGTTTCTTTATTTCATCTATTCTGCCTTCTTCAATATCATCAAGATTTAATTGAATTGATAATTTTCGTGCAAATGACTTAACAACATCTTGTAGAAGTTTAAAGTTTTTGTATTGAATTCTAGGTTCTCCAACTATTCCCGTTTCTTTATTTTTCCAACCTTCAACTATTTTTGTTTTAATATGAATGAAATTATTTAAGATTAAGAAGTGTTTATATTTTAAGTAATCCTCGCCAAAAATCCTGAATTCAAAAGAGTCAACATAATCTTCTAAAGTAAATGAAGCCCAGCCTTTTCCTTGACGACTAACCCTATGTTCTAAATCAGTTATTACACCTGCAATTGTAAGTTCATTGCCTCTAAAATCCTTTGGTGATTTAAACATGGAAACATTTGCATTGCAGAATGATTCCATTTCAACCCTAAAATCATCTAAAGGATGACCAGAAATATAAATACCTATTACTTCTCTTTCTCTTGAAAGTTTTTCTATTGTATCCCATTGTTTAGTCTCTGGAACCTGAAGTTCGGATATTTGAACTTCAGATGAATTTTGAAATAAACTAACCTGTGCTGAATTCTTATTAGCTTGAAATTTACCACCATGTTTAATTATTTTTTCAATAAAGGTAATTCCATCGCCAATATCATTAAAATATTGTGCTCTGTGAATTGAATTAAAACAATCAAAAGCACCTGCAGCAGCAAGACTATCAAAGGCTTTTTTGTTGGCAGCTCTTAAATCAATTCTTTTTGAGAGATCAAAAATTGATATATAGTTTTCGTTTTTCTTCCTTTCAGATACTATGGCATTTACTGCAGATGCACCAACACCTTTAATTGCTCCCATACCGAACCTGATAGCATTATCCTTGTTAACAGCAAATTTGTAATAAGATTCATTTATATCTGGTCCTAACACATTAAGTTTCATTCTTTTACATTCACCCATAAAAAATGTGATAGACTTTATATCATTCATATTACTAGACAATACTGAAGCCATATACTCGGCTGGATAATTTGCTTTTAAGTAGGCTGTTTGGTAAGCAATCCATGCATAACAAGTAGAATGTGATTTATTAAAAGCATAGCTTGCGAAAGCTTCCCAATCTTTCCAAATCTTTTCTATTTTATTGGTGCTTAATCCTTTATTCTTAGCATTATCTAAAAACTTAGGCTTCATTTTATCAAGAACATCCTTTTGTTTCTTACCCATTGCTTTTCTTAAGATATCTGCTTCCCCCTTAGTAAAATCGCCAAGTTTTTGAGATAATAACATCACTTGCTCCTGATAAACTGTAATACCGTAAGTATCTTTTAAATACTCTTCCATTTCAGGCAAATCATACACTATTTTTTCATCTCCATGCTTTCTTCTAATAAAGCTTGGTATGTATTCCATTGGCCCTGGCCTGTAAAGTGCATTCATAGCAATTAAATCATCAAAAACAGTTGGTTTTAAGTCCTTTAAATGTTTCTGCATTCCAGGTGATTCATATTGGAATATCCCTACAGTTTCACCATTCTGAAATAATTCAAAAGTTTTTTTGTCATTCAAAGGAAAATTATCTGGATCTAAAATTGTCCCATATTTAGCTTTCACAATTTTTACAGTATTCTTAATAAGAGTCAATGTTTTAAGACCTAAAAAATCCATTTTAAGTAATCCAGCTTGCTCAACAACAGCATTATCAAATTGTGTTACATTAAGTTCTGAATCCTTTGCAACTGCAATAGGGACAAAATTTGTTATATCATCAGGAGTAATAATAACTCCACAAGCGTGAATACCAGTATTTCTAAGGGATCCTTCTAATACTCTTGCTTGTTTTATTGTTTCTGATTCAAGATTTTCAGAATTAGCAATCATTAGTAGCTGATTAATTCTGTCTAAATCATCTGGCCTAAATTTATTTCTTAAATCTTTTTGATTCGTTTCAAAAATAGCACTTAGTTTTGCATTAGTTGGGACTAGTTTTGCTATCCTATCTGCATCATTTAAAGGTAAGTCTAATACACGAGCAGTATCTCTAATTGAAGATTTTGCTGCCATTGTTCCATAAGTAATTATTTGAGCTACCTGACTTTCTCCATATTTTTTGATTACATATTCAATAACCTTATTCCTTCCTTCATCATCAAAATCAATATCAATATCTGGCATACTAATTCTGTCTGGATTTAAAAATCTTTCAAATAGTAAATCATATTTAATTGGATCAATATTAGTTATCCAAAGAGAATATGCAACAACTGATCCCGCAGCAGAACCTCTCCCCGGTCCAACTGAAACACTCATCTCCCTTGCCTGTCTTATAAAATCCTCAACGATAAGGAAATACCCAGGGTACCCTGTATTTTTTATGGTTTCTAACTCAAACTCTATTCTAGCTTTTAGCTCAGCAGATATTTTTCCATATCTTTTTTTAGCACCTATATAGGTTAAATGCTTTAAATAGCTATTCTCTCCTCTTTTTCCTGCGTCTTTTTCATCTTTATCGTCTATAAAATCAGTGGGAATATCAAATTTTGGTAATAAAACCTGATTTGAAAGTGTATATTCTTCAATTTTATTGACAACTTCAAAAACATTATTTATTGCTTCTGGTAAATCATAAAATAGTTCCTTCATTTCATCAGAAGATTTATAATAATATTGTTGGTTAGGTAAACCATATCTAAATCCTCTCCCTTTACCAATAGGCGTAGAGAGTTTCTCCCCCTCTTTAATACAAAGTAAAATGTCATGAGCATCTGCTTCAGATTTTTCTTTGTAATAATTATTGTTAGTTGCAACAACTTTGATGTTATGTTTTCTTGAAAAATCTATAAGTATCTTATTAACTAAATTTTCATCCTCCTGATTATGTCTCATTATTTCAATATAGAGGTCATCCTTAAAAATCTTCTTCCACCATAGCAAAGCTTCTTCAGCCTTTTTCTGACCAATATTTAATATCTTATTGGAAATTTCACCCATTAAATTGCCTGTTAGAACAATAATATCATCCTTGTAGTTCTCAACAAGTGTTCTATCTATTCTAGGAACATAATAGAATCCTTTTGTATATGCAATAGATGATAGCTTTGCTAGATTATTATATCCATTCTTATTTTTTGCCAAAAAAACAACGTGATAACCATTGTCCTTATAATTTTTATTTAGATGATCTTCACATACATAAAATACACAGCCCACTATTGGTTTAATCCTTTGTTTGATTCCTCCTTCTCCAACTTGATTGTTGTCAATAGATTGATTATATCTTTGTGTCTCACTAACAAATCTAAATGCTCCCATCATATTTGCATTATCCGTTAAAGCAACTGCAGGCATGTTCATTTCACTAGTAGCTCCAATTAAGTCTGTAATACTCATTGTAGACTGTAATACAGAAAATTGAGTATGATTGTGAAGGTGAACAAACTCTATATCATCTAATTCTGAAAAATTCTCTTTCTTAATATCAGTTCTTAAATCAACATGTGCATTTAATGATTCTTTTAATTTTTCAGATTTTTTCTTAAGATTTACATGCTTAATTCCTGATTGTTGAATCTTTTCAGGATTATTACTTATATATGTTTCAAAATAATCATTTGTAACTCCTAATTGGTCTTCTTTAAATCTTCTAATTCTGATTAATTCTAAAAAACATCTTGCTGTAGCTTCAACATCTGCTGTGGCATTATGAGCTTCCTTAAAAGATGTGTCAAATAAAAATTCATGAAGCTCAATCAATGTTGGAAGTTTGTACTTACCTCCTCTACCGCCAGGCAACTCACAAAGTAAAGCAGTGTCCTCAGTACAAGTATCTAATAATTTTTTGCTGCTTAAACTATTCTTTAGTTGCTGCCTATAAAACTCACATCCTATTACATTGATGTCAAAGCTTACATTGTGTCCAATAACAAAAGATGACTTTTCTAAGGATTGGTTGAATTTTTCTAATACTTCATCTAGAGACTTGCCCTCTTCAAGTGCCAATTCTGTAGATATGCCATGAATTTTTTGTGATTCATATGGGATTTCAAAATTGTCAGGTTTAATTAGATAATTTTGATCTTCGATAAGTTCTCCCATTTCATCATGCAACTGCCAAGCTATTTGAATACATCTTGGCCAATTGTCTGTATCGGTGATTGGGGCTTTCCAGTTTTTAGGTAAACCAGTAGTTTCTGTATCAAAAATTAAATACATGCTTGAGAAAAATCAAATAAATAATCTATTAATTTTCTGAATCAACAGAAATTGGTAACCTATAAAAAACTCCTTGTGAAATATTTATTGTATACTCACCAGTATTATTATAGGCATCAAAATTAAAAGTGCCTGATATAGTATTTTCCTCAGAATTAAATTCTTCAACAGTAATTTCTCCATCACTTAAATAGGCAATGCTTGCAATTCCATCACTGGTAGTTGAATAATACGTAGTATCCTGATATGCTGCATTAGCAATTTCTGAACTTCCCAAATTATTTGTCCCAACTTCTAATAAAGGCATATACATTGATATAGTCCCTGAAAGGTTGCCTCCAGTAATTATTGTACCACTAGCATCCGTTGTTACTGAGAATGAACTTGCCTCCCAAAACTGAACTCCATTTACATGTGCCTGAAATGCAGGAATTCTATCTTCAATAGTATTTTCACAACTATTGAATATTAAAAGCACTACTAATAAACATTGAAATTTATTCATATAGAAAATAGTTAACCTTATAAATGTAAAACAAAAAAATAAAACATTTAGTTAAGAATTAGAAAATTATCTTATATTTGCCCACTCATTAATAACCGGGGTCGAGAACCTCAAAAATTAATTAATTATGTCTGTAAAAATAAGACTTCAAAGACACGGTAAAAAAGGCAAACCCTACTACTGGATTGTTGCCGCTGATTCAAGATCAAAAAGAGATGGTAAATATTTAGAAAAACTAGGATTCTACAATCCTAATACTAATCCTGCTACCATTGAAATTGATATGGAAAAATCCATAGAATGGCTTAAAAATGGTGCGCAACCTACTAAAACAGCAAGAAATATTCTTTCTTATAAAGGAATAATGCTAAAACATCATCTATTGGGAGGTGTAGCAAAAGGTGCATTTACTGAAGAAGAGGCTGAAAAGCGATTCAATGCATGGCTTGAAGAAAAAACAAAGAAAGTTGAGGATAAAAAAGAGAAATTAAGCAAAGAAGATGAAGAAAGAAAAGCTAAAGCATTGGAAAATGAAAAGTTAGCTAATGAAGCTAGAATAAAGGCCCAAAATGAAGCACCAGCTCCTGCTGAAGAAGAAGCACCTGCTGAAGAAGAAGCACCTGCTGAAGAAGAAGCACCTGCTAAAGAAGACTCAGCTAAGGAAGAAGCACCTGCTGAAGAAGAAGCACCTGCTGAAGAAGACTCAGCTAAGGAAGAAGCACCTGCTGAAGAAGAAGCACCTGCTAAAGAAGAAGCACCTGCTGAAGAAGAAGCACCTGCTAAAGAAGACGCAGCTAAGGAAGAAGCACC
>Ga0206679_10000041_pt1 | contig 84590 bp, 79 predicted proteins | sample M110012015metaG_FD_155464 | JGI IMG/M metagenome (GOLD analysis project Ga0206679, IMG submission 155464) | Ammonia-oxidizing marine archaeal communities from Monterey Bay, California, United States - M1 100m 12015 | ecosystem: Environmental > Aquatic > Marine > Intertidal zone | place: USA...
TGACTGATAGAAAATCTGTTCCGACACATATTGACCGGGATCAAAATTAATAGAAGGGGAAAAATAGAGAGTCGATTCGCCAGTAAGGATATTAAAACTATATATACTGGCCGGTATCTTGTAGCTGTTGAAACGGTAATACAAGATTTTCTGAGATTGCTTGCCATAGGGCAGAGAGGCGGAACCGGCTCCTGGCAATACCACCTCCCGGACCATCTCACCACTATAATCGTATTGAAAGAGCGCTGATTGTGCATCGTTCATATAGTGTGCAAGTAGATAACCGCCGGCCATCGTCACTCGCAGTGGTTGACTGGTTTCGGCAATCACCGTGCGCCATTGACTCGGATCAGCCGCATCCAGCGTTGTGCTCATCACCCTACCATTAGGAGCGTCAAGATCGGTGAAGATAAAAAGGGTCTCGCCATCATTACCCAGGAGAAAAGTCTCTGAATCAAAATGTTGCATCAGCACGACGGGTTCTGTTGTAGCTGCCCATTTGTCGACAACACGAAGGTCATTACCCCGGGTTGTCATGGAACTCTGGATGCTCAGGTAGCGATGGTCCTCAGTTAAACTCGCGCTCACGTATCTTCGCTTGCCGGAGTCATCTCCGCCAAAGACCAGCAGATCATCGCTCTGAGGGGTGCCTATGAAATGGAAATAGAGTCGATGATCATCGACCTGCTGGCTGAGTCTGCTGCCTTCGGGATCTTGGTAACTCGAATAATAAAAGCCCTGGTCTTGAAACCAGGTTATGGCGGAAAATTTGACATTGGTAATCGGTGCTTCAATTTGCTTTCGGGATTCAACGTCGATGACAATTATTTCCTGCCAGTCGCTGCCGGCTCTGGAAACGCTGTAGGCTGCTAATTCAGCGTTTTTTGAAAAGGCCAGACTGGACAGCGCTGTAGTGCCATCGTCGCTAAAAGTGTTGGGGTCAAGAAAAACCTCCGCCGTGCCATCTGCTTTACGTCGCTGAATAACGGATTGATTCTGTAAGCCATTATTTTGGTAAAAATATTCGAATTCGCCCTCAAAAAAGGGGGGAGATTTGCGGCGATAGTGCCAGAGGCTCTGCAGTCTTTGTTTTAGCTCCAGACGATAACTTATCTGATTCATGTAGGCGTGGGTGACTTTATTCTGGCGCTCTATCCAGTCAGCTGTGTCAGCACTGAGGTCGTTTTCCAGCCAGCGATAGGGGTCGGCTACTTTGACCCCAAAGTAGTCATCAACATGGTCCACTTTGGCAGATTCTGGGTAAGAGACCTGCTGGTCTTGGAGGTTGTTTTCTGGCTCGCAGGCCAGCAGGCAGGTTAACGTCAAGCAGATCAACCCTATGCCGGCGTAGCGCTTGCCTTCTTCTGTGCAGGTAAGCAAGGCTGTTTTGATGTGTTTGACAGTATTACTGCGAATTGCTTTTTCTAGCATCATTGATCAGGCCGTTAATTGAGTTAGAAAATCACTGAATTCCTTAACACACCAGGTCGTCCTATTGGTTTTTGATAGGTCTCCGGCAAATACGTGTTCGGCATCATCGCCATTTATTGTGACGGGAATCAGTTGTTTTCTTGTGGTACCCCATTGTCCGAAACCGCGCACCGCGGCCACAGGATCAATGGTTGGGTCGTTTTTCATATACATGAGTGCCAAGGGGGTATGGTAGGCCTTCAAGTTTTGTTGTCGGAACCAGCTAACCGTTTTTTGCATTTCAATAATAGCTTGCATGGGATATCGGCTTGACCAGTATTTGGCAACCAGTTCGTTTTCGGGCTGCCAGTGCCTCTCCTTACCTAGAATCCAGGGAATCCAGACTTGGGCGGCTGGCAGGGTTAACAGGAAATCGAAACGGGAGTTTATTCTAAAGTTCGGTGACATCAGTAATAAGGCGGTGACCTGGTCGGGTCGCTTCTGCAGCATCGCGGTGGCCCATGCAGCTAAGGTTGCTCCGGTTGAGGTGCCAATGATAATGATGTTATGACCTAATTGGCCGGCGATATCATAACCATTGACCACACTTTGCAGCCACTCTTCGGCACTCGCCTTCATGACATTTTCTGACAAGCCGTGTCCAGCCAGCCGCACCTCGACCAGATTACAACCGAAATTATCGGCAATTTTTTCCGCGACCGGTGCAGTTTCCTGGCGGCAGGCTGAGAAACCATGAATATGGAGAATGGCATATCGGGTTTTCTGGGGTGGCTCCTCGTCGACAAGCCTGATGCGAGCTTCCGCGCCGGTTATTACATGGGGGTGTATTGCTTCCTGGGTTTCGAGCCATGTCTTGACGTCACTTAAAGATAACTCAGATGGAACCAAAGAGGGTGGGGGTAGAGGATTTAGCTTCGGCCTGGGAACAAGAAATAACAGCAGGGTCAGCATAAAAAGGGCAAACAGCATGCTAGTGATCACGGCAGCGGCCCTGTCCTGGACAAGTGTATATTGCTATCAGTCAATTGATCTACTCCTGATGTAATTCTACATTGTTTCTTAATATATGGTTTCTCTATTATGTTCATTCTAGTAACATTCTCGGATGCGTCTTCAAGCTATAAAACTATCTGGGTTTAAGTCATTCGTGGATGCCACGACTGTTCCATTCCCCACCAATCTCTGCGCAGTGGTAGGCCCTAACGGCTGTGGCAAGTCTAACATTATCGATGCAGTGAGATGGGTAATGGGAGAAATTTCGGCTAAGAACCTTCGTGGTGAGTCGATGACGGATGTCATTTTTAATGGTGCCAATACCAGAAAGCCGGTTGGCCAAGCGGTGATTGAACTGCAATTCGATAATGCAGCCGGCAGGCTGACAGGAGAGTACGCTGCTTATAGTGAGATTTCGCTGAAGAGGCAGGTAAGCCGGGATGGTCAATCCAGTTACTTCCTGAACGGCGTTAAGTGTCGGCGGAAAGATATTACCAACATATTCCTCGGTACCGGACTTGGACCCAGAAGCTATTCGATTATTGAGCAAGGTATGATCAGCCAGTTGATCGAGGCGAAGCCAGAAGACCTCAGAGTCTATATTGAAGAAGCCGCTGGCATATCCAAATATAAAGAGCGACGTAAGGAAACAGAGCGGCGCATCAGTCACACCAGGGATAACCTGGACCGATTACACGATTTGCGTGAAGAACTGCAAAGGCAGTTACATCATTTGGAACGACAGGCGAAAGCAGCAGAAAAATATACTGAATTTAAACAGGAAGAGAGGATCTTAAAGGCTCAGTTGCAGGGTTTACGCTGGCAGGAGCTGAATAACGAGGCGAACCGGCAAAAATCAGCCATTGATCAGTTGGAAACTGATCTTCAGGCGCGCATTGCCGAGCAGCGCGGCAGTGAGGCAGAGGTCACAGAAAAGCGTCAGTTCCTGCAACAGTTGTCGGATGAAATAGATGAGGTGCAACGGAGCTTTTATGATCAGGGTACCGATATTGCCCGGCTGGAAGAAACCATTCAGTATCAGTCTGAGCGTGTTAAACAGTTAAAAAACGATTCAGTCCAGGTGGGTTCCGAACTCGTTCAGGTTAACAGTAGTCTGCAGCAGGATGACCAGCAGTTAGTGTTGCTAACGGGTCAACTGGAGCAGTTGCAACCTCAGCAGCAACAATTGTCAGAGTCTGAACAGCGGTCTCTGGAACAGGTTGCTAAAGCTGAATCTGATGTTAGTGATGCGCAGCAGGAATGGGAAACTTTTAATCAGCATGCTGCGGAACGACGTCAGGCAGGAGAAATTCAGCAATCTAGGATAGCGCTTCTCGAAGATTCTATCGAAAGAACTAATGCGCGACTGCAGGTATTAGCGGCCGATGTCGAGCGTATATCTGGGCAGGCAACAGAACAGGAAGTTGCTCCCTTAGAGGCAATGTTGTCAACTCAAGAGGAGCAGCGCCAGCGCATCGAATCAGAGATCTCTGAACTTTTACAGGCCCTAAACGAATGCAGGGCGGCGAACGAGCAGACGGCGAGCATGTTGGACGAAAAGAGACAACGCCAGCAGAATCTAACAGGTCGGTTATCTTCTTTAGAGGCTTTACAAGAGGCCGCGCTTGGTCAGGGGGGAGAAGAGTCCGACTGGTTAGAAACGCAGCGCTTGACTGGGAAAACTCGTTTGGCAGAGGTGCTCAAGGTTGTCGATGGATGGGAAACCGCCATAGAAACCGTACTGGGTGAAAATTTGCAGGCGATTGTGGTAGAGGACATAGGACCCCTGGCGAGAGCAGCAGAAGGCCTGCAGAAGGGGGCTTTGAGCCTGGTTTCTGAAGCTGTATCTGATCAAAAGCCGGATCAACGGGGTGCTCATGAAATTCCTACTTTGGATTCTGTGGTTGAGGTGTCTGCAGACTTGAGTGATTGGCTTGAGAAAGTGTATTTGGCCGAGAATCTCGATGATGCATTTGAGTTAAGCCAAACGTTGCCGGCCGGTTATTCGGTCATTACGCGATCGGGCGTCTGGATGGGGCGTAACTGGCTCAGGCTCAGTCGTGAAAATGACGTCACTTCCGGTGTTATTCAACGGCAAGCCGAACTATCAGATATTCACCTCCAATCGCAAAGTATAAAGGCTGAAATTTCTGATCTTGAGGCAGAGGCAGTTGGCGGTATGGCGTTGTTAAAGCAGATCGAAACAGACCGGGAATCTCAGCAAATGAGATTGGCTGAGCAACAGCGGACTTATGGAGAAACTCGGGCGAAGTTGACTGCCCGAATCGCTCAGGTGGAGAAGTCATCAAGCGATTTAGCCAGGGCAGAAGGTGAAATAAAAGATAGCCAGGTGCAGAAACAACAAGACCTACAGCAATTGTCCGATGCCCGTAAGCTACTGCAATCAGCAATGGATGAGATGGAAGCAGATGAAATTCGTGGCAAGGGTGTCGTTGATAGGCGGGCATTAGCCTTGAACCAGCTTGAAGATGCTAGAAAGCTGGCGCAGTTGGACAGGGAAGCGAGCCACACCCTTGCTTTGCAGTGGCAGAACCTGACTGCTCAGATGGATTCCTATGGTCAGGCTGTACAGCGGTTAAAGGAACAATTGTCGGCATTGGAACTGCGTAAAACAGAACTGCAGACGACTTTGGATGAGATCGAAAACCCGCGTAGTCAGCTTCAGGAAGAACTGGATATAAAATTGAAGTTGCGGTCAGAAACACAGGCAGACTTGACGGAACGGCGAAAACGTATTGAAGCCATCGAGTTTGATATTCGTGGCATGGAACAGGAACGGTCAGTTTTTGAAGCTGCTGTAGATTCAGTCAGATCAACGCTGGAAACAGTCAGGTTGGAGTACCAGACGCTGGATGTAAGAAGGAATACAATAGAAGAACAGTTAGGTGCCGAAAATATTGAGTTGGCCAACGTGCTGGATGAGATGCCTGAGGATGCCAGTGAGGTTGAATGGGCTGGACGGCTTACCCGGGTAGAAAATCGTATCCAGCGATTGGGTGCCATTAATCTAGCCGCGATTGATGAATTTAAGATTCAGGCAGAACGCAAGGAGTACCTGGATGCTCAAAATGAGGACCTGGAAAAGGCTCTGACAACACTGCTGCAGGCAATACGCAAGATAGATGTTGAAACGCGGACCAGGTTTAAAGAAACCTTTGATCTCGTTAATGCGAAGCTTCAGCAGTTGTTCCCGAAGCTGTTTGGTGGCGGTCATGCCTACCTGGAAATGACAGGCGAGGATTTGCTCGATACTGGAGTCGGGTTGATGGCGCGTCCTCCTGGAAAGCGTAACTCAAGTATTCATCTGCTATCAGGTGGCGAAAAAGCGTTAACGGCGATTGCGCTGGTATTCTCTATTTTCAGTCTAAACCCTGCTCCATTTTGCCTTCTGGATGAAGTTGATGCGCCTTTAGACGATGCTAATGTTCAGCGCTATTCTGACCTGGTCAAGGAAATGTCGCGAACAGTGCAATTTATATTTATTACCCACAATAAAGTGGCCATGGAAATGGCAGACCAGCTGATGGGAGTCACCATGCATGAGCCTGGGGTGTCTCGGTTAGTATCCGTGGATGTGGAGGAAGCTGTCGCTATGGCAGCTGTTTAATCAAACACGACAAGGGCGAATAAGAAGAGGTCGCTGTGGATTTTGATTTTCGAGATTGGTTAATAATTGTAGGAATTGTTTCGGTGGTGGGGGTCCTGCTGCACGGATTCTGGCGCATGTGGACAGATTCGGAAAGGCTGACGGTCAAGTTGGACAAAACCTTTATGTCAGCCAGTAGCCTGGATGCTGAGCAGAATGATCTTGGCCTTTTTAAAGCTGAACTACCGAATGGCGGTGCCAGAATAATAAAAGTGGGAGCATCGAACATTCCGGTGCCGAATCAATCCTCTGGTGCAGAAAGAGCGATACAGGAATCAGCGCAATCAGTCCAGAATGAAGGCCCTGCAGAAACGGCTGACGCTCAGTCTTCAGCAGACAGTACTCAGTCCAGGGAAGATCTGCAGAATAGCCTCTTTGAGGCAGAGGCTGAATCCGATTCGGGTCAATCCGCAGTTTCAGGAGCGGCTCAAAGCCAGTCCGGGGAGACTGATAGCCTAGCCACAGACGCGGTTGCCGATGAGAGTCAAATTGAGGAAAAATACGTAGTGATCAATGTCCTTGGGGAAATTCAAGGAAAACCCCTGGTTGAATCATTAAAGAATCTGGGTTTCGCTTTCGGCGAAATGAATATATTTCATTTCAACTCTGCTGATACAGAGATTGAGTTCAGTTTGGCGAATGCTGTTGAACCAGGCAATTTTGACCTGGATCAAATCGATGATTTGGTGACACCAGGTATTATCCTGTTCATGCGGGCGCATGAAATGAAAGATCCACTAGCCTGTTTTGAGCAGATGCTGAGTGCAGGAGAGCGGCTAGCAGAGGATCTGGCGGGCCAATTGTGTGATGAGTCGCGCAGCATGATGACAGAGCAGACCATTGCGCACCGTAAACAGGATTTGCAGGAATACAAATTTCGTCGGATGAGATGACCGATGACTTCTACAACAGTGGTAGCAACCATCGAAGCGCTCCGGGAAAAGCTTAATCATCATAATCATCAATACCACACCCTGGATAGGCCAGAGATTTCTGATGCTGAATACGACGCTATATTTCAGCAGCTGATTCGGTTAGAGACTGAGTACCCCGAGCTTGTCGTTGCGTATTCGCCGACGCAGAGGGTGGGTTCAGTTCCTCTGGAAGGGTTTCAGCAGATCACCCATCAAATGCCGATGCTATCTCTGGACAATGCTTTTTCTGATAGTGATGTAATCGATTTCGATCAGCGGGTGTCTGGTTTGCTAGGCCTATCGTCACCTATTCAGTATGCATGCGAACCAAAAATAGATGGGGTAGCCATTAGCCTGCTGTATGAAAAAGGACAGCTTGTCCGCGCAGCAACCCGCGGCGATGGCCTGACAGGCGAGGATGTTACCCAGAATGTACGTACCATCGAATCAGTACCGCTAGCTTTGCGGGGGCGCGGTTTTCCTGACAGGCTAGAAGTGCGCGGTGAAGTTTATATTGCCAGGTCTGTGTTTGCAGATCTCAATGTCCAGCAGGTTAGTAAGGGTGATAACCCGTTCGCCAATCCCAGGAACGCTGCGGCAGGCTCACTCAGGCAGTTGGATAGCCGGCTGACAGCCAATAGGCGCCTGACCATGTATTGTTACAGTATTGGCCTGGTCGAAGGAGGAGCCTTGCCGGCGGGGCATTTTGCAATCCTCGAACAACTACAGCAATGGGGTTTACGCATTAATCCGCTGAGTAGACTGGTCACTGGCAGTTCTGATTGTATTAGCTATTACGAAGAACTCGGGCGGCAACGGGCAGACCTTGACTATGATATTGATGGTATCGTTTTTAAAGTCAATGGTCTGGAGTTGCAGCAGCAGCTAGGTATGCGGACCAGAACACCGCGTTGGGCAATTGCGCGTAAGTTTCCGGCTGAGCAGGGGCTGACCCGGCTAAATGGTATCGAATTTCAAGTCGGTCGGACAGGAGCTATTACACCGGTTGCAAGGTTAGAACCCGTGCAGGTGGGCGGCGTCACAATTAGCAATGCAACCCTACATAACTTTGATGAAATCAGAAGGCTGGATGTTCTGATTGGCGATACAGTCGTGCTGCAGCGGGCAGGTGATGTGATCCCTAAAATAATATCGGTTATTACCGATAGAAGGCCGCAAGATGCAATGCCAGTGGAACAACCTACGCATTGTCCAGCATGCGGTTCTGAGCTTGAAAGAGCAGAAGGCGAAGTCGCCATTCGATGTGTCAGTGGCCTGATCTGTTCAGCGCAGAGGAAAGAAAGCTTACGGCATTTTGCTTCCCGATTGGCAATGGATATCGATGGTCTTGGGGAGAAGCTGGTGGAGCAGCTTGTAGACGCTGACCTGGTTGAAAACCCTGCTGATCTATATGATTTAAAGTTCGATCAGTTGATTGTCCTGGAAAGAATGGCACCTGTGTCCGCAAATAATCTTCTGCTGGCGCTAGATAAATCGAAACAGACCAGTTTGCAGAGATTTATTTATGCGCTTGGTATAGAGGAAGTAGGGGAGGCCACGGCGGCGAGCCTGGCTCTTCATTTTCGGGAGTTGCAGCGGCTTGGCGGTGCCGATATTGAAGCACTGCAGGCGGTTTCTGACGTTGGACCTGTGGTAGCTGCAAAAGTGTGTCGGTTTTTCGAACAGCCAGAAAATAATGATGTCATTGATCGTCTGGTTAAGTCAGGTGTGACCTGGCCTGTTATTGAGGGTAATGATGAGAATCAACCTCTGGCCGGCCAAACCTGGGTACTGACGGGTACTTTAACGGACTTTACAAGGTCCGAGCTGAAACAGGAACTACAGCGCCTGGGTGCTAAAGTTGCAGGTTCGGTTTCTTCTAAAACGGATTGTTTGGTCACCGGCCTGCAAGCCGGATCGAAACTAGCCAAAGCCCAGGCTTTGAATATTAGAATTGTTGATGAGGATGAATTAAAGCGACTATTAACTGAGAACAGACCATGAATCGCCAAACATGTAAGATCACATTGGTAAGTCTGATGACTATATTTTTGATGATGAGCTGTACAGCGAGACAGCCGAGCAATATTGATGATATCTGTGCCGTTTTTGATGAGCAGAAGTCGTGGTACAAAGCTGCCAGGAAGTCTTCTGCTCGCTGGGGTGCCCCGATACCAGTCATGCTTGCTATTATTCACCAGGAATCAAGCTTCAAAGCCAAGGCTAAGCCGCCCAGAAAAAAAATTCTCTGGATTATACCGGGTCGCCGACCTGCCAGTGCCAAAGGGTATGCCCAGGCTATCGATGGAACTTGGAACATGTATAAGAAAGCCACGGGTCGCTGGACAGCTGACAGGAACAAGTTTAAAGACGCCGTTGATTTTATAGGTTGGTATATTGATCAGAGTAATAAGCGAAACAATATCGCCAAGGATGATACTTATAATCTTTACCTTGCCTATCACGAAGGACAAGGTGGATTTGCTCAAGCGTCCTACCGGAAAAAACAATGGTTAATTAACGTTGCGAAAAAGGTCGCTGGGCGCAGTAGTCGCTACAGCAATCAGTTGGCTAGCTGTGAGAAGAGGTATAAGAAGCGATTTTTCGGTTTGTTTTAAATGCGTTGTTAGAGCCGCTACCCGGTTCTATTGAAGCGATACACCAATGTTGTTTGTGATCTCTACCGCTTGGGTACGATCGATATTTTCACCAACATAGCTGACCCGATAGATAACGTTAGCCTTGTCATCGGAGATAAGCAGGCTACCATCGGCTAGTTCGAGGATGTCCGCCGGTCTTCCCCAGGCCTTATTGTCGACCAGCCAGCCGTCAATGAATGTCTCATATACGAGGCCTCGGGCTGTTCTTCTTGCTATACTGATGCGATGGCCGGTATGTCCTGCAGATCGACTTCTATTCCATGAACCGTGCTCAGCTATGAATAACTGGTGCTTGTAGGCTTGAGGAAATTGTTTGCCGGTGTAGAACTCAACCCCTAATGGTGCAACGTGCGGTCCCAGTTCGAGAATTGGCGCAGTTGTTTTCAGTTGACCCAGCTTGTCACCGAAGTCAGGATCGGCAATTGAACTGGCATGAATATAAGGATAGCCAAAATGCAGGCCTCTTTCAGAGGCCACATTAAGCTCACAAGGAGGGAGGCCATCGCCCAGCATGTCTCTGCCGTTATCAGTAAACCAAAGGTGGCCGGTGGTTGGATGCCAGGTAAATCCAACGCTGTTTCTAACACCTGAGGCAAACGTCTCTGCAACGGGCGGTTGTGCGTGCACATCGAGGGTTTGGATGGAAGCAAAAACGGGGTTTTCTGACAGGCAAATATTGCACGGCGCCCCCACAGGGACGTATAGCAGGCCATCTGGGCCGAAATCAATAAATTTCCAGCCATGATGTCTCTTGTCCGGGAAGTCCTGGTAGATTACTTCTGGTTTCTCTAACGGGTGCAGGCCCTGGTCAATAGCGCTGATTTTAAGAATATCGCTGACCGCAGCAATATATAGGTCATTTTCGTGGATAGCCAGCCCCGATGGCATGGTGAGGCCACGGGCCAGCACAGTAACGGTTTCGGCATAAGCATCGCCATCCCGGTCCGTCAGAGCGTGAACTTTGCCCGCCTTTCTGCTGCCAGCAAAAACAATCCCGGATTTGCTGACCGCTAATTGTCTTGGATTGTCGACCTGGGCAAATACTGCTATACGGAATCCGGCTGGCAGGTTAAGTTGGTCCAACGGAAGGGACTGAGCGGAAATTGGTCCGCTAAAAAAAACCATCGAAACAACAACCAACCACCGACATTTGTGAAGAACATCGTCATACTTGATCATTTTAGGACCTCCGGTTATTTGCCATGAAACTGTTGAACGATAGCCTCAAAGAGGAAATACAGGAAGGTTACTCTCAGTTTCTTTCCAGTAAGGAGTTTACCGCTCGATATTGCCAGCGCTTGATGATAGCAGAGGTTGCCAGGCAATTATCCGAAGCGTGGGATGAGGATGCAGAAACTTATCCTTTGGGATTGATTGAAGCGCCTACCGGGACGGGTAAGACGGTTGCCTATGTCATTGCTGCTCTGCCGGTTGCTAAACGCCGGGGTAAGCGGCTGGTTATTTCTACTGCAACTATCGCCCTGCAGGAACAACTGGTGTTCCGGGATATTCCTGATATTCGCGCGAATTCTGATATGGATTTCAGTTGGGCATTGGCTAAAGGGCGGCGCCGATATGTCTGTCTATCGCGTTTAGATGCCTTGTTACAGGTAGACGTGAGCAGTAATCAGGCACTGGCTTTCTTTGAGGATGAGTTTGCAGACCCTGATGCAGAGGATTTAGCGGATTATCAGGAGATGCTAGGCAAACTCGCAGCCGGACAATGGAATGGAGACAGGGATAGCTACCCAGATACGATTGCTGATCCGAGCTGGCGAAAAATCAGCACAGACAGGTCACAGTGTACCCATAGGCAGTGTAGTTTTTTCAGGAACTGTGCTTTTTATCGGGCGCGAGAGGAACTCGTTGATGCCGATGTCATTGTAACCAATCATGATCTGTTGTTAGCCGATGTCAGCGGGGGAGGTGGGAATGTTCTACCTGAACCCTCAGACTGCCTGTTAGTCCTAGATGAAGCCCATCATTTGACTGAAAAAGCTCGCTCGCAGTTTTCTGCGGTTGCTTCAGTGAACATGGCAATGACCCATCTCGAATCTGCAAGGTCCCTGTCCCAGCAATTGGAAATAGCCCTGAAGGCGGTTGATCTGCTGGATCAGGTACCCGGGTCGTCGCAACTGGAGCGACTCTCGGATAATTCGATGCACGGCAGTACGCAACTCGCTGAATTGCGCATGTTGCTTATGCAGTTTTTTGAAAAAGCGATTCCGGGAGGACGACAGCATCGATTTCGATTACCGTGCGGCGAGGTTGATGCTGAATTAATTGAGCAAGGTCAGTCAATGGAGCGTATTTACGCTAGTATAATTCAGTTGCTGGAGCTCTGGCACAGTGATCTTGAACGGGCAATGACAGGCGCAGATCTTTCCCAGAGAACCGTGTTGGAGAGTTGGATTCCTAATTTGGGTGGTCTGATTGCGCGTTTAGACCAGGCAAGGCGGCTTTGGGAGTTGTTTACCCGAGAAGAACCAGTAGATTTGCCGCCAAGAGCCCGTTGGATAGATTATTCGGAGGATGACTTGGTCGTTCACTGCTCGCCGATCAGTGTTGCCGAAACCCTTGCTACTTCGATGTGGGGTGCTTTTGAAGGTGTCATCATGACATCTGCCACGCTCTCCGTTGGGGGGGATTTTTCGCTTATCCGAGACGAATTGGGTTTGCCTGAGATGGTTCGCAGAGTCAGTCTTCCCAGTCCGTTTGATTATGCTACTCAGGGTTGTTTGCGCATACCTAAAATGCGCTCCGATCCGGGAAATCCAGATGCTCACAATGAAGAAATTGCGCAGCTGATTCCTGAGTTATTGGTGGAGGAAAAAAGTGGCCTGGTGCTATTCACCTCCTGGCGGCAGATGCAGTTCGTTATCGGTGAGCTGGATGCATCTTTTCGCTCGCTGATTATTTGCCAGGGAGAATTGACCAAAAGTCGTATGCTGGAGCAACATCGGCAACGCATTGATTCGGGTTCTCAAAGCTATTTGTTCGGTCTGGCGTCTTTTGCTGAAGGGGTTGATTTACCGGGTGATTACTGCTGCCAGGTAATCATAGCGAAGATACCCTTTACGGTACCGGATGATCCAGTGGGAGCAACGCTGTATGAATGGATTGATGCTAATGGGGGTAATTCGTTTGCACAAGTGATGGTTCCAACAGCAGCGCTCCGTTTAACTCAGGCCGCGGGTCGTTTGTTAAGAACAGAGCAGGATTCAGGCACTGTCACGATTCTAGATAGCCGCTTGCGTAGCCGTAGGTACGGTCCGAATTTGATAGCAGCTCTGCCACCTTTTAAACTATTGGCACCTTGACTGAATTGAGATGTAAATGGAATTGAAAAACGTCAGCGCTCTGGTCGAAGAAGAGGGTATCCGCGATCAAGGGTTTGTCGATGCGCTTGCCAGGGTTGTAGTTGAAATCCAGCTGCGGAATGTAAAAACTGTCAGCGTCTCAGGAAGCCAGGGGAGTGGCAAATCAACCTTCGCCAGGATTCTCTCCAAGTTGTTAGCAAACCAGTTAAATAAAAGTAATGCTATTTTATCTCTTGATGACTTTTACAAAACGCGGGCAGAACGCGCGCAATTGGCCTCGGCGCTGCATCCGCTGTTTTTTACCCGTGGTGTTCCCGGTACTCATGATGCTGGCTTGATGCTTGATGTTAAAAATAGACTGCTGGAGGGTGAAGTGCTTGAGATGCCCGTTTTTGATAAAGGCAGTGATGATCGTCTAGCTCAATCCAGGCAGGTAGGACCGGTTGACCTGGTCATCTTAGAGGGCTGGTGTTTCTCTGCTAGTGCCCAGGATAGTGCAGCTTTGGTGCAGCCGATAAACGATCTGGAACGAATGCAAGACCCGGAGGGCATTTGGCGGAGAGCTGTGAATCAGCAGTTAGCTGGACCTGATTATCAGCAACTGTTTGAGGTGGATCTCGGGGTTTTTTTCCAGGCACCGGACATGGAATCGATTATTCGATGGCGCCTCGAACAGGAGCTTCGTTTTAATCAAGGGAAATTAAGTATGCAGGAATCCCAGATACGCGAATTTGTCCAGTACTATCAACGTTTGACGGATTGGATGCTGCAGGAACAGCCAGATCGCTCAGATATAGTAATCGCACTTGATCAGCACCACAACGTTTCTGGGGTTAGCTTTAATGATTGATTCAGCCAGTATTCAGTAAACCTTTGTTAGGTTAGTGGAAAAGCAGCTGGAGTAAAGCATCATGAAACTATTTCTCTTTATTGTTCTTGGGTCGATTGCCGTGTCATCAAGCGCTAACCCCTATTTTTCTTCTGACTTCGTCAGTTATGAATATGCGACCGTCCTGGAGGCCGAGCCCGTAGTGAAATCTGTACGCGTGGTAACTCCGGTAGAAGAGTGCTGGCAGGAAAGGGTCAGGGATCATGGCGATGATGATGGTGTTGGGCTGGTCGTAGGGGCTTTTGTTGGCGGTGCATTAGGCCATGCGGTGGGTCATCACAAAAAGAATAAACAGGTAGGAGCAGTGCTTGGCTCGATTCTGGGGGCTACGGTGGGTAATGCAGTTTCAACGAAGAAACACCGTCGCAGACGCCATTACCGGACGGAAGAATTTTGCGAAATCGTTGAACAGAGTCATTTTGAAGAGCGAATCATAGGCTATGATGTTCGATATCGGTACAATAATTCGACTTACAATGCTCGCATGGATACTGATCCGGGTGATACGATCAAAGTTCGAATTAAAATGTCTCCAGTAAGCTGAGGAGTATTGAATGCGCAAATTGCTGTTGGTTATGCTGCTGACCTGGGCTGCCAGCGGCATGGCTGAATCCACTCTTTATGAAGGGAAGCGCAATAGGGCCATTCCGCCGCAGAAATATGCACCTGAACTGGATCGAAGTCGGTTACAGATTAATAACCAGCGTGCCGCACTCCTGGTCAGGAATCGTTTTTCGGATAGGCGTATTCTGGGGCTGCGGCTCATCAAGAGTAAAGGCCCTCCCATTTATAAAGTGAAGACGTTATCCGATTCCGGTGTTGTTAAGTTTGTCTTTGTCGATGCGGGTAGTGGTGAGGTCTTCGAATAAGGCGAAATCGTTATGACAGATCGATTACTGCTTATTGAAGATGAGGCCACCCTACGGCAGCAGCTGGTCGAATTACTTGAAACACACCTGTTTGAAGTAGATGCGTGTGTGGACGGTATCGAAGGGGTCCACATGGGCGAATCTTTTAATTACGATATTGCTGTGATTGACCTGGGATTACCTCGCCTTCCAGGCTTGGAAGTAGTTAAAAGACTGAGGATGTGCGGCAAGGATTTCCCCATTCTGATCCTGACTGCGCGAAGTGATTGGACTGACAAAGTCGATGGTCTGGCTGCAGGTGCTGATGATTACCTGGTAAAGCCTTTTCATGTTCAGGAATTGCTGGCTCGTTTAAAGGCATTGACTCGCCGGGCTCGTGGTCAATTAAGGACTGAGTTATCAGCCGGGCCGATTCAAATGGACACTCGCTCTAAAGCAGTCAGTGTGGCAGGGACGGGTGTCGAGTTGACGGCCTATGAATATAATCTGCTGCACTACCTCATGCTGAGGCCCAATGATGTGATTTCTAAAGCTGAACTGACAGAGCACCTGTACTATCAGGATTTCGACCGGGATAGCAACGTTATTGAGGTTTTTGTAGGTCGTCTGCGAAGAAAGCTCGATCCAGAAAACGCACTGCAACCGATAGCAACTGTGCGCGGGCAAGGGTATCGATTGAACTGCTTGTGAAAAAAATGAAATTTAACCTGGTTACTTCTTTGCGGAGCAGGTTGCTGGTTGCAGCCATGGTAGTGCTTGTTTTCTTTCTGGGATTAATGGGCCTGGTGCTCGATGATGCTTTCCGTCGAAGTGCTGAAGAGAGTGTGCGTGAGAAACTGATCGTGCAGGTGTATGGCCTGCTCTCTTTGACTGAAGATGATAGTGGTAGCCTTTCACTACCAGAGGCTATGCAGGAGCCGTTATTTAATGTGTTGGGCAGTGGTTTGTATGGTTTCGTGTTCAGAGACGATGCAAGCGAGCTCTGGCGCAGTGTTTCCGCATTGGACGTGAGAGTGACTGGAAAAATAACCAGTCGTGTAGAGGCTAATAAAGAGACTGGTCAGCCTCAGTTCGGCAAGCTGGTGCTGGGTAATCGGCCCGTGTATTTTCTCATCTATCGCGTTAACTGGCTTGGGGCAGAAGATTCTGGGTATTTTCAATATGTGATCGTAGAGGAATCTTCCGGTGTTGAGGCGTCACTGGCCAGCTACCGGAATAGCTTGTGGGGCTGGTTGCTTGGCGTGGTGCTGGCGCTGGTGTCCCTGCAGTTAATGATTATGACCTGGGGTCTAAGGCCTCTGGCAGCGTTTTCCAATGACATTCTTCTGGTCGAGCAGGGCAGCAAGGGGGAGTTAGAAGGCGACTATGTCTCAGAGTTAATGCCGCTGGCTGATAATCTCAATTTGCTGATAGACAATGAGCGGCGTCAGCGAGAGAGGTATCGTACTTCATTGGCAAACCTGGCCCACAGTATGAAAACTCCCTTGTCGATTATTCGCAATGCAGTTTCTACGTTTGATTCGAGAAAGGCGACCGAAGACAGTTTTGAGGAAGAAATGCTAAAGCAGGTAGCTCGCATGGACGAGCTCATCGGCTACCAGCTGGAGCGGGCGGTGGCTGCCAGTACCAGGGTGACCCGAACCAATACGGCGGTAGTTCCATTGCTTGGAAAGCTTATTTCGGCGATGCAGAAAGTTTATCGTGACAAGGGCCTGAGCATCGAAGAGCGTATTGTTGCTGCTGATTTCTCAGGTGATGACAGGGACTTCATGGAAGCAGTCGGTAACCTGTTGGATAATGCCTGTAAATTCGGTCGCAAGCGGGTACTGATTACGCTGCTTGATTTGGGTCAGCAAGTCAGGATAGTCATCGAAGATGATGGTCCTGGTATTGCCTTGGAGGCTCGTGAACGAGTGCTCAACAGGGGTTCAAGGCTGGATTCAGTTGAACCAGGTCAAGGTATCGGTCTCAGCGTGGTAAATGAGATAGCAGAACGATATCAGGGTAGTCTGCAAATATTAGATAGTGACCTGGGTGGTGCAAAAGTAGAATTGATTCTATAACCGTATTACAGGTACCAGCAGCACCAGTTCAGTAGGCCCGCTATCTCATCCGGGCACCACAGTTATCAAAGTCCAGAATGACTGCCGTCACAGAGCGGTGCATTTTTTGTTTGCTTGCAGCCGCAGAAAAAAAGCTTGGTTGACTCTGATGGTTGGTGTTTTAGCGGCAGGAAATTGGTTCCTTGATGAGAACCGTCGCAGAACGGCTGATTTGCGCTTTTTCCGCAGGCACACCAGAAATAAGTTTTACCAGCCTCAACTTCGTAAGGGTAAGGTGCTTTCTGGGCTATAACTGGTTCGCTCAATTTGATCTCCTGGTCATTTTAGGCTGTTATATACTAATCGCTATGCTACCTTGATGAAATTAGTCTAGACAAGCGATAATAGCGCTTTCGTTATAGTGGGCCAAGCCGTTGTTACGGCTGGAGCAAAAAGCCGTTGTTATGGCTGGCACAAATAGCCAGTGGTAGAGATAGCAGCCAAGGGATCGTTATAGCCGCAAGCAATTAGAATAAACTATTCTGGATTGATGCTGAATTTTCATTTGGAGTAACTCATGGATTTCTCGTTTTCTGACGAACAAAGCATGCTGCAGGATAGTGTGCAGCGCTTTATACAAAATGATTATAGTTTCGAACATCGTCAGAAGTTGATTGCTTCCGACGAAGGGTTCAGTCGTGATAACTGGGCAGCTTTTGCCGAATTGGGTTGGTTGGCTTTGCCGTTTAGCGAAGCCGATGGAGGGTTTGGGGGTACTGCGGTTGAAACCATGATTCTGATGGAAGAATTTGGTAAGGGGCTGATTGTAGAGCCTTATTTGTCGAGTATTGTCATGTCGGCCTCCCTGATCGCTCGAGCAGGCTCAGATGAACAAAAGGAAAGCTGGTTGCAGCCTGTTCTTCAAGGTGAAAAGCTGGCTGCGCTGGCGTTTATAGAGCCTCAGGCAAGGTTTAATCTAGCAGATGTTAAGACTGTCGCCGCCGCCGATGCGGGCGGCTTTTGTATCAGTGGCTTTAAAGGGGTCGTACTGGGTGGTCCCAGTGCTGATTTTCTCATTGTACCGGCACGCACTAATGGTTCCCAGACGGATGAAAAGGGTATTTCCCTGTTCTTGGTGGATGCCCGAAGCGACGGTGTTCATCGACGAAATTATCCAACTATCGATGGTTTCAGGGCTTCTGAAGTCACCTTTAAGGATGTCGAAGTTACCTCTGATGCAGTATTAGGTGAGATTGACGGCGGCCTAGGGTCGCTTCAATTTGCAATTGACCAGGCGATTATGGCCGTTGGCGCTGAAGCAACCGGGGCGATGGAAGTCTTATATAAATCAACTGTTGAATATTGCAAAACGAGGGAACAATTCGGTCAGCCTATCGGTAAATTCCAGGTTCTCCAGCACCGCATGGTCGATATGTTTATAGAGCATGAGCAGACAAAATCACTGGCTTACATGGCTGCCATGCGACTGGCAGAAAATTATGATGATGAGTCCAGGAAATCTCTTGCGGCGCTAAAAGTTCAGGCTGGCAGAGGCGGTAAATTCGTTGGTCAGAATGCGGTTCAATTGCATGGTGGTATGGGAATGACTAATGAACTTAACATTGGCCATTATTTCAAACGGTTGACGGCCATTGATACTTTGTTTGGCAATGCCGATTTTCATCTTAAGCGTTACGCAAGTTTTTAATCTGGAGTAGTGACATGGATTCCCCCGATTGGTTTTGGCAGGCTGTAGACGATAAGCCGGACAGTGATTATATAGAGGTAGAAGAAGCGGATATTCATTACTTGAGTTGGAATAAACCCAGCCCAAAGGGACTTTTATTTGTTCATGGTCATAATGCTCATGCTCACTGGTGGGATTTTATCGCCCCTCGTTACAAGGATGAGTACCATACTGTGGCAATTGACCTATCAGGTATGGGGGACAGTGATCATCGTGACGAATATTCAGCAGATCGTTATGGCCAGGAGATAAAGGCAGTCGCTGATGCTGCGCAGATGAGTACGGATACCATACTGGTGGCACATAGTTTTGGTGGTTTGATGGCACTGCGGGCAATGGCGTTGTTTCCTGATCGTTTTAAGGCCTTAGTGATATTGGATTCTGGTGTGAAGCACCCCGATGACGAAACGGCAAGGGAGCCGGAGCGCTGGAGTCAGCCCAAGGTGTATCCGGATCTGGAAATAGCCAGGTCCAGGTTTCGGTTGCAACCCCCGCAGACCTGTGCAAATGAATATCTTGTCAAGCATATCGCCAGACATTCCATAGAACCTGTAGATGAAGGGTTCGTCTGGAAGTTTGACGAAGAACTTAATTCCAGGATGAAGCTAAGTGGAGATTTTGCGGCGGATCTGGCGAGTATCAGTAAACCTGCAACGCTCATGTATGGTGAATTGAGCGCTTCTTTCAGCAATAAAAGTGCGCTGCACATGCAGACAATTAAAAATGACTTAACGGTAATAGAACTTAAGGATGCCCAGCATCATTTGTTTTTGGATCAGCCGGTGGCCTTCATGGAGCACCTCGATGGAATACTCAGCGAGTATTGATTCGGTTATGTGTTGGTTGCAACTTGGTGTGACATAAAAAAGGAGCCTTCAGGCTCCTTTCTTATGCGGTTTGTAGATCAGGACTATCAGCAGGCTTCAAATAAACCAGCAGCCCCCATACCACCACCAATACACATGCTGACAATACCGTATTTCTTTTCTCGTCGGCGCAGTTCTCTGACAATGTGGCCTGTGAGTCTTGAGCCTGTCATTCCAAATGGATGGCCTATGGATATTGATCCACCATTAACATTATAGATTTCCGGGTCAATGCCAAGTGCGTCTCTGGAGTAGACACATTGCGATGCAAACGCTTCGTTGAGTTCTACCAGGTCGATATCTGACATGTTCAGGCCGGTCGCCTTCAGCAGTTTCGGGATCGCAAAAACAGGGCCGATACCCATTTCATCGGGTTCACAACCGGCTACAGTCCAGCCCCGGAAATATGCCATCGGTTCAAGACCTAATTGAGCTGCTCTTTCTGCGCTCATGACCAGGGTCATAGAGGCGCCATCAGAAAGCTGGGATGCGTTGCCTGCCGTTACTGTGCCATCCTCTTCAAAAGCGGGAGACAATTTAGCAAGACCTTCCAGGGTCGTTCCGGGACGATTACATTCGTCGCCAACACAGACGCCGTCAACGATTTCGGTTTCTTTAGTTTCTTTGTTGACGATTTTCGCCCATTTTGTAGGCATGGGCATGATTTCGTCATCAAATAGGCCGGCTTGCTGGGCAGCAGCTGTTCGCAATTGGCTTTCCAGGGAAAATTCATCCTGATACTCCCGGGTTACATTGTAGCGTCGAGCGACTACTTCAGCGGTATTTCCCATGGCCATAAAGATATCTGGGGATATTTCCCTGATAGTTGGATGTGGCTGGGATTTGCCAGGACTCTGCCGAGTTCCTGCTGATATGGACTCAACGCCACCGGCGATCATTATATCCGAGCAGCCACTGGCTATCTGGTTGGCGGCAAAAGCAATAGAATTAAGGCCTGAAGAACAGGCTCTTGAGATCGTCGAGCCGGCTACCGTCACTGGCAACTTGGATAGAATAACTGCTAGCCGTGCCAGGTTGCCGCCCTGTTCTCCAGTTTGCGATGCGGCACCGACGATAACATCCTCTACTTCTGCCGGATCAACCTGATGATTCCTCTCTAGTAGCGAATCGATGCAGTGCGCGACCATATCATCGGGGCGAGTTAAATTGAATGTGCCTCGGAAAGACTTTGCAAGTCCTGTTCGAACGCTATCTACTATTACTACATCACGCATGCTAACTCTCCATTGGTTTTTCGTGATTGAATTTACGCCATTGTGCCTCTTTTAGGTACCTGGAAACAACTAACAAAAGAAGCATCTAACCTATATTAATGCAATTGATTGGCATAGATAGACAATCATTGCCAGGGTTCGATGGTTTTTGCCAGATGTTGGAGGCTTTCTCGTAAGCCGCCAGGCGCGTTTCTTGCTAACCAAAGACGCTCGTGTTCTGCCATGATGCCATGGATGTCCGCATCCAGGTTTTGATTCTTGACGGGATTGCGTCGAAACAGTAGAAGTCTGTGAAGTCCGTGAATGGCCATTCCAGATGCATTACGGAGCTCATCCTGTACTAGCTTTAAGTTTGGCTGGGCACTGTTACGGAGCTTCTTGCGGATGGCTGACAGTTCGCTGATGCAGGCGTACAGTTGGTCATCACTGAGTGCTTGGGTGGTGCTGGGCTCACCACGCATGGACCAGAAAAGGCTTCGGTTGAAGATGGTTGCATTACGTATTTTCGAGGGAGCCAGGCCAGGCGTCAGTCCTAGCTGGATTAATAATTCGGCGGTAGCTGCGTCAGCCTCTCCAAGGAAAACAAGGTTGATCGCCTCAGCTAGATCTAATCTCTGGGTCGCCTTATGGTTCCAGCTATGAGAGGCAGCCAAGATAAAACCGGGATAACTGATCGGTAGATACTGATGATGGCCATGATCTCCCCAGTCGGTAACCAGATATCCGGTTGCATCGGTTTTCAGGCCATTGCGAGCCGCATTGGCGAGATTCTTTTTAGCATTTTCAATTCGTCCTGTAAGGGAATTCCAGCTCGAGGTACCCGGACACACATAGAATTCGAGATTTTGTTCGGCCATGTGTTCACATTCACGCTTGAAGGGATGATCGCCTTCATAGCCCCAATTCAGCGCAATCATGTTTTTAGGTAGTTGCTCAAGGCAACTGGGTTGTCGCAAGACAATATCACTCCAGAACTGGGTTCGGCGATGATGTCGATTACTAAGGCGGTTTATCCTGGCCAGGAAGTCTACGTAGACCTGGGTAGAACCCGTTTGGGCGCATTTACGTTTGCTCCAGCCGAGACCTAGTTCCCAGGGTTCATCACCACCTATATTAAATAGATCGCCATCAAACAGTGGCAGGTACTCGCTATACAGTTCGTTGAGAAGTGCCAGGCTTTTTTGGTTAGGCCGCAGGGTGCTGCCCGTAGCGAAATGGGTTTGAGACCAGGGATGCGTGAAACCGTCAGGGCATTCTGCATATTGATGATATTGGGGATGTTTTAGCCACCTTTCGAAGTGTCCAAAGGAGTTCAGGTTAGGTACGAGGTTAATAAATCGTTCGTTGCAATAATGTTTTAAACTGAGGATATCGTTGCTATTGAGCGGGGAAGCGTCGACCCAGACCCGTTCGTGATTTCGAAATGCAAAGGTGTGCTCAGTGTAAAGCTGCAGTTGATTAATCTTCAGGGCAGCAAACTGATCGATTAAAGTTTTTAGTGATTTTACCGTTGGAACTTTACAACGGCTGATATCGAGCATGACACCACGCTGCTGGAAGTCGGGGCGATCTTCGATGCTAAAGTACTGAATTTCATCACTCGCCTGGGCTAGTATCTGTTGTAGTGTCATAAGACCGTAGAAGGTGCCCGATTCAGAGTTAGCAACGAGGTCTATGCCACATTCTCCTGCCCTTAAGCTGTAGGCTCCTTCGATCTTTTCGCCTCCCTGCCTGATACGCAGCAAGACAGATTCTGTTTGCAGTTCACTGTAGGAAAGAGTTAGCGCAGGGTTGGTTTCAGCCATTCTCAAGAGGGTGTCTGTCAGACGTTCTGAGAGAGGCTGCTGGACTAGAATATGATGTCTTTGCCTTAACTGGAGTATTTTTTTCTGGAAAGATACCTTTCTCGGCAGCGGACAGATTTGCATGGCTGTATAAGGAATTGAAATTCCACCTTATTAAGACATAATCAAGGTGCGCTGTCATGTTACTTACGAGGGAATGTTATGTCTGCTTACCTATTAGCCATAGATCAGGGAACCACCAGTTCCAGGGCTATTATATTTGATGAGGGCAGTGAGGTAGTTGCAGTAGCCCAACAAGAGTTCAAGCAGTACTTTCCTCGGGATGGCTGGGTGGAACATGACCCAGAGGAAATCTGGGCCAGTGTCCGGCAGGTGGTTGAACAGGCGCTGCAAGCTGCGGCACTTAAAGCTGATGATTTGACCTCTATTGGTATCACTAATCAGCGAGAGACTACCGTCATATGGGACCGAGGTACCGGCCAGGCGATTCATCCAGCGATTGTCTGGCAGGATCGCCGAACTGCCGAAAAGTGTGAGGAACTGCGATCAAAGGGTCTCTCAGACAGCATTCAAGCGAAAACAGGCTTGTTAATTGACCCTTATTTTTCTGGTACTAAAGTTAATTGGATACTGGATCAGGTTCCCACAGCCAGGACTCGGGCAGAAGCGGGCGAACTTGCTTTTGGCACGATAGATTCTTTTCTGCTGTGGCGGTTAACTGCGGGTAAGAGCCACAAGACCGATGCGACTAATGCAGCCAGGACCTTGATGTTTAATATTCATGAGCAGCAGTGGGATCAAGAAATCCTTGATTGGCTGGATATCCCTGCGTCCCTGCTTCCCGAGGTAGAGGATAGCAGTGCAGATTTTGGCTGTTGTCATCCTGATCTGTTTGGTGCGCCAGTACCCATCGGAGGAATAGCTGGTGACCAGCAGGCTGCTCTGATCGGTCAAGGCTGTTTTACTGCCGGGATGACGAAATCAACCTATGGAACGGGTTGTTTTGTCATTATGAATACCGGGCCTGAGGCAGTGTTATCAAAAAATGCGTTACTGACGACAGTGGCCTATAGACTAAATGGCGAGGTTACCTATGGTCTGGAGGGTTCTATTTTTGTCGCCGGGGCAGCCGTGCAGTGGTTGCGAGATGAGCTAAAATTGATTGCTTCTGCCGCTGAAACAGAAGCGCTCGCCCGCGGTAATCCAGATAGTCATGGGGTCTATGTGGTGCCTGCTTTTACCGGTCTTGGTGCGCCCTATTGGGATGCTGATGCACGAGGTGCAATACTTGGGCTCACCCGGGATTCCGGTATTGCCGATATCGTCACTGCAACCCTTCAATCCATGGCTTATCAGACCCGGGACCTCCTGAGTGCCATGCGCAGTGATGGTATTGAACCCCAACTTATTAGAGTTGATGGTGGTATGGTTGCTAATGATTGGATGGTGCAGTATCTCGCAGATATATTGCAGATCATTGTAGACCGACCTCAAGTCATAGAAACCACCGCGCTTGGAGCTGCTTATTTGGCTGGGCTGCAGGCGGGGGTGTTCGGTTCACTAAATGAGCTTGCCGATAGCTGGCAGTTGCAACACCGTTTCAGCCCGGAAATGGACGCAGCGTCCAGCACTCGGCTTTATGATGGCTGGCTCGACGCGGTCCGTCGGGTCCGTAGCGACTGATTTTAAAGAGTCTCAATCAGGTCACAGACAATGTCGCAGATCTGTTCGGCCTCGTCTTGATTGATAATCAGTGGCGGCAGCAAACGGATCACGGAGTCCGCGGTGACATTGATTAGCAGGCCTTTTTCCAAGGCTTTCTGGACCAGTTCAGTACAAGGTTGCTCAAGTTCGATTCCGATCATCAAGCCTTTGCCGCGAATATCTCGAACCAGATTGAGGTGGCCGAGCCGGTCGGAAAATTTATCCAGCATATAGTCACCGATAGCCGTGACGTGCTGTTGGGTGTCGAGTCTTTCAAATTCGTCCAGAACGGTCAGCGCTACGGCGCAGCTCAAAGGATTACCGCCGAAGGTCGAGCCGTGATTTCCAGGACCGAAGACCTCAGCGGCAGCACCACTGGCAATACAGACCCCGATAGGAACCCCATTACCTAAACCTTTGGCGGTGGTGACCAGGTCAGGGGTGATACCACTGTGCTGGTAACAGAAGTAGGCTCCTGTTCGGCAATTGCCGGATTGCACCTCATCTATAATCATTAGCCAGTCCTGGGCATTGCAGATATTGCGGATTCCAATAAGGTACTCCTCATCGGGAATCTGTATCCCGGCCTCTCCCTGGATCGGTTCAATTAAGACGGCGACCACGTTTTGCATTTGCTCAGCGATCTGTTCGATGGATGCAAGATCGTTGTAGGGGACGCGAACAAAGCCACCGACCAGAGGTTCAAACCCAGCCTGGACTTTTCGATTTCCTGTTGCGGTTAGCGTTGCCATGGTACGGCCATGGAATGCGGCATCGGCAACGATGATGCAGGGTTGCTCAATACCTCTCTTATGACCGTAAAGCCGGGCAATTTTTATCGCACATTCGTTGGCTTCCGCCCCGGAATTGCCAAAAAACATGTTATCCATGCCGGATAAGGATGCGAGTTTTTCAGCTAGCTTTTCCTGGTCGGGAATTCGGTAGAGGTTCGATGTATGTAGAAGTTGCTGGCTTTGCGCGGCAAGCGTTTGAGCGACTGCCTCATTAGCATGGCCCAATGCAATAACACCCAGACCAGAGAGCGCATCAAGATAGCGCTTACCTTTGTCATCATAAAGCCAGGGGCCTTCCCCGCGTACAAATGCAATATCAATGCGACCATAAGTTGGCATAATGGCATTCATAATATTCTCTTCCTTTGTGGATATGTCGCCTAAGGACTGAAATAATAAACCAGAAGTGCCGGAGTCAAAAGCTCCAGTTGAGGAGAACGTCAATTTGAACCAAATTGAACTGGCAATCTTTGTGTCTCGTTGCGTCGCAATTTGTGATGAAATGGGGGCTGTACTGCGACAGGCGGCATTTTCCCCAAATATAAAAGATCGGCTGGATTTTTCCTGTGCCTTGTTTGACAGCAGTGGAGAATTATTTGCTCAGGCCGCTCATGTGCCAGTTCATCTTGGCAGCATGGCCTTTGCTATGGCTTATATCGTTGAAAAAAGATCGTGGACCGAAGGCGATATGCTCATTTTTAATGATCCCTACCTCGGTGGGACGCATTTACCGGATGTGACGCTGGTGCAGCCTTTCTTCGTCGCGGGCCAATTATTGGGATTCGTGGCAAATCGAGCTCATCATGCCAATATTGGGGCAGATTCTCCTGGTTCCATGCCCATATCTTCGACTCTGGAAGAAGAGGGTTTATTGATAGCGCCGGCCTTTTTGTTTCATCAGGGAAACGCTGATGAGGCTCTTTTCTCCTACCTAGAAACTCACTTGGGCAGTAATACTATCGGCGATCTTGCAGCCCAGGGCAGCGCTAATGCGCTTGGTGTCCAGCGTATAGAAAATCTGGCCCACAAAACCGGCGCAGGAGTCTTTCAGCAGGCTGTACAACAAACCAACCAGTATGGCTTTGATATTGCTTTGAAGAGTCTGAAAGTCATTCCAATGGGTCGTTACCAGTTTGAAGATCGACTTGATGATGACGGCTTTGCCGGTCAGGATCTTGCTATAGCGGTTACCATCGATGTCAGTGAGGATCACTTGACGGTTGATTTCAGTGGTACCGACCACCAGGTAAAAGGCAATGTTAATTGTCCGCTTTCGGTAACTGCGGCAGCGGTATTTTATTGTTTCCGTTGTCTCCTTCCCGAATATGCGCCGGCCTGCTCGGGCATTTTCAAACCGATCCAGATTTCAGCTCCCGAAGCCTGTCTAGTTAACGCGCAGCGCCCGGCAGCGACTGCAGCGGGTAATGTGGAGACTTCCCAGCGAATTGTTGATTGTGTTTTTGGTGCCCTGGCACAGGCTTTACCAGACATCATTCCGGCCGCGAGTCAGGGCACCATGAATAATATCGCCATGGGAGTTCATCATGATGACCAGGGTGTTTCGTGGGATTATTATGAAACTTTAGGCGGTGGAACTGGAGGCGGGCCACTTGGATCTGGTATTAGTGCTGTGCAATCGCATATGACTAATACGCTTAATACGCCAATAGAAAGTCTGGAGATGCACTTCCCGCTGCGAATTAAGCGGTATCAAATTCGTCGCGGCTCGGGTGGAGAGGGGCAGTCTCCAGGTGGAGACGGCCTGATCCGGGAATATGAATTCCTGAGTTCAGCTGAAGCAACTTTAATAACGGAACGACGCCGTCATTCTCCCTGGGGATTATCCGGGGGGAAGCCCGGGCAGGCAGGCAGCAATATGCTTGATGGCATGCCATTGCCCGGAAAGTGCCAGCTGACCGTTGAAGCGGGCCAGACACTCCGAGTTGAGACACCAGGAGGTGGTGGTTGGGGATAATTAATGCCATTGATGCCTAGCCATTTCTGGTTTCCTTGTGATAAGTGAATCGGAATAGGGTTATATTGAGTTTCAGAGATGTGGTGAGCCTGGATTATTTGTATTTGCTGGATAATTGCTGCTCATGCATTTAACTTTCCTGAAAACAAGTTAGAATGATGCGGCTACGTCCTTAACAGAGAGCCAGTCAATGGAAGTGTTAGAAGCTATACAGCAGCAAGTGCAGGAAAATCCTATCCTCATCTATATGAAAGGATCGCCCGATCAACCCCAGTGCGGATTCTCTTCCCAGGCCAGTCAAATGCTAATTTCCTGTGGTAAAAGATTTGCCTATATTGATATCCTGGCAAATCCAGATATCCGCGCTAATTTGCCTGCTTTTTCGGAGTGGCCGACTTTCCCGCAGTTATTTGTAAACGGAGAATTAGTCGGTGGCTGCGACATTATCACCGAGATGTACCAGAGTGGGGAATTGCAGCCTCTATTGGAAGAAGCTGCCGGTGAAGAGGAACAGGAAAGCTAAACCTGAGGTCATTGCTTATTTGAGTTGTTGCCATCGATTGACGACATCACAGAATATTTCGGCTGTTTTCTCACAGTCATAAATGGCCGAGTGAGCCTCACTGGCATTAAAAGAAATCCCAGCTGATTCGCAGGCTCTAGCCAGTACGGTCTGACCATAGGCGAGGCCACATAAAGTCGCTGTATCAAATGACGAAAAAGGATGGAACGGATTTCGTTTTATCCCGCAGCGCTCCGCTGCCTGATTTAAGAATGCCTGATCAAAAGAGGCGTTATGGGCGACGATAACGGCTCTTTGGCAGCCGGTTCGCTTTACCTCGGCACGTATGCCACTGAAAATTTCGGTCAGGGCTTGTTTTTCTTCAACTGCCAGTCGAAGAGGATTATAGGGGTCAATACCGGTGAATTCGAGGGATGCCTGCTCTATGTTTGCGCCTTCAAAGGGAATGATATTGTGAAAGAATTGTTCTCCTGGATGCAACTGACCTTTATCATCCATTTCGATTAGAATCGCTGCGAATTCAAGGACCGCATCAGTGCTACTGTTAAAGCCGCCTGTTTCCAGGTCAATGACAACAGGAAGGAATCCCCTGAAGCGGCTGGCGATAGGCGCTTTCTGGTCGTTCAAGGTGATTCACTTGAGTTATTAACGACCTGCCAGCGGACGGCTTCCCCTGCTCTTAGCGGAACCAGGTCGGACTCGCCAAAACGCATTTTAGATGGGCAGACCCACTCGGTTTCAATCAGTTTAATCGTTCCGGTATTGCGCGGTAACCCATAAAAGTCAGCACCGTAGCAGCTGGCAAATCCTTCCAGGGCATGCAGGCTATCGTTGTTGGCAAAGGCCTCGGCATAGAGTTCGATGGCGGCATGCATGGTATAACAGCCAGCGGCGCAGCCGCAGGCATTTTCTTTCGCTGACACGGGGTGAGGAGCAGAATCTGTTCCCAGGAAAAAGGCAGGGTCACCTGAGGTGGCAGCTTCGATCAAAGCTTGTTGATGTCGATCTCGCTTTAGCACGGGCAGGCAATAAAGAGTCGGTTTGATACCACCTACCAACATGTCATTACGATTGTAGAGCAGATGGTGTGCGGTATGGTTGCACCGATGTTGTGACCCGATGTTCTCACAAAATCGACCGCCTCTGTCGTCGTGATATGTTCGAAAATAATTTTCAAGTCAGGGAACTGTAGCGCCAGCGGCTCCAGGTATTGTTCAATAAATAATTTCTCTCTATCAAATATATCCACGCTAGCATCAGTGACTTCACCATGTATGGCCAGGCGAAGATCATTCTTCTGCATTTCTTCAAAAACCGGGTAGAGGCCTTCAATGGCGTTGACACCGGCATCTGAGTGGGTTGTAGCTCCGGCTGGATAGAGTTTGCAAGCCTGGACAATGCCGCTGTTGACAGCATCTGTAATCGTCTTTGTACTGGTTTGGTCTGTAAGGTAGAGGGTCATCAAAGGGTTAAAAGATCGATGTTCGGGGACTTGACTGAGGATCCTTTCGCGGTAGCGGGTGGCATCTAAACTGGTTAATACCGGTGGTACCAGATTAGGCATGATAATGGCCCTGGCAAAATAACGGCTAACATCCTGCGTTGTTGCAGCAAGGTAGGCATCGTCTCTCAGGTGAACGTGCCAGTCATCAGGTTGGCGGATGGTCAAGGTGCGCATTTGGATATTGTAACACTCCTGTAAGGACACTGGCTTGATTACTGGCAAAGGTTTACCATACGCAGCTTGTTAACAAACGTCCAAAGGGTGTTATGGAACAGATCAATAAAGTGGTTCTGGCTTATTCAGGCGGATTGGATACTTCAGTGATTCTGCGCTGGCTGCAGGAAACTTATCAATGCGAGGTGGTTACTTATACTGCGGACCTAGGCCAGGGTGAAGAACTCGAGCCTGCACGGGTAAAAGCCGAAAGTATGGGTATAAAGGAAATTTATATTGATGATGTCAGGGAGGAATTCGTTCGGGATTTCGTCTTTCCCATGTTTCGATGCAATACCGTTTACGAAGGTGAATACCTGCTAGGGACGAGTATTGCCCGGCCGTTGATTGCAAAAAGGCTGGTGCAGATTGCTGAGCAGACCAACGCCCAGGCAATCGCTCATGGAGCAACCGGAAAAGGTAATGATCAGGTGCGGTTTGAACTGGGTGCTTATGCCTTGAACCCGGATTTAAAGGTGATCGCACCCTGGCGGGAATGGGATCTTAATTCCCGTGAATCATTGATGGCTTTTTGTGAGCGCTATCAGATTAAAGTTGATAAGAAGCATGGCGAGAAATCTCCCTATTCCATGGATGCTAATTTGCTGCATATCTCTTATGAAGGGGCTGAACTGGAGGACCCTGCCGTTGAGCCAAATGAATCTATGTGGCTGTGGTCGGTATCGCCGGATCAGGCACCGGATCAACCGACTTATCTGGAATTAGGTTATCGACACGGTGATCCCGTGTCACTCGATGGAAAGCTGTTTTCACCCGCCAACCTGCTTGCCGAACTAAATCGGCTCGGAGGAGAAAATGGGATTGGGCGAACTGATATTGTTGAGAACCGATACGTTGGTATGAAGGCTCGAGGCTGTTATGAAACGCCGGGAGGGGCTATTTTGCTCAAAGCCCACCGAGCCATTGAATCCATCACCCTCGATCGGGAGATGACTCACCTCAAAGACGATTTAATGCCAAGGTATGCGAGTTTGATCTATAACGGTTATTGGTGGAGCCCGGAACGAAAGGCCCTGCAGGCGTTGATTGACGAGTCGCAACAGGTCGTCAACGGTACGGTCAGGCTTAAGTTGTATAAAGGTAACATTATCGTTGTCGGCAGGGAGTCCGAACAGGATAGCCTTTATGATGCCAACGTAGTTACTTTTGAAGATGACGCCGGGGCTTATGATCAGGCAGATGCTGCGGGTTTCATTAAACTTAATGCCCTGCGTTTGCAGATGGCGGGTAAAAAGGGCCGTAAGCTGATTTGATGCCAGGCGAGCGATAGGCGCTGCGTTGGTTAGCTATTCCTGCTTCAGCAGTTGGCGTTCCTTGCCTCTGAATTCGCACTCATCAAACACCACGCAGGCGCCGCATTTCGGTTTCCTTGCGGTACAGATGTAACGTCCGTGAAGAATCAGCCAGTGATGGGCATCAGTGATAAATTCGTCGGCAATGACCTTGAGGAGCTTCTGCTCAACCTGTAGTACGTTTTTACCTGGAGCGAAGCGAGTCCGGTTGGAAATGCGAAAAATGTGCGTATCTACAGCCATGGTCGGTTCACCAAAAGCTGTGTTCAAGACAACGTTGGCGGTTTTTCGACCAACGCCGGCCAGCGCCTGTAGTGCTTCTCTGGTTCTGGGTACTTCGCCGCCGTGGACTTCAAGTAAGCTATGGCAGGTTTTGATGATATTTTCAGCTTTGCTATTGAACAGGCCAATGGTCTTGATATAAGGCTTCAAACCGTTAACGCCGAGTTTGGCAATGGCTGCTGGGGTGTTGGCAACAGGGTAGAGTTTTTCAGTTGCCTTGTTAACACTGACATCGGTTGCCTGCGCTGACAGGATTACCGCTATCAATAGCTCGAAGGTCGACTCAAATCTAAGTTCCGTCGTTGGGCTGGGATTTTCATCGCGTAATTTGCTGAGAAACTGGTAACGTTTTGCGGCGTTCATGTCGTAATTCCAGATAGTTTTTAAATGCAATAATGCAGCCGAATATCAGAAAGGCACCTGGCGGTAGTGTGGCCAATAAAATGGGGAAGTTGTGCAGATGCAAGGTTAGGTCGCTGGCATCAGTTCCCAGGATGATATCCATGTGCGCAAATAGGGTACCGTAGCCGATGATCTCCCTTAGGCTGCCGAGTACTGCCAGCACCAGGAGAAATCCGAGCCCCATCATAAGGCCGTCCAGTACGGCATATCTGACCGGGCTTCGCGAGGCTAGTAATTCGGCTCTACCTAAAATAGCGCAGTTGGTCACAATGAGCGCGACAAATAAGCCGATTCTCTGGTGTAACTCATAAAAGTAGGCCTGTAGGCATAGATCGGCCAGAGTCACTGAAGAAGCAATCACGAGAATCTGTATGGGTAGTCGTACCTGTTGATGAAGATGGTTGCGAATCAGGCTGATTAAAAAGTTCGAACTCAGCAATACTATTAAGGTAATGACACCCAGGCCCAGAGCGGTGACTAGGTGACTGCTGACTGCCAGGAGCGGGCATAGCCCGAGTAGTTGAACCAGGGCCGGGTTATTTCTCCAGATGCCATCGAAGGCGATATTTTTGTAACTAATCATCAGAGTGCTTGCCCGTCGCTGTGGTATTGACCAGCACTGGTTGAGCATTTTCCAGGGTTTTACCGATTGCCCGGGTTACAGCACGTGTTGTAATCGTCGCACCGCTGACATGATCAAAAGTACCCTGGTCGCGCTTTAACTCGAATAGGGCTGACCCATGCTGCTGCTGGATAAACTGGTTAAGCCAATTGGACCTTGCCGTTTCTATGACATCGCCGATACCGGGTGTTTCATTGTGTTCTACAATGCGAATGCCGCGCACTTGGCCGTTAAGGTCAACTGCCAACCAACCTAGAATAGAGCCATTGTAGCCTTGTGTGGTAGTCAATGGCAGGATAAACCCGGTGGGCTCTGCGTTAAGATGGCTTGCATAAACCAGTGCGGTCGACGGCAGTTTGGTGAGCGTTTCATTGACATTGGGTAATACCTTGGCGAGTTGTGCCAGCGCATAGACCTGCCGGTTATGCTTTATCCTGTTTTCGGTAAGCCAGTGTGTTGCGGCTAACGTCACAGCGCAGATAAGGGCAATGGTGGTGAAGGTTTTTACGGGTTTATTCATGATCTGGGTTTAGCAATGGACGTTCTCGGCCTAACCATAGATCCAGCAGCGGCGTGCTGGCATTCATTAATAGAATTGCGAAAGCCAGACCATCTGGGTAAGCACCGATACTGCGAATCAGGAATATCAGCAAGCCCACACAGGTGGCGAAGATTAGCTGGCCAGTTTTGGAATCAGGAGAACTGACTGGGTCAGTTACGATAAAAAAAGCGCCCAGCATAGTGGCTCCGGAGAACAGATGGAATAAGGGTGAGCCCAGGCTGGCTGAGCTCCCTGAATCATAAAAAGCGAGACTCGGTATTAGCAGCCCGGCTAACATGGCTACCGGCATGTGCCAGGAAATGACCTTGACCTTAAGCAGGTACAGACCACCGAGCAGGAATGCCAGGTTGATCCAGGTGAAGGCCCGCAGGGCATGCCCTTGAACCGCTAGAAACTCCATGACAGTCTGGCCCTGTCGGTGTCTGAACAGATCCAGTGGGGTCGCTCCACTGAATCCCTGGATTTCTATGAGGCCCGCCTTCATTGCTGCAAGGGTTTGCAGGTCGTAGCTGACCGGGCCATTGTAATGCCATTGAGTCATAGCTAGCGGGAAGGCGATGATAAGACCTGCGTAGCCAACCATGGCGGGGTTGAAAATATTCTGCCCAAGTCCCCCATAAACATGTTTGCCAAACACCAGTGCGAAGATCACGCCTGCGATGGCGATATGAATGGGAAGGAAAGGCGGCAGGGCCAGTCCGAGTAAAGCGCAGCTAAGCAGGCCACTGCCATCGGCTGGGTGACCTGCGGCAGAGGGATTCAGTTTGTAAATAAGCGTTTCACAGATCCAGCCAGAGGCAACGCAAATGACCAGGTTGATCAGGATTCCAGGTCCGTAGAAGTAGATCATTACCATAGCGCCTGGTGTCAGTGCCATCATCGTGTGGTACATGAACTGCCGAGTATTCATGGGCTGAGCTGATTTCTGAGCGTGGTAAGAAGTTCTTCTGCCTCGCTGGGCTTAGGCCTGGTGGCCACCTGGCTGGCACTGCCTGCCAGTCTTTGTTCGTGTCGGGCATATTTTTTTTCGAACCTGAGCGCCATCGCACGCTCTTCCAATAATATTTTATTGTTGTGTTTCATGACTTGAAAGGTCCGGGTTAGAGGCAGTTCACTCGGACAGGACCGATCACATAAACTGCATTCAATGCAGTCAGACAGGCGTAGTTGGTCAGCATGAGCGGCATTATTGGCTGCGAGGAAAAGTTGCTGAGGAGCTAGTTCGCGAGGGCAGGCCAGCATGCACTCGCTGCAATGAATACAGGGAATGTCAAAGTTTGGAAGCCGCCTGGCAGCGTTGCTATGGCTAACCGGGATCAGGTCGATGCAGTCCACTGGGCAGGGTGGCAGGCAGAGGCCGCATCCGGTGCAATCCGACTGCACGATCGTATGCATTAGTTGTGGTGCGCCAATAATTGCATCAACGGGACAAGCCTTGATGCAGAGTGAGCAGCCGATACAGTCGTTCTCTCTTATAACCGCACTGACCGGTTGGTCAATTGCGGTGAGCTCTTCTGCCAGTGGCAGTTCCGGGCGATTCAGCAAGCCTGCCAGATTTTCGATTAGCGCTGTTCCGCCAGGTGGGCAGCGATTGATGCTTTCGCCTTCTGCCACAGCCTCAGCGTAGGGTCGACACCCAGCAAAGCCACATTGAGCACATTGGCTCTGTGGCAGTAATTCGTTGATAGCGTTGATTACATCGCTGTCATCGGCGCTAAAATGTGCGGCACTGATTTGTAACAGTAATCCTGTGAACAGGGCTAATCCACCCAGCAGCAATATAGCTAGAATAATACCGGTCATGTGTTCATGCCGGTGAAACCAAGGAAGGCGAGTGAGATAAGGCCTGCGGAGATCATATTAACCGCAGCGCCCTGGAAAGGCTGTGGTATTCGGTAGCTTTCCTGTTTCAGCCTGATTGCTGAAAAGATCACGATCAACAGTGAAAATCCGAGGGCGGCGCCGAATCCCAGTATAATGGCATCCAGAAAACTTTGGTTCTGTCGGACATTGATCAAGGCTACACCAAGCACCGCGCAGTTAGTGGTAATCAGCGGTAGGAAGATACCCAGGACCTGATGCAGGATGGGTTGAGTGGCTCGGATGACTACTTCTGTAAATTGAACCAGTACTGCGATGACAACGATAAAGGTAATGATGCGCAGGTATTCAAGGTTAAGGGGTAGTAAAATGGTGTGTTCAATGAGGAAGCTCATGGCTGATGCCAGGGTGAGCACGAATGTGGTCGCCGCAGCCATGCCGATAGCGCTGCTCATTTTCTGGCTGGCACCCATGAAGGGACAAAGACCCAGAAATTGCACGACCACAAAGTTATTGACGAAGATCGCACTCAATAGAATGGTCAGGGTTTCCGGCATGGGCGTTAGAGCATCATCTTACTTTCATACCGGGCAAGGCGCCTGAATCCGGGGAAACCAGAAATATGTCGCCATCGCCGGGTCCGGCTGCTAGAACCATACCTTCAGAAGTACCGAATTTCATTTTTCGAGCTGCCAGGTTAGCGACCACAACGGTCAATTTGTCTTTTAATTCATCGGCAGAGTAAGCACTTTTAATACCGGAAAACACACGCCTTTGGTGGTCGCCCAGGTCCAGCGTCAGTTCTAGTAGCTTGTTTGAGCCCTCCACAGTTTGGGCCTGAACAATGCGGGCAACTCTTAAGTCGATTTTCGAGAAGGTATCGATATTGATTTCAGGGGAAATGCTGGTTTCATCCGTGCTCTGGGTAGCCGGTTGAGCTTTAGCCTGGTCAGGTTTGTTTGCTTCAAGTATCGCCTCAATCGAGCGACTTTCAATTCTCTTCAGCAAGGGCACAAACGGTTTGATGCGATGATCAACGAGCTGTTTGTCCAGATCCGACCATTGCAGGTCACCACAATTGAGGAACTGTTCTGCTTTCAGCGCCAGATCTGGTAGTGCGGGTTTGAGGTAGATGATCAGCATTCGAAACAGGTTCAGCCCATCAGAGCAGACTTGCTGGGCCTGGGCTTTTGTGGATGGGTCCTTTATCAATATCCAGGGTTTTTGCTCAGCTATAAATTGGTTGGCAAGGTCGGCCAGGGCCATGATTTGCCGCATCGCTTTGCTGAATTCGCCTGATTCGTAGTTGGACGAAATCGGTTGTTGTTCGCTGATGAAGTTATCAATCAGCTCACATTTAGTTTCACTGGCCAGGTTGCCTTCAAACTGTTTATTGATAAACCCAGCGCATCGGCTGGCAATATTAACGAGCTTACCAACCAGGTCAGAGTTTACTCGCTGAACAAAATCATCGAGATTGATGTCTAAGTCTTCGACGCCATTACTGAGCTTAGCAGCAAAATAATAACGCAGGTAAGTCGGGTGCAGCTCATTGAGGTAGGTTCTTGCATTAATGAAAGTCCCCTTTGATTTAGACATTTTTTCGCCATTCATCGTCGCAAAACCGTGCACCCGTATAGAAGTAGGCGTACGGAAACCAGTCATGCGCAGTACTGCGGGCCAGAACAGAGCATGAAAATTGACAATATCCTTGCCGATAAAATGGTGTACCTCGCACTCCGAATCAGGCTTCCAGAAATCATCAAACTCGATGTTTGCATGATGGTCACAGTAGTGCTGGAAGCTGGCCATGTAACCGATCGGCGCATCTAACCAGACATAGAAGTATTTGCCTGGTTCATCAGGGATTTCGAAGCCGAAGTAGGGGGCGTCGCGGCTGATATCCCAATCCTGCAAACCCTGGTCGAGCCATTCTGATAGTTTGTTGGTAACGGCGGCCTGGAGAGTGCCGCTGCGAGTCCATTTGGTCAGGTAATCAGTATGCTCGGATAATTTGAAGAAAAAATGTTTTGATTGTCGAACCTCGGGCACAGATCCAGACAGCTTCGAGATTGGTGTGCCCAGTTCCATGGCAGAATAGGTTGCTCCGCAGGCATCACAGTTATCACCGTACTGTCCTTCTGCGTTGCATTGCGGGCAGTTCCCGGTGACGAATCGATCTGCCAGGAACATCCCTTTTTCGGCATCGTAAAGCTGATCAACATCCTGCTGGCTGATCTGTCCAGATTCTTTCAGTCGGCCATAGATTAAGTAGAGTAAGTGTTTATTCTCGTCTGAGTGGGTAGAGTGGAAGTTATCATGGCTGATCTCAAAATCACGGAAGTCCTGGATGTGCTCGTCTTTAACAGCCGCAATGTATTGTTCTGCACTGATGCCAAGGGCATCCGCATTTAGCATGGTAGCTGTGCCGTGGGTATCATCGGCACAGACGTAGATGCACTGGTTGCCGCTCATTCTTTGGTAACGAACCCATATATCTGTCTGGATATGTTCCAACAAATGGCCCAAATGGAGCGATCCATTAGCATAAGGTAGGGCGCTGGTAACGAGGATTCTTCTTGCTTTACTCATTTTGACTCAAAGGATAGGGCTAGAAATGCCGATTTTAAGTGATTTCCGTTTGGTATCCAATGTATTCCATTGGATGTCGATAGCTGAATGCAGGAAAGCCTTCAATGGGCACTGGTTTTAGCTGTCTCAGGATGTATCATAGGCGGTCTGTGAAGTCCGGAGACAGCAAGTCGGGCGCAAAAAGGAATGGGTGGTCAGTTAGATGAGTAATCCAAGTGAAGGGGGGCAGTTCGAGCTTAGCGAGGTTCGTCATATCATCGCTGTCGCGTCGGGCAAAGGTGGTGTAGGCAAGTCAACGGTTGCCAGCAATCTGGCTGTTGCCCTGTCGTTACAGGGACAGCAAACCGGTTTGCTGGATGCGGATATTTATGGGCCCAGCCAGGGTCTCATGATGGGCGTTCCAGCCGGAACCAGGCCAGAAGTCGCTGATGACCTGTTACAACCGGTCATGTCCTGTGGGTTGCAATGTATGTCCATGAGTTTTCTGGCCAGTGCCCAGACTCCAGCGGTTTGGAGGGGACCGATGGCCAGTGGAGCCATGCAGCAGCTATTGACCCAGACGCAATGGCGAAGTCTCGACTTTCTTGTGATTGATATGCCGCCAGGTACCGGGGATATCCAATTGACTCTGGCGCAGCGAGTTCGTGTTGATGGCGCATTGATCGTGACAACGCCTCAGGATATTGCCTTGCTGGATGCTCGTAAAGGGATAGAAATGTTTCGCAAAGTGGACATCCCGGTGCTTGGTGTCGTTGAAAACATGAGTAACTATCGGTGTCGGCATTGTGGTGCAGAAGAAGCTATCTTCGGTTCAGGGGGCGGTCATGCTATAGCGTCAGAATACGATACGGCGTTGCTGGCCAGTTTGCCGCTTGATTTGGCCACTAGAGAGCTTACCGACCAGGGTAAACCTATTGTGCTGGCCGAACCAGAGTCACCAGGAGCTCAGCATTATTTGTCACTTGCCAGTGATGTTATCGCTGCTGTTGCATCAAACAGGCCAGCGGATAATCCCATGATTTCTATTGTGGATGATTAGCATTGCGCCATCAGCGTATCAGGTTGCTGTTGTTAAAATTCTGTTTTTGGAGTTAAGAGATGTCTATTAAGTCAGATAGGTGGATTCGTACTATGGCTGAGAGTGCGGAAATGATCACCCCTTTTGAGTCAGGCCAGGTTAGGCATGGTGCTACTTCGAAGGTGATTTCCTATGGAACCTCCAGCTATGGCTACGATGTTCGTTGCGCTGATGAATTTAAGGTGTTTACCAACATTCACTCAGTTATCGTGGATCCGAAATATTTCGATGAAAAGAGCTTTGTTGATATTAAAAGTGATGTCTGTGTTATTCCGCCAAATTCATTTGCCCTGGCGAGAACGGTCGAGTACTTCAAAATTCCGCGCAGCATTCTTACCATCTGCCTGGGAAAGTCGACTTATGCTCGGTGCGGGATTATCGTAAACGTGACACCGTTAGAACCCGAGTGGGAAGGCCATGTGACCCTGGAGTTCTCAAATACAACCAACCTGCCGGCTAAAATCTATGCTAATGAGGGTGTAGCACAGATGCTATTTTTTGAAAGTGACGAAGAGTGTGAAACCTCATATAAGGATCGCGGTGGTAAGTATCAAGGCCAGGTCGGTGTGACACTTCCAAAGACCTGAAGTTCAGAATTTGGAAATGGTATCTCCACCTAACTGCGCTTCTTCGATCATTAAAGAGAATCCTTTGTTGTCCTTGTCTGATTGTTCGAAACGAACCAGCATGAATTCGTATTCTGGCGCCATCCATAGGGTAGTAGACCGATCTGTAGCACTGTTGCTGCGTTTGATCTTCCAGGTTTTAATCTGGCCTAGCTTGGTCAGCAGCATTTCCTCGCCAACAATTTGGAACTGGTACTGTTTCAGTCGACCTTCATCGAATACGGTGTATTCGAATCCTTCTGGCAGGGTCTGTTGGCGTGCAGCTCGCAACAGGTCTGCCTGCAGTTGAAATTGATAAAGGAGCTTGTCAGAGGTTGCACTGCCTGGTTTTAATGGGAATTGGGTATCTTTCAGTAGATCAGTCACGGTGTTAGTCAGCCAGTCAAACTGCAATTGTATTTTTTTGTTTTTGCCCAGGCCGGTACGCTGGTAACGGTATGCTTTAGGTCGAGCCGTTCCGTTCTGGAGCTGGAAAGCTGAACTTTCTTCAACATTTGCGAACAGGCTATTCGCAGATGATTTGAGCAGGTATTGCCCGGTTGCAGTGGCTTGCAATTGGCGGATTCCCCTGGCACTGATGGGCAACCCCATGTAGTCGGCTTTATAGGTGACTTTAAAGTTCCTTGGTCCTTCGGCCGGTTGGGCCAATGTGACGGCTATCATGAAAAGACAGCTTAGGGTTGCTATAGTTTGGTAAAATGTTTTCATCTCGTAAATTAGTTAGACTCTGTGAGGATCTTCATATTAGCGTAGTTGCTTGAATTAGCCAGATCTCGAATTAATGTGAAAGTGCTGCATGCATAAGGTTGCAGCGATTTTTACCACCAGGTGTTAAAATTATAATCTTTCAGGTTTTTATTATAAGAATGCCCAGATACGTAATTAGTTCCCTACTACTTGTATTTTTATTTTCAGGTGCGTCGCGCACTGCCGTTGCAGTTACGGTAGAAGAACTTTATGTAGCTGAGATACTGACCCAGTCACAGACACCGTTGCAGCGCACTCGGGATGCTCAGAAAGGGTTGACGCAGGTTATAAAACGTCTTTCGGGTACCAGCAATTTTGCGGATAACGCCTATATTGCCGCAGCTATCAGGCGCCCTGATAATTATTACTCGGAATACAGCTATGCTGCTGTAGAACGGTCGAGCCTGGATAACCCGGAAACGGAAACGGAAACGGAATCGCCGCCGGAGGCGCAGGAAACTGGCTTGAATACTGGGGAAGAAGCGGAAAGCTGGCAGTGGATAAGGATTCGTTTTGAGCCTAATCTGGTGTCGAAATTACTTCGTGATGCAGGGTTGCCTTTTTGGGGCAGTAACCGGCCTAATGTACTTGTCTGGATTGCGCTGGGTGATGGATCCAGCAGACAGTTTCTTAGCGAGACTGGAATGGATGCATTCAATGTTGAGCTGCAGCGACAGGCAAAATTACGAGGACTTCCCGTGTATTACCCGCTCTGGGATCTGGAAGATACCGCTAGCCTGTCCCTGGCAGAGATCTGGGGTTCCTTCCTTGACCGTATCGATGCGGCCTCTGCTCGATATCAGCCAGATACTATCCTGACTGCCAGGGTGCAGCAGGAATCTTCGGGATTATGGTCAATAAACTGGAACGTCAAACTCGAACAGAGATGGCAGATTAATTCGGTTGATATTGGTACCAAGCAACAGTTGGCTACCACTATGATTGACCAGATTGCTGAAGAATTTAGCCAGCGTTATGCCATAGATTCGAGTCAGCGATATTTACAGATGACCATTGAAGGTATCAACAACGTCGAGAGCTATGCCCAGGCGGGTCGTTATCTCGAAAGCCTGTCACCCGTTGTCGAGGTGAACGTCGTAAGTGTGGAAGACGATATCGTTCGGTATCTATTGAGTACAGAGGGTCGGCAGGATCAACTTGTCGGTGTGATCGAACTCGATCAGCGAATGACGTTGTTGGATTCTGATGAAACCGTGTCTCGTCTTTGGTATCGCTGGCTGCATTAGCAGATGAGTATCAGAAAATGACGGGCTTTTGGGAGAGATATGATTTCACTAGGTAGAAATTTTTGGGTTGTCGTCGGTGTGCTCCTGCTGTCTGGCCTGGTGTATCTGCTCGAGCCAATCCTTTCACCGTTTCTGGTAGGCATCATACTGGCATACCTTGGAGATCCATTAGTTGATCGTCTTGAAAAAGCCGGTCTGGGTCGGACTCCAGGGGCCATTGTCGTCTTTTTGGGATTTGCCGTTCTGCTGATTGGTCTCTTGTTGGTTCTGGCACCCGTGCTTTTCAGGGAAACTGCGAGGTTTGCTCAAGGCATACCGGACCTGCTGAGGTGGCTGCAACAGACCCTCAGCCCTGCCTTGATATCGCTGATGGGCATTGACCCTTTCGACTTCCAGCTTGATACACTCAAGAGTCAATTAACCGATCACTGGCACCAGACGGGAAGTATCGTCAGCCAGGTACTTGCCAGAGTGACTTCTTCCGGCGTTGCGCTGCTAGGCACATTGATGAATATCGCGCTGGTTCCGGTAGTTGCTTTTTATATGATGCGCGACTGGGATATTGTCATGGCCAAAATTCAGGGGCTGTTGCCGAGAGAGATGGTGACCACTGTCAATCAGCTTGCCCTGGAGTGTGATGAAGTCTTGGCCGCATTTCTTAAAGGTCAATTGCTGGTAATGGCGCTACTTGGCACTATTTACGCGGTCGGACTGGGCATGATAGGGCTGGACCTGGCCATTTTGATTGGCTTGGTGGCCGGGGTTGCCAGTATTGTTCCCTATCTTGGTTTTGCCATTGGTATAATTGCCGCGCTCATTGCAGCCTTTTACCAGTTTCAGGATTGGCTGCATCCGGGCTATGTCGTTTTGGTGTTTGCAGGTGGTCAGCTACTGGAGGGTACAATGCTAACCCCGTGGCTAGTGGGGGATAAAATTGGTTTACATCCCGTTGCAGTGATTTTTGCCATTTTAGCCGGTGGCCAATTGTTCGGATTTATCGGTATCCTGCTGGCTTTGCCTCTGGCTGCTGTTCTAATGGTATTGCTCCGTTATCTGCTGCAGCATTATCTGCAAAGCGAATACTACACTCAGGCAAATGCGGCACCATTAAGTGACGCTGAATCCAGCCTCGATCCTGACACTGATTCTGATTCTGATTCTGATTCTGATTCTGATGCCGCTCCTGATCCGATTGAGGCGAACCAGGAGGAGGTAGCTGATCTCACTGATGACGGGCAATCCGCTTGAACGAACAACTAATTTTTGACTTGCCTTTAAGGGCTGATGCTACCTATGCAAATTATCTTGGGTCGGCTGGTGCCAGGCTACGGCAATCGGCATCGTCGACCAGTATCGTCTCTGGGCTTGCTGGTAGTGGCAAGACGCATTTGCTGCAGGCGGCCTGTCATGACGCCGAATCACAAGGTAAGAAATGCATTTATCTGGATTTGAGGCAGCCACTAAAAGCCAGGATATTAAAGTCATTGGATCAGTTTCCTGTTATTGCTGTGGATCATCTCGATGCAGTTATTGGTGATAAAGATTGGGAACTGGCGATTTTTGATCTCATGAATGTGGTCCAGGATAGCTCAGATAGCTGGTTGCTGCTGGCTTTGGGCAACCATCCAAGGCAGGTGGACTTTTGCTTGAATGATCTTGCATCCCGGTGTCGTTCTGCGATGCTTATAGTTACCGATCAGCTTGATGATGGTGAGAAAATCAAATTGCTGCAGGCTACGGCTCAACAGCAGGGGTTCTGCCTGCCAGAAGAGGTGGCTCGATTTATGATCATCCGGGTGCCACGTGATCTACCTCATTTGCTCGAAAATATGAAATTATTGGCAAGTGAATCGTTACGCAGACACAGAATGGTCACCATTCCCTTTGTAAAAGAGACGTTGCGACTCTAGATGAAAGTACTTTTCACAGGTGGAGGAACAGCTGGACATGTGACTCCCAATTTGGCTTTGATAAAGGCCTGCGAAGGTCGTGGTATCAGTTGTGTTTATATCGGCTCGCACACTGGTATAGAAGCCAAATTGCTGGAAAACACTGATGTTCCTTATTACGCAATCTCGACTGGGAAATTACGCCGCTATTTCTCGTGGCAGAATTTTTTCGACCCAGTTAAAATCTTGATCGGCTGCTTTAAGGCCTGGTTCCTGATCATTAAGTTGAAGCCCGATGTGGTTTTTTCCAAAGGCGGTTATGTTGCGGTACCAGTCGTGATTGCAGCCAGGCTGCTGAACGTACCGGTGATATGCCATGAATCGGATATGACCCCTGGTTTAGCGAATAGAATCTGTTTTCCCTTCGCGGAAAGAATATGTGTTAATTTCCCGGCTACTTTGACGTCAGTACCTGTTGGCAAGGGTTTGCTGACGGGCACGCCTGTCAGGAAAAGCCTGCTCAGCGGTGAGGCGAACAGGGCGCGGCACTTGATGTTAGTAGAACCCGATATGCCTGTAATGCTTGTCTTTGGCGGCAGTCAGGGAGCCGTTGTGATCAATGACCAGGTAAGAAAAGTTCTCGAGGAATTGTCTGCCAGGTGGTTTGTTATTCATGTGGTCGGCACCGGTAATATAGTTGCCGAGTTAAACGCCCGGCAGCGCTATGTCCAGCTTGAATTCGTTGACGAGGGCTTTGGTGATTTGCTTGCCGCAGCCGACCTTGTCGTTGCTAGAGCTGGAGCAAATTCGATATATGAATTATTGGTGACTCGTAAACCTCACTTACTGATTCCGCTGCGTGCAGTAGCAAGTCGGGGTGATCAAATAGAAAATGCCGAGGTGATGCTTAAGCTGGGTTTTAGCCGGGTACTTGAAGAACCAGACATGACGGATAAGACGTTCCTCGAGGAGGTCGATCGGCTCTGGCGGGACCGGGCGCAGTTGGCTGAAAATATGAATCAGTTTGCAATTGTCGATAGTGAGACTATTATTTTAGATTTGATGCAAGAATTGTCAGAGGAGGGTGCTTCATCTTGAGCAGCATGATTTTCGTAAAAAGGTTGATGTCGATTTTAATACTAATGCTACCCCTGGCCCATGCTGATGATAAGCAGGATGTCATGGCTTATCTTGATCAGCGCTCTGAGGGGTTTTCTGAACTGGCGATGTCCATCTGGGATTATGCAGAGTTGGGTTACCTGGAAGTCCAAAGTAGTGCCTTGTTAAAGAAGACCTTAGCGGAGGCCGGCTTCGCAGTTGAGTCAAATATAGCTGGCATACCCACCGCATTTGTTGCCAGTTATGGCCAGGGAAAACCCGTTGTAGGTATCCTGGCTGAGTTTGATGCACTGCCGGGTATATCTCAATCAGCCATGCCAACCCGTTCTATTCGCGAGGAAAAACAATCAGGTCATGCCTGTGGTCACCATTTGTTTGGGGTGGGGTCCACAGCGGCTGCGATCGCTGTCAAACAATGGCTGGAGCGGAGCGGGCGCCCCGGAACCATTAAACTTTATGGTACGCCTGCTGAGGAAGGAGGGTCCGGTAAAGTTTACATGGTACGTGAGGGGGCATTCAAAGACGTTGATACTGTGCTGCACTGGCATCCAGGTGATCGCAATGTCGCCAACCCGGAAACCAGTTTAGCGAACAAGTCAGCGCGTGTTCGGTTTTATGGTCAGTCCTCGCATGCAGCTGCAGCCCCTGAGCGTGGTCGCTCGGCCCTGGATGGGGTTGAAGCCATGAACTATATGGTTAACATGCTGCGCGAGCACGTTCCCTCGTCGTCGCGGATACACTATGTTATTACAAGCGGTGGAGCGGCGCCGAATGTTGTTCCAGACTTTGCTGAAGTTTATTATTACGTCAGGCATCCTGATGCGGAAACACTTAAGGGCATCTGGGACAGGGTGATGCAAACCGCTGATGCAGCGGCTCTGGGGACGGGTACCCAGGTTCGCGTTGAGACCATGCACGGTAACCATTCGCTGTTGCCAAACGAAACCCTGGCCAAAGTTATGCATGCCAATCTCAGCCGTGTGGGTGGATACGCGATGAATCAGGCGGAAATCCAGTTTGCGAAAACAATTCAATCTTCCTTTTCGGACAGAAAGAGCTTGCTAGGGCTTGAACAGCAAGTGCTGCCCCTGCAGTTTGAGCATGGTAATGGCTCTACAGATGTTGGCGACGTAAGCTGGACTGTACCAACGGCCGGTATGTCCAGCGCGACCTGGGTACCAGGAACTTCTGCTCATAGCTGGCAGGCGATTGCTGCTGGCGGTACCAGCATTGGCGCAAAGGGTATGCTGGTCGCAGCGAAAACCCTTGCCCTGACGGCAATGGACGTAATCAATCGGCCACAATTGAGCGCTACAGCCTTGGATGAATTTAATGATCGGCGCGGTAAGGACTTCCAGTACGAAGCCTTGCTGGGTGATCGCGCTCCCCCGCTAGACTATCGTCTGACTGGCAAACCCTGATCCTGACAAACTCTCGAATCACTGATAACAATTGATTGTCTTATCGACTGTTTTATCGATTGCATTATTGTTGGTGCTAGTGATTGATTTTTGTGATCTGGTGTTATAGTATAGTATAACACTAAAGCGTTGAAGCTCGAAAGCTATGGCCATTAGCTGGAATGACAAGGATCCCATTTACAAACAGTTGCATCGTTATCTGACGGATTCGATTCTTGATGGCGTTCTGGCTGAAGGGGATGCCATGCCATCAGTTCGGCAGATCGCCAGTGAGCAGCGGATCAATCCCATCACCGTCTCCAAGGCGATACAATTACTGGTAGAAGCTGAGCTCGTTGAAAAGCGTCGAGGATTGGGGATGTTCGTCCTGCCTGGAGCCGTCGACCGTTTAGTAAAAACCCAGAAAGTGCAATTTCTGGAAACTCAATGGCCGGATATTCTAGCTAAGATGAGCCGGTTGGGAATAAGTCAGAGTGATTTATTTGAGGATGTGAAATGAACGCAGTGGTATCCGTACAGGGTCTCAGTAAGCAATATGGCTCGCATGTAGCCTTGAATAATCTCAATTTTGAGATACCGCAGGGGTCTGTGGTGGGCATTATCGGTCCTAATGGAGCCGGTAAGACAACAGCCTTGAAGGCGATGCTAGGTCTGACCTCCTTCTCAGGGAGCCTCCGGGTGCTCGGCCGGGACCCGAGCAAGGGAAGGCACCGGATAATGCAGGATGTTTGCTATATATCGGATGTAGGTGTGCTACCGCGCTGGTTGAAAGTAGCCGATGCGCTCAGTTACGTCGAAGGCGTCCATCCCAGATTCAGTCGGTCTCGTGCATTGGAGCTGCTTGACGGTACCAAAATTAAAATGAATAGTCAGATAAAGGACCTTTCAAAGGGCATGGTGACCCAGTTACACCTGGCTCTGGTGATGTCGCTTGATGTTAGTCTCCTGATTTTGGATGAACCGACCCTGGGTCTGGATATTGTTTACAGGAAAGCGTTTTATGATCGTTTACTGGCAGATTTCGTCGACGAGACCCGCAGCCTGGCCATCAGTACCCATCAGGTAGAAGAAATAGAATCTTTACTGACTCATCTGGTCTTTCTCAATGACGGAGAGCTTGTCCTGGCGAGTCGGATAGAGGAAATGAACCAACGGTTTATTACCTTGCAGGTGGCTCCGGATAAGCTCGAACAAGCCAGGCAATTGGGACCAATTGGAGAACAGCAATTGCTTGGTCGCTGGCATTTGATTTTCGATTCAGTGCCTCCCGAAGAATTAACCGTCCTGGGAGAAACGAGACTCACTCCGATAGCTGATTTATTTGTGGCGCTGGTTCAATTGGAGAAAGTCAATGATTAGGGCGCAGATGATAACCCTTTTAAAACGTGAGTTTTGGGAACACAAGACTTTGATGTTGTATTTGCCTGCGGTTGGTAGCGGATTGTTTCTGATATCAGTGGTGGGGCTGCTGTTGTTAACGAATGCAGCGACCAGCACGGAGATAATTTTCGAAGAAAGTGTTTTTGAATTGGGTCTCGACAAGTTGGTCGCGTTAGACAACGCCGAGCGGACATTATGGCTTGGGGGAGTTTATAGGTTGAGTAGCTACCCTTTTTTGCTGATGTCTCTGGTGGTCGCATTGAATTATCTATTGGGTTCAATGTTCAATGAAAGAAAGGATCGAAGTATCTTGTTCTGGAAATCAATGCCGGTTTCAGACGCCTTGACAGTAGTGAGTAAATTGGTCACCGGGATTTTCGTGGTGCCAATGATTTATCTCATCTTCTGCCTGATAGCGCAGTTGTTGTCTTTATTTGTTCTAACGCTAGTTTTGATCGGCACAGATTACCCTGTATGGGATATACTGTGGCTGCCGATAAATCCGATATCTCATACGTTCTCATTATTGTTTTATCAATTAATGCAGAGTTTCTGGAGTGCGCCTTGGTTTGGCTATGCCTTGTTGCTTTCCGCCTGGGCTAAATCGTCACCGGTAGTTTGGTTTTTTGGTATTCCAGTTGCCGTTGCTATACTGGAAAGAGTCTACTCGCCCTATGATGGACTCATCATATTCGATTGGTTGTGGGCCCATAGTCTGCCTTTGCTGGCGATGAGTGACGAAAGTTTTAATCTGGAATGGATGTTGGTAGAAGTAACGGGCTTGCTACAGGGGATACTGGCAGGCATGATATGCGTCGGCAGTGCTGTTTGGTTAAGGGGTAAACATAATGAAATATAAGCAATTTTTTCTGGTGGGATTCGTTTCTGCGATTTTATTCATCGGTTTGTTTTCCAGCCAGGCACCTTCAATCGAAGCGGAATTGGCAGGATTGCACAAAGCCTATGAAGCTGGTTTGATCAGTGTAGATGAGCTGAAGCGCTATCGGAGTCTGCTGTTCAGGTCTTTGCTGCGTTAAAATACCTAAGGGCACTGACTGCCAATCCTATGCCGGCGCTGGACCAGCCTTCTCCTCTATGGGTTACCGGCCTGGTCAGGCATTAAATTGTTAAATTAGATCCGATAAGCCTTTTAGTTCGCCATCTTGAGTGAATTTCATCGGCGGCATGAGAATAAAACTGAAATAAATTCTGCCAAGCGTGTAGAATGCGTTGTTTTTTGCGAGGCAGTCCGTGCTTAGAATCTTAACGCTCAACAATATAGCCGCCAAAGGCCTTAGTAAATTCGATCGTGATCGCTTTGAATTGTCTTCGGATATATCCAATCCACACGCCATTGTGTTGAGAAGTCATCAACTCACCGAGGAACATGCAACTCCGGGGCTGCTGGCTGTTGGCCGCGCCGGCGCAGGGGTTAATAATATTCCGGTGGCTGAATACACGGATAAAGGTATAGTCGTTTTTAATACGCCTGGAGCGAATGCAAACGCGGTTAAGGAATTAGTACTGGCTGGTTTGCTGTTGTCCAGGCGGGGGATCGTCCAGGGGATCGAATATGTTGAGAGTCTGAAAACAGAGTCTGACAAGACAGCTCTTAATAAAATGGTTGAATCCAGCAAGAAACAGTTTAAAGGCTCAGAGTTGAAGGGCAAAGCCCTGGGCATTCTGGGTCTGGGTGCAATCGGGTCCATGGTCGCAGAAATGGGTTTACAGTTAGGCATGCAGGTGTTTGGTTACGACCCGACCCTGTCGATTGAATCTGCCTGGCGATTATCAAGCCAGGTTCAGAAAGTAGACAATATCCAGGCGCTTTTCTCTAAGTCGAATATCGTCTCATTGCATGTACCGTCACTACCAGCCACTAAACAGATGATAAACGCAGAGGTCCTGGGCGTAGCCAGAAAGAAAGCGATCCTATTAAATTTTGCCAGGGCCGAAATAGTTGATACCGTTGCCGTTAAAGAGGCCCTGACTTCAGGTAATTTGGCTCAGTATATTTCTGATTTCCCAACGCCTGAGCTGATAGGCCTGCCAGGGGTAATGGCGACACCTCACCTCGGAGCCAGCACCGCAGAAGCGGAGGAAAACTGTGCTGTCATGGTTGCCGAGCAAACACTCGATTTTCTGCTGAATGGCAATATAGTTAACTCTGTTAATTTCCCCAGCGTGAACTTAGAAAGAAGTACAACCGGTTCTCGTATAGCTATTTCTAACCGCAATGTACCGCGGATACTAGGCTCGGTCCTATCGATCCTTGCTGATCGGGATATCAATGTCATCGATATGTTGAATAAAAGCAGGCAGGAAGTCGCTTACAACCTGATTGATGTAGAAACCGAAGTAAATTCGGAACTGGTGAATGAGTTACGCGGTATCGAAGGCGTAATTAATGTCAGGATGTTTAGTTAGGTGGGTTGATGGCGTTTCCTGGCGGTTTTTTGCCGAGCCTGCTGCAACCAGAATCTTACCGGTGACAATGACTTTTGCTGAAAGCTGCTGAGCGGGGAAGGCTCTCCGGTCAGTAGATTAGTCAGGTGTTCTCCTGCAAGAGGAGCATGACTGCCCCCCTTAGAGCCAAATCCGGCGCTATAAAAAAGGCCTTTTTGGATAGGGATCGGCTGGTTGTGAAACCATTTAAATGGCTTTTGTTCGAGGAACTGCCACAGCGGTGCGGGTCCAACAAGCGGATTTCGATCCAGGGGAGCCGCCCGGATTCCTACCCAACTGGAATGCAGAGACCAATCCGAAAAGGGGAACCTTTGGTTTAGTTGGTCAAGTAGATAAGTACTCTCTGCGGGTCGCTCGCTAAGGTCATGGTCACCAGGATGGTAGGTGCTGCCAGCGTGGAAAAGGTGGTTTTTAACCTTCGCAACACTGATATCTCCGCTGATATTTTGAGGCGATTGGTTGGTACTTTCAGCTAGAATCGATTGTCCCCTTGACAGTTGTAACGGTATCGGCTGTAAATCGTTCATTCCGGTGCCAGCAGCCAGTATAACCTGTTGCACATTGATGATTGTCTGGCCGAGCCTGTCCTTGAGTAACCAACCATCACTCACTTGCTCCAAGTTGGCGACATGCCTGCATTGAGTGTCCATTGCAGCCGGTTTTGATACGCCTGCCTCGTGGAACAATATGGTGTTGTCATGCTCGCTGATATATTCGTCAGGAAACTGCCTGGCAATTGTTTGCATTCTCTTGGTTTTCTCCAGGATGTTACTTTGCCAGCAGAGAGGCATTTTTTTGATGTCGGCATTATGATGAATGGCATAGTGGTTTGCTGAAATCGAATACTTTGACTTTTGGTCAGCAACGGCAGCTAACTGTGGATAAAGATTCATGGTTGGCACATTGGAGGTTGCGGGGACTTTGGGGCTATCAAATAATGTCGTCTGAAAACCTCTCTTAAGAAGCGCAGCCTGAACGGATTGGCCAGCGATGCCTGCTCCAATAATGGCGATATCCGAGCGTTCAATGGTACTCGGCTTCCAGATGCCCGGTTTGTAGCCGGATAGCATTTCCCTTTTTGTGCCGAATCCAGGTGCCTTAAACACTTTAAACCCAGCCTTGCTTAGACCTTCACGGACTTTTCCGGCAACTGTAAAACTCGATACCGTGCTGCCCGGTTTACTGTTCTTATAAATGTCATCAAAAATGGCTTGGTTCCATAAGTCGGGATTGGATACAGGACGAAATCCATCCAGATACCAGATATCGGCCTGGAAGTTGGAATCCGACAGTGCTTGCTTTGCATCGTCGAATATTAGCGTCAGCCGGATATTTGATGTGGGCCAGAGACTGAATCGTGTTTTCAGCGGCAAGGGGTAATTCTTCGCCAGCCAAGGGCTTAAAGGCAGGTCAATTTGGCTAAGGTGTTTATTCAGGTCACGCCGATTAGGCGGAGCTTTTTCAATGCCGATATAGTGAAGAATACCAGCGCTCCCAGAGTCTAACCATTGCTGGCAACTCAGTAGGAAATTATTGCCGAAGCCAAACCCGGTTTCGATGATGGTAAGAAAGTCTGCGCGGTGGGCTTTTTCCGTCAGGTCATGGTGACTCGCAAATACGTGTGATTTTTCCGCCAGGACGTCCCCAACCGCCCAGTAGCCATCATTATACTGGACCGATACAGGGTGATTCCCCTGCCAGTTGAGTTCTGCATTAGGCAGGCAGTAGTCGTTTTCAATCACCTGTTTCAATGGGGCGCTCAGCTTGAACGATCCATTCACTCCATGATCCTGGGTACAACGCGGGTTCAGGATAACCAGCATGTTTCAGAGACAGGATGTGATGGGTGGCAGTTACACCCGAACCGCAGTAACAAACAGCTGTATCGGTAGTCGTGAGTCCTGCCTGGGCATATTGAGCCGAGAGGGAGGCCCGGGACTTGAATTTGCCATCGACCATGTTTTCCGTGAAAGGCATGCAGATTGCCCCGGGGATATGGCCTGCTACCGGGTCAACGGGTTCATTTTCTCCTGAGTATCGTTTTCGGTCCCGGGCATCAATCATCAGTTCTTTCGAAGTGGTTATGGCATCCGCATCGGTTTGTTTTGTCAGGGGTTCACGTTGGCTGAGTAGGCCTTCTGGGAGATGGTGCTCGTTGTCTGAAATGGCTCGATTTTCCTGACACCAGATGGCTAGGCCACCGTTCAGGACGGCTACGTTTGCATGACCGAGCCAGCGCATCATCCACCACAGGCGAGCAGCATAGGCCCCATTATCAGCGTCATAGGCGACAATCGGGGTGTGATTGCTGATTCCCCAGGCACGAGCAGTCTGAGTAAAGGACTGTTGTGTTGGCAAGGGATGTCTTCCAGTGATTCCGGGTTGGATAGCGGCACTTAGGTCTTGGTTTAAGTCGACATATTGGGCGCTGGGGATGTGCCCCTGGTTATATAAACGGCGGCCAAGGTGGATATCAAACAGGTCAAATCGACAGTCGAGTAATACCAGCTCTGCATTTGCGTCCAGGAGGCTTTGGAGTTGGTCTGTCTCTATGAGGGTTGATAAATTAGCCGCCATGGAGTTTAGCCTCATAGCCCAGTTTGAGTAATTCAGCCATCAGCACCTGGCGTTGATCTCCTTGAATGACAATGTCACCAGCGACTGTGCTACCGCCCACGCCGCACCGCTTCTTGAACTTCTTTGCCAGTTTCTTTAATTCGGCATCATTCATGGGGAGACCTTTGATCAGCGTCACCGGTTTACCGCTTCGACCTTTCGATTCTCTTGAAACCCGCACTCTGCCATCGCCTCTATTACTAGATGTATGCCCCGTGCAGAGATCAATGGGTTTCTCGCAGACCGGGCAAAGGCGACCTTGATCCGTTGAATAAACAGCCATCTCAATCCTCCTTGGCCCGTATCAGCTTAGCAAACTTGAAATTTGACCAGCATCGTAATTAACCCTCGTGGTAAACGAACAAGTCGAGTTGCTCGGTCTGCGCCCTGAGTTTACATAAATGTACTAGTTCAAAGACAAATGAGAGTACCTGATCCGCTTCGACATCCAAAGCTTCCATCGGAGAACAGGCCAGCCAGTGTTCCGTGATCTGTTCAACCTCGCTTTCTTCAAAGGTGGCTAATTTGTTGGTTATCAGACGATCGATCAAGAGAATATATGGGCCATCTGTATCAAGTTGATGATGCAGGTATTCAAACGCTTCTGCCTCTTCAGAAAAGCAGCCTAAAAGCAGTGCGTAAAGCTGGTAGCGAGCTGCCTTATGGATTGGACCAGCAGACAGGTAGGGGCCCATTTCAGCTGGCGAGTCATCAGCAGTCAGTAGTGAGAAGTCCTGTCCACGCCCAAGGATAACGATGTCCGCCATGAGACTCAGCTCTAAATTGTAGTCACCTGATCTGCCTGTAAGCCTTTATCACCCTCAGTGACTAGAAAGCTTACCCGTTCGCCTTCGCGTAAGCCGCGATGGCCTTCTCCGGAAATATTTCGATAATGAACAAAAATATCCTCGCCCTGGTCGCGGGTGATGAAACCATATCCTTTTTTGGTGTTGAACCATTTAACGGTGCCAGATTCTTCTTCATCGTCGTCTATATATTCCTGGTCGCCACTTGAGGACAGAACGGTAGACATTAATAGGGCAAGGATGATGATCGCCAACTGCAAGTAGTCAGCGAGATTGCCAGGAATGGGGAGTGCCTGTTTTTGGATATAACCGATAGCAGTGTAAGTGATTATCCCTAGTAGGATTGCAACTGTGATGTTTCTTATCATTGGGTTCATAATTTATAAATCTTTGGAAAGGAGGGGATCATACTGGTTCCAGCCGCCTGGGCCAAGTTAGCCGTCCACTGAATTTAGAATTTGTTGGTATTGAGTCACCGCTTCAGGCAGCCCAAGCCAGAGAGCATCGGTAATCAGGGCGTGTCCTATAGATACTTCGCGAACATTTTTTACACTTGAGCAAAAGGTAGCCAGGTTGTTGAGGTTCAAGTCATGACCGGCGTTAATTCCCAGACCTAATGAGTTGGCTAGTTCGCCACATCGAATAAATTCGGCTAGTACCGCTTCTTGTTCCGGGGTGCCAAACGTGTCGGCGAACGGCCCTGTATAAAATTCGATACGATCGACACCCAGGTCAGCCGCAGCTCTGATCTGATCAGGGATGGGATCCATAAAAAGACTAACCCTGATATTAAGTGACCTGAGGTGATTGACGATGGGTGTCAGGCTGTCACTGCTTTCAGAGAGATCCCAACCATGGTCGCTGGTTAACTGTACCGGGTCGTCAGGTACCAGCGTACATTGATGCGGTAGGGCTTGTTCAACCAGGCTAATGAAACCGGGATAGCCATTGGCCTCACTGGCTGAGTATGGGTTTCCTTCAATATTGAACTCGATCTCGGGATAGGACTGCTTGAGTAACGGATTTAAATCGGTCACATCGGTGACGCGGATATGTCTTTGATCCGGGCGTGGGTGGACTGTGATACCTGTTGCGCCATATTCGATGCAAGTACGAGCGGCTGCCTTAATATCGGGGATGGTGATATCCCTGGAGTTTCTGATGAGTGCAACCTTATTGAGGTTCACGCTGAGTCGGGTTTTCATGACCAACTCCCAGTGATTTTACCCTGATATAGTTTTCGTGCCATCCAGAAGCCCAGCAGTATCCCAAACAGGATTGTGCCGGCACCGATCATGAACCACTGCTGTTGTTGTTCGGTATTGCTTTGGTCAACTTTAGCCTGGAGTTGGGCCATTTCCCTGGTGAGATCTTCAAACTGCTGCTGCAGGGCCGCGTATTTATCTTCTCTATCCTGGGCAGGTTGGGATAATTGCGTCATTCTCTCCAGTTCAGCGCTAAGTAGGGTGTTTTCATCGCCGGCAAGTTTGAGGCTCTCAAGGTGGCTGGTTGTCAATTGTTCTGCCTTATTTAGTTCAGAGCGTTGATCGGCCTGGTTGAGTCTTGCTTGTTCCAGTTCTGATTTAAGAGAATCCAGTTCTGAACTAAGCGATTCCAGGCGTTCTCTGGCGATAGGCTGATCCACCAGGTATTGGAGAAGGATATAGCCTTCAGTGCCGTCGGGCAGGCGAGTGAGAACATATCCGTTAATGGGATTTGAGTCGACGATGGTGACCTCAGTTCCGCTTGGCAGGGCCTTTTCAATAAAGTCTGCGTTTTCGGCAGGCTGGGCTCGCAACGGCACATACAGGGTGTCGCGAATATAATGAGGATCGGCGGTGACCGGATAGCTGATTAACAGCCATAGCAATAGTAGTGGAGTGGTTTTCAGGGCAACACCTTTTTGAACGGTTTTACAGTGACTTTATCGTAGACTCCAGCGAGGAGATAGGGATCGGTTTTGGCCCAGTCATTGGCCTCCTCCAGTGAATCGAATTCGGCGATGATCAAACTCCCCGTAAAGCCAGCCTCACCGGGATTATCCGAGTCAATAGCGGGGTGTGGTCCAGCGATGATGAGCCTGCCCTGATCTGCCAGTAACTGGACTCTATCAAGATGGGCTGGTCGAGTCTGCACCCTAACAGAAAGTGAGTCACTAACATCGGTTGATATGATGGCATACAGCATTATTGATGCTCCGCAGGCGACGATGGGCTTTCAGTTAAGTGTCCGGATTTCATCAGGTATATCACTGAGATAGCAAAATAAACCAGCGTCAGGGCAAAGCCACCGACCAGCTTGTATGCGACCCAGAAATCGAGGCTAAAGTTATAGGCGACAACGAGGTTAAGGGCGCCAGCAATCAGGAATCCCAGTGCCCAGCCGTAACCAAGACGAGCCCAGACTCGATCTGGAAGTGTCAGTTGCTTACCCAGAGCGGCTTTAATAAGTAATTTTCGACCGATACGCTGACTACCCCAGAGGATTGAAGCAAACGCCCAGTTGACGATGGTCGGTTTCCATTGAATGAAGGTTTCGTTACGGAAGGCCAATGTAAGTCCGCCAAACAACAACACACTCCAAAGCACCACGTGTGACATGGGCTTGATTCGACCTGTACGGTAATATTCTATGGCTACCTGGCATATGATCGCGATCATCAGTACCGAGGTGCTGAGGTAAATGTCCCGAGTTGTGAACCAGAGGCCGACAAAAAGAATCACAGGCGCAAGTTCTGTAAATTGATTCATGATGATCTTTCACTAATGATTGCTCAGCATAATACTACAAATTAGTGTTTGCGGTAGGTATGTAGATCTAAAATGAGGATCCTGTTGTCGGAAGCTCTATTCTGTTCTAATAGTAGCTTTCCCTTGGGCAGCTATTGCATGAGCCAGTTTTTTAGTATTCATCCTGAGAACCCACAGAAAAGGCTAATACAACAGGCTGTTGATATCATTCGATCAGGTGGCGTGATTGTCTATCCGACTGATTCTGCTTACGCGCTGGGTTGCTCGCTGGATAATAAGCAGGGTCTGGATCGAATTCGTGATATCAGAAAAATTTCCCCAGATCATAACTTCACGCTTGTTTGTCGGGATTTGAGTGATCTGGGGAGCTATGCCCGGGTCACCAATCAGGTTTATCGGTTACTCAAGGCCAATACTCCCGGGGCCTATACTTTCATCCTTGAAGCAACTCGATTGGTGCCAAAACGAGTGATTCAGCCGAAGCGAAAGACCGTTGGTCTGAGGGTTCCTGACAGCCGCATTTGCCAGGAACTTATCCAGGCGGTTGGAGAACCTATTATGAGTGCATCTTTGATTCTGCCAGGCGACACAGATCCTTTGATTGATCCTTATGAAATCCGCGAAATTCTCGAACATGATGTGGATTTAGTAATTGACGGGGGCTTTTGTGGCCTGGAGTCGAGTACCGTAGTTGACCTGATGAAAGATCTACCCAAGATACTTCGTCAGGGTTGTGGTGATATTACGCCTTTTGGCTAGTCAGTTGAGACAAGTGGACGCTGGCTGGTTATAATTGCATCGTATTAGAAAATCAGGGCATATTATTGTTGATTCACATTCGGTTTTTGATTCGTATCTTTTTTATCGGTATCTGCAAAGGAGATAACGACCATTGAGCCCATCTGACTCCCAGAAGAAGGTACTTTCAGGCATGCGGCCGACAGGGCGTTTGCATCTCGGTCATTACCATGGCGTATTGAAGAACTGGGTTCGCCTCCAGCACGAATATGACTGTCTGTTTTTTGTCGCGGACTGGCATGCCCTAACCAGTCATTATGAAGACACACGTATCTTGGAGGAAAATGCCTGGCAGATGGTAATTGACTGGCTTGCCTCCGGTATAAACCCAGGGTCAGCGACACTGTTTATTCAGTCAAAAGTACCAGAACATGCTGAGTTGCACCTGTTGCTTTCGATGATCACGCCGTTGAGCTGGGTCGAACGTGTCCCCACTTTCAAGGACCAGGTGACGCGATCCAAAGATCGGGATTTATCAACCTATGGCTTTCTTGGTTATCCGGTATTACAGAGTTCAGATATTCTGGTATATCGCGCTGGGCATGTGCCGGTGGGTGCTGATCAGGTACCCCATGTAGAAATGGCCAGAGAGCTGGCACGTCGTTTTAATCATATTTTTGGCAGAGATGCCGGGTTTGAGCGAATAGCCGAAGAAGCGATCAAGAAAATGGGCAGGAAAAAATCAAAACTGTATCGGGATTTACGTCGAAATTACATGGAAAAAGGAAGCCAGGACGCCCTCGATCAGGCCCATGCGATGGTATCTGATCAACAGAACTTGTCATTGGGAGACAGGGATCGGTTGCTCGGATATGCAGAGGGCAGCGGCAAAATTATATTGCCTGAACCCAAGGCTTTGCTGACAGATAATGCGGTGATGTCGGGACTGGATGGCCAGAAAATGTCCAAATCCTATAACAACACGATTTCTCTCCGGGAAGATCCTGATGTAGTAACCAAGAAAATCAGGACCATGACTACTGATCCGGCAAGGGTCAAGCGAACCGACCCAGGTGATCCGAACAAGTGCCCGGTCTACGCTCTCCATCAGATCTATTCCGGTGACGATACTCGCCAATGGGTTGAACAAGGCTGCACCACCGCTGGCATTGGTTGTCTGGATTGTAAAGGTCCATTGATCGACAGTGTGCTGGTGGAGCAACAGCCCATGCGTGAGCGAGCACAGCAGTTTGAGGAAAATCCAGATCTGGTTAAGAGCATTGTGGCAGAAGGTTGCGAGAAGGCGAGATCCCAGGCGAGGGCGACTCTTGATGAAGTTCGCAGTGCCATGGGCTTGGATTACCGTTAGATGAGTGAGATCACAGATCAGCCAGAGTTGTCCTCGCAGGTTCTGCCAGAACGCCAGAGTGAACTTTCTTTGGCGCTGGTTGATGGTAAGCCTTTTACGAAGATGCCGGGTGACCTATATATTCCGCCAGACGCGCTGGAGGTATTCCTGGAAGCCTTTGAAGGCCCTCTGGATCTGCTCCTGTATCTGATTAAGAGGCAAAACCTGGATATCCTTAATATTAAGGTGGCCGACATCACTTCCCAATATATGCAGTACATTGATCTTATGAAAGATCTTCAGTTCGAACTTGCCGCAGAGTATCTGGTGATGGCTGCCATGCTAGCTGAGATTAAGTCTCGGATGCTTTTGCCCCGTCAGAGTGAAGAAGAAGACGACGAAGGTGACCCCAGAGCGGAATTAATTCGAAGGTTGCAGGAGTACGAAAGGTTCAAAGGGGCGGCTATGGCCGTGGATGAACTGCCCAGGACGAACAGGGACTTTTGGATAGCCAACGCAGAGACGCCAGAATCGAAAAAGCGCAAGCCGATGCCTGAAGTCCAGCTTCAGGAAATGCTGGTAGTTCTCTCTGGTGTACTTAAAAGAGCAGATAGTTACGCCAGCCATCACATCAGGCTGGAGCCATTGTCCACTCGCGAACGGATGTCGCAGATTCTGCATCATATTCAGAGCGAAGGTGACAAATTCCTGTCCTTTATTTCTCTGTTCGATCTTGAGGAAGGCCGTTCAGGGCTAATTGTGACCTTCATTGCAACCCTGGAATTGATTAAAGAGTCGCTGATAGAGCTGGTTCAGGCAGAACCCTTCGCTCCTATTCATGTTCGGGCCGCTGCGGCGGTAACTCAGCCTGCTGAAGTTGAAAAACCATGAGTGACTATCCCGACCTAAAACAAATTGTAGAAGGCGCTATTTTTGCTGCCGATTCGCCCTTATCCGTGGAAAACCTTAAATCGTTGTTTGAGGGCGAACAACCAAGCCGTGCTGATATTCGGGCGGTGCTCGATGAAATAGAGTCAGATTGTAGTGGAAGAGGTTATGAGCTACGGAAAGTTGCCAGCGGTTACCGATTTCAGGTCAAAAGTCGCTATGCTGAATGGATTAGTCGGTTATGGGAAGAACGACCGCCACGATACACGCGGGCATTGTTAGAGACCTTGTCTCTGATTGCCTATAAACAACCTTTGACACGAGGCGACATAGAGGAAGTGCGTGGAGTAGCGGTGTCTACCAATATTATGAGAAGTTTGCTTGAACGAGAATGGATCCGTGTGGTTGGGCATAGAGATGTTCCCGGTCGTCCTGCCATGTATGCAACAACCCGTGGGTTTCTCGATTATTTCGATTTAAACAGTCTTGATGAATTGCCACCTTTAGCTGAAATTCGCGAATTGGAACCGAATATCGAAGAGCTTGACCTTGGTGAGGACCTGATTCAGGTAAATTCTCTGGAGCTAGGTGCAGAAGAAAGTCCGGGAGAATTGCTGGACGAGGAAAGTCTTGAGCAGGTTTCAAAACAGGTTGATGAAATTCAGCAGAATATAAAGCGTATGTTTAATCCTGAAAGTGACGAAAGTGACGAAAGTGACGAAAGTAACGAGAGTGATGAAGATGCTGACCATCCGGAGCAAGCCATTGTGGATGCAACGGCTAGACCGGAGAAGTCTTCGCAAGAGCCTGTGTCTTTCGTTGATATCCCCGCTGATATTCTCAATGCGGCGTTTTCCGAGGACGATTCTTCTACCGATACTGATGATGAGCATTAAGCTCCTCATGAGGTTGCAACGCAGATGAGCGAGAAACTGCAAAAGGTTCTCGCGACCATGGGGTTTGGCGGTCGACGGACCATGGAAAAGTGGATCGTTGATGGTCGAGTTAAGGTAAACGGCAAGCTGGCCAAGCTGGGTGACCGCGTTGTCGATACTGATCGACTGGCACTGGACGGTAAAAACCTGAGAATCAAACCGGTTAAGCATCTTCATCTTCTGTATAACAAACCAGTCGGTGAGATCTGTACTCGAGATGATCCGGAAGGTAGGAGAACCATATTCCAGAGCCTACCGAAGCTGAAGAACCAACGCTGGGTATCAGTTGGAAGATTGGATTTCACCACCAGTGGCTTGTTATTGGCGACGACGGATGGCGCCCTTGCAAACGGTTTGATGCATCCTTCATCAAAGATTGATCGAGAATATGCGGTCAGGGTACTTGGCACAGTCACGAGTGAGCAGTTGCAGGCCATGAAAGACGGGGTCCTGCTTGAGGACGGTATGGCGCAGTTTACCGACATTCGCAAAGGCAGGGATGAAGCAGGCGCTAATCAGTGGTATTACGTTGCTGTTATGGAAGGCCGAAATCGTGAAGTAAGACGGCTTTTTGAATCTCAGGGATTAACAGTGAGCCGTTTGAAGCGAGTCCGATTCGGTAGCTTCTTTATTCCTTCGGCTGTAAAGGCGGGTCGACATATCATGATTTCAGGTAAGGATGAACGGGAGTTGTATCGTCTGGCCGGTCTCAACCGATCGTCGCAGGTGCCCGAGTCGAAGTGATTAGGCCTGGCTAAAAGGTTGTTTCGAGTGATCACTATTAAAAGTGAAAGCATGGTCTGCCTTCGAGTCGTCGCCCATAAGGTAAAGGTATAAGGGCATTAGTTCCTCGGGCATTTTTACACTGACGGGATCCTCACCCGGGTAAGCCGCCGCTCGCATGGAGGTCCGTGTTGCTCCAGGGTTTATAATATTAACCCGGATATTTGAGGTGGTATCGATTTCATCGGCCAGTAATTTTGCAAAACCTTCTAAAGCATACTTGGAGGCAGCATAGGCTCCCCAATAAGCGCGAGGGATGGCGCCAACCCCTGAACTGGTGAACAGCAGGGATGCTGTTGGTGCTGCGCGTAATAACGGCATAAGCAGCCGGGTCAACAGAAAGGGTGCGTGGTAGTTCGCTTGCATCACCGTTTGCCACTGCTTGATATCGTAATGTTCAACGGGAACCCGGTCACCCAGAATAGCGGCATTATGCAACAGACCGTCGAGCCGCCCATATCGTTGCTGTAATACGACGACGAGTTCTTCAATTATGGCTACAGTCGTGGTGGCCAGGTCCATGGGTATGATCCCAGGCTCTTGCCTGGATTTAGGCAGGATCTCATCATAAAGTGCTTCTAGTTTAGAGACTGTTTTTCCCAGCAAAAGAACAGTTGCGCCGTGATCTGTGAATGATTTAGCCGCAGCTCTGCCGATCCCATCACCGGCGCCCGTGACCAGGATGACTTTATCTTTAAGTAAGTCGGGTGCTGGCTGGTAGGCTGATTCACTCATAAATAGCGTGCAGCAGGTAGTTAACGTCGGTATCAGGACCTAATCGATATACTTTGGTCAGGGGATTGTAAGTCATCCCGGTAATATCTTTGAGGCATAGGTTCTCTGCTCTGATCGCTTTAGCGAGTTCGGATGGTTTGATGAATTTCTGATAGTCGTGCGTGCCAGCCGGTAGCAGTTTAAGCAGGTATTCTCCACCAAGAATGGCGAACAGGTAAGCTTTCGGGTTGCGGTTGATGGTGGATAGAAAAAGGTGTCCATTGGGTTTAAGCAGCCGTCGACAGGCCGAGATAACTGAGGCCGGGTCTGGAACATGTTCGAGCATTTCAAGACAGGTTATAACATCGAATTTTCCTGGGCATTGCTGGGCCAGTGCTTCAGCCGTGACCTGTTGATAATCGATTTCCAGTCCAGACTCATGCCGGTGCAGTCGAGCAACCTGTAGCGGCGCCTCACCCATGTCGATACCGGTTGTGATGGCGCCGCTTCGAGCCAGGCTTTCGGTCAATATACCGCCGCCACAGCCAATATCCAGCACCTCCTTGCCAGCTAACGGGGTGCGTTGGCTAATGTAATCCAGACGCAGTGGATTAATATCGTGGAGTGGTTTGAACTCGCTCTCAAGATCCCACCAGGTCCGGGCTAGTTTCTCAAATTTTGCAATTTCGGCCTGGTCTATGTTTTCAAAGGTCATTTCAGTGTCTTAATCGTTCTTTGCCATTGTTGTATATCAGCCCTGACTTGGTCGGTATCCAGATAATTGAACTGCTTGTTCTCGTACAGTAGTTTGCCGTTAACCCAAGTGTGAGTGACCTGTTGAGCGGTGGCAGTATAAATCAGCTGGGAGATGGGATGATACACCGGTTGTGAGGAGAAGTCGTTAAAGTTAATCGCAGTCAGGTCCGCTGATTTGCCTACCTCCAAGCTGCCGATGGTTTGCTCCAGGCCGAGAAAGCGGGCGCCGTTTATGGTACCCATTTCTAATGCCGTGAAGGCATCTACGGCACAGGGATTATTTTCAGAAACCTTAGCGAGCAGGGCTGCTGACCGCAGTTCCTGAAGCATGTCCAGATCATTGTTGCTGGCAGCGCCATCGGTACCGACTGATACATTTAAGCCCATGGCTGTCAGGGTTGTTACTGGACAGATACCACTCCCTAGCTTCATATTTGATTGCGGGCAATGTGCGATCTGCACCCCTTCAGCAGCTAACAGGCTGATCTCCTCAGGTATTAACTGAGTCATATGCACTAGCTGCAGGTGGGCCGAGAGCAGTCCTAGTTCGCTGATTCTTGCTAATGGGCGACAGCCATGGTTGCTAAGGTGGTCTTGTATCTCGCCGGCTGACTCGTGCAAGTGAAGATGTATGGGAGCATTTGCGTCTGCTGCGTAATCAAGAATTTGCGAAAAGCCAGAATTGCTGACACTGTATGGAGCATGAGGAGCGAAGCCAGCAGTGACCAGCTCTTGATGATCACTCCAGTTTATAAAAGCACATGTTTTGTCGATATGGTTTTGTTCGGTGTTTGCCCAGTTATTGCTGAAATGGATAATGGGCGTAGTAATCTGGCTGCGCAGACCCACTTCCAGGAAAGCCCTGGCAGTACTTTCAGGGAAGAAGTAGCTATCTGCTGCGCAAGTTGTTCCGCCACTAAGCATTTCTGCCGCTGAGAGCCTGGCACCACTATAGACGAAAGCGTCTTCTACCAGTTTTGCTTCAGCAGGCCAGATATGGTCGGTTAACCACGTCATCAATTCATAGTCGTCCGCGTAACCCCGGAGCAGGGACATGGCAGCATGGCCATGGCTGTTGACCAGGCCTGGGATCAGAAGGTGATTTTCGAGATGAAGCGGGTGACTTTCGGGGTAGCGTTTTTCTGCCTCTACAGCCGGAAGCAAATCCAGTATTTTTTTGCCTTTTATCACTAAAGCGTGATCTTCAAAAACAGTTTCACGGGGAATCACAGGTGCAATCCAGCGGGGGATAATACGTGTTATGTCAGTCATAATTTCTCTTTTAGCGAAGTATGGGAAAGTGACGCCAGGATAAATATCTGTCGCTGGAATATAGCGGTGCAGGACGGCATTCCTAAGATTTGATTATAGGCCTTAATAGGCGCAAGGCATAATAAAAAATATATATAAATAACAGATACTTATGCGACTATTGGGTAATCCATGAAGTGCTGATTGAGGTGGGTTTTAAAACTCAATCATGGTATGATTATCAGACTTCTGAAGGAGCTTCCGGATAACTGCTCCTGGGCTTTGTGGAAGCATCGGGACGCCAATAAAAGCACCTGCAGAAGAGCTGTCTGTTGTGCGCTTGAAAGGCCCTGATGGGTAGATCAGTTGAGTGTGGCGACGAGACAATTGCTTTAGTTATTAATCAGTGTTGAGCGGAATGAAGGGTACTAATGACAGATTTTGAAGATCAGGACGGAGACGATATAAGAACGATTAATATCGAAGACGAAATGCGCCAATCCTATGTTGATTATGCGATGAGCGTGATCGTTGGCAGGGCTCTGCCGGATGTCAGGGATGGCCTTAAACCGGTTCACCGTCGTGCCCTGTTCTCCATGAGTGAACAGAATAATGCCTACAATCGAGCTTATATGAAGTCAGCCCGTATTGTTGGCGATATCATCGGTAAATATCACCCTCATGGCGATACCGCCGCCTATGACACCATTGTCAGGATGGCGCAGGACTTTAACATGCGTTATCCCTTGGTGGATGGGCAGGGTAATTTTGGTTCCCTGGATGGGGATTCAGCAGCGGCAATGCGTTATACCGAAATACGGATGGAAAAAATTGCTCACGAGTTGCTTGCCGATCTGGACAAGGAAACCGTAGATTTTACCGATAATTATGATGGTACGCTGCAGATGCCGGTCGTCCTGCCGGCACGGCTGCCTAACCTGCTGGTAAATGGTTCCAGTGGGATTGCAGTCGGATTTGCTACCAATATTCCCCCGCATAACCTGACCGAAGTTGTCGGTGCCTGCATCGCCCTGATTGATAACCCAGAATTGGATATCGATGGTTTGATGGAATATATATCGGGGCCTGATTTTCCAACAGCGGCGATAATCAATGGCCGCGCCGGTATTATCCAGGCCTACCGGACGGGTAGAGGCCGAATCCAGATTCGAGCGCGTTGCGATATCGTCGAGGACGACAAAACAGGCAAGAGCAGCATCATCATCAAGGAAATTCCCTTTCAGGTGAATCGGGCCAAGTTAATCGAGAAAATTGCTGAACTGCATAAAGACAAAAAAATCGAGGGTATCACTGATCTTCGTGATGAGTCTGCGAAAGATACCCGCGTGGTGATTGAATTGCGGCGTGATGTCGTACCCGAGGTTATGCTCAACAATCTCTATGCCCAGACCCAGTTGCAGAGTGTTTTCGGTATTAATATCGTAGCGCTGGTCGACAATCAACCAAAAGTATTGAATCTAAGACAAGTGCTTGATTATTTCATCATGCATCGTCGTGAGGTCGTGACTCGCCGAACCGTGTTCCTGCTAAGGAAGGCCAGGGCCCGAGGTCATGTTCTGGAGGGCCTGGCGGTTGCCTTGTCGAACATCGATGAGATTATAGATTTGATCAAGAAATCAGAAGATGCTCAGGAAGCCAGGACAAAGTTACTGGAACAACCCTGGGGTTCCAGCACCGTAGCGGAGATGCTGGAACGGGCAGGGCCTGATGCAGCTAAACCTGAAGATCTCGAAGAATTTTACGGCTTGAAGGAAGATGGGCTCTATTACCTGTCCCCTGAGCAGGCTCAGGCCATCCTGGAGATGCGACTGAATCGCTTGACCGGTCTTGAGCAGGAAAAATTACTCAAAGAGTACAAAGAAATCATCGATACGATTTCGGAATTGTTGGAAATTTTACGAAACGACACCAGGCTGATGGAAATTATCAGAGAAGAGCTGATCGCCGTTAGAGACGAATACGGTGATGACCGCATGACGGAAATTGTTGAGTCTCAGGAAGACCTTACAACCGAGGACCTGATCACTCCCCAGGATATGGTGGTGACGCTGTCTAATGGAGGCTACGCTAAAACACAGCCCTTGTCTGACTATCAGGCCCAGCGCCGTGGGGGGCGCGGCAAGTCGGCGAGTTCAGTGAAAGACGAAGACTTCATTGAGCGGCTGTTGATTGCCAATAGCCATGACACGATCCTCTGCTTTTCTAATTTGGGCAAGGTCTACTGGCTCAGGGTATTCCAGATTCCAAGCGCCAGTCGAACCGCCCGCGGTAGGCCTATTATAAATATTTTGCCGTTAGAAGAAGGCGAAAGAATTACAGCCATGCTAGAGGTGACAGCCTTTGTAGAAGATCAGTTCATCTTCATGGCGACATCAAATGGAACGGTTAAGAAAACCCCCCTTATGGATTTTGCCAGGCGTCGTAGTACGGGTCTTATAGCGATAGAGCTTGAAGCCGGCAATACCCTTGTTGACGCTTCAGTTACAGATGGGTCAAGGGACATTATGTTATTCAGTACTGGTGGTCGAGCCATTCGCTTTAAGGAATCTAATGTAAGAGCCATGGGTAGAACCGCTCGTGGTGTTCGCGGTATCAAACTGCGTGAATCGGAACGGCTGATCGCTTTAATCGTTCCAGAAGAAGATGGAACCTTGTTGCTGGCTAGTGAAAATGGGTTTGGTAAACGCACGCTGATAAGTCATTTCTCGGTGATAGGACGAGGCGGTCAGGGTGTCATCAGTATTAAGTTATCTGACCGGAACGGTGCATTGGTTGGTGCCGTGCAGGTGTCCGATACTGACGAAGTGCTGCTGATCAGCGACCAGGGCACAATGGTCCGGACCAGGGTAATGGAAGTGTCTGTCCAGGGACGGAACACACAGGGCGTCAGACTCATTAATTTGTCTACTGAGGAGCATTTAGTGGGCCTGGCAACGGTGCAGGAGCCGGAAGAGCAAGCTGATGAATTGACCCCCGAGGCGGAGGTCACGGCAAGCCAGGAACCGACCAGCGAGGATCAGCCTGATGACTGACGAGTCCAAAGATATGGACCTAGAGACATTACGAGAGAAGATTGACCGGATCGATCAGGAAATGCTTGCGCTGATTAACGACCGGGCAAATTATGCGTTACGGGTAGCTGAGACTAAAGTCGCAGCGTCAGAAGATACCCCAGCCGTGTTTTATCGACCAGATCGAGAAGCCCGAGTATTACGAAATCTTGCGTCAATTAATCCGGGACCGATGAGCTCAACAAGCGTCACGATGATATTTCGTCAGATCATGTCGGCCTGTCTGGCTCTGGAAGATCCCATGCGAGTCGCGTACCTCGGACCCGAGGGGACCTTCACCCAGGAAGCGACGTTACAGCACTTTGGTAATGCTGTTATCGGCCAGCCCATGGTGACGGTTGACGATATATTTCGTGAGGTGGCGTCAGGAAATGCCCATTATGGGGTAGTGCCTGTTGAAAATTCCAGTGAAGGGGTGGTTAGTCATACGCTGGATAATTTCCTGAGTTCGGCTTTACACATTTGTGGTGAGGCAGAACTGCGGGTTCATCATCACCTAATGGTGGCTCCCGGTGGGGCCGACAGTATTGAAAAAATCTGTTCTCACCAGCAGACGCTGGGACAATGCCGTCATTGGTTGGATAGTCACTATCCTAATATTGCGCGTATACCAGCCAGTAGCAATGCTCAGGCGGCGATGATGGCCAGGGAAAACGGTCATACTGCAGCGATTGCCGGTGAGATGGCAGCGGAAATTTATGGGTTAGATGTTTTAGCCAGCAATATTGAGGATCAAATTGATAACACGACGCGTTTTATCGTTGTCGGTCGTGAAAATGTTGCTCCCAGCGGGTGTGATAAAACCTCGATTATGGTGTCGATGGAAAACAAACCGGGTGCGCTTTTCAAGGTGCTTGAGCCGTTTCATCGGTCTGAGGTCTCGCTAACGTCCATTGAAACCCGGCCCTCTAAAGCCGGGAAATGGTCTTACGTTTTCTTTATCGATTTTGAAGGTCACGTATCGGATTTGCCTATCCAGAATTTATTGGAAGAGGTTGCTCGCGGCGCCCTGGAAATAAAATTACTGGGGAGTTATCCGAGAGCACTGCAGGCATGAGCAAAGATATTGTTGCCACTGCAAATAAAGCGATTACCCACTTGCAACCCTACTTGCCCGGGAAACCAACGGATGAGTTAGAGCGTGAATTGGGATTGAGCAGGATTACCAAATTAGCCAGCAACGAAAATCCACTGGGTCCGTCAGAAAAAATCTCTATTGGTTTAGGGCAGGTAATCCAGGAATTAACTCGCTATCCTGATGGCAGTGCCTACCACCTGAAGCAGCGACTCAGCGAAATTCATGAAGTGGAGATGGACCAGATTACGCTGGGTAATGGTTCTAATGATGTTTTAGAACTAGTGGCGCGCGTTTTTCTGGGGCCTGGTTCTGAGGCTATCGTAGCGCAGCACTCTTTTGTTGTATTCAGCCTGGTGACGCGCGCCTTGGATGGTCAATTGAAAGTCATCCCTGCGGTCAATTATGGTCAGGATCTGTCCGCAACACTGACCGCAGTAACGCCTCAAACTAAAATGATATTTATCGCTAACCCAAATAACCCAACCGGCACATGGTTGACAGAAAAGGCCATCAGGTCGTTCCTGGATCGGTTGCCAGAGCAAGTGGTGGTGGTCTTAGATCAGGCATATTTCGAATATGTGGGTGAATCAGATTACCCTGATGGGATCAAACTCAGTCGCCATTACCCGAATCTGGTGGTAACACGTACTTTTTCAAAGGCTTATGGATTAGCGGCTTTGCGACTGGGTTACGCTGTAAGCCAACCCGATATTGCAGATTTAATGAATCGTATAAGACAGCCATTTAATGTTAACCAGGTCGCGCTGGCGGCGGCTATGATTGCACTGGATGATCAGGATTATGTTGAAAGGTCTGTGCAACTCAATAGATCGGGGATGGCGCAAATGATTGCCATGACATCCGAATTAGGTTTGCCGGTGATACCCTCTGTAGGGAACTTCATTTGTGTCGATTTCGGTCAGGAGGCTGGTCCCATTTATGAAGGGTTACTCAGGCAAGGTGTTATTGTGCGACCAGTCGGGTTATATGAGCTGCCTAGTTTTCTCCGCGTGACCATTGGCACTGAAGATGAAAATCAGCACTTCTTTGATGCCCTGAAGACAGTATTGATAAAGTGATGACACTAGAGCTCCAACGGATTGGAATCATTGGTTTAGGATTAATCGGTGGCTCTTTGGCCGCCGCAGTCAAATTCCGGCGCAATTCGATACAGGTAAGCGCTTATGATACGGACCAGACCGCCCTGCGAAAAGGTTTAGGCGATAATCTGATTGATGTGGCCTGTGATTCTGTGCAGGAAGTAGCAGATAATTCTGATCTTATAGTCCTGGCGGTACCAGTAAATTCAGCCAAGGCTAATTTAATTCAATTGGCTGATTTTAGGGGCATTATAACGGATGTCGGTAGTGTAAAAGGGCCTTTTCTGACCAGTGCCCGGGAAGTTTTTGGTGATCTGTCTCAGGTTGTGCCGGGCCATCCTATAGCCGGATCAGAAAAGCATGGTGTCGAAGCTGCTGATGCGAATTTATTCACTGATCATAAAATCATTCTGACACCGACTCCAGATACCCGGCCCGAAGCCGTTGAACTGGTAGCACAACTGTGGGCCTCCCTGGGTGCTATGGTGCTGATGATGGATGTGCACGACCATGACCGCATCCTGGCACAGACCAGTCACTTGCCACATTTGCTCGCTTATGCCCTGGTTGATTTGCTCGCTGTGGAAAATGAAGACCTGGCCGTATTTCAATATGCTGCCGGAGGATTCCGTGATTTTTCAAGGATCGCAGCATCAGATGTCAGCATGTGGCGGGATATATTTATCAGTAATAAAAAGGAACTGCTGGCTGCTGTCAGGACCTTTCGTGCTCGACTGGAAGGCCTGGAAATGTTGATTGAGGATGACCAATTTGATCAGTTAGAGCAGGTTCTCAGCCGGGCCAAGGCGGCACGAGATTATTTTTCCTCGATTAACGATAGTTAGTGGCCTGGCTGCTCAAGTAGCCAGGGAAAGAGGCTTGCGCTCGGGAACGTAAATAAAAAGGCAGGTGGGATACCTGTTCAGGAACTTAAGTGAACGCTGAAAAAACTGATTTTGGAAACAAACAGGACGTTCCGGTTATTGCCATAGATGGCCCCAGTGGTTCTGGCAAGGGCGCTATTACAGAGCGATTAGCGGATATGACTGGCTTTCATATTCTCGATAGTGGGGCTCTGTATCGGTTGGTCGGCTACGCGGCTCGTCTAGACGCTGTAGCGCTGGATGGAGAAACATCGCTGGCGAGGCTGGCAACGGAACTGGATGTTGTATTCCTGCCCAATCCAGTGGCTGGGCAACCGCTCAGTATTTGCTTGCGGGGCGAGGATGTTACCTGGGCAATCCGGACGGACCAGGCTGGAGTCGATGCGTCTAAAGTGGCCCGGCTCGAGCCTGTACGGCGGGCGCTGGGAGAGCTTCAGGTAAGTTTCCGTAAGCCTCCAGGCCTTATTGCTGATGGCCGTGATATGGGCACGGTGGTATTTCCATCAGCGAGTCTAAAGATATTTCTCACAGCAAGTGTCGAGGCACGAGCTGAAAGGCGGTATAAGCAGTTGAAAGATAAGGATATTGATGTTAGCCTTCCCGCCCTCTTGAAAAGCATTCAGGAGCGTGACGCGCGTGATACAGAACGCGCCGTTGCACCGTTGAAACCAGCGGCTGATGCGATCGTTATTGATAGCACCTCTTTGTCAATCGAGGAGGTAGTTACACAGATCGTAACACTGCTGAAAAAGGAGATTGGCACTGGGGTATTCCAACAGAACTGACCCGGATGGCAATCATTATTAATAGACTCGTTTTAGTTGGGAAACGATAAGGCGTAAATGCGCCAGGGAAATTACATGAGCGAAAGTTTTGCAGAATTATTTGAAGAAAGCCTGAAAAGTGTTGAATTGAAATCAGGCTCGATTATCACCGGTGTGGTTGTTGATATTGATCCAGAGTGGGTCACAGTTCACGCAGGTCTGAAGTCGGAAGGGGTCATTCCTAGAGCTGAATTCCTGAATGAGCAGGGCAATATTGATATTTCTATAGGAGATGCAGTTAAGGTTTCCATGGATGCAGTGGATGATGGGTTCGGCGAAACCCGTTTATCCAGAGAAAAAGCCAAGCGATCAGAATCCTGGGAAATGCTAGAAAAAGTTTACGAGGACCAGGAAGTCATCAAGGGCCTCATCAGCGGTCGTGTAAAAGGTGGGTTTACGGTCGAAATCAATGATATCAGGGCATTTTTGCCGGGCTCACTGGTCGATGTAAGGCCGCTACGGGAAAATGAGCAGTTGGAAGGCCAGGTTCTTGAGTTCAAGGTCATTAAACTGGACCAGAAACGTAATAATGTTGTCGTTTCGAGAAGGTCAGTATTGGAAGCTGAAAACAGTGTAGAGCGCGAGGAACTCCTTAAGAATCTGCAGGAAGGCCATGAGCTGAAAGGTATTGTGAAGAATTTAACAGATTACGGTGCCTTCGTTGACCTGGGTGGCGTAGATGGCTTGTTGCACATTACTGATATGTCGTGGAAGCGTATAAAACACCCAAGCGAAATTGTTGCCGTAGGCGAAGAAATAGATGTCAAGGTGCTCAAGTTTGATCGGGAGCGAAACCGTGTTTCGTTGGGCCTCAAGCAACTGGGCGAAGACCCATGGGTGGCGATTACGCGTCGTTACCCAGAAGGTGCACGGACTGTTGCCAAGGTGACTAACTTAACTGACTATGGTTGTTTTGCAGAACTCGAAGAAGGAGTTGAAGGCCTGGTTCACGTCTCTGAAATGGATTGGACTAACCGTAATATTCATCCTTCTAAAGTCGTTCAGGTAGGTGATGAAGTAGAAGTGATGGTGCTGGATATCGACGAGGAACGGCGCCGAATTTCACTCGGTATCAAGCAATGTAAAGGTAACCCCTGGGAAGAATTCTCAGTACTTCACAAGAAAGGCGATCGCATTAAAGGTTATATTAAGTCGATTACTGATTTTGGTATATTTATCGGCCTTGACGGTGAAATTGATGGCCTCGTACACTTGTCTGATATCTCTTGGAATGAACCGGGTGAACAGGCCGTTCGACGATTTACCAAAGGTGATGAGATTGAAACCGTCGTCTTGGCAATCGATTCAGAGCGAGAGCGTATTTCGCTGGGATTAAAACAGATGGACGGGGATCCTTTCTCTGATTATCTGGCTGTCAATGACAAGGGCTCGATTGTTACCGGTACGGTGAAATCGGTAGACGCCAAGCAAGCAGTGATTGAACTGGCAGAAGAGGTTGAGGGTATACTCAAAGCTGGCGATATTTCCATTGAGCATGTTGCCGATGCTAGGACAGTGGTCTCAGTCGGTGATTCGCTGGAAGTGAAGATCACCAATATTGATCGTAAGAATCGTGGGCTTAGCGTGTCGATAAAAGCCAAGGACATTGCTGATGAAAAGACCGCGGTGAAAGAGCATCGGGAGCGAGAAGTTGCTGCAGTAACACCAGCAACCCTGGGGGATCTGATCAAGAAGGAACAGGAAAAAGCTGCCACAGAGGACGAATAGTTTCTAACATGACTAAATCTGAACTCATAGAAAAATTGGCCGCGGTTCAAACTCAGCTAACTGCCAGAGATATGGAATTGGCAGTGAAGATGATTTTGAGCCACATGGGTGATGCGTTGGCAAATGGAGAACGTATCGAGATTCGCGGTTTTGGGAGCTTTTCGCTCCATTACCGCGCACCCCGTGTAGGGCGCAACCCCAAGACTGGCGAGCAGGTTTCTCTGCCCGGTAAATATGTGCCGCATTTCAAACCTGGTAAAGAGCTACGTGAAAGGGTTAACAGCGGCATAGAGTAGAGAGTTGCAGCATGCTTCGGTATGTTCGATGCACTGCTCTGTTCTGAAGAATCCCCAGCTCAACAGATTTCAGTTATCACCACCGTAATGGGTTGTCTCTGCTCCTTTGGCGTGCGGATGATCTGCTCATTGGCCTGTTTGGTCAGGGGCAACGGTTACCCTGGAAGACGGCTGCCTTGCTCTGCCCGCAGGCCAGCGCCTCATCTTTATCTGCTTCTTTAGAGCAAGACTTTAGTACAATAAATGTCACCATTCTCCTGCTTGTTCGATAAAGTGTACAATTCCGAGAGCAGATCAATTAAGGGTGCAGTTGCCAAATGAGTTGGATAAAAAAACAGCTATTAAAAATCTCTCTTGTCATAACCTTTCTTCTGGTGGCCGTCATAGCCTCGGAAAATAGTGATGCGGTTCAATTAAGATTTCTGGAGTTTGAATCTCCCTATTGGCCAGTCTCTTGGTGGTTGTTGACTGCTTTTGTGGTTGGCTTTGCGCTGGGGAACGTTTCTAAAAGCTGGTCGAACTTGAGAAGCAAACCATCGCAGAGCCAGGGTTAAGGGTGGCTCAAGCCAGTGTTTCGCTTGGTTGACTGAGGACTGTTGCTGATTAATTTGGAATTGAGGATAGATTTAGATGGAAAGCTGGATTTTATGGTTTCTGTTTGTATTGGCAATAGCGGCAGGCTGGTGGCTGGGTCGGCGTGAACGAAAAAGACCCCAGTCACTAGAGTTGGGTCTTCGATATCTATTGAATGATCAGCAGGATCAAGCCGTAGCCGCTTTGGTGGGCGAGTTAGAATTCCTCAGTGATAATGTAGAAACGCACCTGGCACTGGGTGGTTTGCTCAGGCGACGAGGCGAGTTGGAAAGGGCGGTTGTCGTGCATGAAAGTATTCTTTCCAGAACCCGGCTTGATACTAAAACCCGGCATCAGGTAGAGATTGAGTTGGCGAGGGATTATCTTCAGGCAGGCTTGCTGGATCGAGCTGAGGCACTGTCACTGAAACTGGCCAGCGAAAACCCTAAATACCAGACTGAAAGCCTTAAAATAACTTTAAGCATCTATGAGCAGGAGCGAGAGTGGCAGAAAGCCATCGATACGGCTAAGTTGATGGTGGGGGGCGAAAATCAGGAGCAGATCGACAATGCAATTTCTCATTATTACTGTGAACAGGCCGAGCAGTTGTTTGAAGCAGGTGATATAGCGGCTGCACGGATTGCGATCAGCGGCGCCACAGGTCACCTATCCAAAAACCCGAGGGTGAGCCTGATTCAGGCAAGGATGGAACTTCACGAAGGTCAGTTTGAGCAAGCGGTTAAGGTACTAAAGAGATTGCCGGAACAGGATGTCGATTTTGTCCCCGAAGCGCTGTTACTGCTTAAAAAAACTTACCAGTTGGGCGGGTTTGACCTGGATGATTATCGGCAGTTTCTGGAAAGCTGTTTAACCAAAACAGCGTCGATCTCCATTGTCCTGGCAGTGGCAGAGATTGTGAAGGAGGTCCAGGGCGATGAGGCTGCGGCAAAGTATATTGCTAATTATCTCAAGAAAAACCCAACCATAAGAGGGTTAACCCAATTAATAGATTTGCATGTCGAAAATGCGCATGGCATCTCTAAACAAAATTTGTATATTCTTCGCAGTTTTGCCGAAGCATTGGCGGCGGATAAGCCAGCTTACCGCTGTATTGAATGTGGTTTTGAGGGCAAGCGTTTGAACTGGCGTTGCCCGAGCTGTAAGAAATGGTCCAGTACCCGGCCAATATTTGGCTTAGAAGGGGAATAGTTGATTACGGTCAGCTAGTTTAGATTGGATTGACGCGCATTGGTATCTTCCTCTTACCTTAATATCTGTGGTGTCTTGATAGGCTGGTTTTGCTGTTACAGGAAATTAATCTTTTAAGGAGCTACATCATATATGGAAAAATGGATCATACAGTTATTGCTGATATTAGGGCTCGGGCTTGGTTTGGGGCCGGTTGACTGGTCTGTGGCTGAGGAAGTGGCCGGAGATGGGCCCGTTGAAGTCAGCGTCGATATTAACTCAGCAGACGCAGAAACGCTGGCGGTAGCCCTGGAGGGGATCGGTTATGCCAAGGCCGAAGCGATCGTCCGTTACCGGGAGCAATACGGACGTTTCTATTCTGCTGAAGAATTGACAGCGGTAAAAGGTATAGGGCGCTCCACTGTAGAGAAAAACAGAACTAGGATTACACTGCAGTAATTGGTTTTTTTCGAAAGCAACTGCTGGCGACCTTGCTCGGTTGAAGGCCGCCTGTTGTTGTTCCTTGCGGGGCAAGTTGGGTTAGATGGCTCCCCGACCTGGGCTCGAACCAGGGACCCAATGATTAACAGTCATTTGCTCTACCAACTGAGCTATCGGGGAATCGAATCAAGGGACGGATTCTAAGGGTATGTTCAGGCATCGTCAATATCGCTGTAGCAACTCATTGCAATAAGTGCCAATTAGTCGGTAATAAGATGAAGATAACAGGCGACAGGTGGGATTTTTCCTGTAGATCAGTCAAATTTTCCTTTGCCTCGGCCGAAAACCTGTTTAGCTGTTCAGAAATAAGTTAAAGACCCTAGAAGTCGGATGTAAGTAAGGCATAATATCCTCTTTTCCTGTGGTATCGGTAATCGTGATGAAAAGTCAGTCATTTAAAGTGGTGTCTAAATTTGCACCAGCAGGAGATCAACCACAGGCCATTGAGAAGCTCTGTGATGGCATTGAGTCCGGGCTGGCTGCACAAATGCTATTAGGGGTGACTGGCTCAGGGAAAACATTCACTATTGCCAATTTAGTAGAGCGGGTACAGCGGCCAACTCTGGTCATGGCGCCTAATAAAACCCTGGCGGCGCAGTTGTATGGGGAGTTCAAGAGCTTCTTTCCAAACAATGCTATTGAATATTTCGTTTCTTACTACGATTATTATCAGCCAGAAGCCTATGTGCCTTCCTCAGATACCTACATAGAAAAAGATTCTGCGATTAATGATCATATTGAGCAGATGCGCTTATCGGCAACCAAGGCGCTACTGGAGCGTCGAGACGCGCTCGTGGTTGCTTCAGTTTCCAGCATTTATGGCCTCGGTGACCCTGGTGCTTACCTGAATATGGTGATGCATCTCGATAGAGGTGACCGAGTTGACCAACGCTGGATTCTGAGACGACTTGCTGAACTGCAGTACACTCGCAACGAAACTGAATTACGTCGAGCCACCTATCGAGTGAGGGGGGATGTGATCGATGTGTTTCCTGCTGAATCTGACAAAGAAGCCATCAGAATCGAATTATTTGATGACGAAATAGAACAAATTACGTTATTTGATCCGTTGACAGGAGCCGTTAACAGGAAGGTCCCTCGAATTACCATTTTTCCGAAGAGCCACTACGTGACGCCGCGAGAAACCATAGAAAAAGCGCTCGATAAAATTAAAGCCGAACTTGATGTCAGGCTCAAACAACTTCATGAAAACAATAAGCTGGTTGAGGCGCAGCGCCTGGAACAGCGAACTCGCTATGATATAGAGATGATTAAAGAGTTAGGTTATTGCAGTGGCATCGAGAACTATTCTCGCTATCTCTCTGGTAGGCAGGCGGGTGAACCGCCACCGACGCTTTACGATTATCTGCCGGATGATGCGCTGCTGGTGGTTGATGAGTCGCATGTCTCGATTCCGCAGATTGGTGCTATGTATAAAGGAGATCGCTCCAGGAAGGAAACGCTGGTTAATTATGGCTTCCGGTTGCCATCTGCGCTCGATAACAGGCCCATGCGTTTTGAAGAGTGGGAAGCTCGTGCCCCGCAAACAATATTCGTTTCGGCGACACCAGGCCCCTATGAAGCTGAACGCTACGGACAATTAGTTGAGCAGGTGGTTCGCCCGACTGGGTTGACCGACCCGAGGCTTGAGGTCAGGCCCGCCAAGAACCAGGTCGACGATTTACTATCAGAAGTACGTTTGCGTGCCGCAAAACAGGAGCGGGTGCTGGTGACTACGCTGACCAAGCGAATGGCGGAAGACCTGACTGATTATCTTGATGAAAATGGCGTGCGGGTCCGATATCTGCATTCTGATATTGACACGGTCGAACGGGTTGAGATTATTCGCGACTTGCGCTTGGGCCATTTTGATGTGCTGGTAGGGATCAACCTGCTGCGAGAAGGCCTGGATATGCCGGAGGTATCACTGGTTGCTATCCTGGACGCTGATAAGGAAGGATTTCTTCGTTCTGATCGATCGCTTATCCAAACCATAGGCAGGGCAGCCCGAAATATTAACGGTATGGCCATTCTTTATGGCGACCGAGTGACGGATTCGATGCGACGTGCTATTGATGAGACAGATAGACGGCGGGATAAGCAATTAGTATTCAATCAGGAAAATAATATATCGCCTGTATCTGTGATCCGAGAAGTAGCCGATATAATGGAAGGTGCTAGAGATACCAGTAGTAAGGGTGCCAAGTCGAAACGGAGTGGTAGAGCCTCAGAATCAAAAAGCCGATACAGCAGCTCTGCTGCACCAGGAGATTTGGAAAAACGCATTGTGCTGCTTGAAAAGGAAATGTTTAAGTTCGCAAAAAATTTAGAATTTGAAGAAGCCGCAAACGTCAGAGATGAGATCGAGTCACTGCGTGAGCAGTTTGTCAGGAGCTAGAAATTTTGCCACTTTCCTGATATATTCCCCGCCCTCTTGGGGAACCTGTTGATTGGTAGCGATCTCAGTAGCTGAATCTCATAGGAACGTAGCTCAGTTGGTTAGAGCATCGCCTCGACAAGGCGAGGGTCGTCGGTTCGAATCCGACCGTTCCTACCAGTTTCCATAATATTCCCCCTTGAATATATTGACCTGCGAATTTTGTTCGCGCCGCAAGTGGCCTTTGGTAAGGGTCACCACTGACAAGGAGCTCGATCATGCCATTGATTACATTGCCGGACGGCACTGAAAAACATTTCCAAGACGCTGTTACTGTTTATGATGTAGCGCTTTCCATAGGGCCAGGTCTTGCCGATGCAGCGTTGGCCGGTAGAGTCAACCAGGAATTGGTTGACGCATCTTATCTGATACAAGAAGACGTCTCCTTGGCGATTATTACTAGCAGGGATGATGAAGGCCTTGAAGTGTTGCGTCATTCCTGTGCTCATTTGATGGCTCAAGCAGTGCAACAACTCTTCCCCGGGGCACAGGTGACTATCGGGCCGGTGATTGATGATGGATTCTATTACGACTTTGCTTACGAGCGAACTTTCACTCCCGAGGATCTGCAGCGTATTGAAAAGAGGATGACAGAGATCTCAAAACAGAAATTAGCTGTTAGCCGGAGTCTTCTGTCCAGGCAGGAAGCAATAAAGCTATTCGAGCAGAAAGGTGAGCAATATAAGGTGCAGATTCTTGAAAGTATTCCAGATCAAGAGGACCTGTCATTTTATCAGCAGGGAGATTTTATTGATCTTTGCCGGGGACCTCATATCCCGGACACAGGAAAATTACGGGCCTTCAAGCTCACCAAAGTCGCTGGTGCTTATTGGCGCGGTGATTCTAAAAACGAGATGCTACAGCGGATCTACGGAACTGCCTGGGCTGATAAAAAAGCGCTCAAGCAGTATCTGTTTCGTCTGGAAGAAGCCGAAAAGCGTGATCATCGCAAACTGGGTAAAAAATTGGATTTGTTTCATACCCAGGAAGAAGCGCCCGGAATGGTGTTTTGGCATCCCAAAGGTTGGCAAATCTGGCAGATCATTGAGGCCTACATTCGTAAAGTCCAGAACAGCCATGGCTATCAGGAAATTAAAACCCCCCAAATGGTGGATATGTCTTTGTGGGAGAAGTCAGGACATGCTGATAAATTTGGTGATGACATGTTCTCTGTCGCCTCGGAAAACCGTGAATATGCCATTAAGCCTATGAATTGCCCTTGTCATGTGCAGGTTTTTAACCAGGGCCTGAAGAGTTATCGAGAGTTGCCTATTCGCCTCTCCGAATTTGGTTCGTGTCACCGAAATGAACCTTCAGGGACTTTACAGGGGATTATGCGGGTCAGGGCGTTCGTGCAGGATGATGCCCATATATTCTGCAGAGAAGATCAAATCCAGGAGGAGGTAATCAATTTCATCGACTTACTGTCCGCCGTTTACCGGGATTTTGGCTTCGACGAGATTATTATCAAGTTATCAACCCGACCCGATAATCGGGTCGGGTCCGATGCTGACTGGGATCGTGCAGAGGAATCATTAGCCCGGGCATTAGATACCAAATCACTGGATTGGGCGGAGCTACCTGGTGAGGGTGCATTTTATGGTCCTAAGATTGAATTTTCGCTGAAGGATTGCCTGGGCAGAGTCTGGCAGTGCGGTACCATGCAGGTAGATTTTTCCATGCCGGGCAGGTTGGATGCACAGTATGTAGCTGAGGATGGTTCAAGACAGACACCCGTGATGCTGCATCGCGCTATTCTTGGATCATTCGAGCGTTTTATCGGTATTCTAATCGAAGAATTCGGTGGTGAGATGCCGGTTTGGTTATCACCAGTGCAATGTGTTGTCCTGAATATTACCGATAGCCAGGCAGATTATGCGCTCAGTGTGGAACGCGCACTGACCGCTGATGGGTTCAGAGTTGAAGCAGATATTCGCAATGAGAAGGTCGGTTTTAAGGTGCGTGAGCATACAATCCAGAAGGTTCCCTATCTTTTAGTCGTGGGTGACAGGGAGGTCGAGAATGCACAAATTGCCGTAAGAGCAAGGAATGGAGACGACCTGGGCGCCATGTCAATCGAAAAATTTACTGAAATGTTGCGAAAAGATGAAGAAAAAAAGGGACGAACGGCTTGATTTTGCTATAATCAGCGCCCTCAGAAGCCAAAGGAGCGAGCGGAATTAAAAAAGACGGTTCAAAAAAGTCTCGGATTAACGAAGAAATTGATGTCGGAAAGGTGCGATTGATTGGTGAGAATGGGGATCAGTTAGGAATAGTCCCTATTGCAGAAGCCTTAAAAGCCGCTGTAGAAGCAAAGCTTGATCTAGTAGAAATTGCACCCGATGCAGATCCAGTAGTTTGTAAAATACTGGACTATGGAAAACGTGTATTCGAGGCAAAAAAAGGCAAGGCTGCGGCGAAGAAAAAACAACGTCGTATGCATGTTAAAGAAATGAAGTTTCGTCCAGGTACTGAAGAAGGAGATTATCAGGTAAAACTACGCAACCTGACACGTTTCCTTAATGATGGGGATAAAGCCAAAGTCACGCTGCGTTTTCGCGGTCGTGAAATGGCTCACCAAGAACTAGGTATGGTCCTGCTCAAGCGTATAGAAGAGGATCTTGCCGCCATAGGTACAGTTGAGATGTTTCCAAAAATGGAAGGCAGACAATTGACTATGGTTTTGGCCCCCAACTCGAAGAAGAATGCTCCCCAGGTAAACAGGGAAGATTCTTAAGTAAAGCTGAGATGGGCGTTGAGCCCCCAGCGACACAGGCGTGAACCTTTTGGGTTTTTTGCGTCTATTAAAATGAACAATGCGGAGTCATGAAAATGCCAAAACTGAAAACCAGTAGTGGTGCAGCCAAGCGCTTTAAAAAAACAGCGAAAGGTTATAAGCACCGACAATCCTTCAGGAATCATATCCTGACCAAGAAACCGACCAAGCGGAAGCGTCAGTTGCGTAAATTGAAAGATATTGCGCCTGCAGACGTGCCGTTGATTCGGCGATTGCTGGGACATTAAGTCCGGTTGTAACCGTGTAAACGGGAATTTAGCAATAATAATGGTTAGGAGGATGATCCCATGCCTAGAGTAAAAAGAGGTGTCACTGCACACCGTCGTCATAAAAAAGTAATGAAAGCTGCCAAAGGCTATTATGGTGCTCGCAGTCGAGTATTCAGAGTCGCCAAGCAGGCAGTAACTAAAGCGGGTCAATATGCTTATCGTGACCGTAAGGTCAAGAAGCGCATGTTCCGCGGTTTGTGGATTCAGCGTATCAATGCCGCTGCACGTGAGCATGGTTTGTCATACAGTCGTATGATTAATGGCCTGAAAAAGTCAAATGTCGAAATTGATCGCCGGGTTCTGGCTGATTTGGCTATGCATGAAGCTGAGGCTTTTGCTGCCTTGGCCGAACGAGCCAAGCAGGCACTGTCGGAAGCTGCTTGATTTTAAGCGCTGGCTGGCTGGTGTCCATGCCATTTTGCACTTAAATAGAATTGATCATGCCGGAATTAGAGCAATTACAACGGGCTGCGCTCAAAGCCATTGAGGAATCTCCAGACGTTTCGGTACTGGATCAGCACCGTGTCGATTACCTGGGTAAGAAGGGCGCTTTAACGGAACGGTTAAAAATGCTAGGTCAGTTACCAGCAGCCGAACGTCCCACTGCAGGTGCTGCCATTAACCGTGTCAAGGCCGTATTGCAGACGGCCATCGCTGGCCGAAGGCAGTCCTTGGAACAAGCCGCCCTAGAAGATAAGCAGAAGGCTGAGGCCATCGATGTTACCCTGCCGGGTCGACAGGTCGAACTTGGTTCACTGCATCCAGTGACTAAAGTGCTGGAACGGATAGAACAGTTTTTCGCCAGTATCGGTTATGAAGTCGTGGAAGGTCCGGAAATTGAGGACGACTACCATAACTTCGAAGCCTTGAATATACCCAGGCATCATCCCGCCCGAGCAATGCATGATACATTTTATCTTTCCGATAGCCTGCTTCTGAGAACCCATACCTCACCGGTTCAGGTCAGGGTGATGGAAGCGCGCAAGCCGCCTTATCGAATTATCTGCCCTGGGAGGGTTTTCCGGGTGGATACGCCAGATCCTTCCCATCTGCCCATGTTCCACCAGGTTGAGGGCTTGTTGATCGATGAGAGCAGTAGCTTTGCTGACCTGAAAGGAACCATAGTCGAATTTTTGCGGGTCTTTTTCGAGAATAACGATCTGCAGGTTCGTTTCCGGCCTTCCTATTTTCCTTTCACAGAGCCGTCAGCTGAAGTTGATGTGCAGTGCGTAAATTGCCTCGGAGAAGGCCATTGCAGGGTTTGTGGTAGTACTGGCTGGCTCGAGGTCATGGGTTCTGGCATGGTCCACCCCAATGTGCTCGAGATGTCCGGTATCGATTCAGAAAAATATACCGGGTTCGCTTTTGGCATGGGGCCAGACCGCCTCGCGATGCTGCGCTATGGGGTCCCAGACCTGCGTTACTTTATTGATAATGACCTGCGTTTCCTGGAGCAATTCTCGTGAAGTTCAGTGAGCGCTGGTTAAGGGAATTTGTGGATCCCGACTTGTCTACCCAGGCTTTAGTCGATCAATTGACGATGGCTGGTCTTGAGGTGGATGGGGTTGAGCCGGTTGCGGCTGCTTTACAGGGCGTTGTAGTCGGAGAAATCGTCGCCGTTAATGCGCATGAAAATGCGGATAAGCTTTTGGTTTGTACGGTAGATGGCGGCCAAGGACTGCAGCAGGTTGTGTGTGGCGCGCCAAATGCCCGGGTAGGAATAAAAGTGCCCTACGCCACTATTGGAGCAAAGCTGGAAGATTTTAAGATAAAGAAAGCTAAATTGAGAGGGGTCGAATCATTTGGAATGCTCTGTTCTGAGCGTGAACTGGGCCTGAGTGACAATCATGATGGTTTAATGGAACTGCCGCTGGAAGCCGATAACGGCATGGATATTGTCGACTACCTGACGTTAGATGATACTTGTATTGAAGTCGACCTGACGCCCAATAGAGGTGATTGTTTAGGTATAAAGGGTATTGCCAGGGAAACCGGCTTATTGAATAACCTGGACTTGAAGGTCAGTCAGGTGGCCGCTGTTAAAAGTGCCATCGAAGATATTTTCCCGGTGCATCTGAATTGTCCTCAAACCTGTCCTCGATTCGTAGGCCGCATTATTCGCGATGTTGATCTGTCCGTACCTTCGCCACTGTGGCTGCGGGAAAAGTTACGACGTTCTGGTATTCGCAGTATTGATTCGGTGGTCGACGTCACTAATTTTGTCATGTTGGAGCTAAATCAGCCGATGCATGCCTATGATCTGGATCGCCTTGATAACAGCATTACTGTCCGGTTATCAAAGGGCGGTGAGCAGATGACCTTGTTGGATGGATCGAGCGTTGACCTGCTTGAGGGCACAACCCTGATTACGGATAAGTCTGGGCCGGTTGGAATGGCTGGCATTATGGGCGGGGATCGAACCGCAGTCAGCGCCGAGACCAAAAATATATTTCTGGAGGCCGCATTTTTTACACCATTGGGTGTTGCCGGCAAGGCCAGGTCCTATGGTATGCATACTGACGCCTGTCATCGCTTCGAGCGGGGTGTTGATTACAATGGTCAGGTCGACGCAATCGAACGCGCCAGCGAATTATTACTTTCCATAGCAGGTGGTAAGGCAGGCCCAACTGTTGATGTCTCTGATCAGGCACAGTTGCCAGCGAAAGCAGCGGTCAAGTTACGTTCGAGCCGAGTTCGTAGGGTTCTGGGTACGGAAATAGCCAGTATCGAAATCGAAAATATTTTAGGTCGCCTTGATTTTTCATACAGCCGCATCGAAACTGATGATGATGTTTGTTGGGAAGTATTGTCGCCCTCACATCGTTTTGATATAGCCATTGAAGCGGATTTAATTGAAGAGGTTAGTCGTGTCTACGGATATAACAACCTTCCCGTGACGACGCCTGTCAGTGCGCTGCGTATGCTAGAAGCGCCAGAGGCTGCCGTAAAGCAGTTCTCTATGAAAAAAATGCTGGCTGCACGAGGTTATCATGAGGCTATTACTTATAGTTTCGTAGACGAGGACCTGCAGGACCTTTTGAATTCAAATGACCTGGCGGTCAGGCTGAAAAACCCGCTGTCAGCGGATATGGCTGTCATGCGGACCTCATTATGGAGTGGTTTACTCAAATCGGCTGCTTATAATCAGAATCGACAGCAAAGCAGGGTACGCCTGTTTGAGCTAGGAATGGTGTTCAGGCAGTCAGGCGAGAACCTTTGCATGGAAAGTTTGGACCAGGAACTGAGAATAAGTGGCGTGATCACGGGCCGTCGCAGGCCAGAAAACTGGGCCGATACCGATGAAGAAGTGGATTTTTACGATTTAAAAGGTGACGTTGAGTACCTTCTTGGTTCGGACCCTGCTCAGGGATATGAGTTTCACCCCTGCGAGCATCCTGCCTTGCAAACCGGGCAGAGTGCCAGGGTGTTGCGTAATGGCAATGAGGTCGGTTATCTAGGTTTGCTGAATAGCCAGGTTCAGGCGCGTTTTGACCTGCGGTCACCGTGTTATCTGTTTGAACTTGGTGTCAGCGGGATTGGTTCCAGGGCAGTACCGCAGGTGAATGAGGTTTCTCGGTTCCCGGAGATTCGTCGGGATATAGCGGTTATAGTTGATTCCTCCATTGCCTCGAGCGAGTTAAGGCAGGTGGTAACAAGCAATGCTGGAGCGTTCTTTCATAAGCTAAAGTTATTTGATGTTTATGTGGGCAAAGGTATTGAAAATAATAGTAAAAGTATCGGCTTGGGCTTGACCTTCCAGCATCCATCGCGCACTCTTAAAGATGAAGAGGTAAATAGTGCGATGGAGAGGATCGTCACTGTCATGAAAACAGAGCTGAATGCAAAACTGAGGGACTAGTGATGAGCGCGCTGACCAAAGCGGAAATGGCCGATAAGCTGTTCGAAGAGATGGGGTTGAACAAGCGCGAAGCCAAAGAAATTGTCGAAATGTTTTTCGAAGAGATTCGGGTCTCATTAGAGTCTGACGAGCAGGTAAAGTTGTCGGGCTTTGGTAACTTTGATTTGAGAGATAAAAGCCAGAGACCAGGACGAAATCCAAAGACTGGGCAGGGCATTCCCATATCTGCCAGGCGAGTTGTCACTTTCAGGGCAGGCCAGAAGCTAAAGGCTAGGGTTGAATCCTATGCTGGACCAAGAACAGAATCCTGAGCTACCGGTTATTCCCGGCAAGCGTTATTTCACGATCGGTGAAGTGAGCGTGCTATGTGCAGTCAAGCCACATGTTCTACGCTACTGGGAGCAGGAATTTCCCCAGCTTAGCCCTTTAAAGCGTCGCGGTAACCGTCGTTACTACCAGCGGCACGATGTGCTGGTGATCCGCCAGATTCGAGCCTTGCTATACGATGAAGGGTTTACCATCATCGGTGCCAGGCAGCGGTTGTCGGGTCAGGAACAGAAAGAAGATAAGACTCAATCCAGGCAATTGGTACAGCAGATGATTGCAGAACTCAATGACGTTCTTAAACTGTTCAAGGACTGATTGAGCCTACTCCGGTTTATTCCATCGAGCCATTAACGGCTAAAACAACCCTCTGCACTGAAGCAGAATAATTTTGTGGTGATAACGTTATTTAATTTCCTGTTAATGTTGTTACAATGCCCACCTCTTCGGGGCGTAGCGCAGTCTGGTAGCGCACCACACTGGGGGTGTGGTGGTCGTAGGTTCAAATCCTGCCGTCCCGACCAATTCCCTGCCTAATGGCCTCTGATGAGACCTAGTATAATTTCACTGTGTATCTGCGCTACCAACCGCGCCGCCTCTACGCTGAGCCTTCTATCGTTTTCAGCCATAAGATTAGATACTATCCAGCGTTATGCCCTCCGGGTTGGCGTTATCGAATCTTGATGCAACATGCCAGGATAGGGCCAGGTCGTCAGTTAGTGGCGTGTGCCCATCGCTAATTGCCGGTGGCGTGCCAATGGGAGGTGTGCTGCGCACCAATGCGACAAGACAGGCGTCCCCTGGTTTTTTGTTTGGACGACACAGGACCCAATGGATGCACCGTTGCAACGGGTACAAATGATTTAAGGCTGGGTTGATACACAGGGCCCAGTCCAGGAAATGGTGGTTGATAATGCTTGCGCCGATGGGCTTAACGTCGATCCTGCAACAGGCCGCTGCCTGGCTAATGGTGCGAGTGTCGATTCTAATACCTGTAAATTCAGTTCGGGCCGGAGTGCCTTCTACTATGTTCGTGTACTAATGAATCTGACCTGTCGCTGGTCCAGTTATGAGGCGATTCGCCTGACTAAAGTCCGCGTCTTATCGCCGACATCATTGATTTAGACGGCACCTAGTAGTTCCTTGATCGCATCGAAGTAGAAACGCTGCGGCTTCTGCTTAAGACGCTCAATTGTCGCCTCGACGGGCTATTTCGAGCGTTGCCGTCTCGAACCATTTAGAATTCTATGTTGCCTGAAAGAACCCAAAGTATCAGTCCGGTAATTTGTATTCAAAAAAGTAGTCCGTCCAGGCTTAGAGGCTGAGTTTTGCTCGTT